>JAABUU010007428.1_pt1 | contig 11268 bp, 13 predicted proteins | sample 5559301 | NCBI WGS metagenome assembly JAABUU01 (sample SAMN10711884, study PRJNA513360) | rock metagenome | isolation source: Antarctica rocks | place: Antarctica: Victoria Land, Richard Nunatak white
GCACCCCGCCGTTACCAGCGACGCACGTCGGGATTGGGGACAGGCGTGGACACTCGCCTGATGGCGGCCTTTCTTCCGCCACACTCATACAGTGCGACTTCGTGTCGCACAATAGTTGCGCCGAATTCCTTCAGGATATGCCCTCTTCAGTGTCGCACCTGCTAGGCGCACAGTTTTGTCCACCCTTGATCCATCCCGGCGCGACGCCCACAGCGCCCGGTACACTAGGGGAAAAGCAGCCGACGAGGCGCCGCACGGCGTGATTGGATGGGGAGCGATGCCGGAGACGGACCACGGAGACAGCAGTGGCTATGTGTCTAGGCGCACGCTCGTGGACGGCGAGCGGGTCATGCTCGCCCGTGTCGCAAACCAGGACACGTTGGATCGCGGTGTGGTGAGCCTCGACCTGACCATCACCGACCGTCAAGCCAGCGTCGCGGTCGGCAGGGCGCCGGCGACGGACACATGCCGGCGGACGCGGCGAACGGGCTACGTGCTGGTGTACGCCCAAGTCGTGTGGGGCGGGATGCGGTTTGCCCAAGACCGATAGGGGGGTGGGTTCCGCGAGGTCGAGGGCGTGGATGGCAACTTTCGGGCGGAGGGGCGCACGCTCCCTCTAGACGTGACGGCGGGCGTGTTGGCCACGATCCGGGAGCGCTACCCCACGGAGAGCGCGATCGAGGTGTCCTGAGAGCACGCCGGGGCTCTGACAAGCGAACGTTGCTACACCGCGTTCCTGTTGCCGCGCGTCCGGCTCCCGCAATAGCGTGGCCGGCGCTGAGCGGATGAGACCCGCGTCGCTCCGTAGGTACGCGCGTGCACGCCGACCCCACTGTCTGATATTAACCTTTGGTGCTAGTAGTCCGTCAAGCGAATTATGAACAGTTGGTGCATCATGGAGATAGCCTCGTTAGGCGACCTGGGCGATGGCGCGGGCTGGCGGCGGTGTTGTCGCGGCGTGCGCCTCCCGCACGGTGGTCACAGGGTAGAGATGCTTGAGTTTGATGCGCGCGTCGGCCGTCGTGAAGCGCCACTCCATGGTGGCGTGGTCGCTGTTGCGCGGCGCCTCCCACGCCGCGATCTCGCGCCTGAGCAGTTCCCGGTCGGGGATGCGCCGGTCCAAGCATTGCCGGGCGAGCACGCTGAGTTCGATCTCGGCCATGTTGAGCCAGCTGCCGTGCTTGGGCGTGTGGTGCAACTCCAGCCGGTCCAGGATGCGGCGGGCCTCCTCGGGCGGGAACGCCTCGTACAAGGAGCCGGCCGCGTGCGTGTTCAGGTTGTCGAACACCACGCGGATCGTGCGCGCCGTGGGGAAGTAGACATCGACCAGGTCACGCAGGGCATAGGCGCAGTCTACCTTGGTGCGGCGCTCCGTCACCTCAACGTGTCGCCAGCCCTGCAGGGGCGCGAAGAACATGAACAGGTTGGCGACCCCGTTACGGACGTACTCATAGTCCTCGTGGGCGTTGTCGCCCGGCCGCACGGGCAGGGGCGCGCGCGTCTCGCCGACCAACTGCTTGCTGGCCTCGTCCATGCAGACCAAGGGAACGTCGGGATCCTCCGGCATCATGTATACGTCCAAGACCTCCTCCATCTGGGCCACGAAGGCCCCGCTCGCCCGCGGCGGGATGCACCAACAGTCCTTCAGCCACGGCTGCAATTCGTTTTTTTGAGCGTTTGGCGCACGGTCTCGTGGGAGAGCGCCTCGACGTGCCCGAGCGCGACGAAACGGTCGGCCAGCAGGCGTGTGCTCCAGCGAGCGTGTCCCTCCGGCGGTGCACCGCAGGTCAACGCGATCAGGTGCGCCTCGCCCGCCCCATCGAGCTTGGTCGGGTACACCCGCTGCGCGGGGCGCGGATTGAGCGCTAGGTCGAGCCCTTCCTCCACGAAGAGCAGGCGGAGGCGGCGCACCGTACTCGCGCTCACATCCAGCGCCGCGGCGATCTGCTCGTCCGGCCAGCCGGGGCCACCCGCCGCAACGTCGGCTTTGAGCAGGATGCGCGCGTGCGCGATCTTGCGCGCCGCCGCTTTCCCGTTGCGGGTCATCTCCTCTAGCATGGTCCGCTCCTCGGCGGTCAGGGTCACGATATACTTCTTATTCATGGCGCATCCTCCTCGCCTGTGTCCACGCACAACCCTTGTTAAGAGGATGCCCCATGCAACGATCAACTGTCAAAAAGACGGATGACGGACTACTAGTAGTTACTAGTTCATCTTGGCAATAGGAGGAGAGACGCATGGCCCCCTCCCCGTCGATCGGGTTACGCCGCCCGGCGCCGCTGTTGGCGGTCGAGGCGGCGGTTGACCAGACCAACCACGGCGCGCGTGCGCTCCGTGTGCGTGGTCCGGTGGTGCCGGTCGGTCTGGCTCAGGCATTCGTAGCGGCGTGCGCGCCGGATGCCGTGTTCGACCACGATGCGCTCCCGCGCGAAGGCCCGGTTGTAGGCTTTGTCCTCCTCCGACTGCTCCTGATCGCGCGGCTTGCGCCGCGGCGTCGCGCCACCCCCATGCAGTTTGTCGATGCCCGGATAGCCCTTGTCGCCCCCGATGCCGCCCTCGGGCGGCACGCGTTTGCACAGCCCGCTGCGCGCCAACAGCGTGATGTCGGCTGTCGGCCCCGGCACGCTCTCGGACACGTCCACGATCTTCCCTGTTTCGGGGTCCACCGCCACCTGGACTTTCACCGTATGCGCCTTCTTTTTGCCCGAGTAGTACTCTTTCTGCCCCACCGCCGGGCGCTGCACGCGCTGCTCGAACGAGTCGACCAGCACCGTGAGCTCGGGAATGTCCGCGAGCAGCGCGTCGGCGTGCCGGCGGTGCCGGGCACCGGGGTCGGGCAGGCGCATCGTGTCGCGCCCCGCCGCCTCCAGCAACGGCAGCACCCGCTCGATCACGGCGCGCGCCCCCGTGTCCGACACCCCGAAGAAGTAGCCGAGCGCCTCCTGCGTGGGGTCCTGGCGCAACCACACCACCGTCAGCAGGATCTGGTCGCGCGGGCACAGCGCGAAGGGGTGACCGCCCCCGATCGCCCGCTTGCGACCGGGCCGATTCAACCGGGCATGCGCCGCTGCGGCGTAGGCCGGGAGCAGATCCCGCACCACCTCATCAAACACGGCCACCGGCAGCCCGGTCATGGTCAAGAACACGCGCGGGTGGCGCGACAGGTAGCCATAGCGCAGGATCATCGCGGCTCTCTCCTCCCCTTTTCCTTTCACTATACCCGCTCAGGCTTTATTGCTAAGATGAACTACTAACTGTGCAAGGATGCCTGTTTTATGGCGGCGCACGATACAGGCGCCGCGTGGCGCAAGGAGTCTATGTCTTCTACCGATTCGTATCGCCCGCTGCAGGATGGTTTGCGCGCGGCCGGGCGTTATCTCGACGAAAATGCCTTGCGCCTGATTGGCCTCCTGGTCATCGACGCGGGGATCGTCGTCACGCTGGCCGCGTCGGATATCCATAAGCCCTTTTTCTACAAGTTAAGGATTTTAAGCCGTTGTCAAGGCCATTTTTGCAGCTTTTAAGCCAACCTGACAGCTGCCATGTTGCACAAACGCATGAGGCGCATGGCGTAGCGACAGCCGTGTGTGGGAGCAAAAGGCTCGTGGACGTACGGCGTATATGCTGCTACGCTCCCTTTGCCACCCCGAGCGGCGGAAATGCGGGTACTTGACATGTGGCTCAGAACCTTAACTTGTAGGCAATAGCCTAAGGTGTCCGCGGCCTCCGTCGTCGTCAGCAGCTTGCGCCCCTCCGACCCATTCAAGGCGCGCTCAAGCGTGGCGACCGCCGCCTGCACATCGGGGTTCTCCGTTCGCGCCGCCCTGAGTTGCTCGAGCGCGCGCTCGAGCGCGGCACGGTCAACGACAGCCATAGTCATCGACATATCATAGTCCCTCGCGGTAAGCTCGGCACACTGCCCAATTTCTACTTTTAATCTATCATCCTTGCCGTATCACTGTTTCCATGGCAGCTTGCCCAACCACAACGATGCCGCCTTCTGGTTCGGCCCGTACAATACCGACCCCTCGGCGCTGGCCTACTTTGCCCACATTCCACAGTTCGATCAGTTCTTTGTCCGAGCGGCGACACGGATGCTGCTGGCGAAGGCCACGTTTGACACATTCGACGACCTCGACCGCTATGATCCGGCCGTTGCTATCGTATCCAACTACGTCCGCCAGTCGGCCCTACGCTACAATGATAGGGGCTCGTCTTGCATATGCTAGCAGTCTGTCGGAGAGAACGAAGCGATGGTTTGCATGACTGGGATGCCGCTGTCCGGGTGGGGCGTCCTGGCTGCGGCCATGCGTCGATCACATGTGGCCGCCGCCAGGAAGGCGGCGGATAATCGCCACGCGGGGTGGACGCGAACCATCACTCCTCCTTAATAACCTTTGGTGCTAGTTGGGGAGTCTCTCCAACGCCTTTGATGCGATGGAGGTAGCCCCAATGCCTCTGTATTGCGTCAAATGGTGCGCACACGGGTGAATCAGGGTCGTCAGGACCTGTTCGATAGCCGCATCGGCCTCCCATCAGGCATCTGTGCAACAAATACTAGATCAAAGCATCGAGGACGCGAGAAAAGCGGCGGTTTCAACTAGCACCAAAGGTTATCAATCCTCACGGCAGGGAATTCATCTGATAGTGTACTGGCAAATTGCTGTTTCTGTCTAACGCGGCGCGAGGGACAGGGTTCGTGAATTATCCGCAGGACCAAGGCATCCGGCGCGGCGTAGGGGCGTATGGCATACGCCCGTGGCCTCGAACGCGCATACGCCCCTACGATAATTCACGAGCCCTGCGAGGGACGTCGTCCACTACAGGTGAGTAGCTGATATATTACATGCATATCAGGCCCGTGCTGACGAGGCCGAACCGCTCATCTATCGGGAGGTTCTATCATGGTGCAGGGTTCACTCACATCCACACCCGCCACGGTCCCATCGCACCACCCGCCACGGCTCGAGCGCGGTGTTCTCTCGATCTTCAATGGTGTGGCCCTGGCCGCCGCGGCGATGGCGCCGGTGCTGGCCGTGGTGCTTAACGCGCCGGCGGCCGGTCCGTCGGCCGGCGCCGCGCTCCCGCTCTCGTTCCTGCTGGTGTTCGTCGCCTGCCTGCTGGTAGGCAACACCGTGGTCCAATTCGCGCGCAAGCTCCCGTCGTCTGGCTCGTTCTACACCTTCAATAGCCATGGCCTCGGGCCTGCTGGGGGCTTCTTCACCGGCTGGCTCTTCTGGATCGGCTACGCCATCCTGGCGCCCGGCTTGTGCACCGCCCTGGGCGCCTTCGCCCACGACTACGTGCGGTCAACCTTCCATGCCGATACTCCGTGGTGGATCTATAGCCTGGCCGGCATGGTTATCGTCTTGTACCTGTCCATCCGCAGTATCAAGGCCTCGGTGCGGGTTGACCTCATCTTGCTGACGATCGAGGTCATCGTGTTTCTGCTGCTGGCTATCATTGCCATCGTCAAAGGCGGGAGCGGGAACAGCGCGGCCGTGTTCTCGCCATCGTCGTCGCCGACCGGCCTCTCAGGCGTGGGCTTGGACGCCGTCTTCGGCATCCTCTCGTTCGTCGGCTTCGACGCGGCCGCGACGCTCGGCGAAGAGGTACGCAACCCGCGCCGCACCGTATGTATGCGCTGACCGCAGGCTACGGGCTGAACAATCCCGGCCACCTCAAGGCGTTCCTGAGTGACGCCAACCCCTTCGTCACCCTGGCCCACCGTGACGCTCCATGGCTTGAGCAGATCGTCGACCTCTGCGCGATCGCCGGTATCTTCTCCTGCTTCCTGGCCATCCACAACACGACCGTGCGCATCATCTTTTCGATGGGACGCGATGGAGTGCTGCCCCCTGCCCTCGGCCGCGTCCACGCGCGTTGGTTCTCGCCCTACACGGCAATCTACGTGCAGACTATCTTTACGTTGGCGGTCGGCTTCCCGATCGGCGCGTGGCTTGGCCCCGGCGCGACGGGCGCGTACGGCTTTACCGGCGCGATCGGGACGGTCGCCATCGTCATCGTCTACATGCTCAGCAATAGCGCGCTGATCCGCTACTTCCTGCGCGCCGGCGCGTTCAACGCCATCCTGCACGGCCTGATCCCCATACTCGGAGTCGTGGCGCTGGCCTACCCGTTGTGGTCGGTCGGCCAGCCCGGCCAGACCTACCCCTATAACCTGGTCCCGTACATCGTGCTGGTGTGGCTCGTCGTGGGTGTGGCGACGTTCCTCTACCTGCGCTCTCGCTCCCCTGAAAAAATCGCCGCCGTCGGCTCATTCCTGGCCGATGATGGCGACGGGCGCCATCCACTCCAAGAGGCGGGGCCGAGTGCGCACGGCATGAGCAGCATCACCTAAACGCGGCAAACACAGAAGGGTATTCGCGTATGATCACGGTCGGGGACAAAGTCGTCTACACCACGCTGGATGAGTTAGTCGCGACGCGCCACACGGCGCTCGTCGTGGTCGACATGCAGCACGACTTCTGTTGTCCCAGCGGCGCGTTCGACGCCCTCGGCATCGACTTGTCGATGTACCCGCCGATGCTCCCGCGCCTCGCACGGCTGATCGACGGCGCGCGAAACGCTGGCGTCATGGTGATCTACATCCAGATGACTGTGCTCCCGGCACAACGCAGTGAATCGCCGGCGCAGCTTCGCTTCAACATGCGGCTACACCCGTGCGTCCATAATCCGGCGGCCCCGCTGCTCTATACCGTCGAGGGGTCGGCCGGCCACGCGATCATCCCCGAGGTGGCTCCGCGTCCTGGCGATCTCATCGTGTGGAAATACCGCTAGTAGCGGCGAGGAGACAAGATTATGACCGATGAGGCGATCGTGACCGCGGCGCGGGACGCGGGGGTACGCATCGTGCGCTTCCTCTATTGCGACCACAGCGGCGTGACCCGCGGCAAAGCCATCCATGTGGCGCGCCTGGCGACAAAGCTCCGCGAGGGCCTGGGCCTAACCCGCGCGCAGATGGCGATCAATCTCCTCGAGCAACTCATCCTAATCGAGGGGATGGAACCGGTCGGCGAGATCCGCCTGGTCGCCGACCCCGCGTCGTTCTCGGTGCTGCCGTGGACACCTAGCAGCGCCAGCCTGCTGTGCGACCAACTCGACCACAACCGCCAAAACTGGGGCGCGTGCCCGCGCTCCTACCTCAAGGAGATGGTGGCGCGGGCGGAGGGGTTGGGCCTCACGGTCGAGGCGGCCTTCGAGAACGAGTTTTATCTGGCGCGCGAGGAGAACGGCGCGTATGTCCCCTTCGACCACGCGCCAGTCTACAGTTCGATCGGCCTCGACCTCTCGGCCGCGGTGATGCACGATATCCTCGCTGCGCTCGACCGTCAGGGCATCGTGACGGAGCAGGCCATCAACGAGTATGGACCGGGCCAACAAGAAATCTCCATCGGCCATGCCCCCGCCGTCCGCGCGGCCGATACACAGATCAAGTTCCGCGACACCGTACGTGGCGTCGCTTTGCAGCACGCCCTGCTGGCCAGCTTCGCGCCCAAACCGTTCCCCGACGCCATCGGAAGCGGGAGCCATGTTCATCTGAGCCTGTGGGACCGCGAGGGCCGGCGCAACCTGCTCTACGACCAGCAAGATCCGCGCGGCCTCAGCGACACAGCGCGGCATTTCATCGCCGGCGTCCTGCGGCATCTACCGGGCCTCGTGGCGCTGACCTGTCCCAGTTACAACTCTTACCGGCGCCTGCAGCCGCACGCCTGGAGCTCGGCTTACACGGCCTGGGGCTTCGACAACCGCGAAGCAGCGGTCCGCGTGGCCTCGCCCTTCTGGGGCCGCGAGGAACAAACCTACAACGTAGAACTCAAGGCCGTAGACAGCAGCGCCAACCCCTACATCGCCCTCGGCGGGTTGATCGCCTGCGGGCTCGACGGCATCGCACGCCAACTCGATCCGGGCGCTCCCTGCGAACACGATCCGGCGTTACTGAGTGAGGCCGAACGTGAACCCAACGGTATCCGGCGCCTGCCCACGACAATGACGGCCGCGCTCGACGAGTTGGAGCGCGACGGGGCGCTCATGGACTCAATGCCTGACCTGATGCGCCGTTCCTACCTGGCTATTCGTCGCTCCGAGGATGCGGCGTTCTCCGCCCAGGACGAGGAGTTCGAGCTGCGCAATCACTTTTATAAGTTTTAAGTAGTTAGTAGTTAGAACCGATTTCTAGCTACTAGCTATCTGTGACCGGAGGGCCGACATGACGGCGATCGACCTAACAGATATCCCCCTTGTGGACAACCATTGCCACGGCATCCTGCGCCGGCAACCGGTGGGGGTCGCCGCGTGGCGCGAGCGCTTCACTGAGTCGCGTGATCCGGGTATGCAACGCGCGCACGTACAGACGACGCTGCTGTACCACCGCCTGATCCGCGAGATGGCGGCCTTCCTGGACTGTGAGCCGAGCGAGGACGCGGTGCTCGCGGCTCGCCACGGACGCGGCAGCGACGCGCTGATCGGGGACCTGCTGCGGGCGGCGCGGATCGAGGCGCTCCTCATCGACCGGGGCTATCCTCCGCAGGACCAGGTGGTCCCGGATATGGACCTGGGGCGCCTCGCCGGATGCGGTGCCTTCCCGATGCTGCGCGTCGAAGTACTGATGCAGCAGTTGATCGTCGCGCACGACACGCTCGACGCGGTGGTAGAGGCGTTGCAGGCGGCGCTCGTCGCCGTACGCGCCCAGGGTTATGTGGCGCTTAAAAGCATCGCGGCCTACCGCACGGGGCTCGACATTCGGACGTGGCCGCGCGAGGAGGCGCAGGCGGCCTTCAGTGAGGCGCGACGCGTGGCGGTGGCGACGGGGACGCTGCGCCTGGCGCACCAACCGCTGCTGGATACCTTGCTGCACGTCGTCTTTCGCGAAGCCGCCCGGCAAGAAATGCCGATCCAGTTCCACGTCGGGTACGGGGACGCCGACGCCGACATGCTGCTAGCCAACCCGTTGCGCCTGCGCGCTGTGCTCGAGGAGCGCGCCTATCGCTCCATGCCGGTCGTGCTCCTACACGAGTGCTACCCCTACACGCGCGAGGGCGCCTACCTGGCCGCGGTGTACGAGAACGTCTATCTCGACCTCTCGTATGGCATCCCTTTCCTCGGCTACGGCGAGATGGCGACCTTCACGCGCGCCGCGTTCGGCGTCGCCCCGACCTCCAAGCTGCTCTACAGCTCCGATGGCGTGGGCGTGCCCGAGTTACACTGGATGAGCGCTCTGCACGGCCGCCGTATCCTGGGTGAGGTACTCGGCGAGATCGTGGCACAGGGCGATCTCAGCATGGCCGAGGCCGAGGCGGCCGGCGCGGCCGTCTTGCGCGACAACGCGACGCGGCTGTATCGGCTCGGCTGAGGCGCGCAATGTCCAGCACGCGCGCCTCACGGAGTCCCCGGCGTGTGCAGACCGCGATGGCCCGTGGCGAGGCGTAGAGTCCGGGCCGAAGGCGCCCACGCTGACCAACGCGGCATCGACCATACGGCCACGCCTCAGCACGTCGCGGATGGCCGACTCTCCCAGAATGGCGTCACGCGCCGCGAGAGAGTCGGCGTAGGTCGGCGCGGCCAGGTAGCAGCATTCGCCGCGCAGGGTACGGGCAAGTTGCCAGGCAATCTCATGCGGGTTTAAGGCTGAGCTGCGGGTGAGACCACCCATCAACGAGACGACGGAGAAGCGGTCGAGCAGGCGCGCCGGCAAGGCGCGCGCCGTTTCCTCAAGGGTCATACCCCAGCCGACGCCGAGCGACATATCGTCGTGCAGGCAGTCGGCCAGATACTCGGCGGCGGCGTACCCGATGAAGCGCCGGACGTAGGCGGGATCGGTCGGTGCGGGAGTCACGAGCGCGTCGCTCAACCCGACCAGCCGCTTAAGCTCGGCGGCAAGCGCGATCGTCTCGGCGCTGGGATCGGTGATCGTGATGCGCACGAGGCCCTCGTCCCGCGCCTGCGCCAGCAAACGCTGCACGCGCATGCGCGTCACCCCCAACTGAGCCGCGATGGCATCCTGGGTGAGCCCCTCGATGTAGTAGAGCCAGGCGACGCGCACCTTGCGCGTGTGTTCGCCGCCGAACGGTTCCATCGCCGCCACCTCGCCCTTCATGAACATTTGTATATTTTTTGAATCAATTGTTCATTACTGTAGCACGAGAACGGGCCGCTGTCAACGGAGATGCGCCCCACGGGGATGCGCCCAGCCGCCCCGTCCCCCACTTGTCCGCGCGCCACCCACGTTGACCTCGACCGGGCGGCGTGCTACCATCATGAACAAATGCATTTTCGCTGAACGGATGTCATGGACCATCGACGCGAAGCGTGTGGACGCCAGCATGAGGAGGCGAGCGGAGTCGCTGTCGATCCACAGAGGGTGTGACTTGGGGACCATAGAGAGGGGACCATAGAGAGGGGACCATAGAGAGGGAGGACTGCATGAGACTGGCGGAGACACGGCGCGCGGTGGCGGAGGCGGCGCGAGAGCTATGGCGGACTGGGCTGGTACAGGGAACGTCCGGCAACGTCAGTATGCGTGACGAGGAAACGGGATTGATCGCCATGACCCCCTCCGCCGTCGCCTACGACACGCTGCAGCCGGGAGATGTGGCGATTGTGGATGTCGACGCGCGGCTTGTCGAGGGCGTGTTCGCCCCCTCCCCCGAATTGCCGATGCATATGGAAGTGTATCGGCGCATGCCGTGGGTACAGGCCGTCGTACACACACACTCTCCGTACGCCACGACGTTTGCCGCCCTCAACCGTCCTATCGAGCCGGTTCACTATCTCATTGCGATGGCCGGTGAGCGCATACCCGTCGCCCCGTACGCGACGTACGGCACGCCGGAGATCGGGCGAAGCGCGGCGGACACGTTCGGAAGCGGGCTGGCCGTACTGCTCGAACAACACGGGGTGCTGACGATCGGGCGCTCCCTCGCGCAGGCGATGATCGTCGCGTCCGTGACCGAGTACGTCGCGCGGATCTACCATCAGGCCCTCGTCATTGGGACGCCAGTCACGCTGCCGCAAGACGAGTTAGGCCGCCTCAAGGACAAGTTCGCGGGCTACAAGGTCGTCCCGGCCGTTGAGGAGGCCCTGGGGCCGTCGGCGTAGACGTGAATCCTGTCACGCTGTCACGCGGGTGCGCCACAGCAAAGTTCCCGCCGTGCTGAAAGCGGTACCCTACCGAGGGGCGGAGATGCAGACACACCTCCACAACGGCCCCTCGGAGGATACCCATGGACAGAACAGAGCTGTCCAGCG
>JAABUU010007435.1_pt1 | contig 11264 bp, 15 predicted proteins | sample 5559301 | NCBI WGS metagenome assembly JAABUU01 (sample SAMN10711884, study PRJNA513360) | rock metagenome | isolation source: Antarctica rocks | place: Antarctica: Victoria Land, Richard Nunatak white
ATCCCGGGGGAGACGTACATCAAGGAGGCCGCGGAGATCTGGCCCTTCGTAAAGAAGATCCTCGTCCCGGCGGGACTTCACGTGGGGCCGCAGCACACCCTCGCCTATGACCAAGAGTCGGGAGCTTGGTCGGTCGAGACCGTTGGCGACGCAGGGTCAGACGAAGGCACGGACGACGACTTCGTGTCGCTTCGCTCTGGCCAGCCGAAACCTGAATCCCGCTGAGATCGCCGGACGACCGCGGCAGAATCGACGGCGTGAGTCCCGATCCCGTCGACCCCCAGCTGCTCGACCACCTGTTGGTCGAGTTCGGGGGACACGGCGAGCGCGCGGTCGGATTCCTGCGGACTGCCCACGCGCTCCTGAGTCTTAGCTCGACGGTCGGGCTGCCGCGCCTGCCGGAGACGATCACCTACTGCCTGCGCGAGGCGATGAAGACCATCCCGGCGTCGCAGCCACTCGGCGGCGGAGGCCAGTGGCGAACGGCTTCGCGAGCAGTCTCCGACGCCCGTCGCCGCTACGAGCTCGTGAAGGACGTGCCTGTTGAGGATGCACAGGGCGCTCTGAACGGCTTGCTTGCGGCCATCGACGACCTCGACCTCGTTCACTCGCAGGAGGGCATCCACGAACGCCGCCTGATCACCATCATGGTGAACCGCACCGGCGCACTTCCGGTTGCCTCGGGCATCGCGCCTATTCAGGCCTATCAGGACCTGCTGCGTGAGCTTGACGAGGCCCTCCACGGTGACGCAACCATGGATCGTGCTCGGGAACTATGGGATCGCTGCGCGGCGATCCTTCGGCAGCTGTTCCTGCCTCCAGAACTTCGGCACCTTGAGTTGGAGTCGCTCGCCGCGATCGAGTCGCCCTCGGCGGACGACGTCGGGCGTCTGCTCCCCTTGATCGCGGGACCGAACCACCTACGGCACTTCCTCAGCCGCGTCGCATCGCCTCAGTGGCTCGGAATGCTCATTGATACAGGCCTCCTCGATCCGCCGGCCGGGAACGGGCCGTGGCCAGCCTTCGCGGCGGTGGACCGACTCGCGCCCGATCACGGCCCTACCGTCGCTGCGTGGCTCGCCACCATGTACGACCGGCATTCGGCCGACGCTGCGCGAGCGTGGTTCGTGGCGCGAGCCGCTGTGGATGTGGGTCCGAACGCGGTAGGAGTCGTGCTGCGAGCGCTTCGTGACCACGGTTCGGTAGCTGGGATCGCGGCCCTCGGAACTTGGGCGATCGCAAAGCTCGAGCCGCAATCGCAGATCGTCGAGGAGCTGGCCGACGTGCTCCTGAACGAGGCGTCGTGGCGCGCTGCCAACTACGTCGACCCCGTGGTCGAACATCTCGTAGGCGGCACGGACGAGGAAAACGCTGGGCGGCGTCTCCAGCTGCTCTGCTGGAAGCTGCGGTCAGCAGCTTGTTCTGATGAGGGTTCTGCTCGCTGGTTCGCGTACGAGCGTTCTGGATCCGTCGCGGACTGGACCGACAATGGTCGGGACGATCGCTTCACCGTGCTTCTCCAAGCGCTCGTCGAGGCCATTCGGCGAGCGCGAGCATGGCTGCCGACCGATCAGATCTTGGCAGCCATCGACTCCTTGCCAGACGAAGTCTGTTGCCGTTTGCGGGCGTGGGTGCTGTCCGAGGCGGACGATGTCGATATTGACCGTCTGATCGATGAACTCACGGTGGCCATCGCCCACCGGGATCCGACGGGAGACGACCTCCCGATGATGGACCGTGTCGTTACCGAGGCGACCTCCGGTGACTTCGCAGAAAAGTGGATGGCGGCCCTCGGTCTCGCGCCAGCGGTCGTTCAAGTTGCGCAGCGGTTGGCGTCACACGAGCTCCCAGAGGCGTGGCTGCGCGCCTACCGCTGGACAGGTCTCCTCCCGCAAGAGGCCATCGGTCCCTGGGAGCAGCCAGCGGCCGTGATCGCCGGCGCGTATGGCCGCCGTGGACGCAAGACCCTGGAGAGCCGCAGTCACGTCGAAGCGGGTTCCGGCCGGAGCCCGATGTCAGTGGCGGAGTTGCAAGCTCTTCCCGTCGCTGAAGCCGTGGGCAGGATCGCAGAATGGCGTCCGGACGCGTCTCAGTGGCTCGTCAGCGCGCGCGAACTGGCTCGGGCTCTCGAGGCCGTGGTTAAGTCCGATACCGGACCGTGGATCGAGTCCCCGGTGCGGATCGTGACCGAGCTACGACATCCCACGTACATCCACCACTACATCCGCGGTGTCGCAGAAGCGATCAAGGAAGGCGCACGCCCCGCGAGCGAGGAGATCCTCGACGTCATTGGCCTGGTGCGCGCTCATCCTTGGGAAGTCGAGACGCTTGGCCGAGACGAGTTCGACTACGACCACGACTGGAGCGGCGCCGAGCAGGCCGCAGTGGACTTGCTGAAGGTGATGGCCGACGCAGACCTCGGCTTCGCCCAGCGCGACGACGAGGTGTGGCACGTCCTCGACGCTGAGGCACGTGATCGAGGCGCTCCATCAGCGATCATCAGTGGCGCGCGTGACCCGCTCGACAGCGCGATCAACCGTCGCTGTACGAGGGCGCTCGAGGCAGTCCTCTCGTTCATGGCCCAGGAGTTCCGTCTGACTGGCGCGGCGAGGTCGGCGGCATTCGAACTCCTCGAGGAGGCGCTGGGTCTCGAAGGATCTGACGGGGCGGAACACCGAGCGATCATCGCGACCCGGCTGGGCTTTCTCCGCCACATAGCACCACAGTGGGTCGACGACGTCGCGGACTTGATGCTCGGCGATGCGGCTCCACCCGGTCTCGCCCAGGTCACCACCGACCTTGCCATCAAGTGGGGGCGCCCCAACAGGTGGCTGTTCGAGCGGTACCGCTCGCTTCTTCGCGACTCAGTGTCTCGCAGTGTGGATCAGGCTCTCGACCATCTGATGATCGCCATGCTGTGGGCAATCACCGGCTACAGCGTCGAGGAGAACGTCGCCTTCCTACGCCAGACATCGGCGTTGCTCTCTGACGCTGGCAAGGTCCTCGGGCGCCTGTTACGACATGACGATGCCGACGCAGGGCACATCGCTACCGCCGTCAGCTTCTGGGATGCCGCTATCGCGACGGCGGACGCCGATTCACTCGCCGGGTTCGGGTGGCTCGCCGAAGTCGACCAGCTCGACCCTGGCGTGTGGGCGAGCCGAACGATGGCCACACTGGCGGTGACAGGCGGTGGCATCGGCTGGTCACAGAAGGTGGCCGCGCGAGCGGCATCGCTGGACCCGTCCATAACGACCCTCGCGATCATGAACAGCCTCATCCGAGGGGCGTCCGACGAGTGGGACAGGCGCGAGAACATCGAGCGCGCCGTGGAGCTCATCCATTCGGCCGGCGAGCTTGCTGGCACACCCGACTACGAGCGCCTGCGTACGACCTTGCTCGAAAGAGGCGCCCTGTAGGGCGGGCTCTCCAGGCCAGGACCGCACCATGGAAAGATCATCGGCGAGCGCACAAACCGCAGTGCCCGGACCGTCCCATAATGGCGACGCCGGCAGCCCTGACGACGTCCCCAATGTGCCGTAAAAGGGGTCCAGAACATGCGCTCCGTAATCCGAGCAGCAATTGGACCTGTGGGATGCATATCGGCACCTCTGGAGCGCTGTGGGGCAAGGCGATCCCCGTCCGTACCAAGCGCCGGTTCCGCGCTCACGGCGCGGCCGCCTCGAGTCGTAGCGGGGCGTCGTTATGAGCGCTTCGCCACCGGCGTCCTGGGCTGACCGTTCGGAGCGCGCATTCGATCTCCCCAGTCCACGGGAGCGCTCGGCCGAGGCGACGCCCGAGCCGTCGTTCGGGGCGGCTTCGATCTTGGTCCCATCCTCCTGGCCGGGCACGCCGATCAGGCAGTCTGTTTCGTGGGCCGGTGATCTGCGTCCAGGCAACGAGCATCTGGGATACTTGGCAGCGAAGTGCGACCCCTTCGGTACTCCATCAACGTCACATTGGACGGGTGCTGCGATCATCGTGCAATCCCCCCGGACGAAGACTTGCATCGTCACGCTGTCGAGAACCTCAACCAGGCTGACGCCCTTCTCTTTGGCCGGGTGACCTACGAAATGATGGAATCAGCGTGGCGGCCGCCGGCGCCGACGGGAGCGAGACCTGATTGGATGGAAACCTTCGCCCAAACGATCGACGCGGCAAAGAAGTACGTCGTCTCGAGCACCATGGAGCAGGTCGGTTGGAACGCGGAACTCTTGCGCGGGGATCTGGGCAAGGCCGTCCAGCAACTCAAGCGGGAGTCGGGCAAGGGACTGTTGGTGGGAGGTGTGAAGCTTCCACTTGCGTTGACGGAGCGGGGATTGATCGATGAGTACGAGTTCGTGGTGCATCCCAGGCTCGCGGGCCACGGACCGACGTTGTTCGCGGGGCTATCGAAGCATGTCGACTTGAAGCTCGTGAGCCGGCTGGAGTTCGGCTCGGGGGCAGTGGCGATGCGGTACGAGCCGAGAAGGTAGCCATCGGGCTTGCTATTCAGGGTCCGAAAGAGGCGTTCGCTTCGTCAGTCGCAGCCACCTCGGAATCCTGGCACGCCGGGCGCACAGAGCGCTCCGGGTTGCGCATCCGACGGGCCGGCCACCAGTGACGGCAGCAAGCGCCGAGTCGGCGGTCTGCTCGCCCGCTTGCCGCCGGTGCTGGCGGCCGGAGAGGCACCGATCGCCGCCCTTGGGACCGGCTGGCGCAAGCGGCGGTCCCTACGGTGGTGGTTTCATCCAGCTGGGGCCCGGTCGCCTCGTCCCCCGAGTCCCATCGACTCGGGAGGTATGCCATGCCCACCATCGCCTCGACTGCTGTTGTCGTCTACGACCCCGGCCGGGTCGACCCCGAGCATGTGGCGCTCGCTGGGTTCCTCGGCGGCTACCGGGGCCTCACCCGCGACGCCTACGCGCTCGACCTCCGCCAGTTCGTCGCCTTCTGCGACCAGCGCCACCTCGGCCTGTTCGAGGTCCGCAGGAGCGACATCGAGACCTTCGGCCGCGAGCTCGAAGCCAAGGGGCGGGCGACGGCCACTATCGCCCGGCGACTCTGCACCGTCGCCGGCTTCTACCGCTACGCCGAAGAGGAAGGTCTTATCGCCCACTCGCCCGCCGTGCATGTCCGCCGCCCGCGTATCGACTACGAATCCCACGCCATCGGCTTGGACCGCAACGAGGTCGGAGCGCTTCTTGTCGCCGCCGGGCTCGGCCCCGCCGCCGAGCACGCGCTCATCTCGCTGCTGGCGCTGAACGGGCTGCGGGTGTCTGAAGCGATCGGCGCCGACATCGAAGCCCTCGGCATTCAACGGGGACATCGAACCCTCACCATCGTCCGCAAGGGCGGCAAGACCGTCACCATCCCCCTCGCGCCACGCACCGCCCGAGCGGTCGACCTGGCCGTCGGCGAACGGGCGGTCGGTCCGATCTTCACCACAGGCGACAGCCGGCGCCTCGACCGGCACGGGGCCGCCCGGATCGTCCGACGTGTCGCCCGCCGAGCCGGGGTCGTCAAGCCGATCGGTCCGCACACCCTGCGCCACGCCTTCATCACTGCTGCGCTCGACGCTGGGGTGCCGCTCAGTGACGTGCAGGAAGCTGCTTCCCACGCGGACCCACGCACCACCATGCGCTATGACCGGGCCAGGGTCTCCCTCGACCGGCACGCCACCTACATTGTGTCCACCTACATCGCAGGAGCCGCCCGCTGACCTGGCATTCTGGGCGCCAGCACACACCCCCTTGGCGCCCAGACTCAGCGACAAGCAAAGCATGCCGACCGCCGACTCGGGCGCGGACGCGTTCGCCCCTTCCCGTGCGGGACAGGCGCGCGATGGCATGATCTGGTACAAGAGTCCGGTGCCCGGGATCGAGGTTGACGGCAGCGACCTCGTGCTGAAGCTCTCGATGTTCGAGAAGGCACTCAGCTTTGGAGGCGACCGGCGCGTGCCAGTCGCTCTCGTCCGTCACGTTGAACAAGTAGATCGGGCCGCCTCGACAGCAAGAGACGCGCCCACGCTTATCCCTCGGCAAGCATTGGGACCCTCATTCCGGGGGTGCTCATGTACGGCTCACTCAGAACAGTCGCTGGATTACGGGTGGGTACTTACCAGGTGGGAGGGCTGGATACCCACAGGGTCATTGGTAACTACTGGACGCCTACGGCGCCCCTGAGGCCCGCCTACGGCGGGCTGCCACCAATGATGGGTTCCGCCGCCGGACGGGCCTTGGCCCTGGACAGCTCCATAACCGCTTGCCAATGTTCACCTCGGCCTGGGATACTTCACAGCCACAATCGTCTTGGCCTGGCACTGCTCCACAGCTTGGGCAATCCGCCACGATCAAGAACAACACCTCTGGGGGGTTGGCCATCAGCTCTTGGGCGCTGGGGGCACTGGTGGGGGCCAAAAGCGCCACAGGCCGGACTGACCACCCTGGGCCAGGGCCGCGGCCAGGGACTCCAGGCTGTGGCGCCCAGCTGGGTCGTCGTACATCAAATCGGTGGTCATCCCGGCCAGGTTGAACTCCTGGACCCAAATGGCCTCTCCCACCTCGGTCCCATCCAAGTCGACCCAGAACTGGTCCAGGGGATGGCCAACCATTACCGGCATCCTTGCACCGAGGAACCTACGCCCAGTCGATCTGTTGGCTGAGTCAGACCGGCCTCGACAGGCGACGTGGGTCCCGGGGTCGAGGGCCGGTCAGGACCGATCCAGGTAGTCCGCCACGGCTCGACGTACCAGGTCAGCCTCGGTGACCTGCTCGGCTTCGGCGCGTTGGTGGAGTTGGTGGCGCAACTCGGGCGGAAACCGGACGGGCAGGCCCTTCGCCGGCGCGGAGCCTATGAGTGGCCGGCCGGTTGGGCGGGCCGTGAGCTGGTCGGGGTCGTAGCCGGCCTCAGCCTCTGCGACGGCTCGCTTGATCAGGTCATCAGTGATGGGTACGCCGTTGCTGGTCCGGTCGGGGTTGGCTGTCATCGTCGTGGCTTCTTTCCGAGAAGAGGGCGGTAGCGGGCTCGAAGCGCCATGGCGTGGATCACCACGGCGCCGTCGTCGACGAGCAGGGCGTCCAACTCGAGCGGGTTCCCGGCCCGGTCCGGGCCGAGGACGAGGACTCGTTCGCTGTCGTCATCGGTAGCAGCTCCGAGACGTGGAGCCGGTGGGTGATGGCGTGTCGCATGTCGTCGTCGGTGACTCTGTGCTTGCGAGCGGTCTGCTCGATCCACACGAGAGGGTCGTCCGACATCCACCTAGTGTATTACGAAAGGTGACGACCACGCGCCAGATGGCCCGGGGCCCCCCTCAACCGCCCATGAGATCCATTATGTAAAGAGTTGTCAGTGCTGGGCAGCGTTCACCAAGTGACTCGCAACGGTAAGTGGCATGGTTGCGTCGGAGGGGGCCAGCTGCCGTACCCGGTCGATGCGGCGGTCGGCTAGCACCGCCAGGCTGCGATCACTGGTGTGCCCCACCGCCACCATCACCGGAGCCGGGCAGGAGCAGACGGCCAGCACTACATCCTCACTGTCATAAGCGGTGGTGGCACCGGCGCCCCCCGCGAGTGAGAACCACTGCATCACATCCGCTGAGCGCCTCGAGGGCAGCGGCGATGACCCGCGGAGCGCCGGCCCCCCGGATGGGGTACTGGCCACCCATACTTGCCAGGCCCACGGCGTGGCTTCCAGACGACCCAGCAGGTCGCCCAGCCCTTGTCCGGCCGGCGCCACCACCCCCAGCTTCAGAGGCACCGTCGGCATTGGCAGCTCCTTCTGAGCGTCCAAAAGGCCGGCCTTGGCCAACCTCGCCCGAGTGGCCTGTCGCGCCAGAGCCTGTTGGCCGACACTCACCGCCGGATCGATCGCCACTGCCCGCAGCTGCACCTGGCCTTTGGGCGCGTAGACCATCAAGTCACCGAACACCCGGATGGCCATGCCGTCGGCCAGCTCGATCCCTGCTCTGGTCAAGGTGGCGGTCATCCTCACGGCCCCAGACCGGAAGGCCACCACCGACAATCTCGCTTCGCCGTCTACCAGGCACCAGTACAGGTGGCCGGCCCGGGAACGCACCATCCCGTCAACCTCACCGTAGACCCACGTCGGGCCTCCTGTGGCTGCCTGGATACCCTGCCCAGCTAGCGCCAGGGCCTGACTGACCGACAGACCCGCGGCGGCATCTGAGATCGGAAGCGCATGAACCATTGCTCGCTCCGCACAACGTGACCGAAAAGGCGGAGGGCGAAGGCAACGGCCTCCGCGAGCCGCCTCCGCAGTGTATCCCGGCCATGTGTCACCAGGCCTGCGGAACCTCGGTCGTCGAACAGCGCCTCGATCCCGCCAGCAGCGGTGTGAGGATATTGATATTGGCGATGGCCGCCTCGAAGCACTCCCTCGCCTTGGCCACGTCGGCGACCCGAGTCAGGGCGACGTTCTCCATGGTCGAGACCTGGCCGGTGACGATATCGCACAAGCACCCGTTTTCAGCCCTTCGGTGGTATGCCGCCGTCAACGAGGTCGGCCCGGGAGTGTGGTCTTGGAGCGATTTTTTCGCAGTCGACCGCTCACCCGTACTGCCGGTGCAGGAACGCCGTCAGTGTCTCCGGGTTTGGGACCTCCGGACCAGGCAGGAGCTGCTCGCGGTTGCGCAGGTTATGAGCTCCTTGCCGTGACCCCGAGCCGTTCGCATTACCTCCGGACGTGACTAGAATCATGGTCATGTCTGAAACGCTGCCGCTCGCCGAGATCAAGGCTCACCTCTCGGAGGTGGTGGACCGCGTTGAACGCGAGCACGACCGAGTCGTGCTTACTCGTAACGGGCGCGCAGCCGCGGTGATCATGAGCCCCGCTGACTTGGAAACTCTCGAGGACACCCTTGAGCTGCTCTCTGATCCCGGCGCGCTGGCCGAGATCAGGTCGGCTCAAAGCGACGTAGCCGAGGGACGAGTGGTCAGTGCTGAGGATATGCGGGCCAAGTACCTGCGCAAGTGAGTGCGCCGTATCGGCTCGTTGTCACCGCCACGGCAGAGAGGTCACTGGCGCGCCTGCCCGAGGGCGTGGCTGCTGCGATCGTGGAGTTCATGCTCGGCAGTCTCACCGAGGCCCCGCGTCGGGTCGGCCATCCCCTGCAGCGCGAACTCGCCGGTCTGTGGGCGGCGAGACGTGGGCCCTACCGGGTCGTCTACCAGATCGACGATGAGACAACCGTCGTGGCTGTTGTCCGCATTGACCATCGTGCCGATGTCTACCGGCCCCGATAGTCCCGCCTCTCGACCATCTCGGCGATTACCTCAGCGGTGAGCGACCGATTGGTGCCCTACCGCGCCCACCTGTCAGACCGACCCCCACCGTCTCTCACCCCAGCCCCTCGACCCCTACCGCGCCTGATGTGGGCGTTACCACTGGTCAGAGTGCCTGACCTCAGCAGTCGGTTGTACGGCTCGGACTCGATGAACTTACGGGCCAGAGCATCGAAGCGTCGCCGCTCAGCCCGGTTGAGGGGCGCCCCATCACCGCGTCCAGCGCCTGGGGCACCACGCGAGTCAGTGCTCTCAGCGGCCACCATCTCCAGTGCCCGCTCCATGCGCTTGCGCAAGACCAGGCCTTCGTCCTTGGCCTCGTCGGCACTGCGGTAGGCGGCGTCCATCTGCTCAAACAGGGTCGAGTCGGTGAGGGGATTGCGCCCTTCCTGGATGTGCTTATCACGAGTGGCGTCGGCGTCGGTGCGCAGCTTGAGAGCTCGGGCCTCGGTCGCCTTGATCTCGCCTCGCAGCTCAACTACGGAATGTTCGAGAGTGGATGTATCCATGGCCGTCATGCTGCGCCCCTGCTAGAGCGCAGCCGTTGGAACTCACGAGCCCAGGGAGCTGAGATGCCTCGCGCCTCCTGGTCGTGGCTCAAGCTGTCGCAAGGTGGCGCACCAGCCGAAGTTTTTTCGTCCATACCCGAGCAGTCACACCCAGGTGCCGAGCAGGCTCCGGCGTTGTCGCCGTCGTCAGTGTCGTTGTGAACGCTGGCCAGGTGCCCGCAGTTGGAGCACTCGGTGTCCGGCGCCACGTCGGCCCGCTCGCACAGCGAGCGCAGTCGGACAACTTCACGCTGACGCTGGCCCTCGTCACCCACGATCCAGCCGGGCTGGGAACGTAGGTCGACGGTCTCGGTGCCGGGGTTGACTCCCCGCACGCACACCGACGCCTCGGCCAGGTCGCCCTTGGCGATCTGGTCGCAGAGTGGCTTGTCATCCTCGCTGACGATGGTCTCGGGCCAGAAGGCGACGGACCATTCCTCGAGGGCGCCGTCGAGCATCCCCTGGTAGATCACCCGCGCGCGCTCGGACAGCTCCAGGTAGAGATGGCCGGCCACGCTGAGGGCTTGTGGTCCCTCGGTCGGGCTACACACGCCAATGGGCCCGGCCGCCCAGTCGTGCTCGTAGAAGGTGGGGATTGCCGGATGGCGGACCACCGCGTCGGCAAAGGCGCCAGGCAGGATCAGCTCGGTCCATCCCCAGCCCACGTCATAGGCCAGGTTGTAGGCGCTGACCGTGGCCGAGAAGCTGCCGGGCCCATCGTCAGGAGTCGCCCTGGCCTGGAGCCGTAGTCGTCGCTTTGCCAGTGTTGCCATGTCGCCATGGTGGATGGTGGCTAGAGCGCCCCGGAGTGGCAGACTGGCCACCTATCGGGGAGCGACCGTGAGACTGGGACGCAAGATCAGCATCGCTGGAGCCGGATTGGTGATGATCGGAGCCGGGCTCGGTGCTTGCGGCGGTGGCGGTTCGTCCGCCAACTCAACCACGGCCACCACCAGTGCGAGCGACGCTCGCGCCGCTGTATGTCAGGACGTGGGCACCATCGCCCGAGACGTGACCGCCTCGAGCGTGAACACAACCACCCTCAAAGACGACGCCAACCGGCTCAGCTCGGATGCCGAGAAGCTGGGCAACCCGCAGGTGACCACCGCCGTCAACCAGTTCGAGTCGACGGCAGCGGCCAGCGACCTGGTTGGCCTCACGTCGGCCCTGTCGACCATCCACAAGGCGACCTGTTAGTCAGTCCTCGTCGTCGTCGATGATCTGGTCGTCGGCTGCTGCTCCCTCGTCGCCGGTGTCGTCTCCCATCTCGGGGTTGAGGGTGGCGCCCTGAGGGGCCAGGCTGGCCGGGAGGGAACCAGGCTCCATCCACGGGTTGTTGGCCCACTCGAAGGGCAGGTCCGGCAGGTTGCGCATGTGGAGGCTCTGGAAAGGTCAAACCAGGCGCCCACCTGTCAGACCGACCCCCACCGTCTCT
>JAABUU010007437.1_pt1 | contig 11263 bp, 12 predicted proteins | sample 5559301 | NCBI WGS metagenome assembly JAABUU01 (sample SAMN10711884, study PRJNA513360) | rock metagenome | isolation source: Antarctica rocks | place: Antarctica: Victoria Land, Richard Nunatak white
AAATGCATTGAGTACAAAAGCTCGTTGACTTCAACTTCAAAATCATGTATCGTTCAGACAAATAAAACATCAAAGTCGATGCATTGACTTGTTGAGTTATTTCAGTTTCTAGAAGTCTTGAGAATGAATAATGTCGCTATCAGTGAACTACAATTCTCACGTCAGATCAAATAAAAATTGCTGATTTAAAGAAAAACATTGATGAATCAATTTATAAACAGATTCTTAAGATTAATGAAATCGACGAGAATTGTACGTTACTTCGCGAAGCAATAGCAAGAGACGAGACACAATATGAAAATATTAAATTGAAGAATTGTTGAACTCAGAATGAAATCTTGTATCATGATAGTCAGCTATGAGTCTCGTTCAATAAGCTTCTACAAATGAATCTGATTCGTGAGATACACGATTAATCATCAGTTGATCATTCTGATATTAATAGAACTGTAAAGATCATAAAGCGAAACTACTATTGATCATTCATGCGAAAAACGATAAATTAATATATTCAAAACTGCTATATCTGTCAACGTTCAAAGACATCTAAAGATAAATCAAATAACTTGCTTCAATATCTATCAATATTTGAACAGCGATGACAAGATATAGCAATAAACTTCATTATCAATCTATCTGATTCAAGCGAATACAACGTTATTCTGACAATCATTTGCAGATTGTCAAAAGAAAGACATTATATTTCTTGCATCACTGAGAATGAAGATATTACTGTTGAAAAGACAGTTGAAATGCTGATTCAATGAGTATATCAAACTCATGATCTATCAAGCTTCATAGTATCTGATCAAAGTTTGCAATTTATCTTCATTTTATGAAAGTCGCTTTGCAAAAGACTAGACATTAATCTTCGACTCTTTACAGTCTATTATTCTCAGATCAATGATCAAAGTGAACAAGTCAATCAGAATGTTGAAAGATATCTTCGATTTTTCTGTTTGTATATGCAAGATGACTGATTTAAGTGACTACTTATGATTGAGTTTGTCAACAATAACATCTTATTCTCAGTCATCTTCTTGACTCTCTTCTTTATGAACAAGAGCTTTCATTCTCATATGAGCTTCAATTCTGACATCATTGAGTATGAAATCATTCGCGAACGCTTGCATATTAATCGAGTCAAGAATATATCTGAACAAATAAACAAGATATTAATCTTCGCTCGTGAAGCTTTGATCAAAACATGAGAATAAATGATGAATCAAGCTAATAAGCATAGAAAGAAAATCAATTACAAGATTGAATTAAAAATGTTTCTGAATGAAAGAAACATTATTACAGCGAGATCTTTTAAGAAGCTAGATGACAAAATGCTTGATTCTTTCATCAATCTAGATCTTGTCGACTCTTCATATAAACTGAAATTATTAAAGTCTATGCATGTTCATGATGTATTTCATTCTGATCTGCTTTGTTCTGTCGTTGATAATCTCTTGTCTGATCAAAAGAATGAATTCTCAGATTCAATAGTGATAAACGATGAAAATGAGTGAAAAATCAATGATATATTGAATTCTTGTTGATATTGACGACGACTTCAGTATAGAGTCAAATGAAATGACTATGACAATGATTTCAATTGATACAACGCTGATGATGATGAATTTATGAACACTCAGAAGATCATTGATGATTTTCATATTTAATATTTGAACAAATTATGCTAATCAACAATTCAATCAATCACGATTTAACAAGTCTGAGTCTGTGAAATCATGATTGAGCAATCAATTGAGTTGAGCAGAAAATACATTCATGCAAACATGAATCATTGAAGAAAAGAAATAATGTCATGATTCTAGTCTTGTCAGATTTATTTTCACTTCATCATCTTGACTAGTTTCTATTGATTCTAGCGTTGACTGAGAAATATACATATGTAGTCAGCTTCTTTTCTGTAGCTATCTTTTTTTCTTAGCATTTATCTTCTAGTTAAATGACACTCATATTGACTCACTCTATGCTGACTTCTAACAAGAATCACTCAGATCAATCATTATTGAAAATGATGAATACTGAAAGATAGATGATATATTGAACTTCAGACGCTATTGAGATCAAATACAGTACAAAGTCAAATGAAAAGATTTAAATAGAAACGATGAATGATACTATGTTAATAAAGAAAAATTCAATGACTCAGAGAAAGTTTTGAATGAATTTCATAAGCTATATTCAAGCAAACTGCGCTAAATATCAAAATAACTATCAACAAAAGTGAGCAAATGAACTACATTCATGTGAACATGAATTTTCAAAGAAAGAAGTAATGTTACAAGCGTATCAAGATCAATAAGACTGAACAAGACTGAAGCTCTAATCAATTCACAATGCACATTAGCGAGTATTTTGTGTAATGATTAAAGCTAGTCAACGATCTGATCGAAATCTGACTCAGATTTGACTCAGATATGACTCAACATCTTTTTTCTTTCTCAAAACTCTTTTCTTTCATCAACATCTTGTTCATCTACATCATTTTCTTTTCATGTCACAAACACATTTCTTTCAAGTTTAATGCAATCTCTGAACATTACATAAATAAAAGCTTTTGTATCAATCTTCTTCTGTATTCTTAATATTCAGTTATAGCTATTTCTAAAGATTAAGCACTATCAATTCTGATTTTCATTGATTGTATCATTTAGACACAATTCTGACAGAAATTTAATTACACACACTCTGTATACATTGATCATGATACAAGAACACAAGAATGAAATGATGTTTTTATTAATAACTCATCTAGATTAGCATAAGATAATCATTGAAAATCTTTGATTGAAAAGAAATTAAATGTTGATAGATTCTGCAAACAATCAATTAATATCATCATTGAAGATTTGAACATTAAAATCTGTTGTTTTGAAAGCAAGCAGTCAATCAGCATTTTACAGATCTGAATCAAACAAGATCTGCAAAATAAAATGAAAGAACTTAAACTTAATTATTACATCAATGATCATCTTGAAGAAACTCATGAATCAGAAATCAGTGAATAAATTCATTGAATCTGCTTTCATAGCAAAGCAAAGCACTTAAGTTGATCTCAATCAACTTCGTTTCTTTTAGACTGATCATGTCAAGTTGAGTACTCAAGTTCGAATCAAGTACTTGACTCATCAAGACTCAATTTAAGTCAGAATTCTTGACTCAAGTATTTAAGTCAAGTCAAGATGTTCAACTTAAGTATTCAAGTTGAGTCAGAGAATTGAAATTGAGTGTTGATTTGAAATTCTCGATTCAATTCATCAAGACATGAAGATAGATAGATAAATGTTCTATTATGACTTTCTATTATGACTTTCTATTATGACTTTCTATTATGACTCTCTATCAAATAATCTTCATGTTTTTCTTCATGTTTCTCTTTATGACTTTCTATCAAAAAGATAATGCAAAAAGATAATGCAAAGGCGAAAAATTGAAAAAATCTCTATATTTAGTTCTTTTGACATCATATTCAATTTCTTGACGAGTTGAATCAAAAACTCAAATCAAGTATTGACTTAAGATTGATATCAGATCAAATCAGAATGTTGAAATCGAGTATTTAAGTTAAGTCAGAAGATTGATATCAAGTACTTGAGTTAAGTCAGAAGATTGATATCAAAACTTGACTTGACAATCAGTCTAGTTTCTTTCAGTCAACTAAGACAAAGAAATTCATCAATATTATCATGATTAAAGTCGCTGTGTATTGAACTTTAGTCAAGATCTTCTTCTTGATCATTAGTGAAATCAACAAAGCATTTAGCTCAGTCGAAGATTTCATGAAACTGAATGAAATGATCTTTGTCATGTCATTAAATAAACTGAAGAAAAAGCTTTTAATAGTTTATTATGACTTTCTGAATGTTTTTGATAAAGAAAAGATAACGCAGTTGTCTTTGCATCAATCATATGATCATAAGATTGAATTAAAAGAAGAGAGTTAACTCTTTAAAAGTCAATTGTATCTCATGTTGAGTTACAAGTTGCAGAAGATTAAAGAGTATTTAAAAGAGAATTTGAAGAAGAAGTTTATCACACTCAGCAAAGCTTTTTTTGCTTCATCAATACTATTTATCAAAAAGAAAAACGACAGTCTTTGCTTTTGCATGAACTATTGAAAACTGAATGCTCTGATTAAAAGAAATCGTTATTCAATACTCTTGATAGACGAAGTACTAGCTTGAATTCAAGACAGTAAGAATTCAAGACAGTAAGTATTTGACTCAACTTAACAATATCATTGTGTTCAATAAACTGCACATGAGTTCAGAAAGTGAAGATTTAACTACTTTTATTACTTTCTTTAACATTTACAAGTATAGAGTAATGCTCTTTGAATTAATCAATGAATCTGCTTTCTTTCAGCACTATATCAACAATGTATTGTTCAACTATCTGCATAAATTCTGTCAGACATACTTGAATGATATTCTCATATACAGTAAGACATTGAAAGAACATAGAATTCATGTGAAAGAAGTGCTAAAGAAGCTTCGTGAAGTCAATCTACAAATAAACATTGACAAGTATGAATTCAAGATTCAGAAAATCTTATTTCTTAAATTACTGATATTCATCAATGATCTGCGAATGAATTCTTGAAAAGTAGATATGATTTGAGACTGAAAAGTGTCTCGATCATTAATTTATGTGCAGATCTTTATTGACTTTTGCAATTTTTATCAATGATTCATAAAGAACTTTTCAAAGATCACTTAACTCATGATAAAGCTGACTTGAAAAGATCATCTTTTTGAATGAACAGAGATCTGTCAAACAATCTTTGAAGAACTGAAGTAACAAGTGACAACAATCTTTATTCTGAAGCATTTCAACTCAATCAGAAAAGTTATTCTGAAAACTGACTTTTTAAACTATGTCAATGACGAAGTATTGTCTCAATATGATGATGAAGACATTCTACATTCAATGATCTTTTATAGCAAGAACATGATTTTTGCAGAATGCAACTACAAGATTTATGACAAGAAACTACTAATCATCATTTGCTGCTTGAAGCATTGACATTTTGAATTGAAATATATGAATATTTTAATTAAGATCTTCATTGATCATCTGAATTTGAAGTACTTCATGATTATCAAAGAACTGATCAGATGACAAGTTAAATCAGCTGAGAAGTTATCTGAATATAACTTCAAGATCATATATCAGTCAAGAAAACAGAATCTGAAAGTTGACATGCTGATCAGAATGTCAGACGTCAAGTCAATTGAAGCAAATGATGATCATAAGTTATATCAGCATCAGATGCTATTATCAGAAGACAGATTAGAACTTCAGTCAATAAAAGATGATCAGAAAGTTGATTAAGATTTGACTTAAATCTTGCTCTCAAAATCTGACTCAGATTTGAAACTTGAATCAAAAGCTAATCAAAATTTGATTGAAAAGATGATTTCTATTCAGAATCAGATTATAGTTGAAAATCAAACAAATCAACTGTGCTTCAATATTCAAATAATCATGAAACAGAATAGAAAGACTTGTCAAGATATTAATCTAGACAATTGCAAAGTACTTGATGAAGTACTCTGAAAAGATGATAAATTATGAGTTTCTCAGTCAATGATTATTTTATTGATAAGAAAAGCATATGATCTTTTAATCAATGATCACTCTGACATGAATTAAACGTTGAACTTGCTGAAATGATTATATTGCTGATCAAAGATGAGAATGACGATCAAGCGCTACATTTGAAACTGTTACGTTTGTCGTAGATCAAAAGCATCAAGAGATCAAATTAATGAACTGCTGAAGTCATTACTTATACTTGAGCAGCAATGACAGAACATATCATTAAACTTCATTATCAATCTATTATAAAGTGATGAAAGCAACGTGATTCTGACAGTCATAAATTGATTGTCTAAGAAACAACACTATATATCATATTAATCAGATGACGAAGAAATCTTTGCAGAATAAACAATTAAGCTACTGTTGATATGAATCTTCAGAACTTATGAACTATCAAGATCAATAATATTCAATCGTGATTCATAATTCATATTGATTGTCTGAAAGTCTTTATGTCTGAGACTAAACATCAAGATGAAACTATTCATCAATTATCATTCTCAGATCAATGATCAGATAGAAAGAGTGAATCAGAATGTAGAATGATATTTATGAAGTTACTGCTCATATATGCAAGATGATTGATTCATCTGATTATTCATAATCAAATTCATTGATAATAATGTTATTTCATCATCAATTGAATAGTCAACGTTCTTTCTGAATAAGAGCTTTCACTCTTATATGAGCTTCGATTCAAACTCAATCAAATATGAGATCACTCAAGCTAGAATTGAAGCAGATAAAGCAGAAAATATATTTGAATACATGAAATAATTTCTAGCATTGATTAAGCAAGTCTTGACAAGAGTCAGAGTCACAATGAAGAAATAAATTGATAAACATTGAAAGAAAATGATTTACAAGATAAATGACATGATGTTTCTGAATTCTAGAAACATAATGATCTTATGATCATTAAAGAAGCTAAACGATAAAATGCTAAAATTCTTCAAGATTCTGATCAAGATTGAACATGCTTATCAACTGAAACTATCATTAACTATGAAGATACATTCAGAGTTTGCATCAAATCTGCTGCAACTAGATTCAAAGAACTCATTGAATGAACAACGAAATGAATCGTTTGACTTTATAGTGATTGATGACGAAGATGAATGAAGATGAAGAATATACTGAACTTCAAACACTACAAATGAGATAAATGACTACAATATCATGTTAATTAAAAAGAATATGATGTCGATTTACATTGATACAACGTCAATGAAAGTGAATTTGAAGAATGCTTGAAAATCATAAATGACTTTCATGAATAATATTCAAACAAGTCAAGATAGAAATCAACTTAAGAAAGATTGATTAAACTGCAACAATGAGAACATTGCTAAATGAAGAAGAAAAGTAATGTTGCAATTATGCACTTCAAGTTAGTTTAACATAAATTGTGTCAAACTATCATAAACTAGTATAAAGCTGATGTTGACATGCTAGCGATCTAGCGTGTCTTCATGAATAAAACTCACGACGTATTGCATCTTCTTTCTTCTTCAGCTTTGAACTTCTAGTTAAAATATACTCATATGATTCGCTTTATGCAGATTTATAACAACGATTAATTTTTATTGATCATTTCGAAATTCTCAGAATGATGAAGATCATAAGAAGATACTACTATTGAATTTCAATGCAAAAGATAATAAATTAATATATTCAAAACTGCTACTGTTAGAAATCAGCATAGAGCGAGTCAATATGAGTATCATTTAACTAGAAGATAAATGCTAAGAAAGAAAGATAGCTACAGAAAAGAAGCTGACTACATATATGTATTTCTCAGTCAACGCTAGACTCAATAAAGACTAGTCAAGATGACGAAGCAAAAGTAGATCTGACAAGATTAGAAGACTAAGTCTGACAAGACTAGAATCGTGACATTATTTTCTCTTTTCAATGATTCATGTTTGCATGAATGTATTTTCTGCTCGACTTGATTGATTGTTTAATCATGATTTCACAGACTCAGATCTTTAGCGCGATTTGTTTGAGTATTGAATATGAAAATCATCAATGATTTTTTGAGCATTTATAAATTCATCGTCATCAGTGTTGTATCAATTGAGATCATTGTCATAGTCATTTCATTTGACTCTATACTGAAGTCATCTTTGATATCGACGAAAATTCAATATATCATTGATTTTTCACTCATCTTCGTCATTTATCACTATTGAATCTGAGAATTCATTCTTTTGATCAGATCAGAAATCATCAACGACAGAGCAAAGCAGATCAGAATGAAATACATCATGAACATGCATAAACTTTGATAATTTCAGTTTATATGAAGAGTTGACAAGATTTAAATTGATGAAAGAATCAAGCATTTTGTTATTTAGCTTCTTGAAAGATCTCGCTGTAACAATGTTTCTTTCATTCAGAAACATCTTTGATTCAATCTTATAATCAACTTCTTTTCTATGCTTATTGACTTGTTTCATCATTTGTTTCTGTGTTTTGACTAGCGACTCGCAAGCAAACTTCAGTGTTTTGTTCATATGTTCAGATATATTCTCAACTTTAGTCGTCTGCAAGCATTCATGAAAACTTTCATATTTGATGACATTGAGTTCAAAACTCATACAAGAATGAAAGTCTTTGTTTAGAAAGAAAGAAGTTGAGAAGATGACTGAGAACAAAGCATTATTGTTGATGAACTCAATCATGAGTAGTAACTTAGTTCAGTCATTTTGCATGTACAAGCAGAAGAATTGAAGATATCTTTCAACGTTCTGATTGACTTGTTCACTTTGATCATTGATCTGAGAGTGATAGACTGTGAAAAGTTGAAGATTAATGTTTAGTCTTTTGCAAAGCGACTTTCATAGAATGAAGATAAATTGAGAGTCTCGATTCAAAACAATGAAATCGAGTAAATCATGTATTTGATATATTCATTGAAGCATTAGCTCAGCTGTTTTTTCTGCTGTGATCTTCTCGTCATCAGTGAAGCAAGAAATATAATGTTGTTTCTTTGTCAATTTTTTCTTTGTCAATTTACATATCACTGTTAGTATGATGTTTTTGTCTTTCGAAAAAGATAAGTCAATGATAAAATTCATGATTATGTTCTTTCATTGCTGTTCAAGTATGAATAAAGAATGTAGTAGTTCATTGAATTTATCTTGAGAAGTCTTTGATCGCTGACAAATGTAACAGTTTCAAATATATCAATCTATTGTCTTTTGCATTGAAAATCAATAGTAGTATCTTCTTATGATCTTCATCGTTCTGAGAATTTCGAAATGATCAATAAAAGATTGATCATGAACTTCTTGAATTAACTTTATTTGAAGATGCTCATTGAAGAAAACTCATAGAAGATCACTTTGATATAGTATTTCGTTTTAAACTCGACAATTTCTTAATTTAATATCTTTATATTGAGCTTCATCTTTTAATATTGCTTCGCGAAGTAGCGTACAATTCTCGTCGATTTCATTAGTTTTAAGAATCTGTTTATAAATTAATTCACTGATGTTCTTCTTTAAATCAGCAATTTTCATTCAATTTAAAGTCAGAATAGTGATTTGTTGATAGCAAATGCATTCATTTTCTGAACTTCTAGAAACTGAATTAACTTAATGAGTCAATGCATCGACTTTGATGTTTTGTTTATCTGAGTGATACATAATTTTGAAGTTGAAGTCAACGAGCTTTTGTACTCAGCGCATTTAATGTTTACTTAGCTCTTTATATTTCATTAATGATGTTAAAGCTTGATGATCAATGAACATCTTTATGAATAACTCAGTCAATTTCAGCTTAGATCATTAATGCTTGAAGACATGAATGATTGCTAGTAGTTTCTTGTCATAAATCTTGTAATTGCACTCAGTGAGACTCAGATTCTTGCTGTAGTAAATCATTGAATGCAATGTTTCTTCATCGTCATACTGAGAAAGTATGTCATCGTTGACGTAGTTGAATGAGTTTATTTCAAGAATAGTCTTTCTATTCTGATCAAAATGACGAAGAATAAAGACTTCAGTCATTTGTTTCTTCATATGATCAAAAATCATTTAACAAGCTTGATTTCATTCAAATATCATCTCTTTTTAAGTTAGTTGAATCAGAAGATGAACAATCTTCGAAAAGTTTTTTATAAAACGTTAATAAAAGTTGCAGAAGTTAATGAAGAACTGCATCTGAGTGAGATTTGTAGAAGTAGATCATTCAACTACTGCTTGTACTTTTCTGAGATTCATCTTTAGTTCTTCAATGAATAGCAATAGTCTCAGAAAGAAGATCTTCTTAACATGAAACTTGCATTTGTTTATATTCATCTGAAGATCAGTCTCTTGTAGTCTATGTAGAACTAATCGTACGTGTCGCTTATGTTTCTTCAATGTTTTGCTGTAAATGATAATATCATCTAGATAAATTTGACAAAACTGATGAAGATAGTCAAATAACACATTGTTCATATAGTGTTGATAAAAAGTTGAGTCATTGATTAATTTGAAAGACATCACGTGATATTTGTAGAAATCAAAAGAGATGATAAAGATAGTCAAATCTTCGTTATCTGAGTGCATGCATAGTTTGTTGAACATGACAATGATGTTCAATCAAATCAGATACTTGCTTTCTTGTATACAAGCGAGAGTCTCATTTATTAATAACAAAGAATAGTGATCTCATTTGATCAAAGCATTGAGCTTTCTGTAATCAACGCAGAAACGCAAGCTATCATCTTTCTTTTCGATGAATAGTATGAGCGAAGCGTATGAAGCTGAGCTAGAAGATATGAAGTCTTTATTCAGATACTCAATCAAATAATTCTTCATCTTTTGAAGCTTGTGATCAAACATATGATAAAGATGACTTCAAGAAGATGTTTTCTCGTCGATCAACTCAATTTTATGATCATAGAAGCGATGAGAGAGTAGTCAATCAGTCATCACTCGATCAAACACATTTAGATAATCATGATATTTCAAAGAAAGCTTAGCTTTGACTTCTTTTAAGATTTCTTCATGTGAAAGCTCTTGTAAATTTATATCTTCAAGTTGATTTCTAGCTATTTTTAGAAGTCGATTGATTTTCGTGATGATGATCGCGAAAGTAGTCACATTTGATCATTTGACTAGTGATCTATATGCTGCAGTCTTTATCATTGCTATGTTTATTGAATTGAAAAACGAAGCGAAGTTGATTGAATTAAATGATTTCACGATTTTATTGAATGAAGATGACTTCTTGCTGAGTCGAGTGATGACAAAAGAAGTAAATCTCTTTAGTATTTAAGTAGAGATTGAACTCTTCTGTTTTATCGCGATTTTCTTGCTTGAAAAAACAGTTGAATGAGCTTTGATAAAAGCTTTGATATGAGCTTCAAAACTAGAAAATTGAAGATAATCATCTCTCATATCAATAGTCATCTCAATCTTGTTCATTCATGTTTTTTTGAGAATCATCTGATGTTGATCTAATCGAGTGATCAGCATAGAAACGAAACGTTTCATATGATCTTGAACAGTTAGATTTGAATAAATTGCATGAGTAATGAGCTTTTTTGCATAATGATCATCGAATTTTCTTATTGATTTGAGCTTAATTAAAGATAAAAATTCAATTTGCAAATGATCACAAACATTCTGCGCGATTAATTCATCAA
>JAABUU010007439.1_pt1 | contig 11262 bp, 10 predicted proteins | sample 5559301 | NCBI WGS metagenome assembly JAABUU01 (sample SAMN10711884, study PRJNA513360) | rock metagenome | isolation source: Antarctica rocks | place: Antarctica: Victoria Land, Richard Nunatak white
TTGCACTTGCACTGACTGCACTCTGACAAACATCCAGTTAAATGCATCAACAACATTGCCACAACCCATCAGGCCTAGATGCCCATCATGACCTGTCGGGTTCCATTCTCGAACGAATCAAATGTTGGACCGCCTCGTATGAGCAGTGCATTGCAAAATGGAACAGTGTGTGTGGCCTTGAGATGGAGTGCTGGCGTTACGAGTTGATAGATCCAAGAGTTGATCGATCCAAGAGCAGCAACCCCTGTCACTTGTAAGAAGTCTAACACGGAAGATCTCGGTACCTGTCACGAACGGCGGTGTGCAACATGTACCGCATTGCAAAACGCATGTTCGTTCCGCGTACCAGTAGTCCAAATAGGTGCCAGCCAGATCGTCAGCAACTTCAGACTCTGCTGCCGGCCTTCAACGACCATGGCCTTGATTGTAGCCATGGGCGTGCTAAAAGTTATCCTGAGTAAGTAACTGACACTGACTAGACACCCAGCATTGTGATATCTCGACTTTAGCAGGGCTGATGCCGAACTACAAGTGATCAACAGCTCATCGTCAACTGCTTTGCTGCTTTCATTGTGATCCTGCGCATTCAGGTGCTGGAGGCACGGAATGTCAAAGTTCTGCTCAAAGAGGTGGTCGAGCTTTGCAACAGAGCGCATCTTGCATAACTTCCACCACAACGGTCAACTATACAACTTTGGGGCTTGCTAGCGACCCTTGGTGTGTACAAGTTGGTAAGGCGACTCCTGATGTCACGAAACAACTGAGTATCAATTGCGTCTTGCCCCATTCCCGTGCTGATACTGTGTCTACCAACCACTGACACAGGTGATTTCTCAGTGCTTTGCCCTAAGAACCCAGACCAGCCTTGTGCCTGCCCCACTCTGAGCTACGTTAACGTGACTGCTCAGCGCAATAATTTGTTGGGCTGCTACGACCCAAGTGCGTACTTCTGCAGCACAGATAGTCCGCAGTGGCTCCCGACAGCCAGTAACTATGGTAGAACAGCACTGATTCAAGGCAGCGGCGTGAGCAACATTGGCACCTGCTGGAACGAAAGTAAGCCCACAATATTGATTGTTTGAATGCAACATGCAATGTCATATAAATCAGAACCCCACACAGCTCCAGTCCAGATCCCGCAATTCATGCATTGCTGTGCGTCACATCATTCATGACAGCATCTATGCAGCATATCAGTGCAACCATCTTGCTGCTCGTAACTGCACCATTTGTAACTGCAATGTCCTGGTCTGTTCTGCCATCACATGAAGGCTCCAGTCTTTCTGCAGGTACTCAAAGCTTGAGCGACTTTGGCACAACCAACAATGCTCTGTTACCATCAGCAGCAGAAGTGGCAACAGCATCTGCTGAGGCAATTGCTGCAGCAGCTCCGCCAGCAGCTGCCCCAACAGCTTCGCCGGCCCCTAACCTTGCCAGTGGCATCAACAATGCTGCCAACAGTAATGCTGGTGCGCCACACCTGTATGTGAATGTATATTGAACATGTTTCTACACGTATAGAGAGATGGCATGGTGCATCATATGTACAAGACAACATCGTTGAGGCTTTTGTGTGTACAAAAGAGATGGCATGGTGCATCATGCATACATGACAACATTGATGTGCGTGGGTAAGTACTGAAATGCCTGGGTGACATGCTTATGGGGTGAATGAGGCAGTGCTTGAGTGAACATGAGACTAGGCAAGATCAGGACTGGGTAGCAAAATGATGTCAGCTTCCCCCTTGTGTGCAGGCAAGATTGCAGCTGTTGTGGGCAGCATTGTGGGCCCGACACTTGCCATTATCCTGTGGGCATCCATCACATTCTCCCACAGAGAAGAGAAACATATGGTTCTTTGTGAAGTGGTGCGACATGTCACAGTTGCAGACATGACTGACAACAACGCTACACTCATCACCTCAACCAGTCAACCAAGTCCTTCATTGATGGCAACACCCTTTGCATCGCCAGCTGTCAAGCTTCCCTTTGATAGTGCATCCTTCCCTCAGTCTGATGCAAGTGGACAAGTTGAGCTGACAGAGGTGTCACGCAGAGACTCTGTGCCAGTGTCAGACACAGCCTCCAGCCTGGGCAGGGCGGCATCAGGGTCAATGCTGGGTCGGTCAGCATCTGAAGCGCAAGGTGTAGGCCTACTTGATGCTGCACGCAACCCAGAACCTCACAACATCCCTGAACAGGTATGCACTGTGCATGCTTTGATCCTGGTGGCATCAGCGTTCCAGGCAGGTTCATGCTAAGAAAGAAAGAAAAGAAAGGACGGTTCATGCTGACACTTGATGCAGTGTTGTTGCTATGTCATGTCAAAACAACTGCTTGACTGTGGCAATGATGTTGCATGGCATGCCCCACAGGTCTCTTGCAGAGGATAGGCTTAACACAGATTGCAACATGAGATGATCAGACAACCATGCGTCTTTGTATCTTTCAGGCTGACTACCCATCCAAGGAAGTCAAGAAGATTGCCCAGGACATCACTGCACGCTGCTTGAGGCGTTGGGATGGTTTCTTGGCTGTGAGGGCCGGCACTGACAGCCTGGGCAGGAAGAAAGGAGTCTGGAAGGACAAGTTCGAGAGCGTGCGCTGTGCTGTCATGCTGCTGGCATTTCGCAATGTGAACACAGTGTTGCAAAGGCAGGTTCTGCGTGCTGTTCCTGGTGCGCCAGAGCCCCCAGGTCAGCTTCATGTCCTGCATTCTGCCATGCTGTGCTAAGCCATGCTGCATCACGCTGTGCTGAGCTGTGCTGTGCTGTGCTGTGTTTTCCACTGCATTGTCCTTTGGAGCTTTGTGCTTTGCAGATGCAAGAGCTGCTTTGCACAGCACTGCACAACACTCCTTGCAAGCTCCAGAGTTCAAAATGGCTTGCCTCAGAGCCTGCAGCTATGCTGGTTCCCACAGCTTCACACTTGATGCCTCTGTGTGCCTGAAGGTTCTCTCATGGCGGCTTGGCAGGAGAGCAACTCGCATGAGAGGGGCCACCTGGTCACCCTCATCACCAAAACCCTGCAGGACATCTCAGAAGAAGAGGCCCAGGCCCTGCCCATCAAGGACCCTGAATCAGCTGGCTTGCATGACAAGCTGAGCAGCTTCTTGGACCGCTGTACCGGCCGCTTGAAATTGCGCGGTGACAGTACAAGCATGACACATCGGCAAAGGTCCAGCACCACAGTCAGTGACTTGTCCAGTCAGGTGTGAGTAGAGGAAAATGGTGGGTGGCCTGCTGCAAGGGGTTCAACAACAGCAGGCATTTCACAATTGTGAAGGGATGAGCACTGAGAACACATACTGCTATTCTGAAGTGGGTTATACAGGTCTCATTCTTATGCAGCTGTTTAGCTGCCAAGTAAAGGGCATTAAACTGTGGCAGCAAGTATTCACGCTAAAAGTTTCTGCTGCACTGGATAAAGTTGCCTTGGAGTCATGAGTAAGTGATTGGAGCGATGCATTAAAGTTAAAGTGTTGACACTGTTGACGAGTTCTTGTAGCAACTCGCAGCATTGTTGGGGCTGCTCATGTGCACAAAAGTTGCAGGTCTGAGTTGCTGTCTAAGTTTGAACATAATTATGGCCATGTCAGTATCTGTCTGTTGCTGGTAAGGGTAGTACTATATTAGTGCTGCAAAAATTTGGCCAGTTCTGCTTGTAAAAGCTCACTTTGGACTGTCGTACCAGTTTCTAGAGTTTTGTTACTGCCGCTTTTCATTGACTGTTGTGTTGCCTGATATGCAGCATCGATCATAATGACAGCATTGTAGAGCTAAGCTGAACAATCTCCATGAAGCACAGTCCACAAGCATGTGCCGGGCCTTTCCATGCATACAATAACCAATTGCATCGAGATTGCCCAGCTGCAGCATACAGTACAATCATACAGTGGCAAAATGTGACTCTGATGCTCTATCTCTGATTAGCGCCAATGTTGCCAGCATGTGACTACCCAATTGCAGATATGTATATACAGCCGGACTCGCATAGTTCTGATGTACAACGCTTGGCCATGCCATAAGTTGCAAGCTTGACTTAAGGTTGCGGCTGACAATAGCAACTGCCAGCGCCCATTCAACATGAACTTGGCAGGGGCACAAGCTGCATATTGACTCTTCAGGTGCACAGCTGAGGTGGTGCACAAGGCACAGATTGCAGAGGCATAAAGTGCTCAGCATGATGTTGCAAATGCTTATGCAGAGAGTGACAGCTTACATCAAGCAACAACCTATTGCTGCAGATCTGTATGAGTCAGATCTCTAACAGCTGTTACCAGTGCAATGGCATGCAAACCAGCAGCCTGCAATGTAGCAGCTCACAATACATGTGTCAGTAGTGCTGTTGAGCTGAGACACGGGTCAATCTGATCACCCAAACAACAGCATGCTGCTTGATGATTTTCTTAATAAAATTCTGCAGCTTCCCAGACAGGTTGTTAACAGTCAGTGCCAAGCTACAGCTGCAGTATACAAGCTTGGAAGTCAGGAAAGTGTAGAGGAAAGAAGCAGCGCCTGTTCAGCTGTACATGCCTCTGAAGCGTTTGCAAAAGAGCACTCAAGCAGTGACCTAGCACTGCAGACATGTTCCAACTTGACCTGGCTGTACAAGAGCTGCTGACAATACAGTAATGCAATTCAGGCGTGGCAGTTAACCAAGGTCTAACCTCAGCAGTAAGGCTGCACAGCATGGTTACAATGAAGGGGCAACACAGATCATGAAAAGCAAGTCTTGAGCAGCTAGCTGCAATCAGGCATGCATGCCAACATCTTTCCAATGTGGCACCCTCTCATCATATGATTGTGCACCGCTGCAGGCAACTTGCAGATGGCTGTTGGAATTCACAAGACCTGCAGGTGTTACTGCTATAAAGCAAGCGTTGACCCCTGTGACTTACAGAGGTCGCTGAACAGACCGATGGCACGTGTACCGCACGCCAAACACCAGTGTGTAGCCATACCCCGTACTCAGCAATGGAGCGCTGTACATCACCTGGAAACATCGACACGCCTGGCTGCACGCGTACATTACTTCTGGCCATTGAGGGGCTTCGCAGTGCAAAGTTTGCGGTTGACTCTGATTTAGGATCCGCGATATTAGGTCAACAGCGACAATACAATAAGTTTGTTGGCCTGATGCGTGTGAAGCCAAGCTCGTTCGGGGAGACGGCTGCATGTACTTTTGCATCGCTGAGGAGTTTGTGAGGCGCACAGCGCGACTATGTGAACTCGTATGCCATGAGTCTCCCCGCTGAGCCCAACAGCATCTCTAGCAGTCTTCGTTGGGGTATCAAGGTGAGCCAACGCCTTTAGCGGCAATCTTAGTGTCAAAGCAGATATATCTGCAACAGTTTTGTTCGGTTTCAGCACGTTGCGATACTGTGTGATGACAAGATCTTTCATGCACTCATCACCTGCACGCCTGCCTGTTTTTGCAACGTTGTAAACCATTCTGAGTGATAGCACATGAAAATGGTTGCAACGAGGTCTGCTCTCAAACGATTACTGACGATTCCTGCTGTATGTTGCTACAGCGAGTGAGAGAGAGGGCTCACGATGCAACATTAGCAGTCTGGAGCCATTCCAGCCATGCAGGGAGTCTGCAAAGCCATGCAGACTACATAGAGACGGTGAGCTTTGCTTTACAAACCAGAACGTCTGCTTATGAGCAAACGAATGTTTTCTTGATCATGATGATGTGACCTGTTCAGTAAGACATCATGTCTTGCGTGCAAAAAGACGACCTCTCCTGAGTATGTTTTTTTTGTCAACTGCTGTCAACACCTGCTGCTATAGTTGTTAGCTCAAGAAGCCTACACTAAATGTTTGTAGCATTCCGGGGTTTGTGTCAAGATGCAGGGCAGCTTGACAAATGGCACACACTAGCATGTCTCAAAGCTTAGAGGGTCTGTGGTGCATTCAGGTGGGCCAGCCAAGTCATAGTTATAGAGCATATGATGCGCTTGTGAAAAAGGCGTTGCCGCCGCCACCACCTCCTTTGCTTAGGTAAGCTGTCAGTCTTTTGTGCTGTTGCATGCATTGCTCCTATGCTGGTCACTGTGGTGTTACATGTCTGCTCATGCAAAGAAGATGCCCATGCTTGTCCATTGGGTGCTGAATCCATCTGGATTTTGGGTGTATCTGTGCAACACCAAATGCAGTATTGGAGTTGACTCACAGGCAGCCATCATTGTCATTTTTGGCATGCTTGTCCGCCTGTAGACCTGTAAAGTTAAGCAACAACTTGGGCCCTTTGCACACTGTCAGCACAGGTAAACATTGCACCCAGGCAGCATGCAACAATACATTGAAGCACATCTTCTTTGTGTTACAGGTCTTCCACAGGCCTAGCAAACGCCTCAGCAGGCAGCAGCAGCACAAGGGGCAATTTTTCCAGGGCAGGCTTGGCAGCTCGCCATGCCCCACCAATTGTGTCAGCATCTGCACAGGTACAAGTTGTGTCTTTTTGCATTGAGGCCTGCACAACTTGTAGAAGCTGCAGAGCCACCATGCGGCATCCTGCGTCCCAGCCGGAAAAACCCACTTGCAAATTCAAAGGAACTCTTGCCTTGACACCTGTCCTACATCCCCTAGCCAAACACACAATATGTCATCTAGCAGGCAAAGGAGACAGTGCTGTTGACTACACCAACCTGAGCGTTGCTGTTGCTCATGCTCTGAGGCAATGATTGCGCTTTCCCTCACCATTTTGCAGTACTGACAAGCCTTGCATTGACATGCAGGCTACAAATCGGGCAGTCTTTGTGCCGCTTGCCCCTCAAGGCAGGTATACAGGACTGGGCAGCACCACCCCCCAGCGCTTCATCCTGCAGCCCTCAGCATCAAAAACCGTTTCTGACGTGCTTGCTGAGTCAACAAGCCACAGTGACCCACCCCGCCCTTTGGCATCTGACGATAGCCGTGCGCTCATGAGGACACCTTACATGGCAACTGGTGTCATGACCGGTCAAGTTAGTCAAGCATTTGCTGTGAACGCCACCAAAAACGACTCTGGCAGGGCCTTCAGACGCAACCAAACATCCACACTGTCTCCGCAGCGTAACACACGTGGAGGAAGGCCTCCAGGAGATGCATCATCCAGGCTGTTAGTAAGGAAAGGTGGTGCATCAGGGGTGATGCCTCTGGGTCCAGCGGCTGTCTGTCCCATGGTGGTGATTGATGCAGCTGGGGATAACCCGCCAGCCCAGGATGCATCCCAGATGTCAATGCTGGATTGCATTGCCCCTCGTGCTACAAAGGCAGCAGCTGCCATGCGCCTGAACCAGCTGCAGGCCGACCAAGATAGACAGGAAGTAGAAGCCGGGCAGCTTGACAGTGAAGAGGGGCAGCTTGATGAAGAGGAGCAGCAGACTGAAGCAGAAGAGCAGCTTCTTGCAGAGGAACAGGTTATGGAGGGACAGGCTGCAGGGGGAGCGCCTGAAGCAGTAGAGGGAAACGCTGGGGTGGGGCAAGCTGCAGCAGAAGAAGGAAATGCTGCAGAGGAAGAGGGAGGGCTCAGCGCAACAGAGAAACCAAGTAGGGAGGGACCGGCTGAAGCAGCAGAGGCATGGGCGGCATCACAAGCAGCACATGCTGAAGCAGAGGAGGAACAGCAGGTAGCAGGGGCGATCCATTCACTGGCAACTGTGAGTGGCGTCCAAGGGCAGAGAGCTCTCAGCACACTTGACGGCGCACTCACCATCCAGGTAACCAAGTTCATGGCTTTTACACCTCTCAACCTCACTTGTCAAATTGCCTTATCACTTTAGACACATTGAAAACAGCAACGCATCATCTGCACCATTTGACCGCCTTTTCCTTTGCTGACATCTGAGCCTTCTTGTGTCATGCCTGACTCTTCAGCGCCTAGCCTCCAGACGCTGTTTTTAGAACTTCTCATTACCTTTCTCCGCATCGGGGATGCTGTGCAATTCGAGTCTGTGTCAACGTTGCTTGAACAGAATTCAGCATGGTGCTTAACGCGGTTTGCAATACTCAGGTGCCAGAGGCCCAGCAGCAGCAAGATGGTCAGCTGCAGTGTGTCAATGGGGCAGTGCCAAATGGTGTTGAGCATGTGCTGCATCACACAAAGTTGGCTGCCACAAGAGGTGACGCACTCCTCGTCTTGTAGGCAGCTTGTCTTTGTTGACAGCCTGGTACCTGCTGTGCTAGAGAAACATGTCCTGATGACATGTTGTAGCTTGCAAATAGAGGTGTGTACAGCCATGGCAGTGAGCTCGGGTGCAGAACACAGGAATATGCAAAAAGAAGCAGCTGTTCCTGTCAGTAGTACTGCTCATCCAGAATCATGCGATCATCAATGAAGCACGTCATGACATCAAACTGATCATTTCTGTTCCACAATGGTTTGGGCTCGGTACAGTCCCGCAATTAGTTACTCACATATTTTTTGAGAGCTGATGGAATAAAGTAAAATTGACATGCTGATGCTGTATAGGGGTTACAGATGAGGTCATGGAGGTGCAGCTGAGTGAGGCCCTGAAGAAAGTGTACGCCCATGGTTTGAGCTTGGCATGCTATGCATTTCTGGCTCAGCAGCATAGAGACCACGGCCATTCTGAGCATCAGGTGTGAGCCTCTTCATAACTTGGTTTCTTGGTTTTTGAGACCAAGTTGCATCATTGTCTCAATACATTTTGGTCTTGGGCAGCAGCTGGCTTGCTGTGTGTCTGTGCCTCTGGTTGGGTAGTGTGACCATCATTATCTTCCAATAATTACACATACTTATATGGTGCTTTCATATGGCAAAGTACATGTTGTAGTAGCGTGGCTGCAGCATTGCCATCACAAACATGTCATATTGCAGCGGGCCTAGGACTGTATGTAGCTGACCCTCAGGGAAGACAGATGTTGAATGAGTGAGTGAACAAATGAATGAGTGAGTGAGCGAGCGAATGAGTGAGCGAGTGAGTGGGTGGGTGCGTGAGTGAGCGACTGAGTGAATGAGTGAGTGAGTGGGTGAGCGAGTGAATGCATGAATGAGCGAGCGAGTGAGTGTATGAGCGAGTGAATGAATGAGCGAGTGAATGAATGAGCGCATGAATGAATGAGTGAATGAATGAATGAGTGAATGAATGAGTGAATGAATGGATGAATGAATGGATGAATGAATGAATGAATGAATGGATGGATGGATGGATGGATGGATGGATGGATGAATGAATGAATGAATGAATGAATGAATGAATGAATGGATGGATGGATGGATGGATGAATGAATGAAGCATGCTTGAATGAATGCACATTGCAGCAGCAATGCAGTGTTTGTTGCCCATATATTACCACATCACAGCCACTGGCAGCAATATGATGACTCATGGAAGGCTTGTGGAATACTGTTCTGCTGCCTGAAGCAGATTGAACCATGACTCATTACTTGACAAAGAATTCATGCACAACACAGCAGATCACATAACTAAAACACCAGTATTGCTGCAAGACATGTGCCCACTAAATGACTGCTGGAAACTGAATGTGGGCTGCTGCTGTTTGCAGATCGAAGCCTGGTTGTCGAGATGCGGCATCTGCATCCCACTCTACCAGTACAGCATGACGCGGTATCATGACAACTTCATGCAGTGGTACCATGAGAGGGCAGCTCATGAAATGGCCCCTGGAATCCGGCAGGCAGCAAGCATGTCAGCTGCCGGTGAGCCAGCAGGCGCAGGGGCATCACGTGCTGGTCATGACTGTCAGGTAGCCACAGAAGCAGCAGCTGGTGACTCAGCCAAGGTCCCCTCTCAATGTGCACTGGCAGCAGCAGCTCGCGCCTCAGCAACAGATAGGGCCAATGCAGCAGCCGACTCAGCCAGTGCTGATGCAACTCAGGAGGCAGCTGCTGACGCTACAGAGGGCGCAGATCTGAGCGCAGACTCAGTCATGGAGGACCGTGAGTCAGCATCACCGGTACCTGCAGTCACATGGGAGAGGTCTGAGCCTATGCTGTCAGACTCAGCTCTTGAGGAAGCAGCAGGCGCTGATCTTGAGGAGACAGCAGACCCCGAGCTGGCGCAGATAGTGGATGAGCTCATTGCAGCAACAGTGGCACAGCTCTGTGCTCTCGATGATGGTGCATCATCACGGCCTGCTGATCCAGCTCTGGCTGTACTAGATGCGGCTCCTGCCAATGTGCATGACTCATTCACTGACCCAACACATGGCGCTGCTGAGTCATCAGGCATCAGCCCTGCACCTTTGGTGGCTGTGGCAGCTGGAACAGGCTTTGTGTGCCGGCCTGATGGGGCCATTCATGGCAGCAGTGCAACCAGCATACGTCCCCTGCCACCCTCTGACCTGACTGTCAGCCCACTTTCTGCTGAGGGATGCTACACCGTAGCGGCATACAGTGCAGAAGCCCACAGTGCAGAGGCACAGAATGCAAAGGGCCAGGCTGCACAGGGTCACAGTGCAGACGCACACAGCACAGATGCTGCTCAGAATGCAGACGCACAAGATGCAGATGCGCACAGCGCTGAGGCGTACACTGCAGGAGGTCAGGGTGCGCATGCTCAAACTGCACAACATCAACGTGCACATGCACGCAGCACAGAGGCTCAGAGTGCAGCAGCTCACAAGGCAGATGCTCAGACTGCAGATGCTCAGGATGCAGAGGATCAAGGTGCAGATGCACACAACACACAGACTCAGCCAGCAGAGGCCACCAGTGCAGAGGCCATCAAAGCAGAGGCTGCTGATGCAGAGGCTCACAGTTTGGCTGATGAAACTGCACAAGCTTACAGTGCAGAGGCATACAGCGCAGACACTGACACGGCAGCAGCTTGCACTGCTCAAGTCAGATTTGCTGCTGTACAGCTGCTGGAGCCTGACGACAGTGCTGTGGCAGCTGACATCACAGCAGCCTTGTCGGCTTCACTGCCTGTTGCCTCAAGCACTGACAATAGTGTTGCAGCCACAGTCCAGGCAGTGACAATAGCTGCGCCTGAAGATGCCGCTCCCTCTGACACTGCAGAGACTCAGCCCCAAGCAAGGCAGCTTGCAGACTTGCAGCCCACTGAGTCAGGCCCCATTGAGCTCAGTCAGACACCTGAGGTGACTCACTCAGCTGCTGAGTCTGCAGAGAACAGTCTTCACAGCGATGTGGGGCAGCCTCAGACTGCACTGAGTCTGAGAAGGCCTCAGCTCCAGTTGCAGTTCATGCATGAGAGGGAGGCTATCAGAGAAAGGGAGATGGAGCAGATGAGACAGCATGTGACTGAAGTGGAGGATGCCTGCAAGGTGG
>JAABUU010007442.1_pt1 | contig 11260 bp, 14 predicted proteins | sample 5559301 | NCBI WGS metagenome assembly JAABUU01 (sample SAMN10711884, study PRJNA513360) | rock metagenome | isolation source: Antarctica rocks | place: Antarctica: Victoria Land, Richard Nunatak white
CGGTGCCGGGCGAGCGCACGATGGCGACCCAGGCGTTGCCCACCGTCTCGGCGTACATCTTGTAGGTCGTGTAGCGCGGCGCGTCGTTGCGGCCCAGCGGGCGCGTCGCGCGGAGCAACGGCCCCTGGGCGCCCCTGGCGCGCGCGCCCCGCGCGTCCAACGCGCCCGCGCCCGTGCCCGTGAGCAGGCCCCACAGCGCATCGGCGCGCACGGCGAGGCTGTCCTTGTCGGGCGCGAACACGGTGACGTAGATGCCGGCCCGGACCACGGCCAGCCCGCCCGTGCGCATCTGGCGCGCCTGGGCGCGCGCCTCGGCCCGCGCGTCGCCGATGTCGCCGTCGGCCTCGCGGCCCCGCGCGCCCGCGCCCACCACCAGGTCGCCCAGGGAGCGCCCGCGCTTCTTGGCGGTCGTGCGCTCCTTGTCCTGGTCCAGCCCGGTGATAGAGAAAGAGACGCGGATGGGCGCGGGGAAGGCGAGCAGCGGTGCGGGCCAGCCGGGCTGCGTGGGGTTGGCGGGGACGCGGATATAGAACGTGCAGGCCCAGGAGCGCGCGCCCTGGCCCGGCAGGTACACCGCGTCGAGGAGTTCCCGGTGGGCGGGGTCGGCGAGCGGGTCGGGGAACGCCGCGACGAGCGCGCGCACGGCGGCGCCGTCGAGGCGGCGGGCGACGACGCCCAGGCGGTGCAGGGTGCGCTCGACTTCGCCCACGACGCGGGCCAGGGTGGTGCCCTGCGGCGCGCGGATCGGGCCGGAGATCGCCAGCAGGAAGCGGTGCGCGGGCACGTACTCCCCGCTCAGGTAGTCCTCCCACCAGGCGCGCAGGCGCCCGGCCAGGTCCCGGAGCGCGGGCGTGGGCGGGTCCACGTCGGCGAAGGCGCGCGCCACGGCGGTCTCGGCGGAGGTCGGCGTGGAGAGCACGGTGAACTGGATCGTATAGGGGACCGGGGGCGTGAAGGCGCCGGCCGCGCCGTCGGTGAAGGCGTCGAGCAAATCACCGGGCAGGCTGTACAATTGGATGCCGTCGATCTCGATCCAGCTGCACGCATCCTTGCCCTTCTCGGTGCGGGTGCCGTCGTCCGCGATCGTGACGCGCTCCGGCGCGACGCGCGCGGGACGCCCCGGTGCCTCTGTCCGTGTGCCCTCTCGTGGCGCGCGGACCCCCCGGAACAACGTCCAGCGGGCGCGGCGCTCCGCGTGCATGTGTGTGACCCTACCCATGCGCCACCACCTCCCACCGCGCGGCATGCCGACCGGCGCGGGTGCGGCCGTCCAGGTCCACCTTGCGGACCACGCCGGCCTCCACCAGCTCGCGCCGGCGCGGGCGGGCGGCTGACGGGTTCATGCCGGCGCCCTCGGCGATCTGCTCGTCGGTGACGCACGGATGAGCGGTCAGCCAGGCCAGGAGCCGCGCGCGCTGGGTCTGCGCCACCGGCGTCGTCATGAGCACCGGCGCGACGTAAGGCGCGGGGACGGCGCGGATCGCCGTAGCCCTGGGCGCGTGCTCCGCGCCGGTGGTGGCCTCCGCGACGGGGGCGGCTGCTGCCCCGTCGGCGACGAGGACCGGGCCGTAGACACGGGCCGTGCGCGGGCGGCGGACGAGCCGGGCGGCGCGATAGGCCAGGCGACGCGGGAGGGCCAGGGTGGTGCGCCACAGGTAGCCGGCGAGTTGGCGCGCGTAGGGCTCGACGGTGCCGCTGCCGGCGAAGGTCACGACCAGGAGGGCCAGCAGCGCGGGGACGCCCACGATGAGCAGTAGGTGGAGCTGGCCGAGCCCCGACTGGCCGTAGGGGAGACGGCTCGTCGCGTTGATGAGTCCATAGGTGAGCAGCACGATCCCGGCGACGTAGATGGCCTGGCGGATCGTGAAGACCCCGGCGACGATCTTCACCGGGTCGTTGATGTAGAGCGCCGTTTGACTATTGCGCGCCATCGGCCCCCCCTGTTCCGGTCTGTCCCTGTCCTTGCAGGGCCTTGCTCAGGGCGGCGCCGTAGAGCACGAGGAGCGCGCCGGCGCACATCAGGGCGATGTCGCGGCTGACGACGGTGAGCGCCAGGTAGCCGATGCCGCCGCCGAGTAGGTAGGGGTACGTCACGCGGAGGGCCGTGCCGATGAGGGCGCGGGCGTCTCGTGTCGCGGTGGGCGGTGTGGGCTGGGTGGCGTGGGTCATGGTGGTGCTCCGGGTGCTAGGCGAGACAAGGGCGAGGGGAGGGCGCTGCCCCGGATACCGGGCACCCGCTCCCCCCTCGCCGCGCGATCGACCAACGACTAATGGATATTGGCTTGGAGGTAGGCAGCGGCCCCGGTGGCCCCGAACATGAAGACGCTGGCAAGGGTCGCGGTGATCCACGCGCCGGTCGCTCGTGGATTATGTAAAGCCTGCATGGCGCCGGCGATAATGAACGCGATGGCGGCGAAGGGGATCTTGATGGTATTCGCCACGTCGAGGAGGGCCTGGGCGAGCCCGGCGAAGGGGTCGGTGCCGGCCGCGAGGATGGGCTGGAAGGCGGCGATGATCGCGGGGTGCGTCAGGGCGAAATGCGCCGATGTGGCGACCGCGACTGTTTCGTGCAGCATGATGAACTGTCCTTTGGTACGGAGATTGCACCGGTCAAGGACCGGGCCTGATGTTTGTCGAATGTCGGCCTGAGCGCGCGGCTAGCTATTGGATGTGGCGGCCGCGCGCTCGTTTGTGTGGGCTGCGTGGGCTGTCGTCTGGGCTGTAGTGATCTCCCCTGTAGTGGGCTGTCCCGCCCCCATCATGAGGCGGCTGTCGAACTGGTCTTCCGAGAGGAGCAGCAGGCGTTCGCCCGTGCGGCGATCCTCGGCCTCGACCTGCCACGCGTAGGCTGCTGACCACGCGCGGCGCACGTCAGCGACCCGGTAGCCCCGCGTAAGCGTGACGCGCCGCGCCAAGCCGTATGCACGCTCCTCGGTCATAACGTTGTACACCTCCATCCTTGTCAGCTAGGTATGTCTCTTGCTACGGTGTGTGTAGCGAGTATGTCGCTCTACACGCGAACGGTCGCAAGGGTTACAACCTGTTGCTAATTTATAACAGGTTATAACCCTTGTTGTGCAATATATCGCGTTCGTGAGGGAGTGTCAAGATGGATCATGTGGATAGACGACCTGGTAGCGAAGGTCAACGCATGGCGGATCTCCTAAACCACCTCTTCGCTACAAAGCTGTCCCCCCGTGGCAAGCCCTACACGATGAGCGAAGTCAGCGCAGGCACCGAGGGGAAGTTGTCGGTGTCGTACATCAACGCTTTCCGTCGGGGAAGAGTTGCGATACCCGGAGCTGACAAGGTGCAGGCATTGGCTGATTTTTTTGAGGTCTCCCCCAGTTACTTCACGGGCAGTCGGGCGCCATCAACGACCGAGGGGCAGCAGGTGGATGAGGTGGCGCGGCAAGTTATGTCCAACGCGATGCTTCGTCAAATATCCGTGGGGGCGAGCGAGCTTGACGATGAGCAGCAGGCCGCGATTCTCAAGCTCATCGAGCATGCGCGTACCCTCGGCAAGCAGGCTAGGGCCAAAAGGGCACAAAGGGAAGATGGACAGCCCAAGGACGGAGAGAGCGACGCGCAGGTGGCGCCACCCGTTGAGCCTAACAGAGAGGATGGTTGATGATGCGGGTGCGACAGACGGTGAAGCTGCAGATGAATAAATTTGCTCAGGACGAGATCATCGAAAAGGGCCTTTCCGATTCGTTCGACCCCTGGGACTACCGAGACAGGCTGGAGGCGCAGGCCGAGGGAAAGTGCTACATCACGATCGTGGCTGTGCCTCCAGCACTCATGCCCCGCGACGTTTCGGGTCTGGTCATCAATATTACCGAGGAAGACGGCCCTGAGGAGTATGTGATTCTCTACAGCGTGGATGCTGACGGGGTGCTCCTGTGGCGCATTCTATTCCATGAGTTAGGCCACATAGTTCTCTTTCATGTCAGCGACCCCGGCAGTTTTATTGCTCTCCGTAAACAGTCCCTACCGGGCCTTGTTGCCCTCTCAAAACCGGAGGAGGGCGAAGCGGAGTTCTTCTCGAGTGCTATGTCGATGTATGCAACATTTGGAATCCCAAGCAAAGCGGATGGTTCTACCACCCGCCAATCTATCGATGGCTTCGTGAGCAGGATGAGCTGGAAAGAAGCATGATCGATTACAGCTTCTTACAGTCCTGTTGTAGCCTTATAATGCTTGTCGTGGCGACCGTCGTCTTGTGTCAGCTGCGGTCTCTAGCGGGCATGTTGTGTGCGTTGAGCCTATCGTTCGGCGCTCTCGCTTGTCTGCTGATCCCTACCCACAACACCATAGTTGTCGACGATTGGGCACATACGCCTGGGTTATCGCTGCTCCTCATCGATCTTTGCCTGGTGGTGTCCTCTTCGCTCCAGTTCGCTTTCGTGTCAACGCAAAGTAGCGCATGGTCATGGAAAAGGGCAGTGGCACTCATGGTCGCCGGAGGGCTAGCGCCTCTCCTTCCTTTCCTGTGGGTCGGCGCGCGTCAGGCCATTGGCCGGGATGCTGGTGTTACCCGCCTGTTTTACCAGGGGTACTATGCTCACCCCCTATCTCTCTTGGCTTGGAACACCATTGCCGAACTTGTCTTCATGTATGCGGACGGACTGGCACTGTTCGCATACGTGCGCCTCGTCAATCGGGTAAAAACGCGGCCAGGGCGCCTATGGGTCGGCTTCGGCATCCTCATAGGGTGCGCAGTGATGGCGCATGGCGCGCTCGTGCTGGTTCAAATAGCGGTGAGCGGCCTTGGCTACGGGGCGTCAAGCACGGGGGTCATGTCCATCACGCTTGTGATGTTAATGGTCGCGGGCGTGTGCGCGGTAGTCCTAACTGCTTACTTCATCGTCGCCTATCCGACGTGGCGGTACATCTGGGAGCGTATAGACGTGGCGCATCGGAAAAGGGAATTGTTGCAACTTCAACGAGCTATGCTCGCTCTCGCTGCTATAAATGGGCAGTTTGACGACGCGCTCGATGACATTGTTACCCCCATTGAGGAAGCCATGTCGTTATGGCAATCCGTATGGTATTGGATTAGCCTGCCGCGTCAGAGAGAAGAGTTGAAGTGGCTCCAACAAGGGATGCTGGATACCGCAGTTCTCCTAACGGACCAGTGGCGCTACTTACGTCACTACGCCGATCTCCGCGTCATCAAAACCGGCGTGGGGCTTTGCCACGACCACGACTTATCCGATTATCAGTGTGATAGCGTCGCTGAAGTTGCAGCTTGTTGGGTAATGTCCACTATCTCTATGAGACAAAAGTCGTGGTACGAGACCAACGACGTTGCCATATTGAAGGGATATCGGCAGGTCGTCGGCGATGAGCCTCAGCAGGTCCGTGCCATGCGTGAATTCTATTTCTGGTCCGATGTTGCCCACGTCGTCATGATCGTGGTCGCGCAGGGTCAATGGCATGCACCAGAACGATGGCATTACCTCGCAGCAGTTCAGATCACGCGCGCTCTCAACGAATGTCAGGCACCGATAAACCGTGTGGGATGATTGGTAGCGTCAGCCTGTCCCGCGCGGTCTAAGAGAGCATCGATCTCCGTGCAGAGGTTCACCACGCCATCCTCGTGTGCGATGCGCCCCGCTATGGCTCGTGATCTCTCCCGATACTGAGATTGATGGATCAAGAGGTTAAGCGCCTGGGACGCGCGCGGGGGTGTGTAGGTGCGACGGCGCATCCATCTCCCCGCGCCCAACCGAGTTACCCGCGCGCCGTGAAAGTACTGATCTACCCCCCAAGGCACCACGAGTTCCGGCACCCCTGCTCGCAGGCATTGGGCCATCGTCCCAATGCCACCATGATGTATGACGGCTGCGCAGTGGGGGTAAACCTGCGAGAAAGGGACAAACGGAACAGCCAGTACGTCCGGTGGCAGGGGACGGCTGAAGGTGTCTGGGGACGCGCCGATGACGATTGCTCGCGCTCCACTGCGCCGAATTGCGGTAATGCTGGTGCGATAAAAGGGCTCGAACACGTCCCCTACAAGCGGCGCCATTGAGCCCGACGAGACCGCGACTAGGGGGCGAGGATCGTCTAGGAACGACGTGAGTGAGGCCGACGCGATCCACTCATGGGGCGTATCCCAATACATGAATCCCGTCAGGCGCGCGTAAGGTGGCCAGTCTTTTGGGCGCGGGAAGAATATCGGGGAGACGGCGACGGCCGTGAGAAAGGGGGAGCGGCTGCCCAACGTTAGGGCATCGCGCCGAGGGCGCAAGCCGTACATGGTACGCACCCGGTTAATCGGTGGATCCCAAAAGCGGCGGCTAAGGGGTACAGCCGCGCCCCACGCGGCGCGGTTGACCAGTGGGCGTAGGTGATGCGGCACGACGTCCAGCGCCGGATGTATCTCGACCGAAGCGGATGGCACGAGCGCGGGAGAGAGTGCGACACTGACCCAGGGTATTCTGGTCAACTCCGCAACGATCCCTGCCGCAGCTTGCTGTACAGTGGCGACGAGCAGGTCAGCGCCTAGACAAACATCACGCAGAGATCTCACGGTTTCCGGCAAGGTGGGGAGGATGCCGTTCTCCAGAAGAACCTTGATGAACGTGAAGGGGGACAGTTCGCCGAAGATCATATGCCGGTACGGCATCCAGACCGCTGCGGTGTCACCCGGAAGATCATAGGCAACCAAACCGGCGGCCATGACCGCCGCGCGATGCGCCTTCTCGACGGCGACGACTATAGTATGGCCGCGGGCCTGCAAGCCCAATCCCAGGGCTAGGATAGGGTTCAGGTCGCCGCTCGATCCGTACGTTGTGAGAACAATCTTTGCCATTAAGTTCCATGTTACAGTATCCCTCCATGTGGGGCATCATTTGGATCACCACAGATGGAGTAGGTCATCATCGCGTCGGCCCATGCCTCCGCCGTGCGTTCCTGCTCGACCGCGTAGACGCCTGTAGCGAGCTGCGGGTGTTCGAGGACAACATGAGCGATGCCGTGCCACTTAGCGTGTTCCTGCTCGGCTTTCGGGACATTGCTCGGATAGGGGATCATCACGTCCTTATCGCGTTTCTCGGTGCATGAGTAGGTGGGCAGCCAGCCCAACGGGAGGCCGCGCCGGGCGCGTACCTGGTCGAGGGCGTCGCGCAGCTCGGCGGTGGTGAAGGGTGGGGTAAGCCCGAAGTCGTCGCGGACCATGCGCAGATACTCCGCGTGCGTCGCCGCCTCGTCTTCGGGCTCGGTGGCCGGGGACGGCTCGCTACGCGCGTAGACCTCGGCGGTGGTGTCGTCGCGCGGCTGCCCCTCGCGCGCGCGCCGGGCGAGGTACGGGGGGGTCTCCTCGATGAGGTGGACGACATGACCGTGCAGGGCATGGCGGTTGCGTGCGGGCGTGACGGCACCGAACTGGCCGCCGCCGGGGATCAGTACCTTGAGCGCCGCCACCATCTCGTCCGGCGTCGGCGTCCGCTCCGGGTAGCTACCGGACAGGTGGTAATGCTCACCGCGTTCAGGCTCCTCGTCCACGGAGATGAGGATGCGCAGCGCGCCGTCGGGGCCGCGCTTGGTCATGTAGACGGATGCGTGGTGTCCCTGATCGGCGTGCTGACGGCTCTCCCCTTGCTGGTAGTACAGGCGCCGCCCATCGGCGAGCGTCACGTCGCGCGTGGGCAAGGTGCGCATGGGCATTGTCTCTCTCCGTTAGCCATATGTCTGTCTCCCGTTAGCCATATGTCTGTCTCCCGTTCCCCCCATGATAGCGCGTCTATGATCCCGGTGGCCGCAGGGCTTCGCGGCAACGATCGCGGAAACCACAGGCGATGCAGCGCCCCGGCTGTCGATGGCTGCGATGCTGCTCCGCCCCGGCCCGTTGCGCGTCGCGCATCTCCCATACGAGGGTGCGGAGCCGCTGTTCCTCCCCGGCGGTGTAGGGGATGGTGACGTCCCGCGCGGGGTAGCGGATGATCCCGTGGGGCGGACGCACACGATAGTGCTCCTCGACGAGCAGGCAGTAGGCGAGCACTTGCAGGACATGGCCGGGGTACGGGGTGGCGGGCGTCCGCCCCGTCTTGATCTCGACGGGGATGATCGCGTGACCCTCGTCGATGAGGATGTCCGGCTTCCCGCGCAGGGGGAGGGACCGGGCCGACAGGAGGGCGCCGGGCGCCTCGCGCGTATCCTGATAGATCGCGCGGTGATAGGGGACGCCCGTGGGGGATAGGGGCGGTAGCCGCCGCTGGCATCGGCGCCGGGCGAGGGCCGCGCGCGCCACGACGACGAGGGCCACGGCCAGGAGGACGAGGAGGATGCTCACCACGGGAACACCAGGGCGGCGGCGACGAGGGCGACGAGGGCGACGGCGACGAGGAGCGCCGTGGCGCAGCCGAGTCCGCGCGACGCGCGGGCGGTCTGCCGCGCGACCGTGACCTGCCGCTGGATGCGCTCGTGCTCCGCGCTGCCGCGGCGCAGGGCTGGCGCCGAGAGCGAGGGGAGATCCTGGGCGGCATACCACCACTGTCGGTGGCAATACACGTACGACTCGATATCGCTGGCTGACACGGGAGGTGCATCCCTCTCCCTCTCCCTCTCCGTGCCTGTGTCCATGGTCCTTATCTCCCGCGCGCTCATGTCCTCTCGTCTCACGCATTGTACCGTCCCTGGCCCGGCGACAGCCTGCACGCCGCAGGGCGGTCCCCACGCCCCCGTCACGCTGTGCTCTCCCTTGCGGCCCCGGCGCGTCGCGCGGGCCGGCCACGCGTTGGGTCTAGGCCCACGGGTGGGGACTCACCCAGGACAAAGGGCGGGTCGCGGCGGCTCCATCAGGCGCCGTCCCCGTCGTCGTCGTGGGGTGCGGTGGCCGGGCGGGCGGCGCGCCGGGGCGGGAGGATGATGTAGTCCGCCTCCCGGTCGAGGGTGGCACCATGCACATGGTCCAGGGAGGTGGCGCCGGTCTCCTCGTCGGCGGGCGCGTTGGCGAGCGTGGGCAGGTCGCATAACGCGGGGCCGCGCGCGGGATCGCCGAAGATCGTGGCGCCGATGTCGGCGGCGGAGAGGGGGCCGCGGGCGCTCACGATCTGGCCGTCGGCGTCCACCCGCACGGCGAATACCTCGCCGGTGCCGACGTGTTGCCAATACTCGACCGTCGTCCGTGCCATGCTCCCCGCCCCGCTCTCGCTTCTTGCCCACGCCGTGGCCTCGGGTGGTGCCGCCCCTCGCCCTCGCCCTCGCTCTCGCCCTCGCAGTATCGCAGGCGCCGGCGATCCCGGCGGCCTGGCGGTCCCTCGTGCGCCGGCGACGCGTCCCTCGCCGCCGTCCACGCACGTCCCTGAACCGCGAACGCCCTTGAACTCGGACGCCTGGCCCGTACCCCACGCCCCGTCGCTGCGCGCGGGGCCGCCCTCATGCCCAGTCTACGCGGGCGTCTAGCGCTAGGGGTAGCGCTAGCGTGACCATGGCGCTAGCGCTACGGATAGCGCCTCGCCCAGGATAAAGAGTAGCGCCATCATAGCGCCAATCCCCCGTTTTCACGCTCAAAACGTGGTGCTAGCGTAGCACCACGGGTTTAGCACTAGCGCTACGACTAGCGCTACGTTTTGAGGGCCAGTAGCGCCAAAATAGCGCTACGATCCGAGGCCCCTGGACGGGCCGCTCGCCCCACACCAGAGGGCTGCGGCGGCGCTCCCCAGAGGGCTGCGGCGGTGCTCCCCAGAGGGCTAGCGGTGGCCGTCCAGACGGGGCCGCACGACGCGCAGGACGGCGACGATGAGCAGGACGGCAACGGCCACATACGCGCCGACGAGGTCGGCGGCCACGACGGCGGCCACGACGTGGAGGGCTGTCGAGGAGGCATGGGCCAGCGGGGTGAGGAGGGCGGCGATGGGGCCGGTGAGGGCGCAGAGGATGAGGGCGGCGAGGCAAAGTGTTCAGACATGGGCGCGGGCTTGAGCGTCGGTCATGTGTCCCTCCCCTGGCTCGTTCTCGTTAGCGGCGGCGCGTGGTCTACGCGTCCCCTGGCGGCGGCGCGCGGTCTATGCGTCCCCTGGCGGCGCGGGGCCGCGCCCACAGTATCGCAGGTAAGGACGTATCAGGAGGCGGCGGGGGTGGCGTCGTCGGCGAGCCAGTGGCGCAGGGCGGGGTCGCGCAGGCGCGCGAGGGCGCGGGCCTCGGCTTGCTGCACGGCCTGGCGCGTCAACCCGAGGCTGCGGCCGATCTCCTGTAGGGTGCGCGGGGGCGCCCCGTCGAGGCCGTGGCGGGCGACGAGGATAGCCCGCGCGCGGGGGTCCAGGGTGGCGAGGGCGGCGCGCACGGCGGCGGCCAGGGCGTGGGCCTCGGCCAGCGCGTCGGGCCGGTCGGCGTCCGGGTCGGGGAGGAGGTCGCCCAGGGTCGTGGACTCGCCGTCGCCCATGCTCTGGTCGAGGGGGACGGGGGCGGGCAGGGGCGCGGTGAGGGCGTCCACGCGGGCGCGGGGGAGGCCCGTCGCGGCGGCAAGCTCGCCGGGGGAGGGCGGATGGCCCAGGGCGGCGTGGAGGGTGTGGGCACGGCGGGCGAGGCGGGCGCGCTCCATCTGCACGTTATCGGGGACGTGGGCGAGGGGGACCTGCTGGGCGAGGGCACGACGGAGGGCCTGCTTGATCCACCACACGGCGTAGGTGGAGAACTTGTAGCCGCGCGGGGTCGAAGAGGTCGACGGCGCGCAGGAGGCCGACGGTCCCTTCCTGCACGAGGTCGTCGAGGGGGAGGCCGCCGTGCTGGTAACGCCGGGCGAGGGCGACGACGAGGCGCCCGTTGGCGGCGACGAAGGCGGCGCGGGCCGCGTCGCCGGCGCGGAGGGCGTCCTGGTCGAGGGGCCAGGCGGCCAACTCGGCGAGGAGGCGCGCGCGGGCGTCGGCGGCGAGTTCGCGGGGCAGGAGGGGGCCGACGGCGGCGGGGAGGACGGCCGGGGCGAGGGGCAGGCGGGGGAGGAGGGCGGCGAGGACAGCACCGGCGGCGGCACGGGCGTTGACGGCGGGGGGCAGGTCGCGGCGCAGGCGCGCGGCGAGGTGGCGCTGGGCCAGCAGGCGGGCGCGGCGGCCGGCGCGGATCGCGCGCGCCAAGTCGCGCTCCTGGGCGGCGGTGAGCACGGCGTAGGCGGGGACGGGCGGCGGGATCATGCGGGCTCCTGCGTGGTCCAGGGTCTCTACCCAGAGCGTACCAGGCCGACCCGCGTGCCTGGTGGTCCTCTGGGGATAAGGGGGCGCGGTCCGGCACCGCGCGACGATGCTCCCCTCTCCTCACCACG
>JAABUU010007447.1_pt1 | contig 11254 bp, 20 predicted proteins | sample 5559301 | NCBI WGS metagenome assembly JAABUU01 (sample SAMN10711884, study PRJNA513360) | rock metagenome | isolation source: Antarctica rocks | place: Antarctica: Victoria Land, Richard Nunatak white
TGAGTACGCAGTCTATCAAAAGCTACATCTGCTGGTACTGCACAAGGACTGACAGCCAACTAATGACTCAAGCTTGCTGAGACTGCAGAACTGTTAGGCCAACCATGCTTGTACATGTGCTTATAACTGTATACATGTAGCTGCAAAGCTAGCATTCCAGATCTGAAGTCTGATTAGTGTGTCCTGTACGGCTGATATTGGTATAAGGCTGCAACCTGTGGATTGGACTTCATGACTACATGACTGCTGCTTGGTCTGCAAGGCTGCACAGGGCTATTGAGTGGGTGCAAATTGGGGCTGCAAGGCTGCAGCGCTGCAAGGCTGTTGACTGAAGCTGCAGGGTTGCAAGGCTGATGGTAGGGGCTGCATGGCTGCAAGGCTGATGATAGGGGCTGCACGGCTGATGATATGGGCTGCAAGGCTGCACTGCTGCAAGGCTGCATGGCTGATGATATGGGCTGCACGGCTGCACGGTTGCACGGCTGCACGGCTGCACGGCTGCAAGGCTGCATGGCTGCATGGCTATCTGAGCTGGTATTGCTGCAACTTGCTGAGCTGCTGCTGCTGCTGAGCTGTAAAAGCTGAGGTGCTGCTGCCGCTGAGCTGTAAAAGCTAAGCTGCTGCTGAGCTGCCAGAGCTGCAATGCCGCTTCTGCCATGGCTGCATTGCCGCTGCCGCTATAGCTGAAGAGCTGGAATGGCTGCATTGCCGAGCTGATGGCCTGACCAGGCTTAGGGTCTGCCTATAAAACCATATGTCACAAGGCGGGAAAGGCATGAAGTATGGGACTGACTGACGGTCAGGGGGTCGACGATTTGTAGATTTGCGCCGCACAACCGAGCTTTGTCACTGCCAAGCGTCTGTAGGGCTTTTCTTGACGTCCTCTCTATTATCACCCTGACGCATTTGCGCTCGGCGTTGTGACGTTGAGGTCTTTGCGATCTTGTTGGTTTTGATAAAACTTCCAGCGTACATGGCGTCGTGTTGGCTTGGGAGTGTGTTTGGCGGCCTTGCTGGGTTGACATCGGTATCAGGCCCGTTACAGCAACACTTGCTTTGGTTCGTTTACATTGGTTTGGGTCGCTTTCAGGCTATGATTGATGTTTCCCTTGCCTTGTCGTCTTGCTGTGGCATTGCAACGCAGCCATGTTGATTGTCGATTAGTGTTGAGTTGTGTCTGAAACATGATGACACACTCTGGTTGTTTGCTTGCTCACAAAAGCTGACGCTCGCACTTCTGCTAGACACTGTTGGCCCCGTCATGGACCTGGAGATAGAACAGAATGAGCAGCTTCAACTCGTGCACAGATTGCTTGCCTTCATTTTGGCGACGGTCCTCCTCCTGTTGCAAATAGGTCTGCATCACTGTCCAAGCTCATACTCATCTGCTGTACATATGTGCAGTGTTGTTGCTGCTTATCACAGGGTTGCCTCTGCTGCACCACATGTTTTGAGACAGCTATTGGCTGCTCCAGCTTGGAGCCATTCAGCTCGTTGTATTGTTCATAGCCACACTGGTCAAGACTGGTTTGTTTCAGTGCAAAGCAATTGAGTTGCAGCATTGTGAGCATGCGCAGCTGCTAATACACCATGGAATATACACTGGCATGTATGCTGTAGATTCTGCACTGCCAGCTGACTTGTATCAGACAGGCTTGCAGAGAAGCATCAGATAATCACACAGCTTTGGAAAGTTCTGTTCGATAATAGCAAGTCAAGCTGCAACATACAAAATGGGTATACTTATGCTGGTGTGACTGGTTTACATGCAACTCGCACTTCAGTATGCCTTGATGATTTTGTGACTTTCAAAGCCCTGCTGGCATTGCAGTAGTAGCTGGTCCACCAGGCTGTTGTTCTGCAGGCAAGCTATGGACCACTGTGACAGACTTCGTTTTCCCTAAGTTGTGTAAGCAAGTACTGTATGCTAGTTGACTTTCAAACATTGTGCACGCATCAATTTCAGACAAATGCTGAAACCAAGGAACTAAAATTTCATGAGAAGCTTGCGCCTATTGCTTTTGACACTGCTGTCACAATGCTGGCAGTACCTTCTCCTAAGACAAGTCCACTAGCAACCACCACCATCAAGCTTGCATGGCTCTGTGGTTTCCATGTAAGCCAGCTTTGTTCAATCAATGAGCCAATGACACGAGGTATTGTCCACTTTGGAGCTACATACATGCCAACAGCAAAACCTATGCCACTAGGCAGGGCACGGAGCAGCTTCTGGCTCAAAGCAGAGCTTGCCGAACTTGCGTCTGAAGGCTGATCCAGGTTTGCTTCTTTGCCATCACTGTGGATGAAGAAGCTGGCAAGGGGTAACAGCGCAGCTAGAACAGCTGAGGCTATACAGAAATGCATCACGCGAGGTGGCAGCTGACCACCATTCACCTGCACACAAGCCAGTCTGGTTTAGCCTCATGCTGAGCAGCTCACACAGGGCTGCAATTGAGAGAGATCATTGTGGAAGCTCAAATGTACTCAGAGCCTGATTCCAGCAGCTGAACATTGCTCTTGCAAACATCAAACTGTCATTGCCTTGTGGGAACCAAGAGTGGCAATGCCTGCTGCAGGTGTTGGCGCACTCATATTGCCTGACTAAGAAACTCAACTTTCCTAAGCTGCCACAGTCACAAGATAAAACTTTGACTGTAAAGTTGCTAGAGCCCCTGCATGGCGATAAACATGATCCTCTGAGACTGGATTGGAGCCCAAGATGACCCAAGCAGACCTCATGAACACCCGTTGTCAGCAAGCACATAGTAGACTGGGCCCCTCAAGTGCATTTTGTTGACTGCGGTGTGCATATGAACAAGAGAAAGACATACCAGTTCAGCCATGTCAAGCCAGATCTCAGCAGTGGGAGCAGGGAACTCGGGGCCAGGGATCTGAAAGGCTGAAGTGTACAAGGCATACGCCCCCACACTGACAAAGACAGAGGCAAAGGAGCCCATGAGCATGGCATAGAACTGGGCCCTTGGGCAGACCCCCAGCAGGTGTGCAGTCTTGAAGTCCTGCATCATGTCTCCTGCCTGTTGTGCTCCTGCCTCTGCAATGGCTCCTGCCACTAGATTGGGCACAACCCGGCCAGGTGCAATGATGGCAAACACTCCCTGCAAAGCGAAAGTCATGGGCGGAACCGCTCTTGGGTCATCACACTTGTTGTGCAGTACGAGTGCTGCGTGAAAGGACAGAGTTTCAGCAACCCAGCCTATTCAGATGCAATTCCCTGTGAGAGTGTATGAGTCCCATAGCCAGGCAACCAGCTCCTGTATATCCGCATCTGATGGCCATCAAGGACCGCTATTGGGCAAGATTCACCTTTGACAATGGTCCTAGACAAGACCTGCGTGCCACACAGTGATGTAGCCAATACTTGTGGCCCAGGGAAGGGTGTGGCCAGAACAGCATACCTGGGACAGCTTGCCAACTCCGCTGACAGGGTTCAGATCGGTCTGGCCCAAGGCTCGCACTGCCAGCACAGCCACAAGCAGAGCCAGCCCCACTGCTGCCAGGGGGTCAATGACCGGCAGGTCCAGCATGGGGGTCAGCATTGCAGTGCAGAAGGCCCCTGACAACACAAGACCCCCCACCCACCAGGCTGTGGGGATGCGCTCCTCTGCTGAGTCATGCTCCTGGTCATCTTCTACTTCAGTGTTGGTCCTGTGAGATGACAAAGTATGGGGTGTGTGGCACGCTGCAGATGAGCATCTTGCTGATGATATTAGACACTGTCATGCACCTGGCCCTTTGCAAGAGGCATTGGGTGTGCAAATGCGGACAGACATGCCAGCAAATAAATCAGTGACGTCTGTTACTCCACATTGGCATTGCAGCAACAGACATGACAAACACAGTTGATGACTGTGATGTCAGCGTAAGTTGGACAAACCATGCACAAAGCTCAACACACCTATGACCTGGCACACAGGCGGCACATCTCAGCAGTGAATAGATTGTTCACCTCATAGCTGCAATGTGGCGCTTCAGGGAGGTGAAGAGAAGCAGGGAGAGGGAGGTGAGGCTGTCTCCCAGCATGATAGCAAGGGAAACCCACAGCACCCAGCCTGTGGCGCCAGTCTTCCAGTCCCCAATGGGCCCAGGTGCCCATCCCTTGTACCGAGCAAAGGGTCCCAGGATCCCATACCCTGACAATCATTTGTTACAATGTTGCATAGATGTTGACTGAAGCTGCTGGGTTGTAAATGTAAGCAGTCTTCTGCAGGCACTGCAACAGAGCATGAAGTACCAAATGAGCAAGGATGCAGGACTGCATGCTGCTGCTGAAAGCACACACACCAACCATAGTGTGCTGTACCAATTATCATTAGAATGTGCCGCACAACCTGCATGTGCATGAACAGACAGTACTGCCCTAGCCAGCAGAGGCCTGATGTATACAGGATTGTTTTGTGTCTTGCTGCATGATGCAGTGTCAAGCAGCAGGCACAGCTCAGAAAGGACATGACAATTCGACTTGCCAGAGGGCATCTGGTGTGAGAACAGATCAAGCAGTGTACCTACAACAGCTCCAGCCAGCATAGAGAAGGCTGTCTTAGGGCCCATGATCATGCCCTGCCCAATGTACCCCATGGAGGGGGTCACTTCCCATCCCCAGTCTGTCACCACCCTCATCCCCAACCAGGATGCAACAGGAAAGCTGTGAATGGCAGGGATCCAGGACGCCAGCAAGGTGTAGACACTTGCTGCAGCAAAAGACCAGAGCAGCGCCTTCCAGGCAGCTCCCCAGTCTGTCTGACTATCTGGGCTGTCACCATCTTCTTTGCTCATGCCTGCAGCTATACCCATCGTCTTGATCAGGGAATACACACCAGGGAAGCCCATGCTCCCCGCATGCGTTCATCAACACTGCCCATGAGTGCATTGACAATACAAGTCAGCAGCACCAGCATCAGCCGCATACAACTTATTCTATATTGGTCAGCATGCGCCAGTCACAGGCAGAAAGCATACGCTGTCTGAACTGCTGGCGTAGCTTGGTCTGCAGGGAGTTGATGCTGTCCTGCTTGGCAAGGCGGATGCTGTGTGAGTGCAGCCCACTGCTGCTCCTCATCATCAGTGGTAACGCCTCCTGCATCACCTCAAATCTAGCTGAACAAGCTGCACCATCACTGAGTGGGCTCCCAAGCACAGGATCGTGATGATGCACAACTGTGCTTTGCAGCTGCAGGCAGCCATCAGTATGACAATTATATTTGCACTCATAGAGAGTATGGAAGCAAATCTGTTAAAGCAGAGGCCACAATGCACTTCTAAGTAACACTCCATGAATGTGTGAACATACCCACAAAGCACTGGAAGTTTGATCCAGCAGAGGGTCTCTACATACAGCCATTTTCGAGTGCTGGCAGTTCTGACAAATCACCTCATTATCAAGTTCAGAAGCGTCTGATGCCTGCCGATTAGCTTTTGCTGCAGTCAGTGCTAGGGAGCTAGGGCGGCTGAATCTCCCTCTCAACCTGGTGGACCTCGTGCCGCCGGGGCTCTGGGGGGTGTGTGGGGGGGTCTGCAGCTGCTCTGACGGCAACTCGTCCAAAACCATGTCTGTACAGCGAAACTGATATTACAGGACAAGTAAAGTGCAATGTCTACCTTTTCTTGCAGGAGTACAGCTTGGAAATCCTGATTGCAAGTGGAACATTTCATCAGGATGGCAGTGCATGTGCAGAGGTTGTGGAGCGCAGTGAATGCCTTGCAGGCGTCAGGCACTGCTGCTGAAATTGTGTCAGTGCGTGGAATTGCATGATGTTGTCAAGAGGTTATTGCTTAGGAATGCATTCCAAGTCCAGCAGTCAGGAGGACAAGTACCTGGCTCTTCAGGAATGACACTGACAGTATGTAGCTGTTCTGGTAGCTGTGTATTCGTAGGGACTGCGTGCAGCGTCCTGATCACATTTGCTGTTGCAGTTCCGGAAGGAAACTTGAGCTTCTCTTTGAGGATGGTCTGGGTGCGCAGGGGTACTGCACAGAAGACGCCCAGGAATGCCAAAGCCAGGGACCACAGCACAAGCTGTCCGTATGACAGTATGACTGGGCCGTCTGGTGGGTTCTGCTCTACAGTCATAATTCCCATAGCAGGGATGACACCCACCAAACCTGTAATGTTTCACTGGGAAAATGAAGTGTATGTTCCATGTCAAGGCATACATACGGAACATTTGTGAAGCGATTTGCTTCATGCTGCATTTCAGTCTAGGGATCAGAGCACATTCATCAGCAGCACAGTGGTGGTGCAAATGTATTGCACCAAAGACGGTAGTGTGAAGTTTGGGATGATTTCAAAAACTGTGTGAATGTATGATGTGAGTGCTGCTCTATGTTGTGCACAAGTGCATCCACAGTGATACGTATGTTACCAGCAGCAAGGGGCATGGTTGCTGTAGCCACTGAGGTGGTCTGCACAATGACGTTCTCCTCCACTGTAAAGCCCTTCATGCAGTCAAAGCAATGCAGGACTCTAAAGACCCCAAAGCCCAAGATGGCAGACTGCAAGCTGCCCATGGTCACCCAGCCAGTTTGAAGCCCAAAATACGTGTTTGAGAAGCAGAGAATACTCCCGACACACAGCCCTGTTGTAACTGCCCGAATGGTCAGCTGGCGTTTAGGTGCAATCTCTTCAACTTGCCTGCACACAAGGTTGTGGTTGTGTCATACAGCCTGAACAGAAGGGACTGACAAAATGTCTACACAACCTGCTCAGTGAGTTAACAATGGCATGCAGAAGTCACTGATGGCACACCAGTCGGCAGCATCATGCTGTCCATTCAACGCTTCACTTGTGCTCGCTGCGTATTGGCTGTCTTCTCTTTGTCGGCTGTCGAAGTCTGTGTCTGAGTCGTTTTTGAACGGCGTGACTAACGTATTGCCTCGAGCTGCAAAACTCTCAGATACTTGAGGCGAGCGTGCGCCATCAGAATCTGGGTTCATGACGTCGCTGTTGCGCTTTTTGGGAGAGCTCGCTAGCATTTGTGCGACTGCCGGCCCGACTTGCCTTGCGGGCTAGCGCTCGTCACTGTGGTATACCCCGTCATGCAGATCTGCGTCGGCCCTTGTGACATAAGCAGCGGCTCCATTGGCGATCAAACCAGCATCTGCACATTCAACAGGTCCTTGTAGTGCTCCAAGCCGCAGCAACTCCTTCTCTTGCCACAGTATTGGTCCTGCTGAGAAAATCCCGTGAATCCACGTGCGGTAGCTATATAGTGCTGGCACGTGAGGGTGGTATTATTGCACTCGTGGCTTCAGGCTTGCCCGATTGCGCCCCACGGCAACTATCATATCATTGCATTTGGCCTTGCTGGTGATCTGCAACAGTACATTGACATCGACTAGTTGCCTCGACCGTCTTCGCACATGCAGCTCACAAGCTTGACGTTGACCGGAAGAGCTCTCCCTCAACTTCACAGCAGGTGTGCTCGCGTTCGCGCTGCCTTTGCCAGCACCATGAAAACTGACAAAGGCAAAACTGTCAAGAAAGAGAACTTGCCAAGCAAAATATGTGCTGTATGCGGACGTCCCTTCACATGGTGCGTTGATCCTGCATGCCATGCAAGCGTGTCAAAAGTTCAGGCACTTGTGCTAACAGAGCTCTGTCACGTTGGTGCCAACGCCAACTGCAACTTCGACATCAACGACCTGATGATGATGTTGCCTGGTTTCAGGAGGAAGAAGTGGGAGAGCTGTTGGGACGACGTGAAGTGAGTCCTGACAGAAATTGCTTATTCCCGTTTTGGTCTTGATGGATGCTTTGCATCAGCAAGATACTCCTATACTGCAAGTACTTATGACTGTTGCTGCGCTGGTGGCTCGCAATTTCAACTTTGTTACTGCATTTTGCAGATATTGCAGTGAGCGCTGCAGACGCAGTCGAGGAGGACAAACCGCCCAGGCCGCTCCCTCGGCAACAATGGCACCAACAGCACCTTCTGTGTCCCACTCATCATTCAAGGCTGGCAGATCACCTGACATCAACAAGAGTTTGAGATGTCAGGATCTTGGAAACATTGTACATTTGGAACACTTGAATCTGGAGGCAAGTCTCTTCAGCCTGGCATATTTACCATCTACCATAGATACTGAAGCATGTAATGAAACGAGCAACACTGTCATGAACGATACTGTCATGTCGTTCATGACAACCTCTTGCTGATACTTTTGTTGACCACACAGGTGCCTGATAAGGAGCAGGCTGGAATTTTTTATGGTGAGGGATTAGGACTTTCTGCAGATCCAGGGTCAACAGCTGCGCAGCGTGGAGGTGTTGCAGTCACATGGTTCAACATTGGACGACAGCAGGTATCGCTCCATACTGCCGGCCACAAGCCAGTCCTGGTAGATGCAATTTGCAAGAGGAGAAGCAGCAATACTGTACATGCTGCAGTACCTGCTGCCCTCCCACAACTGCCATCACATTCCAAGGCATAACATGCAGCTGTGGCAGCATACATCAGGTTGCAAGCCGTCAGCATGGCTTTTGGCCAGTGCATGCAACCCCTTCAGGTTTGATCCTTTCTTTGATCCTTGAGCAATGCAAGGCATTGCGGCCTTTGTATCTCATTACGTTTGTGTGCTTTGCAGTTTCATATTTCCAAAGGTCCAGAAGCTCAGAGGACGCCCATGCCTGTAAAGCTTGTCCTTCCAGACCATGCAGCGCTTGTTCAGAGACTTGAGCTAGTGGCAGCCCATCTTCAGGGAACACAGTTTGCATTTGAGCAGACAGAGGGCAGTGTAATGGTGACAGATCCTTTTGGGCAGCAGTTTGAGGTTCTGGCACCCTCAGATGACGACACTATCTCAAGAGGCATTAAAGATATTGTGCTGCCTTGTGCTCCTGGAACTGCAGCTGCAATTGGTGCTTTCTATGAGAAGTTCTACATGGTACGATTCATCTGCAGCGTCTGGTCTTGCTGGTGATCCTGATTGTCATGCATAGCAGACTGAACTCTATGCACACTTGCCAAGCTGTGTGTGCAGCCGTAGAACCACCAAGACTTGATCTGACCATGTGTGTTGCTTGCTTAGCTGCGTTCACAAAGCACTGCATCTTGATGAAGCTACTGTTTGAAGCTCACGTTGATGCTGGTGTTTATGTGTTGCATGGTACTGCAGGCAAGGGTGGCATATGGAGCTCAGGATGCAATGGATTCTGCCAGTGTTCTGTTTGGACCTAGCTCCTCTGTGACATTTGTAGAGGATGAAGAGTACAAGACTGCTGAGGCAGCCATTGGTGATTTTGAAGGGTGGCACATTGCCTTTTACATGGCAAATTTCAGTAGCGTATATGACAGGGTGTGCGATGCTGGCATTAATCTGCTGGATCACAAGTACAATGACAAGGCTCCAACACTAGAGGATGCGCTAAAATGGAGTCAATTTCGGATGGTTGACATTCTTGCTGTTGACGACAGTCCTGAAGGGTGCCCTACAAAGTACAAGTCAGGCGATGTACTTTATAGCTTTGGGCATGAGGCCCGCAGCCTGTACCACCCTAGATATATGCGGAGCCTGTACAACAAGGGAACCAATGTGTATGATGACCATGGTCCAAACCTGATCTAAATGGGGCAATCTAGTCAGTTTGTAGAACCAAAGTATGCCATTGATCTATTTTGGCTATCTGTAAAATGCGTGCTGTTCAGTGAGGTGAACGCTTCTCATTTAGGCTGGGCAGTCGTCTGTGCTTTTTGAATTTGGTGAATGTCACGCATGTACAAGCACACTCATGTGCACAGCTGGTCTACCCTGAGGCTCAAAGTTATACAAACTTCAGTTACCTTACAGACATGGTGTGAAATGGTGCACATCTGAGCAGAGTTGTTACACGGAAATTCGGGATTCCCTGAAATCCGGAATTCCAGTAACCTTTTCACCAGAATCCGGAATTTAGGTGAGGCCCTACAGATTATCTAATATCATATTAGAATTCCGGTAAACTCAGTACGTGAATTCCGGATTCCAGTGGAGACCACTGCAATTCCTAATTCCGGTATTCAACTCCACTGTTATCCCGGATCCCAGTGATTGTGGTACATAAAAAAAGAACAGGTCGCGAAAAGCCATGCGTCGCAGCAAAGATGCTTTCATGATGATGCTAGACCAAGCCAAAGTTCAAAATGTCATGCTTGTTGATTTTTACTACTCTGAACGGCGCGGCAGACGCCTTGGGCAGCATAGTCAGGCTTCAATGTGACACATGAGTTCAAAGAAAGACAGGAATGCCAATATTAATACTGCAAGGCAGCAACAACTAACGTGGGAACTCCACTGTACAGACATGTCACTTTCACAACACAATACAAAGCTATTCTGCTACCATGTTCAATGCTCACCCCAGTTATCGCACTTCCTGCCAACATGACATCTGGCTGTGCATTGCACATTGGCTTTGCGGCAGGTGCATGATCCAGTTTTGCAGCCTTTCTTGCATGAACATCTTGCCGGAACACCATTGGCCTTGGTGCACAGTCTTGCTATAGCAGGAATGGATAGTTGCTTTAGCTGACTCACATCATCACTTGCAGTGAAAGGGAAGCTGTGCTCACTCTTGCAAGACACTAGCTGGTCAGTGCGGATGACCCCTTGCACCAAATCATGCTCACAGCGTAGTTTGTAACCATCAAGGCGCTCTTTACTGATGACCATGCAGACTACACATCTAGGGTCCATCTTCTCTCTGACCTCAGATGGAATCTTCAAGCCCACATGTTGGCCAACCTCAAACCAGTGGACCTTGGATGACTTGTTGTACTGGTTTGCCATGCGATCAACGTAGGGTTCCAGGTTGGCTACTGCTTCACTGCGCCTCCTAGCATGACCAGTGCTGACAGGATTGTCATGGCACTGCAACAATGTCTGCGCTGCTGTTGCTGTCTCAGGTGAGACAACACTAACTTGAACAACAAATCACATATGAATGACATTGCAAAGACAAATGCATAGCTGTGATGCCTGCAGCTTTTCTTTTGGATGTTTGTTTGCTCACTGCTGCACATTGGGCGAGAGTATGGTTTTCAAAGACAATTTTCACTTCACTTAGGATGCCTGCCATTCCGAACGACAACTCTCATGCTTTCGTACATTGTAATGATTTGCATACAGCTTGTTTACAATGAACGGAACTAATGCATTTAGGTCTATGAGTCTGAATAAAACCCTCAGACCGTTGATCATGATGACCATGTAAGATCTCTGACTGCATTGCAGTTTACTAAGCAGGTTGATAATGCTTGTT
>JAABUU010007449.1_pt1 | contig 11251 bp, 11 predicted proteins | sample 5559301 | NCBI WGS metagenome assembly JAABUU01 (sample SAMN10711884, study PRJNA513360) | rock metagenome | isolation source: Antarctica rocks | place: Antarctica: Victoria Land, Richard Nunatak white
CTGAGGGGAACAAATATGACCCGCATGACAGTCGGCCCTGAAGGACAACTAACGCTTCTGCCCACTGTTCAGGCGCAGTACGGATGGCAGCCAGGTGCGGCAGTGCGGATTGTGGAAACGCGCGGCGTCGTCCTGCTCGTGCCGCTCACAAACGAACCATTGCCCATACAACTGGCACAGGAGCTTGCGCAGTGGCAGGAACTGGGCGCGGCACACAGGGGACACTTTCGCATTTGACGAGGACGCCCCATGACGGTAGGCGACCTCTCATAAGGGCGGCCCAACAGGTGCATTTGACAGCCCCTGCCGCCATCGGCTACAATGACGCAGGACTGCTCGCACTGAGGAGACAAGTCATGAACAAAACAACTGTTCTCACCACGCCTTCAGACGACAGCACGGCCCACGAGGCCGAGGTGGATTATTACCTTGCCGAGATGAAGCGTGTTCAGTAGTAGAGGCAGGAGGACCGGCAGGTAATCCAAACTCTTCAGGCGGAAACTCACGCTATTCTGTCCAACAGCAGGCAGACGCTGAGGGCGGCCTAGCCATGCGTCTTACGAGGCGAGGACGGCAGCGGCAGCAACCGTAGGCGGCAGCGACGGCATTTCTTTGAGGAACGGGGACGACGTCAGCGCGCGGGTCTGGTGCTGCAGGGGCCAGGAGAGATACACCCGCTCTTTGGCGCGGGTGACGGCGACATAGGCCAGGCGGCGCTCTTCTTCAATGCTGCCCATGTCAAGCTGGGTCTTGTCGTCATCCAGCCAGCGCAGGGAGCGGTGGTGGGGGATCATGCCGAACGCGAAGCCGACCACAAACACGGTCGGCCATTCCAGGCCCTTGGCGCGGTGAATGGTCATCATCTGCACGGCATCCCCGGCCTCGTCCAAATCTTTGGGCTTGTTCTGCGCAGCCACAAAGGCCAGGAAGTCAGCGGGGGTGGGGAACGCGCCGCAGGCCACGCACAGCTCCTCCAAGTTATCCAGGCGCGAGTTGCCTTCTTCCTCGGTGTGGCCTTCCTCGCGCAGCAGCCAGTCGTCATAGCCCAGCGCACGCGCGGCACGCAGGCGCTCCTCGGCGCTGTCGCCCGCGTCGGCAATCTCCCGCACCATGTCCCGGAAGTCGCGCACCGCTAGGCCCTGATTGGTCTTCCACTGCCCTTTGGCGAGCATCTTATACAAAGAGCACTGGGCTTTGGCCGCCTGCGCTTCGGCCTGCGCCACAAATGCCCCGCCCAAGAAGTGGGTTGGCTTGCCCCAGCGTAGGGATGGCACATTGAGGATGCGCCGCACTGCGTCATCGGCGGCGGGGCTGTCCCGGTCTACCGTTAGCTGCAGGAACGCCACCAAATCCCGCACCTCGCGCCGCGCATAGAACCCCATTGCTCCCTGCAAAACATACGGCACGCCATTTGCCACAAACGCTTCTTCCAGCGCGCGCGTGTACGCATTGGTGCGCAGCAGCACCACGCAGTCTTTGAGCGGCTTGCCCGCCTCCTGCACGGCCTTCAGGGTTTGGGCCACCCACCGCGCCTCGTCCTCGGCGGTTTCGTGCTCATGGGCCGTGGGCATCTCGCCCTCGCCCAGCACAGACGCCATCTCCAAACGATACTGCGGGTCAATCCCCGACTGCCCAATCAGCTCATTCGCGGCTCGCACAATGGTTGCTGTAGACCGATAGTTTGCGGGCAGGCGGATAATATCGCCATTAGGGAACGCGCCGCCGAACTGCCCCACCGTCGCCTCGGGCGAGCAGCCGCGAAACGAGTAGATCGCCTGCCCGACATCCCCCACAATGAACAAATTGCTGCGCGGCCCGCACAGCAGGCGCGCGGTTTCCCACTGCACCGCGCTGGTGTCCTGCGTTTCGTCTATGCACAGATACGTGAACAAGGACTGGTACTTAGCGCGCACGTCTTTATTGGTTTGCAGCAGTTTGAGCGTTTCCACCAGCAGGTCGTCAAAGTCCAATCGGCGCGACGGCTTTTTGGACAGCACGTCATACTTTGCTTGTTTGGCCTGCTCGTAGCAGCGCCAGAACTTGGCTAATGTGCCGATAGTGGGGTCAGCCCAAAGGGGTTCATGGGCACGGAAGGCGGCTTCGGCATCGGCGGCTTCAAAGCCTCTGTTTTTGACGGCAGACACCGCCGAAAGCGCAGACTTGGGGTCGTACTTGACATTCAGGCCGAATGGCGGCGAGGGCAAATCGCGCGCCATCCAGTTGGCATCACCCAGGATCGCCTTTGCCACCCGTATCTGCCAGTGCTCGTCGGCCAGTTGAAAGAAGCCGCCGGTTTTGCCGTACAGGTGCGCCCATTCATGCTTTAATATGCGCAGGCAGTGAGCATGAAACGTCCCAATCCACATCTTTTCTACTATCGCGTCCCCGCCCTCGCCGAGCAAGGCGGAGAGGCGCAGGCGCATTTCGTCGGCGGCCTTTTTGGTAAAAGTCGCCACAAACAGCCGCTGCGGGTCAACCCCGCGCGCCAGCAGCCGGGCGACGCGGCGGGTCAGGACAGTGGTCTTGCCCGACCCTGCGCCCGCCAGCACCAGGCAGGGGCCGTCGTCATGGCGGAACGCCTGCAACTGCTCCGGGTTTAGGCCCGCTTCCAGGCGCGGCAGCAGGGCCGCGCTGCGCAGCTTATGCAGGTCTTCGGTGATGGCTTCCAGGGTGGCTTGGGACATAACAAGGCGAATGCGGCGTGGGCGTAAGTGGCTGTAACAAAAATGCATAATGCACCCCATCCCCCGGCCCTTTCCCCTTCGCCCTCCGGGTCTGCCAGTGCAGTAAGGGGCAGGGGAGCAAGATTGTCCTTTCTGACTCCTCCCCCTTACGAAAGGGGAGGCGGGGAGGGGGTTTTTGTTATAGCCTCTAAACACAAAAAAAGCGGCTCGCCGGGAGGGCGACCGCTGCGCGTTTGCAGTGTTTATTTGCGAACGTGGATATAGTATTGCATATGCCCGCGCGCAATGCAAGTGTTTTGCAAAAATAGGCAAGGGGCTGGCTGATAAGTTTTCGCCGCTGACGCGCGGCCTGCCAGTGCCTAAGACGCACAAACGCCGCCGTCCGAAGTACCTTAACCAAGCGCTTGTTGTTTCACAACTATCTCATGCCCGCGCCGGGCCATTGTCGTGTCCGGCTCGGTTCGCCAGCGTTGTACGCGCTTTGCCCCGGCGTTGCGAGCCACAACCAACGACGGAACAAAACCGTCCGTCGTTGCAACGCGCTAGAAACGCCACAAACAAGAGAAAGCAGCGCCCTCAGCACAGCATCGCTTTGCAAAGAACAAGCGACCTCAAACCGAGCCGAATGAACTACTTCCGGCACGTCAGCAAACAAGAACACACTATGTCACACACACCCAAGCAGGGCAAATACGCCGCCAAATTAGAAGCCGCCCAATTGCAGGCCATCCACGAATTGCGCGGCGAGCCGCCCGATGACGGCTGGCAGGCGGCGGGCTTGCTCGCATCTGCCCACGCCGTCAGCCGGGTGGCAGCGCCCGCAGACGGTGGCTTATGGCAGCCGACGGGCGACGAAACCCTGTGCTTCTTCATAGACTTGCTGGAACTGGGCGGCTGCGTCAGCGTGCTGCTGACGCGCGAGTTCCTGGCCGATGCCGACTCTGGCGCTTTAGTTGTTACGCTCAAGCAGACCGCCCGCGCCATGCTCGCCCTGCAAAGGGCGCAGGGCGGAGGCGGGCAATGAGCGTCTCGGCAGGGCGAAAGCGGAGGCCGGGAGGAGGGTTCTTGCGCGCGCTACGGCGGCGAGGCCAGCCATTCATTGTCCTGCGTGCCGCCGCTGTACAGGCCATTGCGCAGGGGCCGCGCGCGCCAGCGGGCATGGCCGTCCGCCAGCACCATCTCAAAGCCCTGCGAATGGCGCGCAAAACCGTCCTGCGACTTGCCGTCCACGGCTGTCAGCGTGGAATTGCGATGCCCCAATTGCCAATTAATCTCGTGCCGGGCGTGATTCAGCCCCGTTTCTGTGCTGGAACCGTCGCCGTCGTTCCCCTCGGCGGAGGCGGGGGCATTGTCGCAGATCAGAATGGTGGCGGCGGGAACAGGAATGGCGGCCAGGCTTTGCCCCGCGACCCCGACATGGCGGCAGGCGGGGTCATCCACGGCGGCGGTGCAGGCGGGGCTGTTGTCCACGATATCGTTGACGCCATACGCATACGACCATTGCTGGGTGTAGGGCAGGGGCGCGGGCTTGAAGGCCAGCGGGTGAAGCGCGTCGGGGCAGGCGAGTATCTGCACGCTCTTCAGATACGGCTGAAGCATGTCGCCCCAGTAGTATTCATGCGCGTCGTCCACGTCCCCGCCAAGCTCGGTGTGGACAACCATCTCGTCGTTATCCTGCGCGTATTGCAGCACGCCTAATCCAATTTGGCGCAGGTTGCTCAGGCACTGTGTCTGCCGGGCTTTCTCGCGGGCCTGCGCGAACACGGGGAACAGGATGGCGGCGAGCAGCGCGACAATCGCGATGACAACCAGCAGCTCAATCAGCGTGAAACCACGCCTGACTGGGTGAAACATGGGGAAAGGCTCCTTCCGGCGCAGCGCGCCGACGTGCGGACGCGTTGCGGAAGGAACCAAATTCGGGTAGACTTGCCGTGTACGGGTGTGGCCTAGCCGCATCAAGTTCGCGCCCCATCTGCTGCCAGGCGGGTGGGGCGCTTTTCTGCATGCCGCGTCATAGATAGATGTAATCTCCGACTAGATTAGTCGGAGATAGGCAGATTATGACGCGGTTCGGGGGCTGTGTCAAGGGCTTGGGCGGATAATTCATACAGGCGGCAGCGCATCAGTCCGTGGCCTGCACAGAAAAAGCCTCCCCTGCGTTGACCGGCGCAGGAGAAAGGATCACATGTTTTCCCCGCGCCGCCTTTGGGTAACACTCATCTATACACTAAGGCGAAGGAGACGTTGACAATGGCAAACGAAGATACGGTCAAGGGCGAGATCAAGCAAGCCGAAGGCAAAGCGCAGGGCGTGGCGGGCGATGTCACCGATGACCACAGCACCGAGGCGGCAGGCAAGCTGAAGCAGGCCGAAGGCAAAGTGCAGGAAACGTTCGGCAAAGCCAAGGACGCCGTGAAAGACGCTCTGGACAAGCACGACGCTTAACCCCACACTCAGCAAGCAGCAAACAACAGCGGGCGGCAGCAATGCCGCCCGCTGTTTTGCGTCCCGCCCCTATTGCTCTGCGGCCTCGCCCCTATCGCTTCGCGCCCTCGCCGTGATGCCCTGCCTGTAAAGGCAAGCCCAGCTCTCCTCCATGCATTTGACACGCCCCCTGCAAACACAAGGCAGAGGGGCGTAATTATTGTGCGCCCGCCCTCAAGTCTTGGCCGACACCTGTCGATATTCTTACCAGCAGTAGTTTTGACAGGCTAAAGAGGGCAGGGCGCGACCTCTGCGGCTCCCCTCAGTGGAAAGGACCTTCTTTTGGAACGACAGACAGCACCCGGCCAGCCCGCCCCTGCGCGCCCAACCCCAAGGTTTATTGTTATGCTGGGATGGGCGGCGGCAGGCTATACGCTGTGCGCTGCGCCTGCCTTCGCGAGCGGCACGGCGGCGGGCACGGCCATCAGCAACACGGCCTCGGCCACCTACACCGACCCCAACAACAGCGGCACCACCCTGAATGCGACATCCAACACGGTCTCGTTGGGCAGACGACCGGACATATAAGAGCATTCTAATGCTTTTCTAACGGGCTGTTAATGTCGTTGGGTTATACTAAAGAACGCCGCAAGGCTCAGCAAACTCGCCGCGAGTTGTTTTTGGAAAGGATACTCAGCATCATGTTACTGCTCACGCCGCGCCCTACCCAAGGCGCATTTTTCGCGGCGGCGACTGTCGCCGCCATTGTGTTCAGCGCCCTGCCCGCCAATGCCGCGCCGCCCAAAGCGCGCGTCAGCGCACAGCAGGCCGAGGCCGCCGCCGTTCGGCGGATCCCCGGCCACGCGCTGTCTGCTAAGTATGAGTTTGAAGATGGGCACTGGCAGTATGCCGTGCTTGTCAAAGACAGCAAAGGCCAGCTCTACGAAGCGGAAGTCAGCGCCGCCACCGGCAAAGTGACGGCCACCGAGAAAACATCGGCGGCGGAAGAAGCCAGTGAAGCCGCCGCCGACAAAAAAGCAGCGATGAAGTCCGGCAAAAAATAAACTCCGGATAAAGCCGATACCCACAAGTAGACGGTCTGCACTGCGGCCTGGCGCGCATCCGCGCCAGGCCGTTGTTCCGGCGTGGCTGCCGCGCGTGAGCCAAAGCCGCTTACGCCCCAGCAAAAGCAACTTATCGTTCCTGCAAAAGCAACTTATCACCCCGGCCCGCGCGTAGGACGCTTTGGAGGATGGCATGCGCATTCTGATTGTGGAAGATGAAGCCAAAGTCGCGGCGTTTATCCGGCAGGCGCTGGAAGAGGAAGGCCATGCCGTTGATGTCGCATGCGACGGCGAGGCGGGGCTGCAATTTGCCCTGGACGGCCTCCACGATTTGCTGCTGCTGGACTGGCTGCTGCCGAGGCGCGACGGGCTGGACGTGTGCCGAGCGGTGCGGGCGGCGGGCCATTCCGTTCCTATTCTGATGCTGACGGCCCGCGATGCCGTTTCCGACCGCATTGCCGGGCTGGACACAGGCGCGGACGACTACCTTGCCAAGCCGTTCGCCCTAGGCGAACTGCTGGCCCGAACGCGCGCCTTGCTGCGGCGGAGCATGCCGGGCAAGCCTTCCGTGCTCCAGGTCGCCGACCTCACCCTGGACCCGGCCACGCGGCGCGTGCGGCGGGCGGAGCGGGACATTGACCTTTCCGCCAAAGAATACAGCCTGCTGGAGTATTTGATGCGTCAGGCGGGGCGGACTGTATCGCGCACCATGATTACCGACCATGTTTGGGACTTTGACTTTGACAGCGGCACCAACGTAGTGGATGTATACATTAACTATCTGCGCAACAAAATAGATCGTAGCCACGCGCAAAAACTAATCCAAACCGTGCGCGGGGTGGGGTACCGTCTCACCGACGGCTGAAAGGAACGGCGTGTGTTTCTCTCCGCGCTACGCCCGGCATGGACGCGCTCGCTGCGCTTTCGGCTGACTGTCTGGTATTCCGGCGCGCTGGCTTTGGTGCTTCTGGCGGCGGCGCTGCTGGTGTATTTTGGGGCAAGCCATGCGCTGAGCGCCGAAACAGACGGGTTTTTGACGCTGGAAGCGCGCCGCCTGTCCGGGGTGGTGCGGGGCCAGCCCAATGATCCGCCGGAAGCCTCAGACCTTGCGGAAGCGGTGAATGTAAGCACGGCGTCCCCCGCGCCGCCGCGCGGGCTGGGCCATTCTGCCCCCAAACTCCTGCTGTTTGATGTGACCTACCTGCGTGTCGTTTCGCGCGCTTCGGGCCGCACCCTGGCAGCCTCCTCCAGCCTGGCCCGTCAGCCCGCGCTCGTATCCTCGTTGGATAGATTGCTGGCGGCAAAACAAATCACGGAGGCAGGCGCACTTTCGTTCGCCGGGCCAAGCGAAGAACAGGAAATGCGCGTCTTGACGGAGCCGGCGCTGCTGGGTGCCGCTCCTGTTTGGGTGCAGGCCGCCGTGCCCTGGGACCACAATGCGGATGTTTTGGAGCGCCTGGGCCGGCTGCTGATTTTGGGAGTGCCGCTGGTACTGGCCGCCTGCGGCGCGGGAGGCTGGCTTTTGGTGGGGCGGACATTGCAGCCAATTGCCCGGATCGTTTCGGAAGCGGAGCGTTTGGATGCCGATGCGCTGCCTCGGGCTTTGCTGCCGGAAGCGTCGGAAACCGACAGCGAAATCGGGCACCTGGTGGCGACTCTCAACCGCATGACCACGCGCCTGCACGGGGCCTGGGAGGCGCAGCGCCGGTTTGCCGAGGCTCAGCAGCGCTTTGCCGCAGACGCGTCCCATGAGCTGCGCACGCCGCTGACAATCCTGCGCGGAGAAATGGAGCTTGCCCTCAGCCGCCCACGTTCTTTGGAAACGTACCAGGCGACGATTGGCAGTGCAGTCGAAGAAATAGACCGGATGAGCCGTATTGTCGCCGGGCTGGGCTTTCTGGCCCGCCGAGATGCCGGGCAGATGGGCGCGCCGTCCCTGCCCGAGCCTGTAGACCTTTCTGCTTTGTGCCGCACCGTCATCGCTGATTTCCACAAACAAGCGCGGGACAAAGAAGTTGAATTGACGCTGCACGCTCCCAATTTCAGCCGTGACTCGCCGCCCTTGAGCGATGGCCTTTGGGTGCCGGGAAATCGGGACCAATTGCAGCAGTTGCTGGGCAATTTGATGGAAAACGCCCTCAACTACACGCCGCCGGGGGGCGCTGTCCTAATATCCGTTGAGCGCAGCCAAGAAGGCAGCGGCGATCAGCGCGCGGTGCTTCTGTGCGTTGCTGACACAGGGATCGGGATTGCGGCTCACGATTTACCGCATGTGTTTGAGCGGTTCTGGCGCGCAGACCGGGCGCGGCCTGCGGGCGGCAGCGGCCTAGGCCTTGCGATCTGCGCCCAAATTGCGCAGGCGCACGGCGGAACCCTGTCCGTAGAAAGCGAGCTGGGCAAGGGCAGCCAATTCTGCCTGCGTCTTCCGGCATGGGCCGGCCCGGCGCAGCCAGAGCAGGACACAATGCAGCCAAATCAGGGGACAAAGTAAAAAGTTGATTTCTAATCTTCTTCTAATGCATTTCTCCGGCTGAGCGGGCATAATACAACTGTGCCGTTATGGGGAACAACGGCGCGGCTTGCAAAGTCGGCAGTGTGCCGCGCATTGCAACGAAAGTGTGCTGGGCATTGCACGGACAGGATTGAGGAAACGTATTCGCAGAAAGAGCGCATTCATCTTAGGCCTAAGCTTGCTGGGTCTGGCGGCGCAAAGCGCATCGGCGCAGAGCAGCAGCGGCGTCGTGCTGACTTTGCCCAATGCCGTGCGTCAGGCGCTGGCGACCAGCCCGAGTGCGCAAGCGGCGGCGCAGACATTGGCGCAGGCACAGGCACGCTTGGGGCAGGCGCAGGCCAGGCGGCGTTTGCAGGTCACGTTCAACAGCACGGGCAGCCTGTCCAATGCCGATGTCTACCAGCCGCCGCCCTCGCAGGAAACCTTCGGCACATTCCAAAACACCCTGTCTGTGCCCATTCCTATCGGCGGCAAAACAAGGCTGGCTGTGGAGCAGGCGCGGCGCTTGCTGGGGGCCGCTCAGCTTCAATATCAAAGCGCGCGCTTTGCACTGGCCGCGCAGGTGGCAGGGAATTACTATGACTTATTGCGCCGTCAGGCGCTGTTAGCCATCGCGCAGGAAACATTGGCGCAGGCCCGGCGCCAGTTGTCCGACGCCCAAAAGCGGCAGCGGGCGGGCGACGTTGCCGCGCTGGACGTGCTGCAAAGCCAGGGGCCGGTGGCGAGCGCCGAGGCCGCGCTGCTGGGGGCGCAAGTCAATGTGGACACGGCCCGGCAAAGCCTCAACGATGCCATCGGGCAGCCGCTGGACGCGCCGCTGCGCATTGCCGACATTGCGCCGCCCCCTTTGGCGTCTCCGCTCACGCTTGCGCAGGTCCGCACCCTGGCCCAACGAAACAGCCCGGACATTCGGGCCGCCGAAGAAATAGTCCGCGCCCAGCAGGCGGGTTTAGGGGCGGCGCGCTTGTTTCGCCAGCCCACATTAGAATTGCAGGCGATTGACATTCGCAGCAAAGACGTGACAAGCTTCCGGCGCGAGGAGACAGTCCAGGCGGCAGTCATCGTGCCGCTTGCCGATGGCGGGCTGGGGCGCGCGCAGGTGCAGGAAGCCCAGGCCGCCCTCGCCCAGTCGCAGGCGCAAGTGCTGGTGGCCCGGCGGGCCGTGCTGGTGGCTGTGAGCACGGCGTTCCTGAATGCCCAAAGCGCGCGCGCCCAAACCGAAAGCGCCCGCGTTGCTCAGGACATTGCTCAGGTCAGCTACGCCAAGACCGTGCAGGGCTACGAGAACGGCCTGTTCCCTCTGGTTAATGTGCTGAATGCGCAGGCGGCATTGACCCAGGCGCGCATTGCGTATACGCAGGCCCTGTATGAAGCCGCCGTGGCGGCGGGGGCCTTGCAGGGAGCGATTAATGGCGGCGCGATTGACGGGGCGGTCGCTTTAGGCGCGGGAGCTTTGGGTGCGGGCAGCGGGGTGGGGGGAGCCAGTGCGCTCGGTGCGAACGGAGTTTCCCCCATCTCCGCCGGGGTAGGCAGTCCAAACTCCGGGCCGCCCAGCGCGTCGCCCAGCCCTTCGGGCGCAAGCCCAGCCGGGGCCGGGTCGCCGGGCACCAGCCCGGCGGGAACCAGCAATGCCACGCCGCAGTCTTCAGGAAGAGGCACGCCATGATGCAAAAAGCCTCCCCGCCCCAAGTCTGGGGAGCCGGAAGGGAAAAGATGGCCCCACTGCCCCAAGTTTGGGGAGCCGGAAGTAGAGCAAAAGGCCGTCTTGTCCTTTCGGCACTCGCCGCACTCGCCTGCGCAGGCTGCGGCCATCCTAAAGCCGAACCCAAAGACAAAGCGAACGCGCCTGCGCCGGTCGTGCAGACTGTTGCCGTCCTGCGCCGCACCCTGGAGCGTGCCCTGCCGGTTTCAGGCGTGCTGAATACGCTGCAAACGCATGAAGCCACAGTCACGCCGCCGGTGGCAGGCGTGCTGGATGCCCTGCCTGTGCGCTACGGGCAGACGGTGCAAAAAGGGCAGATCATTGCGCACCTTGCCACGGGGACATTGGCCGGGCCATTGCAGCAGGCGCAGGCGACTTTGGGCCAAAACCAGGTGCAGGTGGAGCAGGCGCAGGCCAACGCCTTGCAGCAGCAGGCACAGACCCGCACGTCTATTGCGCAGGCGCAGTCGGCCCTTGCCGGGGCGCAGGCGAGTGTCAAGCGCGAGCAGGCCGCGCTGACCGGCAGCCTCGCGTCATTGGAGAACGCGCAGGAGAATCTCGTGCGTGAGCAGACGCTTTACGCCGACGGGCTGGTGGCGCAAAAGGACGTGGAGTCGGCCCAGCTTGCTGTCCGCACCGCGCAGGCGCAGGCCGATGCCCAGCGGCAGACCGTGGACGCCCAGCGCCAGTCTGCCGAGGGCCAAAAACTGGCCGTGCAGTCCGCCCGCGCCGCTGCCTTGCAGGACGTGGTCAAGCAAAAGGACGTGCAGGTGGCTCGGCGTCAGGTGCAGAATGCGCGCGGGGCACTGGCAACGGCGCGGGCACAGTCCGCGCTGTACACCATCCGCGCGCCGCTGTACGGGCA
>JAABUU010007454.1_pt1 | contig 11245 bp, 8 predicted proteins | sample 5559301 | NCBI WGS metagenome assembly JAABUU01 (sample SAMN10711884, study PRJNA513360) | rock metagenome | isolation source: Antarctica rocks | place: Antarctica: Victoria Land, Richard Nunatak white
TCCCCACGGCCGCGACGCCCCTCCACCGCTCGCTGATGCGCTCGACACGACCTGGCTCCTCTCTTGCCCTATCTAAACCGTATTGGCCTTAAAAGACCATGGCAGGGGACGGACCTTAAAAGGTCTGCGTGGGGGCATGCACACGCGCTCTCCGCAGCAGATCGCGGGCGATCTCGACCCTTTAGGGTCCGTCGCCTGCCATGGTCCTTTAGGGCCAGGCCGCGTGTCACAATCCTGGGAGTGCGGCTCACGGCAACCGTCGCGCGTCGTGTTAAACGGGCGCGCGGCAAAAGCTGGGCGTATGCGATACGCCCCTACACCCCCGCGAACAGGACAGCGATCCTCGATGCCGCGATTTTATCGGACAGGACTGCATAGCCATACGCCGCTACGCCGCGTCGTACGCTTCGGTCACGCGGATAATTCACGAACCGTGAAGGCAGCGGGCGTCGCGCTGGACATAGGAGATGGACGTGGGGTAGGGGTCGCGGATCGGGATACCACGCGCGGCCGGTTGGTGTCCTGGAGGTCGCCCTCCAGTTTTGTCCGGCTGCTAACGACCGTGGTGGCCGGGAAGCCATCCGCCGAATGGTTCTCTTGGCTTCCACCTCGTCGACTCGCCCCCTCGCGGCGAGTCCTGGCGCTACTAAAGCGATTAGCTGTCAGCAATCAACTGCCAGCTTTTTCGTGGGATTGATGACTCATAACTCCGTCCATCGGTTTGCCGGCGTTTGCCCCTGTATGAAAGGGGTCCTCCTTTCACGACTCCCTGTCTTGTCCAGCCGGAACTATCATACGACAGACCCTACATCTGGGCAAGATCCATGTGAATCTGGTTCAAACGCGCACAAGCGGTACACTTGAAGGTATGCTGACAACTGAATCCGCTGTTGAGCCCTACGACGCGCCGGCGCCACCGCGACCACGACGCGGTTTTAGCGTCGGGGCACTCATCGACATGGAGGCCGCCCGCGCCGCCCTGTGGCCGTTCGTGGCGACACGCCTCGTGTTTATCTTGATCGGCGTGGCGGCCCCGCTGCTCTACGTCGCGCACGCCACGCGCCAGCAGCCCGCGCACAGCGGCTGGGTGCAGTGGGACGCGCAGTGGTTCATCGCCACGGCCCAGCACGGCTATCCCTACAAACTCTTCTCCGACCGGGCTTACTCAACAACTGCTTTCTTCCCACTCTATCCCCTGCTGATCCGCCTGGTGAGCCTAACAGGTATGTCCATAGACGCCGCCGCACTGCTCATCCCCAACGTGGCCTTCCTGGGCGCGCTCTACTACCTCTACCGGCTGGTGCGGCTCGACTACCCGGCGGCCGTGGCCACGCGCGCCTTGTGGCTGCTGGCCCTGTTCCCGACCGCGATTGCCTTCTTCATCCCCTACACGGAGTCGCTCTACGTGCTGCTCGCCGTGCTGACCCTGTGGCATCTACGCCGCCGGCAGTGGCTCGCCGCGGGTATAGCCGGCGCGCTCGGCGCGCTGACCCGCCAGTCGGGCATCGTGCTGGCGCTGCCGTACCTGGTGGAGTGGTACGCGTACCGAGTCGGAAGTCGGAAGTTGGAAGTCGGAAGTGGTTTGCCGGTCGATGGCAGGCTGCTGTCACGCGGACGCACGCAGACGCTCCGCGCCTTCTTCCGCCCTCCGACTTCCGACTTCCGACTTCTCTTCCCGGTCGCTCTCATGCCCCTAGCCGTCGCCGGGCACTTGGCTCTGCTGTGGCGCCTGACGGGCCGCCCAACGGCCTTCCTAGATGTGCAGCGGGCGTGGCATCGCCACCTCGATTGGCCCTGGGCCGGTATTATCGCCACCGTACAGCGCTGGAATTTGCCCGACAATACGGGACACCAAGTACACATCGTGGTCGAGCTTGCCACGCTGGCGCTCTTCCTGCCGCTCCTCGTGGTGGGATTGCGACGCGCATCGATCCGGCCCTCGTACACGGTCTACGCCGCCGCCGTATGGCTGGCGGCGCTGATCAGCCCGGCCATCGCCGACAACTATTGGCTACCCATCATGTCTTCGTCGCGCTTCGCCCTGAGCGTCTTCCCGAGCTTCATCGTGCTGGCGCTGCTGCTGCGCCGCCCTTCGGCCTACCAGACCTGGCTCACCGTCTCGGCCATGGCCCTGAGCTTCTGGGCCGCCTACTATGTATTGGGCGGCTGGGTCGCCTGACGAGGCGTCAATGGCCCCGTCCCCTCGAACACGTTGGGCCCGCCCCAGTCCCAGTGGTTGTAGAAGAGGCTAGAGTCGCCCCAGCGCCAGCGCCGATAAGCGATGTGATGGCGCTGCAGGCGCGCGACAAAGGCGCCTGCGTAGCGGTCGGGTAGGATGTAGGCCCAGCGCCGCGCGTGGGCTGCTCGCGCCAGGTAGGGCGCGTAGCGCGCGCCACGCGGATTGCGGTCGACCGTCAGGCCGAGCGTTACCACTGGAATGAGGCGCTCTTTAGACTCGAAGGCCAGCCGCCAAACGACCCAGTAGTCGCCGTACACGGCCTCATCACCGTGCGCCAACAGCGTCCGCGCCAGCGGCGTCACGTTCACGAACGTGCTGCTAGGCAACTCTCCGTAATGCGCCGCGCCGTCGATGTTGATGGCTAGGGCAACGACGATAGGCGACAGGCGACAGGCGACAGGCGACAGTAAGGCGCGGGCTTGTGTCGCCCAATTGCTGTGTGCGCGCTCTTCCTGCTCGTATCCGCTGGGTCGATCCATCGTGCTTCCTGTCGCCTGTCGCCTGCCGCCTGTCGCCTCGCCCAGGGCGCACGCGATCACGAACGGGACGCAGGTGTAGAGGGGCAGCAGGTAGCGCGGGTCGCGCGTAGTCCAGGAAAGCGTCTTGTAGCGGCTGCCCAGGTAGAGCGCGAAGACGGTCACCAGGAGCAGGGCCAGCGGAGCGTCGGAGCAAGGGCGACCGCACACCCACGCGCGCGCCTGCGCGATGAGGCCGCGCTGAGAGAGGATCGCGCGCACGGCCAGATAGGCGATCGCGCACAGGGACAGGGCGTAGGGGATGGGATGCGCGCTGATGTAGCGCGCGAACTGATCGGCCGGGCCGGAGAGGTGCGCGCCGCCGACCAATACCGGCAGCGCCTGCGTGGCCAGGCGCCATAGCACATCGGGGAGCGCGTAGGGGCCGGGGCGGCTCGCCAGTACGGCGAGGCCGGACGTGCGATGTTGCAGCGTGTAGGCCAGCCACGGCGCGGCGCCCAGCGCGAAGCCGGCCGCGACCGGCCACACGCTCCAAGGTAGGGCGCGGATGAACTGGGCGCGCCGCCGCCAGGCTAGCGGGAGAACAGCCACGACTAGCGCCAGCAGGTAGTAGGCGATCATGGGGTGCGCCCATACTCCCAGGCCGGCCAGTAGTCCAAGCGCCGGCAGGTCGTACGGCCGCGGCCGCCCCAGCCACCAGCGCCGGATGGCGATCAGGAAGGCGCCCGTCCCCCATACGGCCGCCTCGACGTAGCTGGCCCCCGCCGCCGTGCCCCACCACACCAGCATTGGCGCGGGCACGGCCAGCCATAACCCCGCGGCCACGGCCACCCACGGGGTATAGAGGCGGCGCGCCAGACCGTAGAGCTGCGCGACGAGCACGACGGAGAACAGCGTGTGTACAAGCCGCAGCGTCAGGTCGTCCGGACCCAGCAGACGGAAGACGACGGCGGTGAGGTACGCTTCCAGCGCGCCGTTGTAGGACTGCCCGTAGAAAAACGTCGGGCGCTCGCCGCGCAGGATATGGCGCGCCATGATCCCCGCCACGGACTGGTCGCTGTCCACGGTGGCCATGGTCGTGCGCAACAGGATCAGGCGATAGGCTAGGGCGAGCGCGGCCAGCAGTACGCCGACGGCGTAGGGGGACCGTGATGACTCCCCACGGCTGAAGCCAGGGGCCTTCACGAAAAACGAGGGTAATGGGCTCATGCGACGTCGGTCGCGGTTGATCTGCCATGCGACATCAGGCCGTGGCCTGTCAGTCGCAGGCTATTGATGACGAACGCCACACAGGAAACGGCCACGGCGACGTTGAGCGGCCACCACGGGGTCGGCGCGAGGTGGTAGCTCAGGGGACCGCTTTGCCAGGTGTATTCGTTCTCCAGCATCCCCGCGACCGTCATAAGGGCGGCCAGCCACAGCGCGAGGCGGTCGCACTCGTGCAAGCCCACCACGATGAGAAACGGCAACGGCCACAGCAGATATTGCTCGTACACGACCTGGTTGAAGATGAGGTAGAGGACGAAGCACCCCGCCGCTTTGACATAGAGCGAGCCGCGCAAGAGCAGGAGCAGCGAGACAGGGTAGAGCCACATGACCGTGTGCGCCAGTTGGAAGACGTGCGCCTCGGAGAGGAGATGCGTCTCCAGCGGGAAGTAGTACCAGGAGAGACGGCCGAAGTTGGGCCGCACGTAGTCGAAGATGGCGAGCAGGCCACGCGGGTCGGTGACGAGTTCGGGCAGCGCCAGCAGCGGCACGAGGGCGCAGGCCAGGATGAGGCGGCGTGGACGCTGACGGTCGCGCCCCAACGCCAGCAGCGGCAGCAGAAAGAGCGGGAAGGTCTTGGCCGCGATCGCCAGAGCGTAGGCCAACGCGAACAGCCGCGTGCGATAGCTCTCCAGGGCCAGCAGCAAGAAGGCCAGCGCGATGGCGTCGAAGCGCCCGTAGAAAGCGCCGTTGTAGAGCACGAACGGGTTGTAGAGGTAGAGGGCCATGCCACACAAGGCGGCGCCCTCTCCGCGCCCGCGCCGCCGTAGCGCTGTGTATATGAGCAGGCCAACGGCGAGATCGGCGGCCACGATGGGCAGCTTGCCAAGAATCCGGAACGGCCAGCCCGTGTGCATCGCGACCCACTGTAGGGCCGCGAATATGTGCAGCAGCAGCGGGAAGTACGTCCAGGGCAACGTGCCCAGGTGGTGCGATAGCCGCAACGCGTAGACGTCGCGGCCGTGCAGGGACAGCGCGGCCAGGATGTCGAAGGCGCGGAAGTCGTTGCCTGCGGTCAGCGGGAGCAGCGCCAGGCGAATGATGAGGGCGCCCAGGAGCAACACCGCCACGAAGATAGGGGCCGCTTGACGCCGGCGCGTGGGGGCGGACTCAACGGCAGGGTCGGTGATATAGCTGTCCCTCGCGCTAGTTTTATCGCGCATGCCGACTAGGATAGCCGGGCCATCCGTGGTGAACATGGGAGCGGGTGAACGCCGTACATGGACGGCGCGCCTCCTTAACATGCGTTTAACCTTTTCTTTACACGCTCTTAACTTTACACTGGTGGGAGGCTAACGTCCCACATCACGCCGCGCACTCACCGGACCACGGTGTTTCAAGCGCGCCGCCGAGAACTTGCAGGAGTACATATGATCGACAAGCGCGACCGCGTTGGATTCCCCATATCTTCGAAGCGACTGTTGCTTGTGCTCCTCTATTTTCTGGTCGTATCGGCCGTGTTGATGTATCTGCACGTCGGCCTTGTCCCCGATGTCCTGGTCCCCGTGCTGCTGGGGGCGGCTTTCGTCGTCGGCCAGCCCTGGCTGTTCGTGCGTGATTGGGGCGTTTTCCTGCTCGTCATCATTTTATGGCAGCAGACGGGTCCTGTCGCGAAGTGGGCTAGCTTCCCCCTACACATGACCGACTTAATCAACGCCGATAAGTTTCTCACCTGGCCCGTGCTGCATGGGACGTTGCCGCAGGTCTGGCTGCAACAACACCTCTACCATCCGAGCTTCAAGGTACGCACTCATTGGCATGGAGCCTACTGGGCCGGCCATGTGCACCATCGAGCAGGGTGGACGTATAAGTACCATCCGCCCCAATTGCAATGGTACGATATGGTGTCCAGCGTTATCTACGGGCTACACTTCCCCGAGCCGCTCGTGGTCGGCTTCGTGATCTGGCTGCGCAACCGCGCCCTGTTTCGTCATTTCGCCGCGGCCTTTTTGACGCTCGCGGGTTTCGCCTTCGTCATCTACATCGTCTACCCGGCCGTTCCCCCATGGATGGCTTCCTCTCAGTATCATGCGATCCCGCCCATCAGCAAAATATTTGATGACTTCAACTACGCCGTGCAACAGCAACTGTTTGGGCACAAATACTTCTCGATACTCGAGGTGCCATACGACAAAGTGGCGGCGATGCCCTCGCTACACGCGGCGTTCCCCGTGCTCAGCGCGCTCTACCTGTACCGGGCGTTCGGCCGGTGGGGTTTGCTGATGTTGATATACGCGGCGGTCATGTGGCTCGCTGTCGTCTACATGGGTGAGCATTGGGTCATCGATGTGCTTGTCGGCCTGGTGTGCGCCATTATCTCCTTCATCGCCGTGGAAGGCGTGTCCAGATGGTGGGGCGTGCGAACGGAAGCGCGGGCTGCCATCCCCGCGTTGGGAACGCCAGTGATACCGCTCGATGGAGCCGCACGCGTGGCCCAAGGCCAACGCAACTCAGAGCGGAGCCGCGCGCGTTAGTGCTTTCTCCGACGGGTTTGCTTGAAGTGGTGGGAACCCACGCTTCAGCCGCAGGCTTTCTAGCGCTGACTTAAACAGGTTGCTTTGCAGCGTCGTACCCCCTGCAGTCCTGTCTGCTTAAAATATGGCGCACGGATCGGGGTGTAGGGGCGTATCGCTATACGCCCGACGGTTATGGGTCGGGCGGCCTGGCGTTCGTTGGCGTTCGCCGTCCAGTGGACATCTTTGGCGCGAACGGCGGGCGTATAGCGATACGCCCCTACGCCCGCGATGAGGCCGGACAATTTCAATCAGACAGGGCTGACCCCCTGGGACCGCCGATGCCTGTTGCCGACCCGATGAGCGTGTCGACGATCTTCGCGCTGGAGAGCACGCCCGGCAAACCAGCGCCGGGGTGCGTGCCCGCGCCGACGAAGTACAGGTTGGGGACGTCCTCGCTGCGGTTGTGCGGACGGAAGTAGGCCGACTGCGTCAGGATCGGCTCGACCGAGAAGGCGCTGCCGCGATAGCTGTTGAGGGTGTCGCGGAAGTGGCGCGGGTCAATCATACGCTCGGTGACGATGTGCCGCGAGAGGTCGGGCAGGAAACGCTTTTCGAGCGCGCCCATGATGGCGTCGCGATAGGGCTTCGCCCGCTCGGCCCAATCGGTCGCGCCGCCCAGGTGTGGCACGGGCGAGAGCACGTAGAAGCTGTCGCAGCCGGGCGGCGCCAGGGCGGGATCGGTGATCGTGGGCATGTGCAGATAGAGCGAGAAGTCGTCGGCGAGCGTCTTGCGCGTGAAGATATCGTGCAGCAACTCGCCGTAGCGCGGACCCAGGATGATGTTGTGGTGGGAGAGGATACCCTCGTCGCGGTACCGCCGGTCGGTCCCGAAGTAGATTACCACCAGCGACATGCTGTAGCGCATGCGACGCAGCTTGCTATCCGTATACGTGCGGCGCGCCGCGGCGGGCAGCAATTGGTGGTAGGTGTGAGCCACGTCACCATTGCTCACCACCGCGTCGGCCGGCAGCTCCGTGCCGTCGCGCAGGCGCACGCCGGTCGCGCGCCCGCGCTCCAGCGTGATCGCGCCCACCTCGGCGCATAGGCGCATGGTCCCGCCCAACTCCTCGAAGAGGCGCGTGAGGGCGTCGACGATCGCGCCGGTCCCGCCCTGCGCGAACCATACGCCCCAGTGGCGCTCCAGGTAGTGGATCAGTGTGTAGATACTGGTCGTCTGGAACGGGTTGCCGCCCACGAGCAGCGGGTGGAAGGAGAGCACCTGGCGCAACTTCGGGTCGCGCACCAAGGAGGAGACGAAGCCGTAGACGCTGCGGTACGACTGTAGCCGCGCCATGTCGGGCACGATCTTGATCATATCCCAGGGCGTCAGGAAAGGCTTGTCGGCAAGCTCGGTGAAGCCCTTGGCGAAGATGCGCTCAGAGCGGCGCACGAACTCGAGGTAGCCATCGACGTCGTCGGGACGCAGCGCGCGGATCTGCGCGGTCATGCGCTCCGTATCGCCGGAGTAGTCGAACGACGTCCCGTCGTCGAAGAAGATGCGATAGAACGGATCGACCGGAACGAGGCGCACGTAGTCGTCGGGGTCGCGGCCCGCCAACTCAAAGAGGTCGCGGATCATCCAGGGGGCGGTGATGACGGTGGGGCCGCCGTCGAAGGTGAAGCCGTCCTGCTTGTAGACGTAGGCGCGGCCGCCCGGCTTGTCGCGCTTGTCGGCGAGTGTGACGCTGTGCCCCCGCGCCTGTAGGCGGACGGCGGCGGCCAGCCCCCCGAACCCGCTCCCGATGACGACTATCCGCATATGTTATAGCTCTCATCCCGGCTGACAAGCGACTGAAAAGACGGCTTCACCGCGCGAGCTTCTCCACGTGGGCGTCGTCGAGTTCGTCGTGACGGCGCGTGAGCCCTGAGAGGTCATCCTTGGGGCTAAACAGGCCGGTATAGTCGACCGCGTAGCCATCGGCGCGCTCCTGCGCCACGATGGCGGCGGCCATCACCTGGGCGTCGAGGTGGCGCCCGACGGCGCGGAGCGCGCGCATCGCCTCCCCTGTTACGCTTACGGAATAGCGCGCCAATCGGCCACACCCCAATTTTACCGCCTCCTATAATTCATGAGCCCTGGACGTGGGGAGAGTCTCTTGCATATAGCCGTAGACTGGCCGGGAGACCCTGGCTTTAAGAAAAGCGACAAGGGCGGTTCCTTGTCCTACTGTGCCATGTCGATCGTGGTGAGCGATACACTTGAGGAGATAGAAACCGCGTTGAGGGACGTACGGCTTGCACGAAGGTTGAGCATGGGACGCGAGTTCAAGTATACCAAAACATACCCGGCGGTAAAAGACGCGTTCATGGAAGCTGTCGCAAAAACGTCCTTCACGGGCATTGTCGTGATCTATGACAAGGAGGCCATGAATCCACCGTGGGCTTGGGGCAAGAATGATGACCTACTCGCGCAACTCCTCATGCGCGGGCTGTTGCACCTGCCACGCGCGGCAATCGAGAATGCCAAGATGATGATCGACGGCGACGCAGAGGCAAAAAAGGTTGGCCGGATCGTCAGACGGATGCTCTCGCATGATGCGGTTGCACGCCGCCTAGACTATCGTATAGCAGGAATCACAACCGGCGATTCCAGACAGCACGCGTCATTACAACTGGCGGATATGATTGGCGGTGCGGCTGTAGAAACATGGCAGCGCGGGATGCGGTGGACGCCGGGCCTGCAAAAAGTGCGTCACAAGGTGATGATTGACGTGATTACGCCGGATATGGAAAAACCCGCTACGTAACTCCCTCTCATTAGAGGGAGAACGGCCTCACACACATCTCGGAGGCGCTGTCCGCAGCGGGAAAAAGGTTTCGGCACAGTCCTAATGCACGAGTTTCATGCACCAGATGTAGCGCGTCACCTTTTATCTACTGCCAGTATACCATCATTTTACTGGCATCATGCAAACCCTCAAACCGAGATCATTTAGTTATCGATGGCGATCGTGCGGCTCCCACCACCGACCACTCTCCCTGACGCAGGAGAGTGGACCGCCCGCTCCGTTAGGGTGCTCCCCTTGTCCCTTGAGGGAGAGGGGTCAGGGGAGGAGGAAAACTAAATGGCCTTGGGCGCTGGCGACATAGTTTGACGTATTGCTGCCCCTGTTCCTATACTAGGTAAGATTAGCGCCGTCGACAGTTCAACGCTAACGCCAATGTAACTGAGTTGGTAGAGCACCCGTTTCGTAAATGGGCGGTCGTCGGTTCGAGTCCGACCATCGGCTCTCTTTATTGGCGCCAGAAAGGGGCGGGATCGGGGTATACTACCCGTGATCCCGCCCCTTTCTGGGCTTCGTCAAGATGCTTGATATTGCATTATGCGCCAAACCTATGCCCTCGTCAACGCCGCCGACTCCACCGCGACCGAGAGATTGATGACCATCACGCCCTACCACTCTCGGTTCGCTCATTCTTATGTTTAGTTCAAGAATTCGCAGACCGCTATATGTGGTATCCTCTTTCGGTGATATGCCATATGTTGAAATGCATCGTAGGTGACATGATAACGCCGATTGGGCGAACCTGCTCGTGAGGGCCAACAACTGGATATTCAGGCGCTGGATTTGGCATTACGTTGGTCATAACGCGCGTCCGTGGCACCAAATCGTGGAACCATCCCGGAAAATGAGCGAACCGAGAGCTACCACGCCAAGTATCTCGCATTCAACTTGACCCGTCGTTTCCCACCCGGTAGTGATGAAAAACTCACTGGCGCGGTCGCGAGCGCGCAGGTCGACCTGAACCCGCATCAGGTTGACGCCGCGTTGTTTGCCTTCGGGTCGCCATTGTCCAAAGGGGCGCTCCTCGCGGACGAGGTTGGCCTTGGGAAGACGATTGAAGCGGGACTTGTCGTATCACAGAAGTGGGCCGAAAACAAACGCCGCATCCTTGTGATCACGCCCTCTAACCTGCGCAAACAATGGTTCCAGGAACTGACAGAAAAGTTCTTCTTGCCCTGCCGTATCCTCGAGGCTAAGTCGTATACTGCATCGGTCAAGCAAGGCCATGCCAGACCGTTCGAGGCGCGGGAGGTAATCATTTGCTCGTACCAGTTTGCGCGGAGCAAAGCGGACGCCATTCGACCGATACCGTGGGATATCGTCGTCATCGATGAAGCGCACCGCCTGCGTAATGTGTACAAACCAAGCAACGTCATCGCCAACACGCTAAAGCAGGCGCTATATGGTAAGCAGAAGCTGCTCCTCACCGCTACGCCGCTGCAAAACTCGTTGTTGGAACTGTTTGGTCTAGTAAGTTTCATTGACGAACATACATTCGGTGACCTAAAGAGTTTTCGTGAGCAGTTTGCCAATGTGAGCCAAGAACAGGTATTTCAGACGCTGAAGGCGCGGCTCAAGCCTATTTGCCATCGTACGCTGCGGCGACAGGTGGTCGCGTATATCCCGTACACGAAGCGGTTGCCCCTTGTGGAAGAGTTCACGCCGGAAGAAAGTGAGGATCGACTCTATGAGCTGGTTTCGGAGTATCTGCAGCGTGAAGATCTACAAGGATTGCCTGCCAGTCAACGCTCGCTGATAACGCTGGTGCTGCGGAAGTTGCTCGCCTCGTCCACATTTGCTATCGCGGGCGCGTTGACGTCGATCTCAAACCGGCTTAAAGCCAATACGGTGTAGATAGGGAAACCACGCAGGGATGACTCCTCCTGCGGAGTGTGGCATGCTGAGATTTACAACGATCACACCAAGCCATGCGACGCAAAGGAGTCATCCTATGGGATTTAT
>JAABUU010007457.1_pt1 | contig 11242 bp, 20 predicted proteins | sample 5559301 | NCBI WGS metagenome assembly JAABUU01 (sample SAMN10711884, study PRJNA513360) | rock metagenome | isolation source: Antarctica rocks | place: Antarctica: Victoria Land, Richard Nunatak white
ATGGAGCCACTCCGCTCTGCTTGCTGGATTGTCCAAAACTTTGGGCTGAAGAGGCTGGACTGGTTGACGAGCAGAGCAGTGAGGATGACGAGCTGTCAGATGAGGATGCGCCAGGTATCAAATTCTATCGATGTCATTCCTTTTTGCTGTCCAAAGTTTCAGTCAAACTTGCACCTTTCACCTTGTCAGTGCGGTCTTGTGTGAATGTGCCTCAAATCAGCAAGATGTCTTACAGCAGCAAGCCAAACATGAAGTTCATCAATGTTGGTTTTGTGTTGGTGCAGCTCCTGCCACCACAAGGCTGGCCACAGTGGGCAATGCTGCTATCGCCTCCCTTCTCCGCGGCTTTTGACCTCTCAATTCCCATGGCCAAGGACCCAAGGGCAATGGTGTTTCACCTGCTGTGTCCTCTGTGCGCCTATGCCATTCCTCTGGCTTGGCCTTCATCTACGAGCAGGTGAGCTGCTTTCTTCTTGAAACGCAGTCCCAACCTACAATCAACACGCAGCACTTGTCAAAGGAACAATGCACTTGTTGGACGTGCCTGTCAAGCAACATACCAGGTTATAGCTTCCCTGCCCACATAGCCTGACACTTTCGATCACCAGTTCAAGCGCAGAATTGCTGCTCAAATCTAAGCCAGCCACCAAGGCAGCTATCGAACCTTCACCTCTGTTAACTTATGAAAAGCACATTTGTAGATTCAGGCTATTGCACTGTTACCCACGGCATACTCAACACCTGCTCTGTCTTCCAGGCATATGCCAAAGGTGCCTTCAACCAGAAGATTGGCCGCGCTCGTGACTCAGCTTCAGGCAGAGGCCCTGCTGCTGCAACTACTCCTTCCGGTTCTACTTTGCCCTCAAGGTCTGCTTCCAGTGCTGACCCTGCCAACCCCAGGGCTGCAGCCCCCGCTCCTGGAGGGGCTCCTAGCCCTCCCCTTGCTCCTGGAGGTGCCAGTGGTGATGTGTCTGCAAGTGCCACCAACAATGCCAGTTTTGTCGGTACGCCTCTTCATCATCGCTGTCACCTGCGAATTTCCCTCAACATGTGTCATTGCAACCAAGCTGGATATCTGACCACCTGTGAAGATTATCCTGTTTGGCGTGCTCCTGTGTTTTGGCGGACAGCTCAGGCCAGATGTGTACATGGTTGTCAGCTGTACTCTCTGCGGTCTAGCAAACTTGTGCTCAGCTACATTGTTGTGCTGCCTGTGAGGCGTCAGCCATGCTTCCCAACGTGAGCCCCAACCTTGCTTCGCTATGTTGCGCGCGCAACCTCTGCAGGTCATGCAAGTGTTGTAGACTTCACTCGCGTCATTCATGCTGACTGTGCAATATGTGTACAGGTGGTGGAGTCGAGTCCCCCAGGCCCATCCAGTTCACCACCTACCCCAAGCTGCGCCCTGGTAGCAGTGGACCTGGTGCTGCCAAGATTTCTGGCCGGCCAACCACCAAGGCTACCCTAGGGATGGACATCGGGTCCTCAGACCCCTCAGAGGGCCTGATTCCAGCACGCAGGGCCCCCTCATCCTACCCTCTTGGCAAGGCCCCCGGGGTGTTGTCCCAGGAGCCTGGCATCACTACTGCTGGACAGGAGTCCTTGACTGGAGAGTCACAGGTGAGTGTGTTTGTGTGACTCTGAATTTCCAAGCAATGATACTCAGCACTTTCTGTATTTATTTAGATCCTGTTGCATTCCCTTGTTAACTGTTATAGAATACACTGTTACAGAATACACAGCAGCACATATAGCCCAGCTTGTGATAGCATAAAAGTGGTGCTACATGTTGCTTGACACTTCTGCCTGGAAGGGACAAGCTTCCAGATTGTGATGCCCCGCAATCTGGCATGTATCAGCTCATTGCATCCTGCTGTTGTGCTATTTAGCTACAAAGAGATCAAGGGCCCACGTTGTTACACTTGCACCTCTGCAAAGCTTCTCTGAAGCGGCCAGACTAGGCTTGCACCCACTGTGCTGTTGATGGCAAAGTTTTCAATCAAATCTTGTTGATGCTGCTACAGGAGGCTGCACCCCAGCCACAGCCCAAGCTTGAGAAGCAGGGGTCTGGCCTGAAGAAGGGCCTGAAGAAGGTGAAGAATGGGGTCAGGAACATGACAGACAGGGTGAAGGATCGGACTACAAGAAGGCTGAACAAAACCCCTGGCCCTGTCTCCACCCCCGCTGCCCCTCCTGCTCAGGGCTCCACTTCTAGTGGCAGTGAGCTGCAGAGGGGTGGCAGCCTGAAGGACAAGCTGAAGAAGAAGTTCAACCGCAGCAGAAGGGGTGAGATCTTTGTTCACATTGACTTGGCTAGTTCACTGCTGCACAGGTCTAGACATATGACTACAATTCACTGCAGTGTTTGGTGTGACAGCAAGATGTGAAGGAATCAGCCAACAGCTGTTGCCCACTGCCAACACACCTGCGCACCAGGCTCACTATGCTGTCTAATCATGGCTACCATAACAAAGCTGGTCACATAACATGCAATGCTCTCATATTTACAACAGCCTATTGGCAACACGCTGTCTCACATTATGCTGAGAACTGTGATCCCTGCATGTATGCCTGCTTGCACAGGTATGCAGTAGCCTAACAACATATGCCAATGCCTGATTTGCAGGTCATGACAATCTTATGTATGCATGCAGGGCAGGAATCATTTGTGTAAGGAGTGCACACTGTTGGGTGTTCCTGGAGTTGTGTCATGACTCGATCGACATGGGTAAAATTTGTTTAGATCGCTGTCGCCTTTGATTCTATGAAATAATATATCCTGCACTGCGTGTCAGATCTGTCTGTCCACCCTTTGTGGGACCTTTGCCTCGATCACTCCTGTAGTTGCCCAGGGCAGATGTACGCTTTCACATAGCTTGTGCTTCTCATGCATTACTTCTCAGACGTATGCGTGGACATAGCCTTTTACAGTCCCACATGTGTGCTCTGCTGTAAGGTACACCTGAAACATTTCTGCCTACCCAATGGAATGGCTAATTGGAGTCATGCAGTGCACAGCATGCATCGCATGCAAGTCCCAGCTGTCGGAAATCAGTCTTGCCGCCTGTGACAGGCTTTCATCCCTGTCATTCCCCTACAATCATACGTTGGTGTTGCCTTATTGGGACACCCGAACTTACGTGCTTTCTTTGACGGCAAGCAAGTGATCTCCAGATCACCTTGAAGCTGGTGTCACAGGCGGGCCTCAGGTTCCTGCGAGTAGTCCTGGTATATCGGGCTTGCCCTTCGCAGAAATAGCTAGAGTGGTGCAAATCACTGGCAAGGGCCTGCCAGCTCTCGTCCTGCGCTACCTGTAAACTAGCTAGTTAGCATGCAAACACAGATTGCGCTTGATACATGACCCAAAACAACTATGAGGCATTGCAAAACCTCAAAGCCAAAGTTCCGCATGAGGCAGACGATGTGACCGGTGTTGGAGGGGACGAAAGCGTCTCAGAGGCCCTCAGCAAGAACGTCTTCTCCAGCTATGTGTGTACCTCAGTCAGAAATGGGGTACCACATCCAGGAGACATTGCTGAGCCTACATCCCTCAGGTCTGACATCAGCTTTGCAACACTCATTGAATGCGTGCCAGTGTTGTGCTTATCATCTGTGCCTACTTGTGCAGTGCTATTGCGCTGCCAGCAACCAGCTACCCTCTTTGGGACAGCATTCCAGCAAACGTAGTCGACTCAGGCAAACTCAGCCAGCTGCAGTTGGAAGGAGTACTGTACGCATGCACCAAGCACCAGCAGTTCCTTCCTGGGGGTGACCGTAAGTATGCTTGCCTGTTGCGCCCAAGCATAATTATGATGGTGGTAACATGCACTGTCTCATACACAGCAAAAGACAGTAGCAACTGAGCGGTATCAAGAACCAGCTGCATAGCAGCATGTCAGGCATGCTGCAAAGCCCAATCGTTTAGTAGAGTAGTCTTCATAACCACTCTTATGGATGACATCGTTCTGTGATGCAACAGGTGCTGGATTTTTCATTGGTGATGGAGCAGGGGTGGGCAAGGGCCGCCAGATTGCTGGCATCATTCTGGACAACTTTGCGCGCGGCAGACGACGCCACATCTGGATGAGTACCAGCTCTGATCTGCACCATGATGCTGAGCGTGACCTGCGCAGCCTGGACTGCTACCTCAACATCATCAACAATTGTCAGACACTTGACAAGGAGACAAGGGCAACTGGCTTGGCCAGGGACATGCAAGAAGGGGTTCTGTTCATGTGAGAGCTGCTGCTAACGCCAGCGAGGACAGGCACAACTGTCTCACCAAGCATTTTCCATGCCCAAGCAACTTGCCTGTTTCTCAGGGCCGGCAGATGCATGCTGCACTCTTGCATGAGATCAGGCTCTAGAGCTGACCTGACATTCAAAATAAGTCAGTGGAATGAAACATACTCTGCACAAAGTCACTGTTCCCATTTGAAATGTCAACTGGAGGCTGCAAGAGCTTGAAAGTTCTCGCTCTGAAAAGTCCTGCTGCCTTTGGCCTTTCTGCCAGAGTCAACTTTGTTGTTGCAGGACATATACCACACTGATTTCCCAGATGAAGGGCAAAGGGAGGCTGCAGCAGGTGGTAGACTGGTGTGGAGGCCCCTCCTTTGATGGCTGCATAGTCTTTGATGAGTGCCACAAAGCCAAGAACTTTGTCCCTGGCAAGGAGGCTCAAAGTACCAAGGTCAGCACAGTCACACTGCCACCTGTGGCACTTGCTTATGCAAATCATCCAGACATGCAAGCAGGCTTGTTGAGCATGTGGGCATCAAGGGCTTGCTCCCATCCTTACACATGTGCATACAAAGCTGCTTTGCTTGTGCAGCTCAAGGAACCACAATCAAAGCCATTGAAAGTCCAAATCTGCAGACCAGTATGCAAAGCAGGTTTCACTGAACCTGACTGTACCTGACAGGTGGCCAGCTGTGTCTTGCAAATACAGCAGATACTACCGCGCGCTCGGGTGGTGTACTGCAGCGCCACAGGCGTCTCTGAGGTTGGCAACATGGCCTACATGACACGGCTAGGTCTGTGGGGCTCTGGTTCAGCCTTTCCTGACTTTGAGGCTTTCCTTGATAGTATGAAGAAGCGAGGAGTGTCATTCATGGAGATGCTAGCCATGGAGCTGAAAGCTGAAGGCAATTATGTCGCTAGAGGTCTCTCGTTCAGGTAGTGTCTGTGGCATACACCCGGTATACGCAAGGTGGGCTTGAAGATAGTGACAAGATGGGCTGAACATTCTGAGATGGCATGCATGCTGCAACGCCAGCAGTGTCAGCTTTATTATCAGAGTCGAGTCAGGGTCAGGCTTGGGTCGTGCTTGTGCTTGTCAAGAGCAGACAGAGTACACCTTTCTTGACACTCTAATGCTGCAACCTGCATATATGCTTGTGTGCTGATGCAATGAGTTTGGAGTCTCATGTAAAACAAACTCAGCATTCCATTTTGCCTGGCAAATCCATTGTAGCCAAATACCTGACAACAAGCTTGAGAGCCTGTGAGGGTTCATTCACTGACAACTGCAACACCATTGGATGATTTGCAGACAGGCTGAGTTCATGGAGCTGCAGTGCAATTTGACAGCCCAGCAGCAAGCAGTGTATGATGCTTCTGTGGACTTATGGCAGAGCCTACGGCATGGTTTAGCTGCTGCTCTTGTGCACACCAACACAACCAGCCGTGAGCTGTGGAAGCCATTCTGGTCTGCACAGCAGCGCTTCTTCAAGTTGCTCTGTGTGTCCTTGAAGGCAAGTGCTGATCTAGAACCCTGATGGTGTCCTGCAAACAGTCGAGCAGCCTGGTGTTGCACATATCGTGCGTCACAAGTCCACTAGCTCATTACCCTGCTACACCTTGTCGTCATTGGTATGTGGCTGTGTGCATCATTGCAGCTGCTGCTGAATGGATGGTGCAGCTTCAGGAGCTCGGTTCTCCAGCAGAAGGATGTCAAGCTGCGCTATCAGCAGCAATGCGCCAGATAAAAAAGGCCGTCATGCCTATATGCCATAAGTTCATAAATCTCCTGTTATCAGAGTCATGCCTGGTTCCATCTGTGTTGTATGTGCCAGCCCAGCAGCAACATAACATAGCACTGTGCATGGTGAAAGGATTTGGTCCCGACTGCAGGTGCCAATAGTTGCAGCAGAGGCTAAAGCAGCTTTGGCAGCTGGGCAGGCTGTGGTCATTGGGCTGCAATCCACCGGCGAGGCTGCAGCTGACGCCATGCAGCTTGAGCCAGGCCAGATGTGCGGCTTTGTGTCTACCACGCGGGAGCTGCTATCTCGCTTCGTGACCCAGCACTTTCCAGTGCGCTATGAGCCTGGACCCAACGAGCCCGCAGGTATAAATGAGGCTGCATGCTGTTCAGCTGAGACATTAAGCTGCCCACCATTGTTCTCCAGTGTGTGCCAGAACACCTCAGTGCCTCCGGCCTATGTGGGATGGAATCAAATGTTGCAAGAAAAGTGATAGCACATGCAGCGAGAGCTAGGTGCATTCCCTTGACAGCTGCCAAAAGGCTTTGCTTGTGGCATCAAGTTGAATATTCCCAGAGAATTGATAACACATGCACCATGAGCTTGGTGCATGCCTTGGCAGTCCATCCCAGCTCTGGGTGTCAACCTAAATAGAGTTAGCTCAAATAGCAACAGTACAAAGCTGTTGACAGTTCATAATGGATGCATGCAGATGCTGACAGACCAGAGGTTCCGGAGTGTATAGCAGCAAAAGACAGCCTGCTTCAACGTATCAGTGCCGTGGACTTGCCTGCCAACTTCCTGGACGAGCTGGTGCATCAGCTTGGAGGCCCAGGTGAGCAGTGTAGCACCCGTCTCCTGCATTTCAGCCAGTGCTTGTCTCCCTGAGCTTGTGGGAGTGATACCGCAAATCTGAGCACCTGAAAAGGTTTAGATGCACAGCCTGGGTCACGTTAGTCTACATCGATGCTTGCAGAGAGATGTCAGGCTAGTCATAGTTTGCTGTCAGATAGATGACATGCAATTTTGTTTCAGGCGCTGTGGCAGAGATGACAGGTCGCAGAGGTAGGGTGGTTGCAGATGCAAGGGGGCGTGGCGTTTATGAGCTCAGAGCCAAGCCAGATTCCACTGAAATGGACTCACTGAATGTATCAGAAACAGGTGACTACTGCACAGAGCTGAGTCAGTCTCCATGACTGCAGTGTGCTGCACCCCAACACATGTGTCTCTGCTACTGCAGCCATGTGCATCTTTCCAGCTTTTCACCTGTGCATCAGATTGTAGACTGCCAGAAAGCTTGTCTGTACAGCATTGATGCAGTCAGCAGTGAATCTGGTTATGCTGTTGCAGCTGCTTTCATGAGAGGAGAGAAGTTTGTGGCCATAGTGTCGGATGCAGCTAGTACTGGTATATCCTTGCATGCCTCGGCGGCTGTAGTCAACCAGCGTAGGCGAGTGCACCTCACCATTGAGCTGCCATGGTCAGCAGACAAAGCCATCCAGCAGCTGGGCCGATCCCATCGTTCCAATCAGGTCACCGTCCTGAAATTGCATTCTGCAGTCAGCACCTGCTTTTCATGTCAGCTTAGCCATCTTATGTAAGTTTGTATGGCTCCTGGCTGTTGCTAGGCATAAGCATTATACATGTAGCTGCATGTGTAGCCTTACCGGCAGCCTGTCCCAAGCCAGCCCACCAGCAAGCACTGTGTGACATGCTGTCGATGTATTGCAGCATGATACTGTGACATCAGGTCTGTGTGACCCAAATTATCATGTGGCCTGCTCAGGTGACTGGTCCCATCTACAAGCTGGTAGCCACCAATCTGGGTGGTGAGAAAAGGTTTGCAGCAGCAGTGGCACGCCGGCTGCAGTCCTTAGGGGCGCTCACGCGTGGCGACCGCAGAGCAGCCTCAGGCATTGACCTCTCAGAGAGCAACTTTGACAGCCCACTGGGTCGCAAGTCTCTGAGGAGGATGTATGACTGCATCATCCAGTGCAGCCCCTTGCTGCCTTCTGGTGTCACCCTGGCAGAGGTCCTGGAGGGCAGCAGTGCCAATGATGTCAAAGACATTGTTGCCTCCCTTCCTGACAGCGGCACCATCAGTGCAGCGGCAATGATCACTGCAGGTGATTGTCTATCCTCGTAGCTGTCATCTGCTATAGTTTGGTGTAGGTATGCATTCATCATGCACTGACTTTTGCATGTGCGGATTTCACTTTGCAAACTGATGTGTTCAGCGCATTTGCAAGCTTCCTTACACACAGGACTTTCTGCTGTCCTCAAGGTCTGTGGTTCAATCTCTGCTTGACAGCAGCTGCATAACTGCCGACACTGCAGCAACCACGCCGCCTGGTGTATAGCTCATGTGCCTTCAGTTGCCACAGAGCTGCTTACATTCGTGGGCTGTGTTATTCTGCAGTTGAGACCTTGCATGATCAGCTTAGAGACTGTGTAGACCTGATGGGCATTGGGTTGGGAGCCTCAAGGGCTGACACGGTTGCAGAAGAGGGCACAGCCATCACCAAGGATCAACCCAAAGACATTGGAGACGTCAGGTTGGCGCTGCGCACTGCATGTTTCTCATTCATACTTGCCTGGCAGCAGACTTTTGCATTTGTCGGCATGGCATAGCGCATCTTGCTGATGCATTGTCACTGACATGTTGCTGTGGGCCAAGGCACACTGCCGATTCTGAATTTCAGCTGCACCTGGAAATGAGTCTCATTTTAGGTGAAAAACAGGCTTGTACAGTCCAGCAAAGATGTTTGATAGCCATTCTGCTGCTGTGACTGATTTGCTGGGTCATCAACTGCAGCTGTCTCTTCCTGAGTGCAAATGGGACAGTGGTGCATTTATGCAGGCGGTTCCTGAACAGGCTACTGGGCTTGCCTGTGGCTCGGCAGAATTTGCTTTTCAGCTATTTTGCGTGCACCCTGACGGCCGAGATCCGTGCAGCCAAAGCAGAGGGCCGCTACTTTGAAGGCGTGTCCGACCTGTCTGGCAGCAATATCACCGAGATCCTTGAGCCCAAGGTCAGAACCTGTAGGGTTTGGCATGCCTTGCTGCTGCTCATGGCTTTCTAGTTTGCAGTGCCTGCATTCAAATGCAAGTGTTTGCCCACTCCATCATCATCATCATGTGAGCACAGCATGTGGCTTCATACCTTCTAGTCATGCATATTGGGACTCATTTGCGCACATTCTTGGCTTCTCAGGCAAAACTATTTTTCATACAATCAAGCCAGTCCCAGCTTGTGTCGTTCACATGCAGACCTTGTGGGTGGACCCGTACAATGGACTCAAGACTCATCAAAACGATATCATCTTTGACAGAGGCATGTCATTTGAGGCAGCCTGCCGGAAGCTTGAGCATGAGAAGGGAGCAGATGATTCCAGTGGCTTCAGGCGCAGCAGGCGGCCCATCTTTGGGAAAACTATGTTCCTTCTTGCATTGCAGAAGGTTGGCACGCCTGGTGTCTTCAGCATCTGCCGGCCAAACACTGGCACATCCTTCTTTGACATGGAGGTATAGCTGCTGTGTCATGTGCGAAACGCAATATTCAGGTCAATTGTCATTGCCAAAAAAAAGCGTGTGCTAGTCAAAAGCTGTCACTGTAAAAGACTTCTACCCATTGCTGCTATATGCTGAGTGTGTGTGTGATGACCTGGCGCTGTTCACTTACTATACATTGCAATGAATGTGCAACATCAGCTATCGCTGTTTTGGTCTGCAAGCATGACGGCGTGTGTGTAAAGACTGTTTGTTGTTCCGGGCAGGTTGACGAGCTTAGTGCCAAATACCAGGCTGTCGGCGTCGAAGAGGTGGAGGAAGGGTGGAAGGATGTATATGAGCGCTCACTGACAAGCTGCATGCATGGGGCTGCATGCCAGCAAGGCCCCAGCTGTCAGGTGTGTATGCCTGCATCAGACATGTATCCTTTTGAGTGTGCAACAGAGAGACTGACACATTGCAAAAATATTGTCACTTACACTTGTCAGACCTGCAAACATAGCACCAGCCTTGTATCGTTGCAGAGTTTCGCTTGCCCTTGCCACCTGTGTATTCATCCATCAGACTGACTGCACAGCAATGTCAGGGCTAGAGTGTTCATGGCATCGGCATCATCTACAATGTAGCCTCCACCACATGTGCATGTGTTGTCTGTACAGTTGTCAAAATAGCCTGGTTTGCCATATTTCAAACTACAGGATTCTGAGCAGCCTGTTGGCATCAATTGCAGGTAGGAAGACGCTTGACTCAGGTGACCATCCTGTCAGGTTCTGTGGTGCGGATTTGGGGCACTCTGGAAAACATCCTGGAACGAAACGAGGGCAGCCTGTCCAAAAGTGACAGAACGATGCGAGTTGTCCGTGTTGAGCTTGAGGCTGGCAAGCACCTAGTGGGTAAGCTTCCCAGTGTGTTTCCTCAAGATGACATGACACTCAACTCCTTGAGCTGCTTGACCAAACAACAGACCGGGAAAGTGCTGCTTGCATTTGCGTCACACAAACAGAGCGTGCATGGCTTCTACACTCCAGCATAGATTTTCGCGCTGAGAGCTGTGACATAATGGCGGTGCATGTCATAGTATGTAAATCATCATCTGCAGCACCTTTATGTGATCTTTTGCTGCAGGTGTGCGGTATCCAGCGCATCTCTTGCATCTAGTTGTGGCAACGCTATCATCCATCCAGACACTCATGCCACCTCAGCAACAGCTCAGACAGGCAGGCAATGTTACAGCGGGGTCTGGCAGCACTGCACTGCAAGAGCAAGCCTTGAAGGCTGCAGCTATGGGGGCTGGTGGTGCACTCAGAATTGAACCTGTCTCTCCCATAGACAAGAAGTCCTTGATGAAGGCCCTCAGGTGTGTATCATGCCCTATTGCTTTTTAGTTTTGCCGATACATTGGCACTAGTTGCCACTACTGCAGAAGCGCATTTACATTCCACCATACATGAGGCTTGAGTAGTGGAGCTGTCCAGCTTGTTCCTGTGTTCAACCTGATTCGTGACACATGTCTGATCTATGTATAGACAAGAAATATGTCACCTGTTGACTTTTGCAGTTACATTGCCAGGTTTGAGTCACATTTTGGAAAGTGTATCTGCTTTTGTCATGCAGACCGCCTCCTACTGTGCTAAATTTCTTCAAGCCAATCAGTGGAGGAGGTGTTAAGCAGGCAGCACAGAAGAGGCAGGCTTTGCCAGTAGCTTTACATGTTCAGAAGAAACCCAAATTGATCTGGTCACTGTGAGAAG
>JAABUU010007458.1_pt1 | contig 11241 bp, 18 predicted proteins | sample 5559301 | NCBI WGS metagenome assembly JAABUU01 (sample SAMN10711884, study PRJNA513360) | rock metagenome | isolation source: Antarctica rocks | place: Antarctica: Victoria Land, Richard Nunatak white
CACCAAGAAGGCGCGGCGAATTGCGCCTGAAGCTGTTTGATTGCCACATCAATGTGATATCAAGCATTGTAAAAAGACAAATGCTGCTCTGCTTTATGCATTTCTATAGAGCTAGGTTTTGTAGCAGCAGTCAGTATTGCGCACCACAGTTTTTTTCTTTGGCGTTTTCAAGTTCAGCGGCTTCAAACATTTGCATACTCAAGCACTGTTTCTGGGCTGTCTCGGTTGCCATGCACATGCTCAGTCAACTTGTATTTCCTGTCTTTAGGACTCATCAGAGGAGTCAACAGACAATGACTGAGAATTCTGAGTAAGAATGAAACAAATCATTCAATGCTGTTTTGGGCCACGCCAAAGTTTGTAGACAAAATCTACATGCATCTAACCATAGCAGCAGTCCAAGCACACCATGTCAAACAAGTTGCAAAAAATTGTTTGTGTGTGCCAGCCCAACCAGGCTGATCACTTGTATGAACCAATGTATCACAGAGAGCGCAAAGCCCCAAGGGCCGAGACATTATAAATTTGGCAGGAAATTACGTCAATCTGCGGTCCCCGAAGCATAAGATGACGAATCACAATCCAGCTTTGGCCCGCGAAGACTGCCAATTATTATCCTTTTTGGGATGCATGAGCTAATCAGCTTCGAATTGATCGATGCACACACACACGTCCATAAGCAAAGCGTCCGTTGGCGTACACTTATGACTTTGCCCCCTGCAGCACGCATGCTTGTGCAGAGGTGAGCCCGTTTGCATATGTGACAGGAGCGTATCGAGCTCTGGCAACTCGACATCCCAGCGTGCAGTCTGATTGTCACACCGGCCAGCGATGCCGGCGCCTGCCTCGGAATTGACATCTGTCGAGAGTGGTCAACCAAGCGACACAGACGCAAAGCATCCAAGCAGTGCGCAGAAGGAATACATTTATGTTCCGGACAACTTCAAAGTCAAAGAAGGGGCGAGACTGACCGAAAACTTGGTTGTGGGCAAGCCTCTTGGGGTTGGCCTTCAGGTGCTGGTCAATTTGAATCGCTGTTGCTCAAGGTGTACAGTCAGCGCTGCGGTCACAATTAGTTCATATGTAGGGTGGTGTTTTCCTGTTACAAGACAACGATGGCAAGGTTGATCCTAACCAAGTCTTGAAAGCTGTCTTCAAATTCGGCATTGGAGGCCTTTTTGGCATGACCAACCTCGAAAGAGAGTGGAGAGTGGGTAGGCAGCTAGCACTGCTTACAGAGCCTGGGGAGGCTTTACCTGGTTTCATGGGAACAGGCGCGGGTGTTGTGACCAAAAGTGGCAAATTCAGAGGTACAGTGTCTACTTCAGCTATGGCCCATTGCCCACAAGTCTCAAAAAAACATATCACAGTTGATTCTGGCTGAAAGAGGTCTTGGTGTGTTTCTACAGCAATGTTTTTGGAGCGTATTGTTGGGCGTGACGTCACCAAGCCTGTCAGTGCAAAGGGGTTCCATGATGTTCACTACCTGCGCCAGATGTTGTACTGCGTCTTCAAGTCCCTGCATCAGGCTCAGCGCAAGCTGGCGTTCCATCATGCTGATCTGCGATTAGCAAACATCATGGAGCTTATGCCGGAGGATCACAAGGGCAGCAGTCCAAGCACCCCTACCGGCACAGGCACCCCCAGGAGTGGTAGAATGCAGGATGCATCACATCATGACTCTCAGCACGTCTCAGGCGTACTTCACCCTGATGACCTAGCAGCAGTCAACCTGCGTGAAGTGGGAAGACAGCCACAAGCAGCATTGCCTTCCGGCGACCAGTATCCCTCCAATTTGCAGGATTCATCTGTTCAGACACAGGCACATGACCCTGTCTTAGCGCATAAATCAGCAAGTATGGCTACCATGGAAGCAGAAGGCACAGGGGACCTGCAAGATGGCCACTTCAAGGTAAGGCCATTCCCGTTTCTGAGTGAATGGCTCTCACAGCAACAAGGCTCCGCCAAGATGTTGCTGTTCTGCTCTTTCCTCATACAGTTTATGCATTGTCACAAGCAGGTGCATATGCACCCCAAGCGCACTTGTGAATGGTGTCATTCAGTGACTGGTGGAGCATGGTTGGTTTGCAATACAGCAATCCTGGCCAGTTCTTGCTGCTTCCCATGTTCCAAAAGCTATGTTATGCAGCCTGTTTGCACTCAACAGCTGTGTTTGGCATGCAGATAATCGACTTTGGGTTGGCAGACTTCAGAGAAGTGTTTGGTGCGGGGTATGTGATCGGCAACAATCGCCGCCTCATTCACAATGAGCCGCATCATGTGCAACCGCTTCGCCATCAAAACAGCAAGGGCAGTAGCAATGAGCAAGACACAGGAAAAGAGGAGCCCAAGCACCGTCACCTAGCGACCCTGCGGGGCAACAAGGGCATATCCAAGCGCTCTGATGCAGTGCCCAAAGGCCTCCGTGTCTCCAAGTTCTTCCCCACACCAGCAGGCTTGATTCCTCAGGTCAGCTTCTGCCTGCAAGCTCCTGCATCATGTGCTTCCCCCCAAATCCCCTCCCCCTAGCCTTCTCCCCACAGGCCCCAACACTTGTCTCCTTTGCAAAGCAGTAGCTTCATGTATGTTCCCAGCAAATGCATATGTGTCATCACGGCCAGCCTTCTCTTTTGCAAGTGCCTTCCTGAAACGTTTGGTTGTTGTGGTAGGTGCCGCCCATGGAGCGATTGTACCGCTACTTCTGGCGGCGCAAGGGGGATGTGTATGCCTTGCTGTGGGACATGCAGAGGTGAGCAAGCCAGCATTCATGACACCCGCACTGCTTGACCTCTCTTGCATGTGGCAGTCATGCTCTGATTGCTTTGGCCCTCTTGTGCATGTAAGCTGCAATGAATTTGGGAAATTATCACTGTTGGACAACACTTTGGCTTGTTCTTGAGGAAAGGATACGTGAGTGTTAGAGGTAGTTGGTGACATGTCCACCCGACGTGCAGGTATATTGATGGGCGTGTGTGGCCTGAACATGATGAGCTGGAAGTGCGTTTGATGATGGACCTCATTCGCCATGTCACTGGTAACGAGTCAACTCGCTTGATACCAGAATTTTGCTGCTACAGGGCCATGCTTACGGCCAGCATGCATCTACTTGCCCATTTACAGCTGCTGATGCAGAAGCCTGATCACTGTATGCATGCAGGCATGACTGATTTCACACATGCATGTATTCACAGAAGCTGAACTTGCGATGCATTAGCTATGGGTTGTGGTATAAGTCTGCTGTGCATGCCTGTTCAACTGCTTATGACCGTGCAGGCGTGCATGTGAAGGCCTGGTTCGCAGCTCTGGATGAGAATGACAAGGGTGGAAACCTGGCCCTCAGGTAACATCCCTTAGCTTTTGCCACATCAATCTAGCGCTGGTTTTCAATTGCATTGGGTCCTTACTGTCACTCGGCAGCAGTCACGTCTGTTGTTGTTCAGGGACGAGCGCAGTTTTTCAGTCTGTGGCATACTTTACCGCAATGAAGGTGCTTTCCATTGGCTGAGGATCCGCAGTCTCAGGTAAGCTTGCCTGTTAGCCTGTGACTTGTAGCTGTCTGTCCATCTACTTATGAGTGTCAGGCCATGTGACGCCAACATGCTTTCTGTATGGCAATATTGGCATTGTATGGCAGCCAAGCTGCAATGTCATGTTTGTTCACAATACCTGAAGTGTTGGCTTTTGTCTTTGCAGAATCCGGAGCTTTTTGCGGCCAGCCAATGCAGGTGTTACTGCAGCAGAAGCATTGACTGCACCATTCTTTACTTATGATCAAGATAGGGGCTTCTTCTTGGATGCTTGATCAAGAACTCTGTCCTCTTGTCCCACCTGTAGCAGCATTGCCAGTTGCATGACTAATGCCACCTATTATGAGCAATTGGGCATTGGCAATTCAATATGTGCTACCGTAAGCAACCGCTGCCTCTAGAGTAAGTGTCTGCTGTGTTGGATTCTGGTGTCAGGATTATGTGGCAAATGTTGGAATAACTTGGCTTGTGACAGTATGTACATCTTGCAAGCTCCATCAGGGTAAGTCTGCTATGTTGATTGCATGGTGATATGTTCATCCAAGAACATTCACATGGTACCAGGCTTCTCACCCTTTGAGGCCCTGTGCTACACCAGATCAGAAACTTTGTTGCTTTACGGACATGATCATCTAGGATTTTGTTGTTTGCTTGCACAACTTGACATTGCCTTTGAATGTAAACTAATGAGTATTTTGCACACCTATTTTGTGGCAATGTGCCATAGACACGGTGTTGTGACAATCTTGCAAGTATTAGAGGACAGTGAATCAGCGGATGCTTAGATATGTACATTTCTTAATTAGCATAATGATTTTAACATCTACATTTCTTGGGGCAGTATCAATTACATCCTTTCATGAGCATATTGCAGAGGCATGTAGTTCTACGGTACGTCCCGGTTGTGGCCTTGTTTATGATCCATGTACCCTAGGGCCTCCATATCCACCCAGAGTGAACATGGGTAGTAGCCGTTCAAGGTGGCGGGAGACCTTTGCGCAATGATTTTGGGAAGTGATTTGGCATCATTGATCAGGGAGGGCGGTCTTAATGTTAATCGGTACTACAGGCATCTTATGAAATTGATTCAATCGTATGTCAAACAATGAACTGCGTTAGTATAAAATGCTCTCAACTGCTGTCAGAACCCAAAGGTGAGACAACTATATGTATTATGGCAGAAACAGGCCAACGGAGAACATACCAACAAGCCACAGTTCAGAGCACTGCACTTCTTCAACGGTCAGATATGCCTGACAGAACCCACCCGTATCTTCAGTATTGACAGACTTCCATTGCTATCATCAAGTGTATGGTGCATGGAGCATGGATGGCTAGCTGAACAACAAAGTGAGACACACCTGACTGTGATGAACACACATAAGGGTAAAGACTGGGCTGTGTACAATCTGAGTGTAGATACATGCCTTGCGCTAAAATGCACCAACACACAGATAAAGGAATCCCAAAAGTCACGTGCAATCAATCTGTAAATCCTAAAGCTAGCCATTCAAAAGCAACTAGATCTCCCACTGCTCGATTTCGCTTATTTCCCTTAGGTGTGATGGCCCATTGCGGACACCTTCTGCCCAGTTCTGCTCATAGCAGGGCTTGAAGAATGGCGACGTCAGCACCTCTGCAGCTGTAAGCCCAGGATTCCTGGCTTGAAACCACCCTCGCAGCCTGCAAGTTCGTTCCAAACTTCTTGACATGCACAAGGCAGCTGACAGCTGTGCATGCCATGATTCAGCAGCAGACTCTTCAACAAAGTGCCCATGTCATCAATGTTGCAGCCATCTTGTGGCGAAGAAGGAGTCACACATCAACACACAGGACATGAGCTCTGCCTTGTAGCATATTGCTTGCACTTTGAGCACGGAAGCCATGTTACAGCATGCGCGGTGCAAACAGAAGTCCTGGGCGTACACATCACCTGACGCCAAACACTCTGATCATGTGGCATGGCCCATTGCTGCGCTCAAAGATGCCGCACGGGATGCATGTCTGCTGCAGAGCAAGCACTTGGTCATCCTGGTGGTCTCCAGAAATCTCTGCAAACCAAGCCTTGAGAGGGGTACCTACACTCAGAAGCCATCAGTCCATGAAATCACGTGATATACTGCCCATAGCACAAAGAACACAGCAGATTGCTCTTGCTTAGGCCTGAAGCCTGAGGTGCAAATTGAGATAATAAACCTGCACGTCAAAAGTCTGACAAACACTCCAATAACCCTCGAGAAATGAACACAGCTCAAAATCAAGAGGTACATGAAGGGGTGACATGCTTGTGTGATGTCTCTGGAAGCAGCGTCAGCATGCTACCTTGACAAAGTCACAACCTGCTTGCACAATTCATGCATGTAGGGCATTGGTCTTGATCAATGACTTTGGAGGCTGACCTGTGACATGATGCATGAGAGACAGGAACAGCAAAACGTCTGTCTTGTCCTGGGAGGGCCACACACGCCCATCAACATAGCGACAAATGTCAAACAACAGATGATACACATCTCCTTTACGCCGCCATGCCCAACGCCATGTGCGCTCTAGGATCGATACCTGCATAGCGCGGTAATGAGTCATTGCCTGGCAGTAAGCCTACAGCAGTGTGCATTGCAATAAAAGCTTTGCCAGACAACAGCGAGATCACAAAGTACAGGTGGACAACAAACTTTATTTCTCCTCCAGCTTATCTTCAAAGGCAACATGATAGAGAAAGGTGCTCTGTTGATGAATCGGTGTGAGATACAGCAAAGGCTGACACAACAGATGCACAGGGCATAACAAGGACAAGTTGGATGAGCATTGTACATACACTAGGAATGACATTCTTCTTCAGGGACAGGGTGAGCCTGGTGGTCTTGCCCGGATCCTCTTCCTGGTCACGCTCCCGCTTCCTCCTCTGCCTGAAAATGACGCACCAAACTTAAGATGCAGGCTGTGTGGAGCATGCATATACAGCTGTTATATCAACAGTACAGCTTATGCATTTGAATTTATGGCGCAACGCTGCAGCCCCCACAGCAAGGCAAGGCTTACAGCTGCAACATCAGGTGCATCCTTTCGACAACATGCACACATCATGCTCAGTAAGTGTTACAACAGCAGCGCATCACATCACATACTGGCAGGATTACATCGCTAACCAACAGCACATCATACACATGGATAAGTGTCACAACAAGGGACGGCATCACCTGAAAGTCTCCTCCTTAGGGGCTTGTTGTGTGCCCTGATCAGCTGCAGCACCAATCATGCCTGCTGCATACCGTGCTTCAAAGTCTGCTAGTCCATAGTCTATTACTTTGTACCTGGATGAATGTCAACTTTCAGTCACAGCGCCATACTTGCCTGATACCCTAACTCAGGATGAGACGCCGTAACAGGTACATTTCATAGCATGATAGCCTGTGGGCTGATGTCTACTGTTCTTGGTGGCAAACCTCTGCAGTCACATGCAGGCAGGCGTCCCACATGTGCATGAGACAAATCTGATTTGCAGACTTATCTGCAGATGTCAATCTCTGAGCCAAACTGATGACTTTGACACAAGACAGGCTAGGCCGAATGACACATGCAGTTCTGACTGGATCTGACCTATGAGGCGGTCTGAAGCCTGACTTGGAGCTTCTGACAGGTATGCTAGCATATGTGGTCAGCTCCAAGCTGAACTGCCTATTGGCGCCTGGGGCTTGCTGGTTGCCCATGGAGTCCAGGGCAATGTTTGCTCTGGAGGCCCTGGGTTCGTCCCAGCTGTCTTTCCTGTCCATACTGACAGCTTGAAAAGGACTAGCATGTACTTGATGAGCAGCAATCTGAGGCCCAGTGGGGTATGAGTCTATTTGCCCTGGCAGCATCGGTGGGCGTTCTGCTTCTGGCTGTGGCTGTGGCACATCGGCAGTCTCTGCGTGTGTGCCATTTGGAATCATTGCATTGGCATGCGACGTGGCGACAGCCGCAGGACCTGCAAAAAAGGGAATGTTCAGGCTGAGGACTAGGCTCAAAAAAAGCGCCCAGGCGCAACAACATCCACAAACACCATTGGTGTTACAGTAACACCATCAGCGGGTAGCACCATCAATGTGCAGTGCTAGCGAAAAACTTGAGCGTGTGTTGGCTTCAGGACATGGTGCTCAGAGTGGCATTGGTGGACACAGTGCTTTGATGGGCAGGCTGTGATGACACAAATCTGAGCTCATTGCATTGCAGTCTTGCAAGAGGGTGGGGGTTTCTGTGCAGCAGACAATGCAGCAAGCCAGAGTGTGTCGCAGACCTGAAGACAGGTTGTTGTTGTTGAATCTGCTGACATTAGGCCCTGCAATGGCAAAGCAACATGTTGACCACAAGAACATGACGACTACTGGTCTACATGCAGAGGTCCAGCTTGATTGGATGATCCTTGGTCAGCTATAAGTGGTCCAGCTTGGACGCAAAGTGACTCAACCATATGCTTCGAGCGAAATAGTAAATACCCGGGCCTTCTCCACTTGGGACAGTGGTCGCAGGAAAGGTCAGGGGTTGCTGACCGCGAGCTTTGCTAGGGCCAGCCCCTGAGTTTGGGGGCTCAGGCCCTATATCCATGATGTTTGCCAACCGCAAATCAGAGTGGTGGAAACCCAACTGCTTCTGTGACACATCCAGGGCACAGAAGACTGAAAACAACATCTCTCTGATGTAATGAATATCATGAAAGGAGGGCCTCTCTATCTCTTTAGCTGTGTCTTTACCATCAAGCCGCTCCAATATCATTCCTACAGCAAAGCACACACTCAGTGACACACTCAGTGAAATCAAGAATTCTTGCCACCTGTTTGCATGATCACTAGCAGGTGAGTACAGCTTACCTTTGAAGTTGCCATCCTCTGTACACACGGCAGGACCGACACTCATGTAGCCAGGCATAGCACGCTCAGGGTTCTTCAGGCTGCTGATGCGCCTTCCCACCTCCCACTCTCTTTGCATTTTGGTCATCAACGCGTACCTGTGCTTTGCCTTAAGAACCTTGACCTTGTCAATAGAGCCATCATCACGAATGAGCTCATACACACCAGCCTGCACGCCTGAAAGTATTAAGGCTTATACTATACAACACTGATACTGGAAGCGGAGTATGGAAGCCCCTCAACTTGCCTGAAGACCAGCCCCAATGGCTTTGCCAACAGTGTATCCATCACACAACTTTTTGCCTTGCTTGGGCAGGAAGTTTTTGGGCACCACAACGACATCAGCGCTTGTCTTCAGCTTGATTTTGGAGTGTGTATGCTCTCGAGGAAGGCTGTTCAAGTGATTTGCATTCAACACCTTGGTTTTGGGACTGGCTGGAATGCCATCTGGTGCTGTTGCCATTCTTATGTGAAATAGCTTTGTCTTGGCTATAGTACAGCTAACCAGTTATGGCAAGTCAACACGTCAAACGGCTGCTTTACAAGCGACCCAACGACCGATCAATATTTGTGTTCTCAACTGATGAGTTGGCGGGCAGTGCCGAGTCCCTTTAGGCTGAGTCCCTTGTCGGCTGACTGACGCAGTTGCAAGAAGTTGACGATCCAGCAGATCAATAGCAGACCTAAGTTTTCACATGCACCTCGACCCAATCAGTGGACACAAACTGACGGCCAGAGCAATCAAGGGGTGCAAAATCAGCGGCAAGAGTACGACCGAAAGAAAAGTCGGAGGCAACGAAGTCTGCAAAAAAAATCAAACTTGTGTTGCGCAGTGTACAGGCGGCCACCCTGTAATGCCAAGGCTTGTGACAACAGTCAGGCCAAGACCCGGCAAGTCGATGCTGTCAGGCCGCGCCAGGTGTGCTAGCATCAGGTCAACATTCAGGCTGACGGAATGCCTGCGAAACTGCAAGCAATCATCCTTGTAGACTATCGTAAGCCTCATTTCTTTATGCGTGCACAGTCAGCAGGTTGAACTATGCCCTCTGCACCTATCTGCGTCAACTCATTTCTGGTGGGCTCTGCACAAGCAAAGCTGTGTGCATGAAGCACACGGACTTCGAGCTGGGTAAACAGACTGAGCTGCATATGTACACAAATGCAAGTTGACAGCACTAGTGTACAGTTAGCTACAGGTATTGCAGCTTTGCCATATTATGTGCGTTTTCAATCACTCTCAAGATAGCAAACTGATCACATATATGTTCCATTCGCACGCCATTGCCTGTCCATAACGCCTAATTAGGTGTACACTTATAAGGCCCTTTCCACATCAGAAAATCGGAAGCTCTGTAAGTGAAGGAAAGCGAGCTATCTGCATGTTAGCAACGCTACCAAGCATAGTCAAGAAAGGTCTCATGGCTTGGAACACTTGCGTCATGATGACTATACGACGTACGCACGACGACATACGCAGCGCGTCCTTCGCAGCGTATGCAAAGTATGCAGGATTCCTGCAGCAGGAATGCACCAATGCTTGGTAGGTAAGTAAGGCTGATATCTTGTACGTTTGTGTGGAAGGCGTCAAGCACGGGGACATCATTTCCTGCGGCGTCTGCCGCCGGTTGGCTCTGTGTGCCTTCTCCTCCAAGGATACCTATCCGAGAATACGGCTTGGGGTACTCTCAGTCAAGGCAGCCATGACACAGCCCGACGAGGCGAGTCACGATGTTTTTGTTGACTTTTGGAGCAAACGCTGATGTTGCCTCAGGGTAGCTGCGATAAAGTTCTGCCCGTCCCACTGCATCCTGTCTTTGTCTCCAGCAGCTATGCGGTGCCAGTGTTGCTGCTGCACGATTTACAGGAGCATACAAGAACATGCGTCGCAGTGTGTAGTACCTTGTCAGCACGCATGTACTCTTTTTGCTCGTAGGGTTATATGCCCCCTGAAGACCTTTCTATACCTCCAGAGGCATCCAACAGAAATGCCAGAGCCTCCTTGGAAGGTGTTACATCTCGATCTACAGCCAGCATTCTGAATGCCACGAGGTAAAGCGTGCTCTTTGGTGTTGCCACTGCTGGCAGGCACTTCAGATGTAGAACCAAAGCACCCCCATGTCTGGAGCTGAGATCCTCAGGGTGCACTGTCTGCCAGGGGCCTTGACCAGCTGCTGCACACGGCTCATCAGCAGCGTATCAGGCAGCTTCGCAAGATACAGCAGATGCGGCGTCATAGCGAAGCGACTGCTGCTCTGCATCGCTCCTGGCAGCTCAAGCAGCAGCAGGAGGAAGAGCATCAGAAACACATTCAGGAAGAGCGGCAGCAAGCTGTCAGAGCAAAGCAGCAGCATGAGCAGCTCATAGAGGTGCATGATTGTCAACATCATGTGATTCCTTTCAAAGTATTTGCCTTGACCAGTCACAGTCAGTCTCTCTGACTGTCTCGTGCTCATCTGAGACAATGCAGACAATGCTGGCTGTGCTGGTCCCTCCAGCATCCGGTTCTAGCAATGCAGCGCATTGTATTTATTTGGTTGATCATGCTAGCTCTGTCACAAGGTGACTCAGCAGCGCTGTTTACCTTGGGCATCTGACGTGCCTGCAGAAACGGCGCTTGGAGGTTGCTGCAGCAGCAGATGAGCGTGCACAGAGAGTGAGGGCTGCGCACCAGGCCAAGCTGGCACGTGCTGAGCAGCTGGCTGCATTTGTGCAGCAGAAGAAGGTGGAGCAAACTGCTCAGCTGAAAGAGCGCAGCAAGCTGGTGGCCATGAGGAATGAGGAAGTTCATCATAAAAGGTTGCTAGCCACACAAACATCATGTGTCTTTGCTG
>JAABUU010007468.1_pt1 | contig 11226 bp, 13 predicted proteins | sample 5559301 | NCBI WGS metagenome assembly JAABUU01 (sample SAMN10711884, study PRJNA513360) | rock metagenome | isolation source: Antarctica rocks | place: Antarctica: Victoria Land, Richard Nunatak white
CAGTCACGGACTCCTATATGCTATCCAAATGGCAAGCTTGCAAGACTTCCTTACAATCAGAACACAAATTGGCAGAAAGTATACAGAAAGACAAAGATTCTTTTGCTGAGCCTGCAAACTCGGCCAGGCAGCTGGCTTACAGGTGTGTCCAGGTGTGGTTCAGACCTGCTGCCCTCACTTTCAGACTATGCTGATTCAGCACCTCTGCGTCTGGCTGCTACTTTGCACAATACGCTCAGGACCGCAAGGGTGCTGCTGCAGAGTGGTGAAATTGCTCCCACACCAGTGAAGCGCAATAGTCGCCCTACGGCTAACAGCGTGGAGGCTAGTTCTGCAGGTTACCAGCCTGAGTTTACAATCCATGTGGTATGCCCCACTGTTGTGTTCACCAACCAGATTCGTGTGCCAGTATTGAATGACAGTTCCTTTGTGGATGACTCTGTGACCTGCTTGGACTATGCCAACGTCTGCATACAGAACCCAGCATTACTGTAACGATGTTACAACACTGCATGCACATAACACGCACATGGCGTCATTGTTTGATTTCTACACTCTGGCCTCTGCAGACTTCCTGCGACAGATTTACGCATGCAGTGCAAGCCAAAACCAGAAAAAAAGCTGCAATCGCACAGACAAATAAGAGAATTTCTGCCTGAGAGTCTTGCAGCAACCCTGTTAGTCCTGTCTACTCAAAATGCAGCTCAATCATGGATATCATCTTCCGTGGATGGTGTGTGTGCTGCAGGCAGCGCCATGTGACAGGCAGCTGGCAGACGACCGACACAGCGGCTGGTCGATGCCAGCTGAGTCTTTGCAGTCTCCAAGGCTCATGTCGTCAACAGCTGATCCAGATGACCCTGATGTGAAGCCCCGTAACCACAATCAAGTCTTATTCATGTCATGCATGCCTAACTGTCAAATCACAATTGCACAGTTGCATGGCATGAGACACCTCAAGCATTTCATTGCATCATGACTTAGTCCCATGCAGAACATTCTACAGTGCTTGCTTGTCTGCGGCCCATCCCCGCCTATATGTCATTGTCTTGAAACAAAACCCATGGCTGTGTGTTGTCTTTGAAACATCAGATGTCCAAGCGCAGGGTACAGAAGTCACTGAGGCTCCTCAAGTCTGCAGGCCTATGGTCAAGTTGCATCTTTATTGAATGATTTCCCATTGTTGTGCAGGTGTGGCGTCCGCCCAGCCGCAACAGCTCCAGTCAGCTCAGACAGTCAGTCAGGACACCCAGGCGGCAGCAGGGGGACACCCCCACCCTACCCACCTGGGCCAAGAAGGACAGGGCTGAGGGCAGTCGTGGCCAAAGGCTGTCCTCAGGAGGCCCTGACCGCCAAGGTGAGCCTTGATGTAGTCACAGTGTTTGCACAATTTGGACTTTGCTCGTTGATGCTAGATCTGCAGCAGTCTGATGTGTGAGCTTCCACATGTGCTCGGCAGCCCGGTATACTACTTGGCTTCTCGTTAAATTGACGCCGAAAGGTGTAGTCTTTTCTTTTCTTTTCTTCCACATGTGCACTGCAGCAAGCGTTCCTGTTACATGTCACAGCTGAAAGAGCCGACAGCACATGGGCAACATGCCTGCCTCATACAGCAGCACTACAGAAGACACTGACTGGCAAGGAGCCCTTCTACACCACAAGTGTTGCAGAGTGTTTGTGACACACAACCCATGTGCTTGCTGAGCGCTCTGGCTTGCAGGCAGCAACACTCCGGGAGGGCGCAACGTGAACCCCAAGGTAGACAGCTGGCGCACCCCTAAGGAGAAGGCAGCCCCTAGGGCTTCTCTGGGCGGCCCCAGCTACGCCAAGGTGTATGACGGCCCTGATCAAGAGCTTGCTGAGCAGCTGCAGAGGTACAAGTGCAGTCTGCAGTACAATAGCAAGCAGTGTGGACCACAAACAAACCTGTTTCTGTTCTTTTTGTAGGTGTTAGTCTCTGCAGTCCACGTGGAACTGTGTCCTAGGTGGGGTCCCGACCTGGGACCCTACCTGGTTCCTGACAGCTGTAAGGGGACCCAACCTGGGACCCCTTGACATTTGTCTCAGTAGTAGCTTGCATGCATGCTGTGCATCAGACAGCTTGTCCTGAACAGCAGTGCAACATGTCGCCTCGATGCAAAGGGACACAAGCACTCCCGTTTTCTGTGGTGTAGGCAGGGATTACAGCCTATGTGATGAAGAGAGTGCAAAACCTCTGGCATGCTGAGAGCGTCATCTGCTTCCAAAGTGTTTGCTTACACTGACCAGCCGCACGTATTTGCTTACACTGACCAGCCGCGCATGTTTGCTTACTCTGACCAGCCGCACATGTTTGCATTGTAGGGACATGCTGGATGCAAGCCCTGGCGTGTCCTGGGATGACATAGCTGGTCTGGCAGAGGCCAAGAGGGTCCTGCAGGAGAATGTCATCCTGCCACTGTACATGCCTGAGTACTTCCAAGGCATCAGGCGCCCTGTCAAGGTCTGCCTCTTCTACGTGATTGCCCTTTACCTCTGGGCTGCTGCCCCCAGAGACTCCACACGCTTTGATTGTCAGAAGGCGCAAATTTCCTGTCTTTTTGGGTGGCCCTTTGAGGTGTTTCCCACCATACAGCAACTGTTTGCGTGCACTGCTAGCACAGCCTGATAGCTCGTGGAACACATTCTTGTTGCGTTGTGTGACAGTCAAAGATTGCACATGACCAGGGCCATGACACCTGCTGAAGCTGCATTGTCCAGGTCGCACTAGCTAGGTGCAAAGCTACCTTCTGCAATACCTGACTGCTGTCTGATCACTAGGCAGCTTCCCAGCCAACTGAAGCCGCAAGCCTGGTGTATATAACTTTCCACAGCGTGACATTTGCAGTCCTAAGCCTCGTCCTCATTTGGTACTATATACCTTTCCGTATATGACAGGCAAGATGGGTCAGTCAGGCCGCACACTGTGCTGGTGTCCATCTCCTGCAGAGACAGGCTATGTGTCTTTTCCATTTGAGGCCAAAAGTTGCCAAGTCTAATGCTGGCATCTAAAATTCTGCAGTGACCTCACTTCGGAAAGCCAGTGACCGTTGACTTGAGCACAAGCTGCCTGGTCCAGGTTGCTCATGTCACAAGAGCTGGTGCAAATGCAGGGTGTGTTGATGTTTGGTCCTCCTGGGACTGGCAAGACCATGCTTGCCAAGGCAGTGGCCACAGAGTGCAAGACCACCTTCTTCAATGTCTCTTCATCCACCCTAGCATCCAAGTACAGGTGATGTTTTTGCCCTGCCATCACAGCATGAGATATGACTCTAAAGCGCATACTTGCATGATCAGTCTATGGATGACTGAACCTCATGATTACTGTCCTGCTCAAATGACAGAGATTGCATGCAAGCATGGTTATCATGAAAGGCTGTCGTGTTTGAGCTGAAGGTTCATTACACTGTGGATTGCATCCACCAGTATCCCATCTGCAGGCATAGTCCAAGCATTATATGGCAGCGATCTCAGATGCAAATGCCATGACTGTGTCACAGGGGGGAGAGTGAGCGCATGGTGAGATGCCTGTTTGAGATGGCACGTGCCATGGCACCGACCACCATCTTCATAGATGAGATTGACAGCCTGTGCGCCTCAAGAGGGCAGGCCGGGGAGCACGAAGCCTCCAGGAGGGTCAAGACAGAGGTCCTGGTGCAGATTGATGGCATCAACAGTCAAGAAGAAGATGGGCAGAGGAAGCAGGTCGGCCTCTCTTGCACTTACCCAAAACTGGCAGAGCCTCCCATAGTTTGGCATAGTATACAGGAGGGATGGTAGCAAGATCCTGGTGTAAATCAAGGCTGTCCTTAGTCGAGGAGATGGGCAGAGGCAACATGTTGTGCTCTCTTGCATTAACCCAGGGATGGCATTCAGTGTCACACTCACATGCACAGACAGGCTTGCTTGTAAAACAAGAGTCAGAGGATTCAGTGCCAACAGTCAGGCACATGCTCACAGACAAGCTTAGTCGACTGCGAAGCCTGTGCTGTTGCAATTGCCCTTGATGGCGACAATCTATACCCGCTGAATGCTGACTGGTGCAATACATGCAGGTCATGGTGCTGGCGGCCACCAATTTTCCCTGGGACATTGATGAGGCCCTGAGGCGGCGCCTGGAGAAACGCATCTACATCTCCCTGCCTGGCACCTCTGAACGCAAGGACCTCATGCACATCAACCTCAAGGTGACACTCTGACATGTCTTCTGCAACAGGGTCATACAGTATGGTGTGCTGTACTATGCTAGATTATGCTATGCTTTGGGACAATGTATATGGTATGGTATGGTATGGTATGGTATGGTATGGTATGGTATGGTATGGTAGGGACAATGCTGACAGTCTTGCATTGCAAATTTGCAGATTAGTGGTCTTGTGCTTGATCACCTTTTAAGGAGGGCTTGTCAAGGAGTGACATGCTTGCTCGCTAGTGAAGATGTTACACGCATGGTGCTGTATACTAGGCCCCCTTGCAGCTGCTTAGACAAGGCATGTGGATGCTGATGTGGACAACAAGCCATAGCATTACATGAGTTCCAATTTGTGCAGAGCCTACCAGAAATGTGGACAGCTGAGTGCCCAGGTACAAGTGCACGTCATCCTTGGACAGATCTGCATTGCACAATCTCAGGAACTACTGCAATGATTGTGTGTGAGGGGCGTGGGCGTCAGCTGCATGGCATAGTTGGTCTGCAATGATTGCGCATACACCGGTGTAGTGCCACTGAGCCACAGAAAATAATTAGCACAGGAAACAATTGGGGCAATTCAGCAAAGGCCAGATCAGCATCTTCCAGAATTGCCCATGACAAAGTGTGCGGCAAGCTAGCAGTGCATATTCCCTGTGCAAGGCATCAATTTGGAGTTAAAGACAGCCTTCCAACTGCTAGCTGAGAATCAGCCAATGGGAACACAAACAAAGTGAACACCTTGAAGTGGCTTCAAAGCTATATCAGCCATCAAGAGTGCAGATACTTGAAAATATGAGGTGTTATGCAACTGTGCATTCAAGCCAGGATGTCTGGTGAGTCACAACTGGCTCCACACCCCGGACAGTCAGGTACTAAATGAAATGCAGGGTGTCGAGGTGGAGCCAGAGGTGGACTTTGAGCTGCTGGCTGAGAAGACAGCTGGGTACTCTGGGGATGACATCACTGGTGTGTGCAGAGATGCTGCCATGAACGGCATGCGGCGCAAGATTATGGGCAAGACTCCTGAGCAAATCAGGTAAGTCAATGTCACCATACCAGAACATGTGCACTGCGGCAATTTGTCTCTTGAGAACTGCCTATTGATTATACCCAGTACACAGCCAACTTTGCAGCTGTATGCACATGAGGTCCTCACCAGAGGGCCTTATGCGCTCCATGCACTCATTATTTGCATCATGTTTTTGTGTCACTAGTGTCAGAGGTGGAGCGATACCAGCCATGTCAACACAGTAACTGATTTGTATGCCGCAGAGCCATGAGTAAGGAAGATGTACATGAGCCCATAAAGATGGAGGACTTCCTGCAGGTAAGAGTTGTACACATTGCATGTAAGAGCATGCATGATGTGTGCTTATGCTGGGCTCCAAATGATGTGGACACAAATGCAAGGGTGTTGTTGCCCCCTACTTATATAAATGTATCATGCTGCATGCTGAGGTACTTATGTGGAAACAAATGGTGCTTGCAGGCTGTCGAACGCATCAACTCCAGTGTGTCTAAGAACGACATCAAGAGGCACGAGGTTTGGTTAAAAGAATTTGGTAGCGTCTAGCATGAAAATCATAAGCGCAGATCAAGCACGCTTTGGAACAGTTGTATTATACTTGCTGGGTTGACCGCTGTACAGCAGCAATATTTTTTATACAGAGAGCTGCTCTGCTGAACTGGGTTTCTGAGGCTAATATCACTCCTGGAGTGGTTTTCAGCAGCAACTATATGCTTGTACGAGCAGCAGCAACTTCAAATTTCATTCAAGCATTTGACAATGCTGTCAATGCAAGTTGCTCTTGCAGACTCTTGAGACCAGTCATACTGCAAAGTTCCTTATGTCAGCAACTTGCTATAGTGCAAGAGTTGCATCACATGACATCTGAGCTCTGCACTTGAATGGCAGGCACACACTGACGTTCCAAAGTGTGCATGAAGCGCAGCTAAAAACCCATTTGGTAATAAGTTTTAATGAGTCTTTGACTGATAGGCCAGACTTAAAGTGGCTCAATGCAGATTGTTGAGCCAGAATCGTTGTTGTTTGTAGACTGCTGTTTGAATGTGACACATTGTCCTGCACTTCTTGCATATGGGAGAGTGTCATCCCAGCCATGTTTCAGCCTGATGATCACCGCCAGCCCCAACTTTGCCCCTAGCAGAGATGGTAGCTCGGCCCCACTCTTTTCTGGCATTCTCAAAAGCTGTTGTATCCCTCTGCAACTGCTTGGCTGAACCACCAAATCCCTGCATTCAATGTATATATACATTGACACCAGCTAAAGATTTCTCATTTAGCTCATTTAGCACTTGCCTGTGTGACAGGAGGAGATCAAACCACTTGCAAGACAGGCTTGTACCAGCAATGACGGCAACTGCTACGTAACATGGGACCTGAGCATTTGCATGAGCTTGTCGCTGCAAGACAATGGTGCATGAGCATGTTGCTTATCTTGCCTAAAGCTCAAGGCAACATGCATCAATCAGGTGATGCATGTTCACCTGTTTCCGCTTGAGGCGCTGCTGCTTGACAAACTGCATGAGCTCATCTATGCGTGACTGCTGGGAGTTGCAGAACCTCCCTCTCTGCTGCACCAAGTCCTGCACACAGCAGCTATCAGACTTACCGACCGGCCAAAGCTTGTAATTTTCTTCTTCTTCTTGTCCAGCAGCAGCAGCGTTTGAAAGTCACAGTTGGTTCCTCCAAGAGCCTGATGGACACAGATTACTACGATTGCCTTGGCAGTACCAGGCACACACTACAGCTGTGTACTGGAGAACAGCACGAAATGGTATGAGCAGAGAACAAGGCACTTTGAGCCACATGCCAGTGTGAGGCTAGCAGCTCTTTGGTCTTTCTTGCTTGCAGACATCTGCCAGCATGACTCATCAGTGACTTGAGTATCAGCCTTATGGAAGTACCTGGTCAAGGACGCAACATGATTGAGAAGTGAGTCAGTTGGACACCAGAACACAGCAGGTAACTCAGGAAGACACCTCAGCAAGCCAGATCGAGATGTTCTCAAAGAGTGATTTCATCAGGCTGTTCAAGCTTAGAAGCTTGCTATGTTACCTCTATTGCCAGGTCAACTGAGGTCCTGGCCCAAGCATGGCCATAACATGCCTTCATGGTGTCAAAGCAGTCCAGCAAGGCTTCCCGTTTCATGCCGATGATCTCCTCTTTTGACCAGGTACTGGGATTTGCCAGCTTGATCTTCCTAGCGGCAGGCAGAAGTACATGATGAGGAGAGGCAGACTTCTGGGAATGACTCCAGATGCGTAGTAACACAATGTCGGCAGGTTTGCTTGTAGCGCAGTACAAAACCCATGTGAAGCAATGTTGACATAAATCGTGTACCATTCTGGAACAATCATGTCAGATCAGCCTGCTGTGCGTGTATACAACGCAACTGCAAGCAGCAGAGAAGCGTAGAGCTTGTAAACCGCAAGCACATTGAATGCAAGCCCTAGCACTTCAGCGGGAACATTTCCAACAGCGATGCAAAGCAGCTGCATGCAGTTCTTCAACGGTGCTTTGCATACCATGAGTGCTTTTCTGCCACAGACGAAGCCAAGCAGCAATGCCTACCTCTTCTTCTCTGGCACAAGGGCATTCAACCCAAAGGGGTCAGCTTCTGGTGTTTCAGCTTCTTCACTCTCCACAGCATCCAGCTCAGGTAGCTGAGGCTCCTCAGGGAGTCTAGCCTGAATGTCAGACTGCTTTTGATCAGACCCATCAACAAGCATTCAGCTTTCTTGTTTGCATATACACAAGACAAGATTTCTCTTCTGTGCAATGTTGAGCAAGCCACACTTCTGAGCAACTTGTGGCCAATTTGTCAACAGCTGTATGTGTGCGTTGCCCCTTGATGCCTAGCTACAGGCTGTGTGGTGTAAACTACTGGCAGGCATTCATAACCAAAGACTAACTGCAGGCAACATTCAGCTCCTGAATGAGGTTTAAGGTATGCAGTTATGCAGGAAGCCAGAGCGGCAGCTGTGTGCCCTATGCATGTGATTTCAACTTGCATGCTACCATACCAAGTTGAAAATGTGCCCAATAAGCAAACCAGTTCTGATGGGGGAGAAGGTGTCAAAGAACATATACTGATATGCTCGTCAAGCCAGCCGCAATTACAACATGGCATCAATGTTCATCAAACATGCTGCAGACTGTCATACTGATTCTGACCTTGACGGCCTGTAGAGCTTGTTCATCTTGTTCTGTAGCTTCAGGCAGATGCAGGATGCTTTCCTTGATGCCTTTGAGTGTTTTGTTGAACTCAAAACTATCATCTGTGTGCAGCCGATTGCGAATGACTGCCCAGGTGCCATAGACGTCCAGCTGAGAAACTTCTCGAGGTGTAAAAATCTGCTGCATGCAAGGCAAATGATGCTCTGAAGCAGTGCTGTGCGAGGTGTTGCTATGCTGACTGCCAACACCGGACCTCATACATGGAGGCACTCAGGACTGTACCTATTCCCTAGGGGTCAAACCCTAGGGTAGGGTACAGTCCCTAGGGAACACCCTAGGGAAAGACATGTGTTTGATGAGTGAATGAAGTCGTGTGAAACAATCAATGGGTCGCCATACTACACAGCTCGAGGGTTTCGCAGAAAACCTCGAGGATTTGCGGGTTCCCTAGGGCGCACATGGAAGCCCCGGGGTGCGAGCAAACAGAGCATGGCAACCAAAGAGCCAAGATTGCAATGCACAATGAAGTTACCAGATGCGCATGACTTGAGGCCATAGGTGCATCAGCTCGATGAAGTGCCACTCTAGGACGCAAACTTAAAGAAAGTCAAGGCTTTGGAAGCGTTCTGTGATGTACACATTATGTCAGCATCGCACGTGCATGCACAGAGCAACCAAATTAGCATGCATGGCAGAGGCACACCTCTGTTTTGCTGGCCAGGGTGAAAAGCTTGGTGTACTCTCTTCGTAGCTGCGGGTCTTCCGTGTTTTTGGTGTCACGCAGTGAGGCTTTCAGAGCCTGAAATCGCAAACAGAGTTACAGACGCTGATGCAGGTGAGCAACTGTTTGCAGGAGGAATGCCGTGAATGTGCAGCCAGGGCTGCAGCTCAGTGAGTGTACAGGAGGACAGAGTACCACCTCAAAGACAAGCTTGGAGTGCTCTTGTCCTATGTTTTGGTCAGCAACAAGCTTCCGCAGCAGCTCTGAAGCTTTCGTGAACTTTCGACCTGAGCTTATGTGTGTTGTGATCTTGATCAGAGCGGCTGCCACGTGGTCTTGACCCACAAGCTGAGGTTCCTTGACTGAAGTGTTTTGAGGCTCAGCAGAGTCCAGCTTAGCCCGCTTGTTCGGTGGTGCTGTTGCTTCTGCAGGGTCTTGGACGCGTTTCTGTGCTGTTTCAGGCGGTAAGCTGCCGAAAAGCGCGGACATCGTATGTGTTACAGATCTTGACCTGCAACAGTATGACTCCGACTTGTCTTGGCGCGATGCAGGATTCTTCAAAGCCTATTTGCATCAGCAGCACATACAAATTTGCAAGGACTATCAGATCAATTCACAGATGAACATGCATGCAATAGAGAACAGAGAATGTCTGTGGCGTTGACTGTTCTTAAGTTACGCACGGCGTCTTAATTGTGCACGTGATGCTCGCTGTCCGAAGTCAACAACAAGAAGTGTGTAGGCGCTACAAGAAATTTCGCTGTAGCCCTGTCACTGTGCAGCACATCACTACGCGCATCGAAGCAGACCCGATCAATTCCGCTATCGAACCAGTCGAAGGCTGACCTTGCCTTCGTTCCGCATTTATCCTTTGACCTATCGCACCTTGATCGCGATCGCTTGTTATTCGTTCGCCTGTTTGGCCAGCCCCCTCGTTGCGCTGCAATCTTACGCCTGAAATCCGGCTGTTGAAGACGCCCATTTGACAGCTTTGCTGTTCCTGCTTTCCTGTCTGTCTGATGAGACTGTGGAGAGAATGGCTACCGGAAGACGTGGCTCGCGAAGCCACGGAGGAAGAGCCCAAACGCTTCGCTGCAATTGTGGCAGGCTGGTCCAGAGAGTGGCAGCAGCACCATGACCCCGCGATGACGTTGAAATGGCTGTCCCTGTTCAACAGGCATGCACCGCTTCAACCGTCGATGTGCCTTTGCTTGACTCACTTGCACCTTGACGACGCATAGCAACGGACGCTGTGACCGTCTTACGACTTGGTGTAAGGGTAAAAGCATATACTTGCAAACCAAGCTGTGTCTTGGCTTGCCTGCAGCTACCTGCAAGCCAAAGGAGATTACAGCTCAGAAGATCTAAACACTGCTGCATATACTATCCTTGATATTCTGCTGCAATGCGAGCACAACTCAGCAGCTCAGGTATGCTTGAGCAACCCCCTGCTACTATTTTCAATTGCACCCACTGGGTGCTGTTTAGATCAATTAGCATGCGTTACAGGCTCGCTGGGCTTCTGCTGCTGCACAACTGCTACGGACATGGAGGCATCAGATCAATATCGTCGTGCCATGGCGCCCTCTCTACGATCTTCTGCATGCATCTTTGAGATTGTCCAAAACATCATATGAAGGTAAGCCAGCATGATGTGTGCCACAAAGAATACATTCTTACATAAATTCAGATCTGTCGCATGCTTGGCCAGTTGCTGTACACCCTTAAGTTTCCCTCATGCTCTCATGCGTGCAGCCATGGAGTTTTCTGGAGCTGTAATCACACAAATCCTAGTCTGCGGGACTTGTCATGGACTTGAATTTCCCTTGCTCTGTGTTACTCTGATACACCTGTTTGCTTCTTGTAGGGGTTCTGATTCTGGAGACTAAGCAGTCCTCCCTGTTCAATCTGGTGCATCGCTGCAGACGCTTCTTTCCTGCTGGTATGTACTGGAGTCTTATTTTGACGCGACATGGTGCCTTTGATCAATGGGTGTATATCAAGCTCATGCTTGGCCTTACAAGCCACACTTTGATTTCTGTGTACATGCGCAACTGGGTTGCTGCAGCATTCACTCAATTGACGCTCTACTGC
>JAABUU010007469.1_pt1 | contig 11224 bp, 15 predicted proteins | sample 5559301 | NCBI WGS metagenome assembly JAABUU01 (sample SAMN10711884, study PRJNA513360) | rock metagenome | isolation source: Antarctica rocks | place: Antarctica: Victoria Land, Richard Nunatak white
CATACCCATCATCCAGCGGGCAATCGATAGGATACCCCCGGCCCACCTAGAGCCTCCTGCTGACGGCGAGCTTTTCGACATACCTAATGAGGCATATGAAAGACTACAAAACTACGCTTTCAGCCAGAGGTTTCAGATAGTCACCGGATCCTGCGGAGTAGGCAGAAAGAATTATCCATGCATACATCACAAGGCCGATACCAAAAATTATCGGAAGCTCGATGATCATGCTAGCAAAGACGGAAGTACGAACCGCAAGCAGGAACTCACTAAGATCAAAGCCAAAGATTGCAAATGACGTTGCTTTATCAGCTATCGATCTCTTGATCGCAGTGATGAGAATAAAACATGGGTACTGGGGATACGAGATCAGACTCATAATCATGATGTCGTCGTCAATTCTCTTTTCTATGATACTCATAAGAAGCGTCAGCCGAAGCAGGCGAAGGCAATCGAATTGACCAAAACAAACCGCTTAAGCAAGCTTATCTATCGAGCTTCTGAGCGAGTGCTAGAAAATACCCTCAAGGATTACGATCAGGAATTTCATCTATTCAAAAAGCAGTACTACAATTTGATCTCTTCTATTACACGGTTCAAAGAGAAAATCATCACAGAACTACTTCAATGTCTCGATAATTCAATGTTCATCGTTCGAATCTGATATTTCTACACGCTAAATGACGCTGGCGCCCCGATTCAGAAGAATATTAAGCAGATATTTCTATTGAATAACTATCAGCGAGAACTATCTAAGAGGTTTATAAGCGACTTTATGATGAAAACAGATGCTATCTTCAATATCAACGCACTGAAGATGCTTCTTTTCGTGACTGTGAATGTCACTAACACGACAATGATCTTTTCAGTCTGCTTCTCGTTTGCCATATCAGAATTCGAAGAGACGTTCAATTTCTTCATTCAGTGTATGCACGAAGAACTATTTAATGACTGCTTGTCTTCACGAGTCATTATAGCCGATCAGAGCAAGAAATTGACGACTTCGCTATCTATATCTATGCTCGAGATTCAGCTTCAGCTATGCAATTGACATGCCTGCGAGAACATTCGAGCATGAGTAGCTAAGTTCAAAGTCGATTATCTCTTTGAGCGTCGTGAAGAGATCAAGAATGCTACATGACAGTGAGTGAAATTCAGTACTACTACTGAGCTGCAAGTCAATCGAGCAGCACTGCTGACGCTACTACATTCGTCTGATCGAGACTACTTCTGAATCGACTGATACTTCAAGAAAAGACAGATGATTCTATGTTATACACGACGATATCGTAATCTTGAGACAGTGACTTCACAGCGAAACGAGAGTCTTCATTCTATTCTCAAGATCGTCATGAATTCTCAGATGTCTTTAGAGAACGTCATTAGATTCATGAAGTTCAAGCTAAAGCTATGATATCGCTTCATTCGTGAGACTGATGAGAGATCTCGTATAGATAGATCTCGAGCCGTTGATTTTGAAGCATTTCAATTGCTTGTGAGTCATGTGACTATCTGAGTCCTAGAAAAGATCAATCCTGAATGAATAGCAGTCAAGAAGCTCGCTACTCAGCCAATCACTGCGAATTCATGTGACTGTGATATTTACATTAGATATGAACTTCTCTGCAGGCATTATCTCTTACGCGCTTGCATACAAGAATTTTCGATCTCAATATCGCTTCTTCATCCTCGCTGACGACTGAACGGACCTCCTATAGCATCGAGCAACTGACAGGCTAGATACTACGATGACTTCATCAATTCGAATGATGCAAATTCAACAAAATATCACGATGTTGATAAGAATAGATTCCTTCATGCAGCAGTCAGCTTGCAGAAGTTGCATCAGAAGTTATCACGTCAGCAGATCGATCTTCTAGCCAATCAGCTGTCTACCTTTCATGCCAACGTGACTGTCACACACGAGAGACTGCAGAAGATGAATCAGAGGCTTCTCGTGACGCTTTCAAAATCACCTCATACAAGAAAAGAAGTTTGAGCTGAGCTTCGTCAAAAGAAGAAACATGATAGAGTCAATGCTCGAGCTTTGACTGCAGCAGAAGCAGCTGAGCGAGATGCTAAGCAACGGAATGCTAAGCAAAGAGGTAAACAAAAGGAGGACAGTGAGGCTGCTAAGCAAAGGAATAAACAAAAGAAGGACAGTGAGGAGGACAGTGAGGCTATAGCCTCACTGTCATCGGACCCCTCCCTACCCTCCGCTTCACCCTCCGTCATTATGACGTTCAAGCCCCGGGATAGACCGAAAGGTGGTAAAAACCTCACATCGACTACTACTACTACTACTACTACTACAACTTTCAACGAACCTTCACTCTCTTCCGTCCCACCTGTGATGACTAGAACAACTAAATCTGGCCGTGCAGTGAAGGAAACAACTGTATGGGAGCAGGAGTTTCAGCCTAGACGTCGCCTCCGTGATCCTACGTTGGAGGTAGTGGCTTCGAAGCCAGTGAGGAAGAGGTCTAAGCCTAATTTGGTGACGGCAGCAACATTGAATGAAAGGGAGTCTCAACAAAAGAGGCTTATTGAATCGGCATTCGTAATAGAATAAAATGTTATATATGGTGGGGAATCTACATGTATTTGTTAGCAAACTTCACCTAAATGAAGGTAGATCCCGCCTTTAGCGAAAGTGACGCTACCCGCAATGTGCGCTGGATACTTGCGCCCCCAAGACCTCCCGGACTTGTGGTCCGACCCATTGATGCGTCTGAGACAAGCTGGTTACGTGTCGGCTTCTATGGTATGTGCTGGAGCTATGAGGATTATGGAGACCAAATTGCGCCTCCTCGATATTTTGGAGATCTTGAAACTATTACACTCGTGTAAAGTCGTTGGCTGTGTTGTTGTTGTTGTCAGACACAGGATATAATAACACTAGCGCCTTATACGCCCCTCGAACTTTACCCGAGTAAACGCATGCTCGTTTCCGCCGCTTCGCAGTCGCTTCGCGCATCCAGCAGAATCTGGATTTTCGCTGCGGGCGATGACATCTTTTCTATAGTGGTGGCAGTATTTCATAAGAGCTATCCCAACTTGATTCTCTAGTTCGGGTGGTAGTGGTTCCTCAGTCGGCAGAGAGGTCCAATGAGGAGGTGTTTCGAGATGGTCGATATTGTGGCTGAGACGGGGCCGAGGAGGTTTGGATTCGTGGAAGTGTGTTTGGTTTCGATCTGGGATTGGCTTCTTGATTGCGAGAGAAGGCTTCGGAATGCGAGAGGAAGGCACACTGGGATGCGAGATGGAATCCTTGGGGGAGCGGAGCGAGGGTGCGTTGTGGTGGAGGGTATTACAGTTCAGATAGCGATGTGATGGAAGGAAATTGTGAAGAGAGTTGGAAGACGATCTGTGGGAGGAAGGATGCTAACGGTATAGTGCGAAGGAGCAGGAGCAGGAGCAGGAGCAGGAGCAGGAGCAGGAGCAGAAGCATGAGATAATGAGATAGTGAGGTACATTTCGAGTACGACGGTACTCACAGTGTTAATCTTTGCATGGGCCCGTGGCCGACTAATTGGGCATCTACCGGAGATCCTATCCCTACCATCTACCCCCTTACTCCCAACCTACCCACAACTCTCTTCATCCCCGCCCACTCCTCCCCTCTGCCTTCCCCGCCCAACTCTCCTCCAACCTCAAACACACTCACCACTCCGCTTGCCCCACCCACCCCCACCCTTTTCCCCTCCTTCTCCTCCCACGTAACCTGGTTCAACCCCCTTGCAAAATATCCGCCGCCCTGCAACGCCTTCTTGTTAACTTCCGGCTGCGCACGACAGACGGGGATTTCGGTGTCGACAGTCAGATCCCAGACTTCGACATTGCCGCCGCCATCGACGAGGGCGAAGACGCCGGGGCGGTGTGGGGACCAGCGGGCGCAGTAGACGACGTCTTCACGGGGGAGGTCAAGGAGGGGTTTGATGGCTTGCTCGGTGCTGGGTGGGGGATCGGCGATGGTGGAGGTTGAGGAGTGTGCCGGAGCGACGGAAGTGGAAGACGATGCGCGGGTTTTCCAGAGTTTGACGGTCCAGTCCAGAGAGGTGGAGAGGACGAGATCACCTAGATCTACCGGACCACGCGCGGGGTGGGAGTCCAGGGACATGACAGGGGCAGTGTGGCCTTTGTAACGTATGCGGGTGTCGACGCCTGCTTTTGCGCCGGCGCGGTCGTACCGGTGGCACGGATAGATGGTTCCTTCTTCAGTGCCGACGAGGAACGAAGTTGGGTCTGCAGAGGGAAAGGACATACATGTTGGACTTAGATCTTCGGTCTTGCTCGGGGGCGGGGCGGTAAGTTCGAGGTATTCCTGGGGTTGGGAAAGCATATCAACAGTCCAGCCGCAGACGACGCCATCGGTGGAGCATGAGATTATATTGTTTGCGTTTTGGGTGCCAACTACTGAAAGGGCGTAGATAGGGTGGGTATGACCCCCTGTAGAGGCGCCTGTCAAAGGGGTTTTCTGCACTGGAAGGGGGGATTTAGAGCGTGTGTCCCAGAGAAGGACTTGGCCACTGTAGGAGCCGCCTAGGATGAGGGAAGGGTGGAATGGGGAGAATCTGGCGGTTAGGATGTCGGAAGTGCTATGAAATGTGTACTCGGGGCGGGAGTGGAGGTGCATATTCCAGATTTGGAGGAGACCAGAGGGATCTTGAGGTGCGGAAGGATTTTTCGTATACGATGCTAAAAGCAATTCAGGGAACTGATGCCCGGAGTTAGTCTAGGGGTTTGGAGGGAGATGCGGAGGCTTACTTTTGGAGAGAAATCAAGACCGCTGATCATTCGCTTCTTGCTCCATCGCTCATCATAGAATTGCGCAACCTCCTTTATTCTTCTCCCCTTCTTTTCTCTCAGGCTTCCGTACCCTTCATCTTCATCCTCGTCAATGCCCTCTAAACCATCCATGGCATAGTCGGCCAGCACATCATAGTCTTGATCCAATGCCCGTTCTATAACTTTACTTGATCTTTCCACAAAATCAAGGAAGTCTTCGGATGAGGTTACGGCATTCAGCTCCTCATCCGTTAAAGGCCTTGCAGGATATTTCGGCTGCGACGTTATAAGTAGTCCATCAGCAACTGGGTCCTTCACAGCCTTCAGCTCTTCTTCTATCTCCCGCCGGAGGTTCTGTCGAACTTCCTCTTCCTTTTCACGCTCCCTCCGGCTAAGACGCTTTAATTTCCTGGGCGAGAGCATCCGTGAAGGCGATTGGTCTGAGTCCGATTCCGAACCCGAGAAGCTTCCTGGATGTTTTCTCCTTTGAGGAGACCATGGCTCTGCGGTCTGTATGCCTTTACTGTAGGACAATACTTCGACTTTAGGAGCTGGCTCAATTTCATAATTCACTGCCACGGGCACTGTTTCCAGGGTCTGCGTTGCTGTTGACACGGTCTGGGCTAGGGCTGTCTTTGGAGGCGTGCTGGGACCACCTTGAGCCAGCTCTGTAGCACTTTGTGCAGCACTCAGTGTGGAGCTTGGCCGGCTTGTACGAGCAGCGGGAGAGGAGGTTCGAGGACTTCTACTCTCTCCCAGCACTTCATTGACCAGGCTCTCGACATGCTTTCGATCTTTCGAGCCCCGGGGGCTGGGCGCTGCTACCTAAGAAGCTGAAGTTAGTGTTAGAGATCCTAAGAGATCACTAGGGGCATATTACTTCTGATGGATTTTCCGTAGCTGGGGCTTGTTGTGTAGTAGCCTTCAGCCTCTGCTCGCGTTCCTCTCGCTGCCGCTTGAGTTCTACAAGTTTTGCCCTTTTGGCCAGGATCTCATCTTTGCGTTGCATCATTTTGTCTTGGTGGAGAAAGGAGCTATCCTATGGCCCTGGGTGGTGGTCCTGAAAGATGCGCCGTAGGCTCTATAGTGATTCTCATGGCATTGGCCTTCAAAATCTCGCGCAGCTGAGCCGGACTGGAGCGTAGACTACGACAATTTGCTCAAAGCTAGTAGCTTGAACTTAGGACTGTGACTTTGTTCTAGTATCAAACCCCTTCTGTGCAGGTAAACGGAGATAATGGAAGTTTTATGCATGCAACATTTATGCACAAAATGTGGCCCAAGCTCCTCCGCCCAAAATCCAAACTTGTTGCATCCCGCCGACCGCAAAGTGCAACATCAATGGCACCGGAGCTCCTCTAAATAAGCCTACCACCGTACGAACCTCCCCATCTATTTCCTAAACCTCTACGATCCTTTCGCGTTGCAATTGGCTCCCCACCATCCCCATTCCTTTGCGCCCACCTCTCCCACCTCACCAACAATGGCCAGCTCCGGCGTCAATGTAACATCCTCCTTCCCTGTCCCCCTCTCCTCCCCTCCCCTACACATCACCACCTAAAATAAAGCTAATCTCCGTGCCCGCCGAAAGGTCCTCCGTTACACTGCCCTTATCTCCGGCGTCGCCTACGGCCTATACCGGCAATCGGCAATATCCGCAAAGTCGAAAATCGCGCAAATCGATCGGGAGTACAAGAGCAAGGAGGACTTGATTGCGAAGGCGAAGGCGGAGTACGTGAAGAAGACGATGCCGAGAGAGAGTAAGACTGAAGGGGGGGGAGGTAAGTTGAGAGGTTTTTCATTGGGCATGTTGGTGGCTGGGGGTTGGTGATGAAGATGGGTGGGATGTATGTGAGGAGGGCTGCTATTTGTGAGAGGCGGTGGAGGATGGGTAGAGGGCTATGGGAGCCTTTTGAGGGTGTATCTAGGGGTTTGGTATTATGGCTAATATTCCGGAAATTCTAGTGATAACGGATCCCATGGATTCGAAATTCGACCTAGAAGCGTACTTGACGATGAAAATGGCGGATCAGACAGAATAGCATACCGAAAATAAAGAATCGGTCAGTACAGCAAGGGCATCTACGCTGAAGAAGAGAGTCGTAGTCTCGAGATCTTTGGCGAACATGGCTATGCCGTTGAGCATGAGGTCGGCGGCATAGATGAGGTGTATCCTATACGTGTACATGTGTGTATAGTACTGGTGGTTTGCCATTTCACGTTGCTATTCAAAGATAGATCTCACACTTCACCGCCGTCTATTGCATTTTCATCCATATCAGTGTTCAAGTCCAAGGGCAATCCAATTCCTTCTTTCTATACGACTTCGAACCAAGAACGCTTGGATTCCCGAAGCTGGGCTATATTGATAAGAATCCCGAGAATTGATCTAGATGTTGATCTTGATAGATGGAAAGCGCTAGCGGATAGTGAGAATCTAAGGAACGGCAAGATACATAAAAATGAAAGAGGCAACGCCGATTACCAATTTAGCCGCGAGAGGTTTCAGTGCTGATTCATTCGAATACGCAATTGTTAAACTTCTCCTCTACCTGTACTTTCAATCCATGTTCTTCTTCTACTTCAATTCTCTCCCAAATCCCAAAACGACCTCACTGCTCGCCGCTCAGGTCAAGCACCCAAAGGCATTCACTCCCATAGCGATAGCCATATGCTCGGGTCTCCGAATTGTGAGAAAGCTCACACTTGCTTCGACGGTCATTGTGATCAGACTGGCTTGGAGAGGGGAAATGGAAGAAGGCGATTCAGAACGAATAGGAGTGGGGGAACGTAGACGTCTGGGATGCTGAGGAAGGGAAGAGTGGAGGCAGGGAAGAAGCTGAAAAAGAGAAGTATCAATCGCGAGAACTTATAACCTTTTACTGGAACACTGCCATCTAGACTGGAAATCCTATTCCTGTTCATAACAGCAGAAGCTAATGTCAGATGTACCAGCGATTCGAATGCCAACAAGAACATGTGGAAAAAGCGTCAGCTATGATCTCCGGTGCATCACCGAGGGAACAAGCCTGGCTTTTGCAACTCCTAGGTAACGATAGAAGCCCAAACTGGATTGTGAAGACAAAGGAACAGGATATTCCTGATTGGCCGGTACTAGTTCAGAGCGAGCTCTAAGCTTGAAGGTTGAGGAATGTCCATATCTTTGCAACAACCTTACCCTGGCCACGTAGCACTGGACTGAAGGGAGTAATACGTTCCAAACGTCCAACACTACAATGCCGGCTTGATTGACGTGGGATATTGAATTTTGGGTCGACCGATAAAATTCCGCGGACGTACAAGCAGTCTTAATGGTCTTCGATTTGCTAATAATCAGAGATAATTGACGAGTCATTCGAAGCTGAATCGTTTGCCTTTTCAGCGGAACGGTAAACGTGGTCTTGGGACGGTTTTAAACCCGCAAGATGCATTTGACATTTTTGCATACTGTACTGCAATGGAGTGATGATAGTATGACAACCAAGCCGGAGCATAAGCCGTTCGTTATAGGTCAGAATTGTAATACCTCGTTCTTGGTCAACGTTACTAATTTTTGATGGAGGCAATGACTGAACACATGCTAGCAGTTCCTTCAACAACTGTAGATCAAGAGAGAGCTCGACAATCTCTGTTGGGGCGTTTTGAAAGTCGACACAAAATTTTGGTAGAGTGATAATGGATTGGATCGCTTGCTCGGCTACTGCCGTAATGATGCTAAGCGGATCTGCTATTCTGCTATTCTGAAGTTCAACACCAAGACAACGCTCAAGTGAGTGACTTGATACTGCGCAAGGCGTTGACCTCGTGAGAAGTCGTTGAATAGTATTGCTGAGCATATGAAGATGGTAGCTGGCAGCCACCGCCTTCAGCCAATCGTGTGCATGCGAGTATCGATATTCTTGATGCCACGATCATGGCATTTTTAATTTCGAGACCACGATCATGGCATTGTTCATTTTCGAAATCCAATCGAGTCTGACCATTCTGCTGGGCTTTCTCAATTGATGACAGGATATGCATTTGAATTCCTAGCGTTGGGGGCTAATAGTCGCTACAACAGGTTGAGCAATATCCGAATGCCTGACTGCGAGTGGATTCGCTATCTTTGTTATCGTGGTGTCGCTGAGGTAAGGCCTTCGACGCAATGCAACATGCATGCTCATGCAGTTTAGCTGCATATCGACAACTATAAACTTCTCTATCGGTAGAGTCCATCGCAAAGTTATCTGAGATACATACAATCCTTCTATTCAGGTAGTAGAATCACCCAAACGCCAAGAAAAAGATACGTCGTGAATCGATAAGTTGGGAAAACCATCAAGCCATGGAAAACGCGGAACAGATTCCTGGAACAGTCCACCTGGTCGACCTCGAAGGAACAATACTCGCAAAACATAGCTCGAGTGGCCAGCGCGATATCGTTCTGGTCCCAGCTCCTTCAGATGACCCCGATGACCCTCTGAACTGGTCATCAAAACGAAAATTGCTTTCGACAACATGCATGTGCGTCTACACGTTGATGGTTGGGATTGCCTCCGCGGCCATCTATTCTGTTCTAGAACCAATCGCCAAAGAAACAGGCCTTACTTTAAACGACCTAAACGCCGGCACTGGATACATGTTTCTGCTATTCGGATGGGGGTGCCTGGTCTGGCAGCCGCTTGCTTTGCAATATGGAAAGCGCCCTGTATACTTGTTGTCGATACTAGCAACAATGGCAATAATGATTTGGGTGCCGTACACAACGTCCAATGGTCAGTGGATTGCGAGTAAGGTCCTGCAAGGGTTCTTTGGAGCCCCAATCGAATCTTTGTGCGAGATATCTGTGACGGATATATACTTCACGCACGAAAGAGGCACTTATATGGCTTTGTACGCTCTGTTCCTAGCCGGAAGTAATTTCCTCGCGCCAATTTTAGCGGGCTTTATCAACGATGGCCAAGGTTGGAAATGGGTCCTCTATTGGTGCTCCATATTCTGTGCGATCGGCTTTGTTTTTCTCTTTCTCTGCATGGAAGAAACGAACTACCATCGCGGATCAAGGCCCATGGATACGGCGGATGTTAAAAGTGGCGTAAAGATGTCACCTGAAAGCTCTGTAGACCCGGCGGGAGAGAAGAAAGCGGCGATGGATCTGTCAGTGGGTAGTGTTGAAAATGGCTACTCTAAGAAATATCAGCAGAAAACCTACTGGCCTAAGCTGAAGCTATTTGAATCCACTGCGTGGCAGCGCCCAAATCGACTAGGAGGCATGATGCTACGACCACTCATATTTCTGACCTTCCCTGTGATCTTCTACGCCGGTTTCTCCTACGGTTCCAACCTAGTGTGGTTCAATGTTTTGAACGCTACAGCTTCCCTGATACTCTCTGGCTCACCCTATCGCTTTTCATCTTCAATGGTCGGCCTAGCGTACTTGTCGCCGCTCATTGGGGTGATTTTCGGCTTTATCTACACAGGTCGCCTTGGGGACTGGCTAGTCATCAAGATGGCACGGCGCAATCGAGGCATTATGGAACCAGAGCACCGGCTTTGGCTCTTCAGCGTCTCTCTTCTGTGCATTCCAGGGGCGCTGTTACTCTGGGGTGTTGGTGCCGCCAAGGGCATCCATTGGTTTGGCCTTGTCTTTGCCATGGGAGTCATCGCCTTCACCAATACTCTCGGCATCCAGATTTCGGTGAGCTATTGCATCGACTCATACCGCGAGTTGAGTGGAGAAGCTATGGTGACTGTGATTATCATTCGGAACACCATGAGTTTTGCTATAGGATATGGGTCAGTACACATGTCTTTTAATATCTCTGACAGCCTGTGAGCTTATTTTTTTTGGTAGCATTACCCCTTGGGTCACGAACATGGGGCTCCAGAACGCTTTCATCCTCGCGGCCTTTGCGGGGTTGGCTCAGGTCTTGACTTTCTTGATTTTTGTCAAGCACGGACGTACGTTGAGGCGTAGGAGTGTTGGCCGGTACAAACGATATGTCAAAGAAATGGCTGAGGCGGGTTTGGTGCACTAGATGCTTTCCAAAAGGACCTTGCAGTGGCGAGACTTTTCTTCCCACCTGATAGATTGGGAAACATATCACATCCGCAACTAAAGAAAACATCATACGCCCTTCTAAAAGTGTATCTCAAGAAGCCCATCCGACCTCCACCCCCTTCTCAATTTCCGTATACCAAAAAAACATCCCTCACACCCTCACCCCCCCCACCCAACCTCCAACCACCTCACCACCTCACCACCTCACCACCTCACCACCTCACCACCTCACCACCTCACCACCACATCCTCACACCCCCACACCCCCACACCACCTCACCACCTCACCACCTCACCACCTCACCACCTCACCACCTCACCACCTCACCACCACACCACCTCACCACCACACCACCCCACCACCACACACCCCCCCACCCCCACACCCCCCCCCAC
>JAABUU010007470.1_pt1 | contig 11223 bp, 10 predicted proteins | sample 5559301 | NCBI WGS metagenome assembly JAABUU01 (sample SAMN10711884, study PRJNA513360) | rock metagenome | isolation source: Antarctica rocks | place: Antarctica: Victoria Land, Richard Nunatak white
AATTAAAAAAGTTAAGAATGTTAACTACAGTTAACATTAACAGAAACTTTACTCAGCTTCTTTGATGCTAATTTTAACTGACACAATAAAAGTAGCTAGAACATCATTTCTTAACAGTTACTTCTTTTTAATTTAATAAATAATTTTTCTATAAGTTATATTTCTTTAATAGTTCTTCAAGTACTGTTATTAAAGCTAAACAAATACTGCTGTTTTAATCTTTTTAATTAAGCTATTTATCTTATTAAAATATATATTTATTAACTTCTTATAATCTAAAGCTTTAACTGTGAACAGATATAATAGTAAAGAATGTAGTTTTATATAAACAATATTTTATTTTATCTGTATATAAGTCATACAAAATTGTTTTTATATCTTTAAGAGTTCATTAATGTTCTTTATATTCTTAAATAAATTGTCAGTAATTTTATTCTTAATGATTTCAGTCACTTTAACTGTATATTACTTATAATTAGCTATTTAAGCAGCAGTGTTTTTAATTATATAATTGCTTATAATAATATTTTAAAAGTTTTTCTTCTTAAATATAAATATTATCATATTAAATTATCTTATTTAGTTCTTTACTTTTTTCAGTTTTTTTTCTCTTTAAACAACATTAAGTTTATTATTAAACGTCTTAACTTAAAGCAATCAGATTTGAATGATTTTCTTTGTTTTTTGATATAATTTAATAAAAATTTATATTATTTATACAATTATATTTGCTGAGCTCATAACTCAATAAATAGTTATGATTAAAGTGAGTATTTAAGCATATAGTAGTGAATGCACTCAACACAAGTATGTATAATGCAAACTCTGCAAGCTATAGAGAATACATTAAATTATATAAAAGAAATTTAATATAATTTATTAAAGTAATCTTACTAAGCTGCTTCTCTATACTCTGAGTACTTAAGTTTAGATACTATATTTAATGCACTCAGAGTTAATTTAAAGTACTTTAAGTAAAAACATTCTTATTTATATTTGTAAGTAATCTTTTAACTTGCTGATGTGATCTTTATTTTATTCATTGTGAAAAGTAAAAGCAATATTTTATTGAGAAGACAGTAAGTACACAAGTAAGACTTTTTTAAGTAAGTAGATAAATTATGAGATAAATTGTGAGTCTATAACATTTATATACTATTTTCTGTTTTTAACTATGATAGTCTTATAGGCTGCATGCAATGTATGAAGAATAAATAAATAAATTATATAAGTTTATTGCTTGTTTTTACTTATCTGATCATGAAACTTATGTATATATAGTACAGTATTCTCACTATAGCTAGATTTCAGCTTCTTACAATCTTACAATTCTGACATTACTGCTCTTATTGCTACTCTTATTACTGCTTTTATTGCTGTTTTTATTGCTGTTTTTGTCATCAATGTCTTATTAATTAAAATGAGTATACTTGATAAAAGCATAGATCAGAATCTTAAGTGAACAGTGATGATGTAAAGAATAATGTAAGTGACAGTGACATAAGCAATAGTAACAATTTAAGTAACAGCAACATAAACAACAGTAATAATCTAAGCACAGCAATGATGTAAGTAACAGTAAAGAACTCAGAAGATTGTTTGTCTGAGTGCTTACTTTTAGTGTTGACTATTTAAGTCTTTTATGCAGTTGCAGAGATCAGCAAAGTCTTTTACTCATACATTAAATCTCTGGTTACTTAAATTGTTTACTCATTTTGAATAGACATAGATCACAGAATGACTGTATGTGTGGCTACATGTTGCTTTGACAATTTTGTTGAGAAGATATACATGTGATTCTATCCTGATATTCACGCATTGTCAGTGCTGCTCTAATTCTTTTTCATTTGCATCTGTCCTCATGCGTTTCGGACTTCTGTTGTTTGGTCCTTCCGCTTTATGTCTCTTTCTGCCTGCTTGACCTCCTGTGGCCTCCAAGATCATTTCGTTGATATTGAAGGGATCTGTGTTGTCTTTTTCAAACTGCACCGGTCCGTCTCGGGCCTGTGGTATAAAGATCTTAGTGAGGAGAATGGGACGAATGGATAGTAGGAGCATCAATACCTCAACATCACCGGAACCCTTAAACCCCTCCTTTGCCCGCCCCAGCACCTCGAAACGGTTGCTTTTCTGTATCATATCAAGCTCAGCACCTCCACTCTCTGCATCCATGTCGTCATCCACGTTGGGTCGTGGCCTATATATACTACTGATTGCGTCCTGGGCTGCGAACAGGGGCTTGTCATAGGCTTGATCTTCGTTGAAGCCGGTATCGAAACCGCTGGTCTGATTGAACAATCGGGAATCCAACATTGACTCCGAGGACTGCGTGGGCTTGGCAAGACCTAAGGCTACCTTCTCCGAAATGTCGCGGTTTTGTGTACGTGCCATCATCTGTATTCGTCTTTCTGTACCCATCCGTGATTGTCGGAGCTGACGCTCAGCTTCTTGGCGCCGCTCACGCCGCATATGCTCCCGTTCTCGAGCAGCTTCGTCGTCCTCGCTATCAGACTGGGAGGAGGCTGAGGGGCTTCCACTACCGTTGAATGAGCGGTTCGATCGAGATGGACGTCGTGCAGCACCAGATCGCTCATCTCGAGCTTTTTGCGCCAGCATCCGAAGATGATCCTCCTTTTGAGCCTTCTCCTTCTCAGCAACCTTCTGTTGCATTAGGGCCCGTTGCTTGACATCCTCTCGTGCGTGTCTATCCGCCGTAAAGAGTGCTTCAGCAAATTGGGCGAACTTATCATTGATAGTAACGTCCTGAAGTCCCCGCCCGTCCGCTGCCAGACGCTTGTCCAGCGGTACAGTGTACCCCTTCGGATTCTTCCAGTTTGATATTGGAGGCGGGATTTTCCACGCCTCTTGGTCCTCGGCAGTAAGCTTGCGTGGTGGGGAATGCATGACAGGTGGTGGGGGCGAGGGAGGGCCACGAGGAATCTTTTTATGCTTAAACTTCGGTGGTTCCATGGGATCCTGCTGCCGCTCAACGATCTTCATTATCCGGTCGTTCATCCGCCGCGTATCTCCCATTTGATTTGCTGGCGTGTAGCGGACATAGGTCGGATCTTTCCTACTCGTGCCTTTAACGTCTTTTGGTTTCTGTGCTGCTACAGCACCAGTCACCAAGGCTGCCAGAGCATTCTTCGTTTTCTCTGTCTGCGCGGCTACTTCCTCCTCTGACGGTCGATCCAGAGAGATTTCTCCGCCGTCTGCTCGTTGGCGAAGAGGGATCAGATCTTTGAACGAAGCGTGGACGATGCGCTTGTCGTTGTGCCTCTGACGAGCAATGGCATCATACTTCACCTTTCCCTTTGCATCAACCTGAACAGCTAGTGCATTCGACGATGTGGAAGGCTTGCGACCCATATCGAGCGGATACTGAGCAACCAGAACTTCCGGAAAGGCTCCCCCATCGCCGTAGTCTTCCGCTGTCCGCGGCCGCCACCCGGTTCGTTTACCATACGGCGGAGGGCCAGACCTCTACGCTAGATCAGTATTGTACACAGAATTTACAAGATTAAAGTACTACCTTTATGAGTATTTGTGTTTCACCGAGAGTGTCGGCTCCCAGGAGTCGCGGACCTCTAGACTGGGTATGAATGGGCAGCTCTTCGAATTCTCCAGTATACTTTGGTTTTGGTAGCACCCTTGACAAAGATGTCGTTAATGAAGCCATTGTTTATTCAGGGTGATTGAGGGAGAAAGTAAAAGTTCATGGAGATCATAGAACCCAGGATGTGACAGGATGCAATGAGAAAGTGAAGATGACTACGGAGACCACGACGATCCATAAACGATTTACAAGTACTTCGTATCTGGTTCACCTCCTGACGAGTTGTGAAAGTGTTGCTTGTACTGTACTTGGTTCACTTGAGCTGAGCTCTGTACTAGGTAAGCTGCGTACCTACCTTACCTAGAAAAGATTCATGGCGCTCAGGGGCTGAGGGTCTGGCGGTGTGACTTTTTGTGTCGTTCTTTCACTGCCGAGTATGACATCCAAAAGTGTGCACTACGGCGAAAGAGAACGTAGTAACACCCCAGATAGATAGGTACTCTGTCAAGATAAACCTATCATTGCGCGTTGTACACACGACTGTAATGTGATGCTTTAACGCAGGGTATCTCACGGAGCTAGCTCAGATCCAAATAAGAAGCCGTTATGCAGACATCCCTCACAGCAATACCACGAGGTATCAAGGTGCAAGTCCTGCATTCTCAATCAGATACCCCGAAAACTCCCTACTCATATTCCGCAGCATTGTCGGTATCCCCGAATGAGTTCAATCAGTATCGCCAAAGCCTATCCAGTCATCGGCTGAAGCATCGCTGCCGAGAACATTCCTGTTATGGACGGGCTCAGCCATAACTCTCGATATTCCAACGCTCTTTGACTGTGTCGCTGGCTGTGATAGTATGTATCTGAGAGTATAGATATTCTCGTCGGCCCTGGCTGATGAGTCAGCATGGTCACAGTGCTATTTCAATGCACGCGGCTCTCACATTGTTGCAAGCTCTGCTTGTATCTTGTCAACAGCTCGTTGTATAAGTCTGAGCTCGGCACTGACTCCACCAGCGTTGTTTAGTAGATATCGACCGTGCATACTCAATATTGCTTTGATCCAGAGGAGGTTGAATTCCAGATGTGGAGTTTCTTCTGTAGCGTGAGCTACAAATCTGATTAACCTTGCAATGTAAACAGTCGGCAAATCTTTGACTACAAGCGCGATATCAGCAACAGGTATGCCCTCGTAGACCTTACGGATCATGGGTCTCTCGTTGAGGCGGAAGGCCATGACTACTGCTTTCACATAGTCATGTTCTGCAAGAGTTTGTAGAGTAGTCGAAGGCGTGACCATGATGTCGAGATCAAACGGATCAAATTGCAGCACATTGTCCAACGAGTAAATGAGAAGGCCTTCTGTGGTTGCCGTACAGAACGCGTTCCCAGCAGGGGAGAAAGCCACAGCTGGTACCCGAATTTCTGGTCTACCAATCATATAAGAAGCGGCGCCCCGAGTTGCGCCAGGCAATGTACGGTCCAATCTATTCTCGACATTTGAAGCATCGGCTCCGTCATCTAATAGCGCTGCCGGCCCCGCTTCGGTGAGATTGCTGCTGTTAAGAAATTCTTGGGTGCCGTCAAAGGAGAGATTGACCGACACGGTAAACTTCTTGATGAGATTGCATGACTGAACATCGTAGAGACAAATATACTTAGAGTTACCACCGGCGAGGACACATGTGCCGTCGGTACTATATGTCACAGTCGTGAAGCTTTTGCTTCCCGCGGCGTTGGCGGCAGTTCGTCGATCTGTGAGCTTACGGCCTCCCGAAGCGTCACGACGTCCGTTGACAGCATTCTCTTGGCTTGCCCCAGAGACCGACCAAAACGCCAGCTGGCCATCAAGGGTGGAGACCGCTATCTGGTTGGAGTCTGGCCGGTACGCAACACATACAACGTCCGCTTGCAGCTGCAGGGGCTCGCTTGTCTGAGTGCGGGTGAAAATGCTCCATATGCGAACGGTGTGATCCCAGCTTCCACTGACTAGAGCTCCACCGTTCGGAGCGAAGGCTAAGGATGAAACTGGACCTTCATGTCCTGCCAGCTGATCGAGAAGCTGTCCGGTCTGCACAGACCACACGTGGATTTCGAAGGAATCCAACGACCCTGCACAGACCACTTCTCCGCTAGGGTCTACTGCTAGTGATGTGAAAGACAACCGTGTGGGAGCGGTGAATGTTTTGAAGTTGCGATAGCGTGTAAGGTCCCAAGCTCTTATTGAACCGTCCAAACTGGCGCTGAACATGACATTGCCCTTCTTCGCAAACTGGCACGCTGTAATTCCACCCCTGTGTTCTGTGAAAGTAATTATGCAGAAGCCAGAGTTTGTGTCCCAGACCTTAAGTTTTCCATCATCCGCAGCAGTAATGATACGCTGGCTATCTGGAGAATAGACCAACGATCTTATTGAGTCATGATGACCTTGTTGTTTGAGGATATACGACTCGGACTGCCACTCCCACACGAGCAGTTGCCCTAGTTCGGCTGCGCCGAAAGCCAGCCATTCCCCCGTCTTATTGATAGAAATAAAGTCGATGTTGCTCTGAGAGATGCTACACGCAGTGAGCATTGATACGAACCCTGCAATCGCATAGCACACACCTCAAAGTCTGCACCATGTTGCACTCGGGCAAGTCGTATATGCCGAACACCCCGTTCGAGAATCCTGTCACGAGTAGATCTGACCCAGTGTGAAACGCAGCGCAGTTGACTTTTGCATTGTTTTGCAAGAAATAATGTCTCTTCGTTATCCTCCACTGCGTACCTGTCTCCGCCTCACTCTTCAAAGCACTACCTGACTCGTCGGGTCTGGACTCTGACGCGTATGCTCGCTGGAACAAGGCACCATCCTGACTTAGTGTGTAGATCTGTTCTCGAATAAGCAGATTGCCTCTGGTACCGGCCAATGCCCAACCAACCGTTTCCTGATCCCTCGAGAACCAAGCTTCAATGACAGAATCCCGGTGACCGCCCAACGTTGTGAGGACGAACCCTTCTTCAGGATCTAGGCTCCATATCCTGGCTGTGAGATCTTTGGAACCGGAGAGAAGGAATCTGGAATCACTGGACCACTCAAGGCTTCGTACGACATCGAAATGGCCGGCGAAGACGCGATGTCGTACGAAGGGAGCAAATTCGAGGACGCCATCTGTCGTAGTTCCAGGTGTTGACGGAGTAAGCCAAATTTCTACATCTCGGCCAATTCCTACCGCAAAATGCCGGCCTGTTGGGGAGAATGCCAAAGCAGACACAGCGGTCCTGAATGAGAAATGATGAATTGCGAGTCGTCTCGGGTAGCTTGAAAGGATTGCTCGCCCATCGTCATCAATGGAGAGGAGGAGGTTTCCCGAAGGTGAGAGGGCGATGCGACATATATTCTTGCGGTGGGCAAATGGCAAAGTGTAGGACTTATCGCTGTACAGGTTGTTAGTGCACTTCTTGGGCTCCGTATTTGAGCGACCTCACTTGACTAAGTCGAAAACCGTCACCCTGTTGCCCACTGGTGATAACAGGCAAGTTCCGTCGGGGGTAAAAAGAAGATTCCCTTTCCGATAAACAGTACCTAGTAGGTTAGAGAACTAATCAGTGAGCTGAATGGGAACTCGAAAAAGAGCTTTGCAACCTAGAATGCTAACCTTGTATTCAGTCTTCATCGTCAGATAGGCTGTTGTATCTCAGAATTGAAGAAAAACTGTTACATTCGCCGGTATGGAAGAACTTTGTACCTAGAGCCGCTAGCTCCTTTTGAGAGCTAGTGTTGCCAAAGTTGAGGTACCCCTTATTATTGTGTTATTTCAGTCACGTATATCCTGAGGCATCGCCGTAACCCGACAACAAATCCCTCCAAAGCACTCAGCATACAACATACAGCATACAGTACTGTATACTGCATACAACAATTTACCATCACTGGAACGTCACTGTCAAGCTTTGAGAGCACAATTACCTCAACCATGGTTCCAGGAACTCCCGAGTCACCGTCGCCTATTGGGATTGCCAATGTAAGCCCCTGAAGCACTGCGATGCTCATTATATCACCCGCGGGCGTAGCACTGACAAATAAACCAGCTTCCCAATCAACGGTACCATTCGAATGACACAGTGTGACCATCACGATTGGGAGCTGATACTGGGCGTAGGCACAAAATCGTTGCGAAGAGAGGGGCTGCGTTCACCATAATGGTAGGGAGACCCTGTATGACTAACTCGAAAGTCGTGGAGTAACGCTGGTATTAGGTTGCTGGCGAATCGGGTTTAGGAAAGACGACCTTCATCAATACTCTTTTCTCCACTACTATCAAGAACTACGCCGATCACAAGCGCAGGCATGCGAAGCAGGTGGACAAGACTGTGGAGATTGAGATTACCAAAGCGGAGCTCGAGGAGAAATTCTTCAAGGGTAAGTCTTGTACGTAACAAAACCGAACACGTCGCTGACCCTGGCACGAGTCCGTCTCACTGTCATTGATACCCCTGGTTTCGGCGACTATGTCAACAATCGCGACTCTTGGATGCCCATCATCGAATTCCTCGACGACCAGCATGAGTCATATATGCTACAGGAGCAGCAGCCACGACGTGTCGACAAGATCGACTTGCGTGTGCATGCTTGTTTGTATTTTATCCGACCTACCGGACATACTCTGAAACCCCTTGACATTGAGGTGATGAAGCGACTTAGCTCGAGAGTCAACCTCATACCTGTAGTTGCCAAGGCGGATACGCTGAGCCCTGCCGATCTGGCGCGATTCAAGCACAGGGTGGGTCTCAGCCAGAATTCAATCCAAGTGTCAGCGTAGGGCCAGACTGACAGCCGATCCAGATCCGAGCCGTGGTGGAGGCACAAGGAATCAGAATTTACCAACCGCCCGTTGAGGAAGACGACGAAAAAGCAGCTCAGCACGCACGGAGCCTAATGGCCGCCATGCCGTTCGCCGTTATTGGGTCGGAGAAGGATGTCAAAGCCCCCGACGGTCGCATCGTGAAAGGCCGGCAGTACCAGTGGGGTGTTGCCGAAGTGGAAAATGAAGACCACTGCGACTTCAAGAAACTTCGCTCTATCCTCATCCGTACGCACATGCTCGACCTCATCCATACAACGGAAGAGATGCACTATGAAGCCTACCGCGCCCAACAGATGGAGACGAGGAAGTTTGGGGAGGCAAGGCCCAGGAAGCTGGACAATCCCAAGTTCAAGGAGGAGGAAGAGAGTCTACGAAAGAGATTTACGGAGCAGGTCAAGGTCGAGGAGCATAGGTTCAGGCAATGGGAGCAAAAGTTGATCTCGGAGAGAGATCGACTGAATAAGGATCTGGAGAGCACTCACGCGGCGTACGTTCTTCGTGAGATGTTTAAAATTGTTTCAACCTTTGCTGACCAGATCTCCAGCATCAAGAATCTGGAGAGTGAACTTGAGCAAATGCAGGGCACTGCCGTGCGTAGCCACGGTCGTCGTTGAATTTTTGCGCGCGCTTTTGCTGGACAGTCTGAGCGACAAGCCCATGCTCGCGCTTGCGGAGTGAGGGACAATTGTTGTACGGTCGTTATCTCTGGTTGTCTGAATTCATTTACCAACTTCGATTCTATAACTGGCCATTTCGTTTTCGGAAAAGTGCCTGTAATTTATCTGTACGGCGGCGCCTAGTGTCTGGGAGCCTTGCGCGGGGGACGTACCTTGTGTGTATGGTACTGCAAGCTCCTAAACATGGAATCACACTGTCGTCGTTGTGCCCAAGGCTTGGCGTACCTTGACCGCTCGATCGCAGCCTTCGGGTGACGGCCTAATCTATAGATCTCTTAGCTGCATAGTAGTGAGATGAGGACCTAACGTCCGAAGCTTTTCCGCGCAAGTCACTACGTACCTCCCAATTCCTAAATTGCACAGATACAGCGTGAAATTGCACTTCCCAGTCAGGTTCTGGCGAGTTTACGCAGGATAAAGCCACGACATGATCTCATGACCTTCCCAAATCGCCAATCGGCGAGGCTTACTGGCCACGGTGGTATGTCATGAGCACTTCAGTCTTCCCGGTCGCCGATCCGTTGGCTGATCATCAATTCGATAGGACCTGTTCACTGCGTCACCTACAGCGCCGGCCTCGGCCAATACGTCTGTTGTCCCCCTCCACGTTCACAAGCACCAATGCTGTTGCGTTCCTCAGACGACGGGATATCGCTGATAGCCTCCGGAACAGATACTCACAGGCTCCTCCGACCGCTCCGTCCGGCTGTACAATCCTTCCAAGGTCACCCCGACGAACGACGGTCTCGTTCAGGCGTACTCGGCCCACGGGTATGAGGTCCTCGACCTCGCCGTCACTTCCGACAATGCTCGCTTCGCCAGCGTCGGCGGGGACAAGCAAGTGTTTTTGTGGGACGTGGCCACCGCGCGCACGCTGAGGCGGTGGAGCGGGCACTTTGGGAGGGTCAATTGTGTCGGTTTCGGAGGAGACTGGGATTCGGTCGTGCTTTCCGGTGAGCCTCCCGCGGGTGATGGGTTCGAGGTCGCACATGAGCTGGGCGCGGGGGTGTCGATGTTAACACTGGGTGGTGTTAATTGGCAGGAAGCTTTGACGCTACGGTTCGGTTGTGGGACTGCAAAAGCCAGTCGACGAAGCCGATCCAGGTGCTCGACGAGAGCAGGGACAGTGTCAGCAGTTTGCATGTAGTGGGGCATGAGATTGTAACCGGGAGCGTTGATGGGAGGGTCAGATTGTATGATATCAGGATGGGACAGGTCTACGTTGACGTGATCGGCTGTGAGTGTTTCGTTGGAAGTGGGTAAACGATGATATAGCGGGCTGACGGACCTTGGTGTTGACGCGGATGCAGGCCCAGTAACCTCCGTGCAGCAAACGCGTGACGGCAACGCCGTCCTCGTCTCTACCCTTGACTCGACCATTCGCCTGATGGATAAGGGCAACGGCAACCTGTTACAAAGCTACAGGGGTCATACCAACACCGATTACCGGATCCGCTCCTGTCTGGGGCTCGCTGATGCGGCGGTCATTAGTGGGAGTGAAGACGGATGCATTTACGCTTGGGATCTTCTTGAAGGGAAGGTCGTCGAAAAGCTCAAAGCCCACGACGGGAAGGTCGCGAGCGCAGTCGCCTTCAATCACGTCAGGAAGGAATGGGCCAGTGCTGGGGTCGATTGTGAGTTGCGCGTATGGTGGAAAAGAAATCACACTGACCACGTCTAGGTACTGTTAGCGTGTGGGGTTTGCCATAAGTTAATATCAGGAGGTCATGCTGCGAAAAGGGCAAGGCCGCAAAGCAAGCTTCACCACTGAGCCACAGGGATGATACCGCCATCAGCGCTTACTCCTGACGGACCGGCAAAGAAAGTCGGCTTTATCAACGCTCGTAATGACTGAAGATCACGTGTTCAGGCCAACATTCGCTCTTGCACCGTTGTTGCGAGTACGGCAGTGACACTTGCACGGTGCAATTGCCCATTCGATTCTCTATAGGGTCTAATGGTAGAGATCAGATTTGACTCATAGCCTTCTCTGATCAGACTCGACCCTTGAATCTTCGAAAACACATGGAATGGAAGCGGTTACGCCAGACGAGATGGTCAGGGCGACTGGAAAGTCATAGCGGATCAACTCTGCGGCTGCGACAGACATTCATTGCGTACGATCGACATCGCTCAT
>JAABUU010007471.1_pt1 | contig 11221 bp, 12 predicted proteins | sample 5559301 | NCBI WGS metagenome assembly JAABUU01 (sample SAMN10711884, study PRJNA513360) | rock metagenome | isolation source: Antarctica rocks | place: Antarctica: Victoria Land, Richard Nunatak white
ACGAACAGAAAAATCTAGGTCAAGCAGAATGTTCGCCCAACCCCTCTTCTCCGGAACTGCCGGGGCGATCGATATGGTAACGAGATTTAAGTTTTGGTCGAGTGGTAGCACAACACGATAGCCATAATTTACCAAAACTTGAGGGAAACTGGCCCCAACTTGCGGATAGCAGGTAAGGTACTTCTCCATTGAAGCGCTCTCAGGAATCGGCATGTGGTTAAGATAACGGGTGCCGACGGTTGTAATGGCATGTGCCGCTAAGTGCTGTTGATACAAATCGAATAGACGAAGCAACTCGTCTCTAAGCTGTTTCCAACCTTGATAAGGACGTAAGCGACTTAGCGCTATACCATCTGCACGTACCTGGACGAGACATTTGCCGTCGGCAGATGTAAAAAGAAAGCCAATCTGAGCCTGTTGGCTGAGGGGCGCGACGTTTATTCCAGTCGGGTTATGTGAGGCGGGAGCAAACAGTTTTTTTATTAACGGGTAAGTTGGGGCGATCGAAGGCCCGAGGTCTTTCTCAATAATCCGTAAAGCATCGTCGAGCTGAATCGGCGTTGTGACGAAATTTAAAACAGCTTCGACGATCGTATCGTGCAGCGGCATTCCACCGGGACTGTGGACCAACTCAGCCATGCTCCCTTCCACGCTCGTCGGTTGAGGAGCCACTTGCGGCGGATTCATGTCGAGGACCGTCGCTGCACACTTGGCTCAGGTTTGGACAATGTACTAGTGCCGCCTTCTGGCGCGTCTTCAGCGCTGCATGACACGGCGGCGTTTGCAGGAGTTGATAAAGCACCGGGTCGGCGCTATGCATGGTTGGCGAAACAGATCTGAAGAAGCGGCGCATCGTCGTCCATCATTGCCTCAGCCACATAGTCAAGCACGACGCCACTACTTCGCTGCCCCGTCACCCTCTTGATGCTCGCAATTGGCACCTTCTTTTTCGCCGCGTTCGTAATTAATCCGCGCTCCAGCAAGTGCCAGCAAAGTTGCCTTGGGGGCCCTGCCGCCGCTGCGCGCCGACTCAACACTCCAGCGACATCTCCCGCGTCGAGCCGCTTCGCCGTGAGAGGGCCGCGCAAATCAAAGATTCGTAGGCAAGCAAACCATCCCGCATCGCCATAGAAAATCGCCGGGAACCGCTCGATCGTCAGGGCGTCCTTCTTGTGCACAGCGGTTCCGTGCGTACGGCTATAACGCCGCAGCAGCTTCTTGAGCAGCGCATGACCCGTCGGCGTCTCGAGTTCTTCGATCGCGTGGCGGCAAGCCGTCGGCGCAGCGTCGGCAGCGCCAGGCCGGACCTTCAGCGCCGAGACCGCCGGTGACCGGCTTCGGCGAGTCTCGAGCAATATGAGGTACATTGCAAGGGTCTGGGGAGCCGCAGGCAGCGCCGCCAGCCGTGCCGGCCGCAGAACGGCGGCGAAGTCGGCCCAGTTGTGCGCATAGGCGCGCTCAGTCGCCAACGCATGATTAGGCCGCGCGAGATCACCGTCGGCCGCCCGCGCGAGGTCCGCGAGGATCTCCGCCCGCTCTCGCTCGAGGCCGAGCGCAGAACCACGACCCGGGTAGGATCCTCGCGTTTCACGATCTGAGCGTCGGCGGGTATCGCCATCCTCTTCTTTTTCGGCCCGAAACAGTATCTCTAACGCGCCTGATAACCACTTTTCCCCAGGCATGGCGCCCATATTGACTTCTAACATGCGAAATCTCTACGCCGACGGAGGACGCAAGGCGCGGGGCCGATTTCGCTTTCATCCCGTTTCGCCGTTTGCGCGACGGATATCCGCTCTTCTAACCTCCGCCAATGATTGCCGCCAGTGGTGAATCATTTACGAAAAGTGTTGCGTCGCGAACGTAGCCGCGCAGGACCTCGAACGATCGATGTCCCGTCACGCGGGCAATATCGATCTCCGGGACCTTTTTTCTCGCGGCGCTTGTAACGAAGCCCGCGCGCAGACTATGGGCCGCAAAATCTCCGTCGAGCCCAGCCGCGGCCACAAGCCGTTGCACGATGCGCGCGACGTCTCGCCCGCCGATCGAATTGCTCGTGAGAGCGCCCTGCATCGAAAACGTTCGAAACACGGGGCCGTCTGTAATTCCGGCCTGCGCGAGCCACGTCTCGAGCGCCGCGACCGGACAACACGCCGAGCGCCCTTGCCGCGGCAACGCGACCACACGACCTTCGCCCTCCTGGTCCGTCTTCGACCGGCGCAAGGTGACCGCCGCGCCACGCGCCTCAAAGCGCACGTCATCGATGGTGAGCGCGGCGAGCTCGGCACGTCGAAACGCGCCCGAGAAGGCGACGAGCATGAGCGCGCGATCGCGCAGTCCCATGAGATCCGAGCCGGCGTAGCGCACGACCGATTCCAGCAGGTCGAAAGTGAGCGCGGTCTTCTTCTTGCGGGCGGTGCCGAGTTCGCGCGCGATGCCTTGCATGATCTCGCGAACGATCGCGTTCTCGGTCGGAGATGCGTGGCCCAGGAGCCGATGGCGTTGCGCGATCGCGACGAGCCGCCGGCGGATCGTCGATACCGCGGCCGGCCGCGCATCGACGGTCGCCGCGCCGTCCTGGCCGAGGCGAAGGCGCGGAATCGCGGGGCCGGTGGTCGCGAGCGCGGAGACGTACCGCCCCACGGTCTGCGGCGCCGCCGGCAGGGACGCGAGCCTATGGAGCCCGCAGAACCGCTCGAAGTCCGCGAGGTCGCTCGCGTAGGCGTCGAGCGTGGCGCGGGCCCTCGCGCCGCGGGCGAACCGTTTGGCGTCTTCGGCGAGCTCGGCGAGGGCCGGCGACGTCCCCGACGCCCCAAAAATCGCGTCCATACTGCTCAGTGTACCATGTGACCGATAATCGTCTCTTATCGGTCACGCGTTAGCGGCCCAAGTTCCGCTGTAACGTGTGGTATCATTTTGACGTGACGAGCGTGGACGAGCACGAGACCGACACATTTCCCACGCGTCCGGCGCCTTTCCGGCGCTGCGCCCGCCGCGACTGCCGGGAACCGGTTCGCCGCACCGGCGCGACCACCGGGCCCGGCGGCACGCTCTGTCGCGCCCACCATGCCGCCGCCATGAAGAACTGGCGCGCGCAACAGCGTCGCGCCGGCGGGCCGGCGGCTCGACGGCCGTGTGCTTCTGCCAGCGCCGAGGCGGTCCGCGCGCGCGTGCACCTGCATCGGAAGCGTCGGCGCGGCGCGGTCCAACCGACGATCTGCGCCGCCTGTGGGACGGGCCCCGGCGTCGTCGGCATCCATCTGGATCCCGAAACGCCGACGGTGGTCGTCTGGGCCTGCCGCGCCTGTCGGCTGCCGCTCCTCACCGGCCTCGAGGAGCGCCGCGTGGCGGCCGAATGCGATGAGGCCGAGCGCCGCAGGCGGAGCGCGGCCGCGACCCGTCTCGCCGTAGCGCTCGACGCGTTGGCGGCGCTCCCTGAAGACGTCGCGGCAGCCTTCAGGGAACATGCGTCGCGCGGGCCTGCCGGAATACGGCTCAACGAGGCTAGCCCGCTCTATCAGCAGCGCCTTGCGGCGCTCGTCGAGGACTTCCACAAACGCAATTCCGGTGCGTAGCTATGCTTGGGGGTTTCTTAAGGAGACGCGTTTTAGGGCGCAATTGAGGTCTTCTTCTGTTAGCGCGCATCCTGAAGCGTAGATGCCACGATCTGGGCCCAGTCTTCTGCATTTTGGCTTCCGACGTCGTCGAGTAGCCGCAACGCGGCGCGAACGAAGAGCGACGGATTGCCGCCTTTTCGCATTTTGATGCCTGCGCCCCGAGCATCTTCATGAAAGCGCTCGAGGATCGCGAGATCGCGCGGCCCGAGAAAAACGGAGAGCTTCTCGCCGCTCGGTGCGGGCGGGGCGATGGGTGCCGGCGGCAATGGGCTCTCGTTCGGCCTTCGCACCGCCGGTGACGTGAGGTAATCTTGCGCTGGAGCTCGCTTTGGCTGCATCACCTCGGCGATCGGAAGATCAACGTCCGCTGTAACGGTAGGAGGCGAGACAAGTTTTTTCTCTGCGACTACAAGTCCCGAGTCGGGAGTCGTGACTTTGGCTGGGTGCTCATCGCCAGTTGAAACTGTTGCTTCAGGACCTGCGCCTACGCCTGAGACCGTCAAGGGTGTCGGCGTCGCCGCACTTTGCTCAATCGTCTCGGCCAGTAATTTACGGAGGACGTCGGAGCGTGTTTTCGTGCTCACGCTGGCACCGATGCTTTCAGCGCCAAAATGCGGTTTGCCAAGGCGTGCAGATCCTCGACAGCCCGAAGTTGCGCGGGCGACTTCGCGATGGCCGATAGGGGCTTGGAGTCGGTGTAGGCGTCCTTAAAGCCGACCGTGTTATAAATGAGCTGCGTCCAAGGGATTCGGCCACTGCCCTCGAGCACGCTTTGCACGTCCTGGACCAGCCGTTCTCGCGGATCTGCTTTGGTAATGACGGCGCCGACGATCGATGGCTCGCGCTGCACCAAGCGCCGTAGGCCGGCGAGGTAACTTAAGAGGTTGCCAAGCCCGTCAATTGATTCTTTTGAGGGCTCGACGACGAGCAACACATGATCGGCCGCGTACATCGTCGCCGTCGTGAGCGATCGCAGAGCGGGCGGGCAATCGAAAAGGACGTAGTCGTAACGACCCGCGAGCGCCTCGATCATTTCGACGAACCGTACCATGAGCATCGGAGAGGACGTCAAGGCGATCTCTTGATGGTTGAGGTGACCGAAATTTGACCCAATAACGTCGACGGCGTACGCCTCGGAGCGACGGATCAGCGTCGGGACGAGGTTCGCCACTTCTTCTTCTTCTGCGCCGTAGCCGAGGATTTCCGCGGTCCCGCGTTCTGCTTGCACAACCGTGGCGATCGTTGCCGTTCCCTGAGGATCGACATCAACGACGAGGACGCGCTGGCCCTTAGCGGCAAGCGAGGCGCCAAGATTGATCGTCGTAGTCGTTTTTCCGACGCCCCCTTTTTGATTGATGACGGCAACGGCGATGGGCTCTTCTGCCACAGATTACTTCTTTCAATCGAATCAGGGCATTCGGGAGTCCAGACTCCCGAATGCAGCGGCGGTCACACATCGCTAACTTAATTCACGACTCTAGAATCCGTAGTCACGACTCTTGAATCCTGATTCGGGAGTCCACTAACAGGAGTCATGACTTCGGCTATTTGTTTGAGCTCCCTGCATGCGAATGACACCGTGATCCGCTTCCCGACTCGGTAGTCACGACTACCCTCTCCCGAGTCCCGAGTCCCGACTCACGATCAAACTCGTCAATGGCGCTGGAGAAGAAGTCAGCACAATCTTAAAAAACGAGGTATGATCTCAAGAGGCCTCAGGTGAGGCTTTCGAAAGGCTCATACGAATCATCATGATAGCAACTCCCACGCTCGACCACCTCACGGACGCCGACAGTCTCCTACAAGCGGCGCATCGCGAAGCGTATCATCTTAGTGAATCCGATCTCATTCAGTACCTGAAAGGGATCCTCGGACGGCCTTTGATCGCCCATATTACAGGCGTTGCTGATGCAAATAACGTTTCGCGCTGGGCATCAGGCCGGGCGAGACCCGACCGTGGCGTTTGGGAACGGCTTCGTACCGTTGCTACCCTTCATATCGCGATAAGTGAAATTGTGAAATCCCCCACGAGCGCAGCACAGTGGTTCACCGGCACGAATCCACATCTCGGCGACAAAATGCCCGCGGACGAGTTGCGAGCTGGGCATGACGCTGCGGTATTCGCAGCCGTGCGAGATCTCGCGCAACGGTGACTGGAACGGTACCACTTGGTGAGTTCTGGAGGGTCGACCGTAAAGCTGACCCTCTTCATGTCGATGTTCGCTATCAAGGAGCAGGGCGATTCGACGATCCCGAACGACTCGTGCCAGTGCTCTACGGCGCGCCGAGCTTGCGAACGTGCCTACTTGAGTTCTTGTTGCCATGGTCACGATCGCCGCAAGCTCGGGCGATCGTCTTATCCATACCAACCCCGACTACTGAAGAAGAAGCGGCCGACGCTGCGAACGATCGACAGATCGCCGAAGACCAATGGCATATTCCGCCATCCCTCTACGAGCGCGTTGCCATTCGGGTGGAAGTCGAACCGCCGATCGAATTACTTGATTTGCGAGAAGTAAGCGTTCGAAATCGATTTCGCACCTTAGAAGTAATCGTGCGCGAACTGCGCTCCGCCGACTTCAGTCAACTCGATCGCGGCGCGTTATTGTCGCCGCACCGCGCTTTGACACAAGCGCTCACAGGCGCCGTCCTACGGGGCCAACTCTCCTCAGAGACGATCGGCGGCCTTCTCGCAGAGTCCCGACATGCCGGCGACATCGTCGTCATTTTTTCAGGAGACCCCTATAAGCCGCATTTACGCGTAGCCGAACACGTTCCACTAACGAAACACAACGTCGACGTCATTTCTGTAGCAAAAGAACTCGACATCGCCGACTGACGTGTATAAACGGTCATCCGCACGAACGTTCCGCCCGACGCGCTCACAGGCGCCGCCGTGCGGAACCGGCGATCACGGTCGCGAGAGGCAGCGAACGAGAAGCGGGCACGCGTACCACCGCACCACTTATGCGCGGAGCTCTTCGCGCCCGGCGCTAGTGACGTCTCGCGCGCGTGAGCGCGGTCGCGAGGACAGGATCGCGACCGGCGTGCGTGTCGGCTGCACGCGTGGCGACGAGCAGATCGGGGGCAAGACGGCACACGGCGGCCGAAGTTTCGTCGGATAGAAAAACTTCGAGCCAATGCCCGCATCCAGACACGTCCGCGGCGCCCGCACCGTGACGACCTGCCCGTTCGAATCGAGCGTTTCGCCCAGCGGTTCGCCGACGAGCGTCGCGATGCCGAAGTCTTGGACCGTCTGAGCGAAAGCTCATGGCCGAAGAGAACGTCCCGGGGCCGACGAGTACGTCGATCGGTCCGTCAAAACGGAGCGCATTGCCGCCGGGTGTCGTACGCGCGAAGATCTCCGCAACGTCGATCGTGATGACGGAGCCTTCCGGCGCGAACCAGGCGCTCGGAGCGAAATAACGCTGCACGTAACCGAAGAAACCATACTTATCTTTGAGCCTGCGACTGGACCGGACGGAAAAGCGCGTGCCCTGCACGTACGGCTTCGAGGTCAGATAGTTGAGGACTTGATCGTTTGCGGAATCTGACCCGCCGCGGTTGCGTCGCACGTCGACAACGAGGGCTCGCACGCCGGCCGCCTTCGCGCGCGAGAACGCATCGTGCAGCGCCCGATCCAACGCATCGCCGGGTTCGCAGCGGCGGTATTCGAGATAGCCGACGCTGCCGGCGGCAAGCGTCCGAAACGTCGCGGGGGCAATTGGACCTGCCGTGAGGCGTCGCACCGCTTCCTTTTGCGTGAGCGCTTGGACGCGGCTGCGCAAGATTCGTCCGCCCGACTCATACCGCACATCAAACGCGTCGCGCGCTCCTAGCATGGCGCGCATCCACGCCATCGTCGATCCGACATTCGACGCGAACTGGCGCCGCGCCGGCAGTGTCGGTGCCGACGTGCAGGCCAGGATCGTCGCGGTCAAGTCCGCCGCCTCCCGACCGTCCACCGCGAGTAAGCGGCTGCCTTCGGGAACGCCGAGCGCCGCCGATTGCGTCACGAACGTGCCATTCGGCGTGAACTCGAGTTGTAAGGGGAAAACGCGGCCGCCGTCGCGTGCGTACTGCCACATCATGTCGTTGAGGTCGATCGCGATGTGACCGTCCTGCAACCCGGCGAAGAGCGGCGCCACCCGCAGCCCAAAGCCGAACGTATCGAGCGAACGATTCAAACCGGCGGCGACGCGCGCGCGATGCGCCTCGAAATCCATACGCGACGTCCGCGCGAACGGCGCGACGCAGATATCGATCAGCGCCTCGCAGAGATCGTCGAGATCCGCCCGCAGTTCGGCGGGTGAGAATGTGCGCTTCGACGCATCGGCGATGTGCGCGAACAGACGGGACCGGTCTTCCGTTTCGCGACCGTGAGCCGAAGATATCACCGCCGCTGCGCCCGCGGTCGCGACGGCACTGGCGCCGAGCGCTCCGAGCAGCACCTGCCGGCGCCGCATTGACGACATTTACTTCGCGTCGGCCTTCGCGAATTGCCCGGCGGGGACGGCGATCTTCGCGGAAGGTATCTTGCCCGACAAACTATCCTGGATCGCGTCGAGCGGCTTGCTGCCGATTTGAGCGGGATGCTGGAACGTGTCGCCGTACATCGATCCGCCCGCAATTGCCGTGCGCGCTTCTGGCGTCGCGTCGTAGCCGATCACCGCGACCTTTCCCTTGAGCCCCGCCGCGTCGATCGCTTTGGCGACTCCGAGCGCGGAGTCGTCGTTGATGCCGAAGACGCCTCTGATAACCTTGGTAAATTGGAGGATGTCGTCCATGGACGACCTCGCTTTCGCACGCCCGCCGCCGAGTGGGGCGGTGACCTTCCCCAAGGACATCCATTAGTGAGCGGCGCGGACCCTCGCATGACGTCCTGCGCCGTGGCGAAGGCGAGCAACGTCTCCCGCGTAGGCTATCCGGAAACGTATTTAGATAAAAATGATCTCACCTATTCGCATGGCATAAGAATGCGTGAGGCATCGTACTGTCTGTCAGAGAGCGAGTTGGCTCCGACGTAACACTCCCGCTAGTTGTCGCGCGTTCCATCGCGAGCCGCGCGGAGGACGGTAAGCAAATTCGTTGTGCGTTGTGGCCACTTCTCGTTTCGAGTAGCCGGCTTCGAGAAGTTTATGGATGAGGGCCAGGTAGGGAACGCGCTTCGCTACAGCATTTGGCGGCGGACCGCTGAGCCGGCCGCGACGAGCTTTGCCACGTGTTCTGTAGTAGGCTGGTGGATGCGACGCTCGTACGCTTCGACGAGCCCCGATCTTCGTAACAGGATGAGAACGGAAATGCCGCGCCAGATCTTCTCGCGTGGACTTGCGATTTGCGCAGCGTTGAGGATTCGCGCAATCTCGCGGCGAGGAAGGCCTCGCGCATGCGCTTCACGTGCGAGCGGGAGCGCAAGCGCATACGCCGTCGCGAGCTTTTTCTCGCTATTTTCCTTTGAAGCGATAACACCACGCTCTTGAATTTCGCGAAAAGCCGATGTTCGCCGCTGAAAAATGCCCGGAAGCGGAGCAATATTCTCACGTCGGCAAAGATCGTTCACGGCCGTCGAATTCCAACGGCGACCATATTGGTTTCGCTGACCGGCATCGTTTAGCTCTACCGCAATAACTTCGTGGACATCCCTGAAGCGCGAAGACTGGAGATGGTCGGCACAAGATCTCGATATGCGGCTTTCGTTCGAGTGGCACGGGCCAATGCTCCAGCGATCTGTCCCAGTCGGCGAGCCTCCGGCGTGAGGTTCTTCGAACCAAATACGACGCCGCGCGCACGAGCGGCTGCGAGTCCAGCTTTGGTGCGCTCTGAGATGAGGCGGCCTTCGTGTTCAGCCATTGCCGCGAGGATCTGGATCGTCAAACGATTTGCATGGGGGTTATCGCACGCGACGAACTCAACGCCACTTTCAAGAAGCTGAGACGTAACCAACACGCTCCGTGCGAGTCGATCGAGGCGAGCAATGACGAGCAGAGCTTTCGACCGGCTTGCGTGCGCGACAGCGCAGACGAGTTGCGGTCGATTCCGCAGATGGTCTTTACGCCCCGTTTCCACTTCGGCGTATTCAGCTACAATCGTGCACTCGAAGGCGAGCGAAAAGCGTACAACGGCATCCCGTTGCGCCGCGATCCCGAAACCGTCGAGACCCTGCAGCTGCGTGCTCACCCGTAAGTAGGTTACGACCTCTCGTCCATGCATCGGAAGCACCTCACAGCTATGATACAGAACGGCTGTTGCCGAATGGTTACGGGGCGACGAGAGTCCGAAAGGATGCCAATTCGCGGTTCGAGTTGATCCGCTAAGGAACGGAAGGCCGCCGCGAAGCGCCGAACGGTGCCACATGGGGACCAAGGCCCGCCGCAAAGTAGCGCCGCTCCCGCCGGTCACGACGACCACGGAGTCTGCAGCGTCTGGCGTACGTTCGCTCGCCAACCGTAAGCCGCCGGAAACGACGGCTTTGCCATATTTGGCGGGTCACGCCTCGGAAACCGTCGTTGACGCCTTGATCGACGAACCGTCAGCCTGGCGTCGAACGGAGGATGGCTCGTTCTATTACGGCGATACTGAGCGAACCTACGTATCGATCGGGGATCCACGCGTTCCAGCTGCCGTCAATGCAGAAGAAGCTTGGAACTTTGTCATTCAGGTCGGCGGCGACGAGGCTGCGCAGACGCTGCTGTACGTCATGGCGCGCTGTCTCACGAATGAAAGTCCACTCGAAAAAGTCCGTATCCACGTCAACGATTCGCTGAGCTTCCGTGGTCTCAAACGTCACCGTAAGGGTGACTTTCGACCAGAGCAGAAGCGCGCCGAAGCGCGTCGTTTCCGGCTTCTTTCCGATATTTGGGTGACGGCGCGCGACACCGTTGAGGTCAAAAGCGGCCGGGGCACCCGAAAAAAGGCGATCAACGTGACATCACGTTTGATCGAGGTCTCCGTCGAAAGCGAAGACGAGACCCGATCGCAGAAGCCCGGCGGTCCCATCCGTTTGCCGGCAGTCATTAGTGCCGACGGCACCGACGTCCCGTACGTCGTGCGCGCCGGCATTGGCGACTGGGCAAGACCGTACATCGAGACGCCGGAATCGGTGAAGACGATGCTGCACAAGATCGTCCAGTACGACGTCAATAGCGATGCCGAGCGGTTCGCAATGCGTTTCTCGCTCGCCATGATGTTCAACCGTGTCCCTGAGCGGCTCACGATCGCAGAGATCTTACAAAGCGCACGATTACGCGTGCCCGATCGCCGCGTCGATAAATTTCGCGACAATGTCGAAGATGCGTTTGAATTACTCGCGCGCGACGGCCTGATTGCCTCGTGGCGCTATGACGTCGTCGACGAAGATTTACCGAAAACGCGATGGGTCAATAAATGGCTCGAATGGGCTGTCGCATTCGCTCCCGGACGAGCAGCGATCGCAAGTCATGCGTAGCATATCCCCCCGCAAGGTCGTCGGAAAACCATGCCAACCCCCCCGGACACTGGTCGAAACGCCGTAAAATAGGCAATTCGCCTTGCGGTTTGAGCACGATAAACCCCCACAAAACGGTCGAATCGGCGAGTACCCCCCACGTAGTGGTCGAATAACGAATACC
>JAABUU010007472.1_pt1 | contig 11219 bp, 15 predicted proteins | sample 5559301 | NCBI WGS metagenome assembly JAABUU01 (sample SAMN10711884, study PRJNA513360) | rock metagenome | isolation source: Antarctica rocks | place: Antarctica: Victoria Land, Richard Nunatak white
AGCTGCTCTGTCTTCATGTTCAGCAGCTGGCACATCCTGGTCATGAAGGCCTTCCCAGCCCTCTTCTGCTGCATCACCATCCCCAGAGGGCATTTTGAGGATGGGCTCATCCCTGGAGACGACACCCTGGTCCCCTTTAGCAGTGGGCTGGTCCCCAGCAAGGTCAGAAGGTGCTGTAGGGGATCCTGCTGTCTCGTGGGGAGAATCCAGGGAAGCATCAGATGCCTGTTGCTCCTCTTCATCTTCTGGCGAGAAGCCAGCGTCGTCCCCATGTGCTGCTGCTGGGGATTGTGACGGGGCCGATGGGGATTCTGCAATTGCAGACTCAGGCACCTGCTGCCGGATTGACCCATCCTGCAGAACATTGCAGATTTGACATATGTACATAGACATTGCCTGGCGTAACTTCCACGGCACGGCTATTACATACTCTCAATCTGTCACAGGGTGACTGCAAATATGTGTGATGTACATGGATCGACAAATGTGGATATTGATGTGGCCAAATGCACATCTGTATGTGTATTTACACACATACACTGTGATTGAGGGCCTCTGCAAGCACAGTGGTATGCATTCAAGTGAGTATCGAGATGTTTCAGAGTTGGGCTTGTTAGATGGCTGTTGATGTAAAACCTCTACTAGGCATGCAGCGCTATGCCAAGCAAATTGTAGGGTTTAGGATTTAGAATTATGCAGCTTGAAAGCGCTGACTGTGCCGTACAACATTAGCTGTACCGAGCAAGAGGTTGGACATCTGACGCCAGGACTAAAGAACACCAGCCAAAATGCATCACATTTGGCGCACAGCAATCATGCTGGACTGTCAACGTGTGCGGCAGCACACATCAGCAGTGTCTGTAGAGTCAGACCCACCTCATGTGACTCAGCCTCATCGGCTACCTCAGGCTCTGCAGCAGCTTCCTGCTCAGCTGCCTCAGCAACTTCCAGTGGAGCTGTCAGATCCTCCATGTCCTCCCACCCTTCATTGTCATCATCCTCAAATGAACCCTCAGGAAAAGTGTGGTCCTGAGACTGCTCTCGTTGGTCCTCAGCAGCCGCCACAGCTGGTTGAGCCTCCACAGCTGTGGCAGAGTCAGCCTCAGGAGCAGCCTCAGGGGCTGCAGCTGTGGGGTCCTCAGGCAGAGGGATCTCAACATCATCCATGCCCTCCCACCCTTCATCTGCAGGGAGTTGTGTTTGTTGTCACTGACCATGTGATGGTTGTTACTTACCATGTAACGATTGGAGTACAACATTCGACAGCTTGTGTATCAGCAGGACAACAAGCTTAGGTAAGTCAGGCAGTGTGTCATAGTCACGCGCTGTGTCATGCTGTGTTTCAAATTGTTCCTCTGATCCTGTATGGCACCACTCTACCACATACATCAAACCCCTTCTCAAAGCATGCTGACAATTTTGTCAGACACCATTCTTGCAGACATGCTCAACCAATGGTAGGGCATTGACAAGCCCTACCTGAGGCCACTTCATCCTCAGCAACTTCGGACGACTCCTGCTCCTCTTCATCAACCCCAACCTGGTCCTTGGCAGCGAAATGGTCTTCTGGGGATCTCTCCCGGGAAGGGGGCTCATCCCCAGTCTTCTTCCTCTTGGGCTGCTCAGGCTCTGCCTCTTCAAACTGCTCCTCCTGAGTCGGTGCCAACTCTTCTTCAGAGGGGGGTCCCTGGGTTGAGCGGGGGGTGACAGCCGGGGACTCGTCCAAGGGGGTGTCTGGACCCATGCTGAGCCGCCTGGCTGCCTTTGGGGTCTCCATGCCTGAAGGCCTGCATATCAACTTCTCATTTAATCACCCGATGAGCATGTACATACTGTAACGTCAACACGTCATCAACATGAAGTTCTTTGCTCAGCTTGATGAGCAGTTTGAGGTTTTGGAACTGAGGGTTGCCTTTAGGTCAAAATCAGACTTGTTTACACTGTTTATTGTGCCAGTGCAATGTAGAAAGATCAGAGTGTGCTGTCGCACTTGTCCAATAGTTCTGTCCTTTGGCCCTGACTGCGGTCAGTGGGAGGCCTTCTTATTTCTCTTGAAAATGTCATGGCACTCTTTAGGATGGAGTTGTTTTTCCCGTTTTTTGTTTCCTATGGCCACATACCTAGACTCTGCAACGTGTGTGCTACTTATCGCAAAACATAAACACTTTCTCAGATTTGAGCAAAGACTGGCTGGCATTGCCATGTAGGGTATTCGTATTGCTCATCTGCTGATTACCACTGCTGCTCAACACCTGACAAATCCAATGCTGCAAGGCTGGAAAATCAGACTTATTCCGCGACTTTTGACAGCAGGTAGTGAATGATTGTGCTGCTGCTGATCTCACAGCATTGGTTTTCTGTGAAAGTTCCATGATTGCCCTGCTGATCAATAGGCTGAGCTTCTAGCTTGTTGCAGGTGAGCAAAGACTGACCGCAGCAACAAGCATGCTGAAGGTGATTGGCTGGCATTGATCTGAAAGGGGTTCATATTGCTCATCTGCTGATCACCATCGATCAATGAAACTGACTACAGCTGCAACAGCAGTGGGGGGCAGGTCCCTCACCTGTCAGCCTCATCTGCCTCTTCCTCCTCTTCTTCGCTCTCATTGCCGTAGATCTGCACCAGGTGGGGGCTCCGCTGGTACAGCTTGGGCGGTGAAGAAGAGGAAGGCAGGGCGAAGCTGCTGCGCAGCTGCTGACCCAGTCCCCGGGATGCCTCCTGTATCAGACAGGGTGTCAGGTGTACAGTAGCAGGAACAAACATAGTAGCACAGCACAGCACAGCACAGCACAGCACAGCACAGCACAGCACTGCATCACTGAGTCGCAGCAAAGCACAGCGCAGCACAGCAACAGACATATGCTAAACAAAACTGGTGCCCTACAGCATAGCACAGCACAGCACAGCATAGCTACCACCACTGACAGGACAAAGGCACAAATACAAATGCAGATGACATGACGAGTACAGAGGGCAGCATTGTAACCAAGCAGCAATAGCAAGAAGCAGCGGTGGATCATTCATCTGGATCATTCACCTGGAAAAGGCTGGTGACGTTCTTCTTGCCAAAGGCGATCTGGTCGGCGATGCTCATCGCCCTAGCAGTTGCCTCAGCAGCTTCTGGAGCAGGTGCCTTGGGCACTGCGCTGCCATTTGCCTCTGGCTGCATGTCCTGGTCCTCTTCTTCCAGGTCCTCCACAGTGCGCCTGGCTTGCCTGGGGGTCAGCTCTTCTTCAGAGGACTCGCTCAGCAAATCCCAAGGCAGTGGACCTGCATGGACAACTTGTTAGACTGGAAACGATGAAGAGGATGGGGAGACATTCAAACAGTACATGTGTGAGAAAATCTAATAGTGTTCTGGAAGCTCAGAGCTTCGAGGGAAGAAGGACGTACTGAGGAAGAAGACAGGAGGAAAGGCAGACTGAACAGAAAGACAGGAAGAAAGGTAGACTGGACGGGGAGAAAGGCAGACTGCAGCGGACGAAAGGCAGACTGCAGCGGACGAAAGGCAGACATAAGAGGTAGCAAAGGCAGGCTGAAGGGCAAGACTGGCAGAGTGAACGAGATGAAAGGCAGAACACAGGGGAGATGGAGTGCAATGAAGGCAGAAACAGACAAAGACCCAGGAGAGGATGATGTAGTCACAGTCACAAGTTGCATAGCCCCCGGGTGTTTCTGGTCTGGTTTTGTCAATAAAAAGCAAACAGGAATGACAGCAAAGGGGTAATACACCTGTGAGAAATAAAATTCAATGGTTTTTCTTGCAATGTCTTTTCAAACACCCGCTAACAGAAATCAAAGAAAAGAGAAAGGAAGGAAATTTTTTAGACACGAATTACAATGTGTTCTTCCGATGCCTTTTCAAACACCCATAAATATAAATAAAAACAAAAGAGAAAGGAAGGCAAGAACAAGGCAAATCTCAAGGTGGATGGCATAGATGACTGACCTTCCAGCTTGATACTGGGCTTGCGATGAGCCTCATTTTGTGCCCAGGCTCCAAGAGACTCCACATGCTGAACCGGGGCACCGTTCTCCTGCTTCACGCCTGCCTGTGGAGCACCGCTCTTCTGCTTCATGCCCGCCTGTGGACTAGACAGCCCAACAGACAGCTCCCGCGTCACACCCCCACCCTGCACAGCAAGGCCCCATTAGCTTTGGCTTTGGGCTGGCTTTAAATGCACCAAATTGTCATTGCCATTTGACTACGTGCAAGAAGGTGAGCGCTGGGTTGAAATGCAAAACAAAATGCAAAACCCTAAACACGCTGTATTCCACACCGTAAGACCCTGAACGCAATTGAAAACCCCAGACGCACTGTAAATTACTATATGTGCTGTAGAGCACATTGTGAAATAGCCAGCTCACATAGAACAAAGCCTTACCTGTGAGGTTGACACTTCACCAGCTGATTGGTCGGCTCCCACCCCAGGCCCAACCCCAAAGAAAGGACTGGGCGCCCTGGACGCCTGCTCAGGGGATGCAGTCATGTCCCACACAGGGTTATGCCACGTGGTGTTTGGTGCCTCGTCAGCATTCCCACCAAAAGGATTCTGAGCCCTAGGTGGCGACTCTTGTAGGGTTTGGGCAATGCTGCCTCTGCCATCTGCCTGGAAGCTGTCCTCAGCAGCCATGGTAGGAGCTGACTCATTTGCGTGATGACTGGTCTCAGTAGTCATCAGGGTTGACTCATCTGATTCATCATGTTGACTGGAACCAGCAGCCATGTTGGCTGAGTCATGCAGGGAAGCAGTGGACTCGATCTCAGCAGGCTGCTCAAGACTCACAGCTCCTGACTCAGTATTGTAGTCATCACCATTGGCAGCAGGCGGTGGCTCATCATGATTGGCATTGTCACTTCCAAGATTGATGTCCAGTTCTTCCAGATCCCCAGCATGCGCTGAAACCCCAAAGTTGGGGAACTCACTCACTGCCTCAGAGCCTCCACCAAGTGAGAAGCTCAGAGGGTAGTCAGGCTGAGTCTCTGAGTCGTCTGGCTGCTGCTCAGAGTCCATGGGCTGAGCCTCCTGAGGTGGGTCAACTGCTGAGTCCACAGCAAGGGGTTGCTCCTCAGCCATGGAGGTGGATAAGCCAGCGAAGCTCTGGAGAGCTTCAGCACCTGAAGCAAAATTGGATCAAGTTATACAAGGATGACGTGTTTCGACTCTGAAGTCATGTCTCTGCTGAGAAAGCTTCTCAGCATTGCTTTGGAGACTAGAATCTGCGATTTTTCCCAGTTGTGCCTTTTGCATTCTGCTGAGTTCTACATGTTGTTGTGTGACAATGACTGTGGCTTGCAACAATCTCTGCATGGTCAGTAAGAGCCAGACTGGCACCAATTGCTTTTCAGACAGGTGCACAGCAAGACATAACAGCAGCAGTGTTACTGCACGACTTGTGACATGTAACATCAGACCAATAAGCCTTGGGTAGGCAGCATGTATGCAGAGACAACCATTGCAGCACATTTGCTGAAGACATGTATAGCCATTGCTGATGACAGCGGTGCTTGTGAATGCTAAGACTGTCTGCATATCCATGCAACCTCAGTCAAAGTCACACAACATCACACGTCAACTGCAACACCATCAACGGCCAAATCCATTGGCATGTGACCTTTTAACACTGAGCCAAAGATTTGGACGTTCCAGGTGTTGCACTAGCAATTTGATCTTGTACAACTTTGACTGAGGTTGTACAAACTTACAGACAGTGTTAGCATGCACACGATCAACAGGTGTGGCAGACGCACCTTGAGCAGAGTCCACAGCTGTGGCAGCTCCTTCAGCAGTGGCAGCTGAGTCTTGAGTGTCCTGGTTTGCCTGTGGTCTGTGGCTCTGCCACCACGACAGCCACTCTGGATAGTAGCGCCACAGCCAGTAGTCATAGACTTCCATGTCGATGCTGTAGTCAGCCAGGTACAATCTCACCTGAAGTCAGGGGGAAAAAAACAGTTTTGATCGAGATTTTTGAATGCTTGCAAAACTCGATAATGTAACGCATGTGTGGCAATAAGTAGGCTTGAAGCAAGATGCAGTCGGCTAGCATTAATGAAACCTGGCGTGCAACACATGACCTGAGTCAAGGTCTGACGCAATCATGTTTGAGGCAAGACGCCATCACCTACAATTGCTTGCATCTGTCGTGCAACACATGACCTAAGTCAAGGTCTGATGTAATCATGTTCAAAGCAAGCAGCCAGATTCAGACGTGTCATGGTGGAAGGATCAGCGGTCAGCGGTCAGCGGATCAGCGATCCAAAAAGTCAGCATCTGCTCTTTTTGTTCAAAAGCCACTGACTGTTCACAGAGAGACAGACAAGAGATAGTGTATGCATGGAAGAACCTTGACTGCTGCTTTAGCGTGACCAAAACAACAGCAGCAGCTGGGAACAAGGTTACACACACATGCATGCACAGACAAGAACCCCTGGGGTAAATCCCACGTCTCGGTGGTTTGTCCGTGCGCAGTTTCCCCATGACAGAGGAAGACATAATAGGAACAACGAATCGTGGAGGCTTACATCTTCTTCTGGGTACCCCAGGTCCCGCCACCCCTGTGCAATCTCCATCGCTCTCTGCCAGTCACCCAAACCATGGTAGTCTTTTTGGGAGGCCTCAGATGCACGCACCTCCATGGCAGCAATGTCAAACCCACCCTCCTCCTGTACTGATGTCTCCTGGCCTGCACACAACACTGATAAACATTATCATAGTCATAATCAAAATTAATATCTGCGCTTTTTGGCTTGCTGATGCATCTTGGCTTGCACACTACACTGATAAACATAATAATAATAACATCTACGCTCTCCGGCTCATGATGAGCTAGGTACGTGCAGGGCAAGCTTTGTCTCTCCAGAGCAGTCTGTTCTGTGCGTCCCTATAAGGCCTATCAAAAGGACATTTTTGGCAGTCACGTAAAGCAACATTGTTGATCTAGGGCAACCAGGCGGACCCCTTGACTTCACCAAACAAAAGCACACCATGGTGCCAGAGTGTAATATACTTGGTGACGTGGAGACACAAGTTGCAGGAGCAGACAAGGCAGGGCGGGACCTGGCTTGAGCTGGCAAACCACTTCAGCACGACCATTTTCTCTCCACAGATCATGTGTTGGGTGACATGCAGCTGTATGTGATTGCAATGTCACCTTGCCCACATCATTTGTTGCATTCATTCACTCATTGCATTAGATTCACTCATTGCACTCAAGCATTGCATTTTGTTGCGTTGCATTGCATTGCATCATGTTCATTCATCCGTTTGTTCTATCACTCATTCATGCATTCATCCATTCATCCATCCATGCATTCATTCATGCATTGATCATACAAACATGTGTCTACCTTCCAGGTAAGGTACAGAAAGAGGCATTGTCTGTAATAGGCTCGGAAATGCTGTCAAAAATTTGCCACCAATATTGTCTATCTGTTATGGGATTTTGAGGTACGGGGTTTCCTGCCTCCAGCACCAGGGCCAAATAATGACATGAGGTGCGGGTGAAGCACAAAACAGAGATCTGACCCATACACAACAACATCCAGCATGTACACCACCTGACTCACCTCCTGACTCTTGTAGGGCAGGGCTACTGGAGGATGTCTCCTGGTCATCAACTGCCCCACCCTCAACTCCAGACAGGTTGCCAAAGAAATCCTCACCGGCCCTGGTCTCAGAGCCATCCCTGCTGGGAAACTTGGGACCAGACGCTTCCCCAGTTGTGTCGGCGGGAGGCATCAGGGGACCCGCCTGCATACAAAACAAGCCTCAGAAAAAGCCACCCCAACAACAGTGTCCTGGCGACACATTGTAAGTATCAGGAGCATTCAGCAAATCTTTGACCGTAAGCTAATTCCACTTGTGCAAACAGATCTATCAGGCTGAGATTTATGACTTTACCGCAGGCTTTGACTCAACATGCTGACAGCATGCCTCATTAGCACCAAATTTATCAAAAGCTTGCAGTAGGGCTGTGAAGCTCAGCCTGATAGCTCTATTTGCACAACAGATCAGCCAGTATCACATGACAAGCAGCTGTTGTCCAGCTTTGTCTGACAGCACCTTGTCCCTCAGGACACAAGACAGAACTCAGCAGTAGGGTCAACAGGCCTAGGTAAGCAAACACGCCAAACACAAGACACATGTCACAGCTCAGCAGCAGGATCAGTCAGCCTCAGCAGCCACGTATTGATCTTCAGGCAGACAGTTGCAAGGCCTGCTGACTCTGACACTGTCACTTCTGGCAGATGCAGTGCTTGAGGTAGTCAGGTAAACTCCAAACTGGCTGGTTTAAGCAGTCCGTCTGCTATCAGCAGCCTCCTTATGTGATCAGGTGCAGCAGCAGGGAGAAGCTTGACACAGTGACCATCACAGACCCATGACCCAGCTCTAGCGCTGGACATGAGGTATGATTAGCAGACGTGAAGTATGACATGAGGTATGACATGAAGCATGACATGAAGTACAACACAAGGTATGACAAGAGGTTTTGAGAGATAAGATGTATTGGGCTATACCTGTCCAATGTCGCCAGCCAACAGCGCTCCACCAAAGGTGTCATCAAGGGAGGAGCCACCGTAGTTGTCATCCAATCCGCTGGCACCATTGCCACCACCAAAGGCATCATCAAGGCCACCACCGCTGCCGCCACCGCCATTGAAGGCATCATCCAGTGCGCCACCGCCGCTAAAGGGGTCATCCAGCACGCCACCGCTGCCACCACCGAAGGTGTCATCCAGAGCAGAGCCGCCACCGTTGCCACCGCCGAAGGTATGGCCCAAGGTTGAGTCACCACCAAATGCATCATCCAAGGGTGAGCGCCCTGTGGAGTCCTGGCCTTCCATGTGGGTCTCGTCCATGGGCTGGAGGGTTGAGGAGGGGTCCAGGGAGGGGTCCAAGATGGGTGTGAACAAGGCTGGGACGTCTTGGGAGGTGGGGGGTGCTGAGTCAGCAGGAACGTCTGGTGCTGCTGATTCAGCATCCATGATGGCTGCTCCTGGTGATGGCGGCTGTGCATATGAGTCATCAGCAACTGACTCAGCAGCTGGCTGTGCTGAGTCAGGGTTTGCTGAGCTCTGAGACAGCTGCGTCAGCATGTCTGATGATGCTGACGCAGGGGGTGCAGAAGCAAAGGGGGAAGCAAAAGAAGAAGGGCCAACTGCCGTGTCTTGTGCAGCGGCTGCTGGCGTGAAGACTGAAGGGGTGGACGCAGGGGCAGGCCCCTCAGTAGGGGCTGGGTCAGCAAATGGGTTGGCGGCAATGACAGAAGAAGTCTCCTCGGATGGGGAACCGGCGGAAGTCTTCTTAGTCATCCATGCAGGGGTGATGGCAGCTGCTCCTGAGGTCTGAGGCACAAAGGTCCTGATGGCCCCACCGCGGCCACCCCTGCCCCCCAGACCCCCCCTACCCCTGCCAGCTAGGCCAGGAACTGGCAGCACCACTGCCGGAGTTGAGCCTCCCTCCTGCACAAAGAAACAAGTTTCACCAGTTGCAGTGTTACCAAATACATGAAATCCTGTCAGTATCCTATCAATAACAAAAAGACATTGTATAACTTATTCAGCTGATATGGTACTGATGCAAACTTCTTCCTCAGGTATTGCATTGTGCCCATGTGTAGCTTGAACTCAGGATCTGATTTGAGATCCTTGAATGTTTGACACAAGCGCATAGCATGAGATGTGTTTGGAGACAACTTTCCTTGTTTTGACTTTTGACATGGCACGATGCAACTTGGGTGCAGGGCATTGGTTTTTGGGGGTACGAATGACAGTGACTGGGGTGACAATGATAGAAGCAGCTGAGGGTTTTGAGTTGAGCTTAGGAGAGCTGAGGGTTTAGCTCAGTAATGCTTAGGAAATTTGTGAGCTGCTCACATTCTTATGCCATGCCAGGCGGTGTCGTCTGGAATTGGAAAAGTTGCAGACTTGTCTGCAGCATGTATTCACCCCTTCTGAGACAGGCATTGGATGTTGAGCTCACCATTGTGGCCTTGTCAGACAGCTGCTGCACAATGGGTGAACCTCGAGAAACCACTTTGCTGCATGACGAATTTGTAACTGCTAGAATTTGGCAGCCTGCTAGCCAGAATCTGAGAGTGAGGTGCTATTGATGCCGCAGCAGGAAATGATGAGCTTAGTGTTGCAGCCTAAATCCTAAATTGATCGGCTCATGGCTGATCATCTCTCTGCCCCGCGTTATGACAAATCTATTGCAGTGAGCAGCACAGCCGGGCTAGCTCATCAGATGTGCTAGGATATGCTGGCACAGCTGATGAGCTACCCTGGCTGTGCAGTGGGAGGCTAATGAGTAAACATCATGAGTAATAAACGGCATATCCATAGTGCTTCAATCAAGAGCATAGAAGCCTGCAGAGGAGCAGTGTATGTGCTGAGTGTCATGCGTTTCTGTGTCATGACCTCTGTGACAAAGTTGCATGTCATAAGACATCCTGATTGCTGCTGTACCACAACCAAGCAGTTGTCGCCATAACCTGTTTGCATGTTTCATCAAATTTCATCCAGTCACTCACTTACTCATTCACTCACTCATTCATTTATCCGTTCACTCTCCCTGATCTTTGGGCACATATGGTCACAGGCTACATGAACACAGTGTATTTGACCATTATCCACTACATGAATCAAGACTTGTATGTGATGTATACACACCACAATCAACATGATGCAACTCTGGTTTAAAGCGCATTTGCGACTCAGACCCACATCCATGGACACAACCAATTTGCTACAACTGTACCCACAAGATGTCGCAATGCATGCATGCACTGATGGCTGCTCCAAACATGGGGTGCATGCTTGCATTCCTCTGTCAGAAACCTGTTGTCAATAGCATGGAATCTGCAGCATTTGCTCTGATATGAAATGCCCTGACATACCCTTTTCAGCTGCACCTGACTAATTAGAATGGCGTTAAGACTTGTGTCGCTGGGTGTCCTATTATTCCATTTTCTGTCGAAGGGGACAGAAGACAGAGATGAAATCGCCTGACATCTGGAGAAGCTGCTTAGCGTAGAATGAAAGCTATGCAGTAGCAGCGACCATCTGCAGCTTGGTGATAACAAAACGGGTGGGTGAATGCCTTCCTGGGATCATACAGGGAGCCCCCTGAGGCTTGGACTCTGCAACTAGGTATTAATGAATCACAGGCAGCATCATCGGAGGCTTGCGTAAGGTAAGATTGGACACAGCACATGT
>JAABUU010007473.1_pt1 | contig 11218 bp, 11 predicted proteins | sample 5559301 | NCBI WGS metagenome assembly JAABUU01 (sample SAMN10711884, study PRJNA513360) | rock metagenome | isolation source: Antarctica rocks | place: Antarctica: Victoria Land, Richard Nunatak white
TTGGGCCGCCGCGCCGCCGGACGCCGGGGCGATCTGGCGCTGGTCGCGCTGGCGGCGTCGCCATCAGGCCATCGCCCGGTTCTACCACTATCGCCGCCGCCTCGCGTTGCAACTACAACTGTAGTACCAGCGTGAAAGTAGTCCCGCCCCACTCGGTGGTCTGAGTGGGGCGGACTTTTTCATGCTGCGGACACAATCGAGATTGGTTCATATCCTACGCCACGACCTCTGCTATAGTGCAGCGATGGACGCTGAGAATCCGGTGGTCAAACTTTGCATAGCGGGGATGCAGGCCGAATCCGATGGTCGCTACGCCGACGCGCTCGCGTTGTTCATGCGTGCATGGGAGGCGCGGCACGACGACTATGATGCCTGCATCGCCGCGCACTACGTCGCGCGACACCAGGAGCAGCCCAACGACATCCTGCATTGGAATCGGGTAGCCCTCGATCACGCCGACAAGGTCGCTGCCGAGCGCGTGCGCGACTTCTACCCCTCGCTCTATCTCAACCTGGGCCGCGCACATGAACTCGTCGGCGCGACGGATGAGGCCCGACGCTACTACGCCCTCGCCGAGAAGGCCGCGCAACAACTCTCGGATGATCGGTATGGCCGTGTGGTGCATGGCGCGCTCGCGTCAGCGAGGGAGCGTTTGGGCCACGAGTAGCGCTTCCCTACCGATACATATCAGTGGTGTTACGCGCATGAACAGCTAGACATGGACCAAAGCTATGGTGAGATGCGAATGCTCTTTCGGTATCGTCATTATCACGTCGTACCGGGCAAGACCGCGCTGTTCAACGACTTCTTCCAGGAACGGCTGCTCCCGCTCCAACTGTGTCACGGCGCGCAATTGGTCGGGCGGTGGCAAACGGAGGATGGGTCGGAGATCATCGCTCTGTGGGCATATGAGAGTATGGAAGCGTATCGCGCGATCGAGGCGCGAGTCCGTGCCGATCCTCAATCCGCCGAGGCGCAGAGGCATAGACGAACCAACCTTGATCCACTCGTGACCGAGGTGAAGCAACAGCTCGTGTTTTCAACACTTCCGCTGCACCTGACAGCGCTCGCGCACCTGGACGGAGGCACGAACGCCTGACGCTACCGCGCTACGAGAACCGCTCCGCCGCGAACGCCGACAGGTCGAGGTCCGCCGCGTGCCCCTGGGCCATGCGGGCGACGGTCGCGCCGGAGTGCGGGCCGAGTTGCAGGCCGGAGGGGCCATGCCCGGTGGCGACGAAGATGTTGTCGTAGCCCGGCACGCGCCCAAGGACCGGCAGGCCATCGGGGCTCGTCGGGCGCAACCCTATCCGTATCTCGGCGAGGGTGGCCGTCGCCAGGCCCGGCGCGACGCGCAACGCCTCGCCCAGCACCTCGTGGACGCCCCCCGCCGTCATGCGGTAGTCGAAGCCGGAATCGTGCTCGCGGGTCGCGCCCGCCACCACGCGATGCTCCGGGAAGGCGAGGAGATATTGCGAACCGAAGCCGAGGATCACCGGCCACGCACTCGTGGTCGTCCCCGGCACGTCCAGGTGGAGGATCTGCCCACGTTGCGGATAAAGCGGGAGATTGACACCGAGCGCCGCCCCGGTCGCCTCGGTCCACGCACCCCCGGCCACGATAATCGCGTCCGCCGCGATCTCGCGCCCGTCCACGCGCACGCCGGTCGCGCGCCCGCCATTGCGGACGATCTCCGCGTCGCCACGGATGATCGTAGCCCCGCGCTTCGTCGCCGCACGGCGGAGCGCGTCGCGCATCAGGCGACCGTTGACGCGCCCGATCGCGCTGAGGTGGATCGCGCCGGGGATGTCGGCGAGGGGCGGGAAGAGGGCGCGCGCCGCCGCACCGTCGAGCATCGTCACTTCGCCGATGTTCGCCATGCCGCTCTCCCGGCGCTCCTCGATCGCGGCGAGGCGCTCGGGGAGGCGTTCGGCCTCCTCCTCGCTCGTCGCCACGAAGAGACCGCCGCAGATCGCGAAGCCGGTATCGGTCTCGCCGTCCTCCGCGAGGCGCGCAAGGAGTTCAGGGTAGAAGGCGAGCGCCGCCGCCGCGAGCGGGCGCAACGGCCCCGCGCCGAGCGCGCCGGTGCCGGGGGAGAGGATCCCCGGCCCGGCAGCGGTCGCCTGCCCCTCGTCCGCGCGGTCGATCAGGGTCACACTGGTCCCGGCAGCGGCCAACTCGTACGCCGCCGCCTGCCCGACGATGCCACCACCGATCACGACGATCTCGCCCATGCTCTCCCCCGTTTCCCTGCTGTCCTTCGTCCTCAGCCCTGTGCCAGCAGCCCGCGTTGCCACGCAGCTTGTGCCCCGAGACCATCGCGCGGACTCGTCTGCGGCGCGTAGCCGAAGTGCTCCCGCGCCTTGCCGATGTCAGCCAGGGTATTGCGCTGGTCGCCGAGGCGGGCCGGGCGATACCGCCGCTCGGCGACGCGCCCGGTCAACTCTTCGAGCAGGGCGATCGCCGCGTTCATCGAGATCGGCACCCCGCCCCCGATGTTGTAGACCTCGCCCGGCTGCCCCCCCCGCAACGCCAGCAACGTGCCGGTCACGCCGTCGTCGATGAAGGTATTGCCGCGTGTCTGCTCGCCATCGCCGAGGATCGCGATCGGCTCGCCGCGTAGCAGGGCGTCGATCCAGATGTGGTAGGCCATGTCCGGGCGCTGACCGGGGCCATACATCGAGAAGTAGCGCAGGACGACCACCTGGAGGCCGAAGCTCGCGCCATACGAGAGGGCGAGCTGTTCCGCCGCCAGCTTGGTGATGCCGTAGGGCGAGACCGGGCGTAGCGGCGTGTTCTCGTCGCCGCATGCCTCGGTGCCGTAGACCGAGGAGGTGGAGATCTGCACCAGTCGCCGCCGCTCCCCCTCCCCGACCGTCCGCAGCGCCTCGACCAGCCGCTCGGTCGCCTTCAGGTTGCAGCCCATGTAGAGGTCGAAGAGATCCCAGCGGTTGCCGGGCATCGCCGCGAGGTGAACGATCGCCTCGGCGTCCGCGACGAGCGGGGTGAGGTCGGCGTCGCGCAGGTCGGCCTCCACGAAGCGGAAGCGACGCTCGTCGCGCAGCCGCAGCAGATGCTCTTCCTTCAGCGGTCGCGGGTAGTAGGGAATGAAGGCGTCGAGCCCGACGACCTCATGCCCCTCATCCAGCAGTCGCGCACACACGTTCGCCCCGATGAATCCCGCCGCTCCCGTCACGAGGACGCGCATAGGCTCCTGTTCCTCTCCATGTCGCCGAAAGCGATGGTTGTCAATCCTATTCCATATCGCTGGCCGCGACGGCGCTCTTCGCGCTCACTACCCGGTAGCACGGGCGTCGCCCGCGTCGGCTGCCCTACGATGCGGCGGGGACGGTCAGCCCGCCCCGCTCCGCGATCGTCTGGAAGTTTGTCCACTCCATCCCCTGCGCCCCGTCCTCGATCGCGTGGATCAGGTCGAGGACCGCCGCATTGATCGGCGTCGGGATGCCGAGCTCGCGCCCCTTGCCCACCAGCGCCGCCACCTGCATGTCGACCTCGGTCTTGCGGTGCTTGATCTTGAGATCGCGCCAGATGCCCATGTGCTGCTTCGGCGAGCGGCGCATCGCGTCGGCCAGCGCGTCGATGGAAGCCTCGGCGGCGGCGCGCTGGCCGGGGGCGAAGGCGTTCGGCTCGAACTCGCCGATCGGCTCCAGCGGCTGCGCCTGGGTACTCGCCACCAGATACGCCTCCTCGGCGGCGGCGCGGCAGACCAGCCGCCCGAGCGGGTCGTCGAGGATCGCGGGGATCGTCGCGTCCACGGTGGAGGCGGCGAAGGCGAGCGCGCCGTAGACGAGTTTGCCCCACAGAAAGCCCCAGATGTTCGCGGTCGTCCGCGCGGGCATGACGTTGGTGAGGGTCGCGCGGAGCGCCTCGGCGCGCGGCGTGATCGCGCCGTCGAGCTCGCCGATGAAGATCGTCTGCTCGGCACCGAGGCGGATCAGGCCCGGCTCGATCAGGTCCGCGCCGAAGTGGACGAACGCGCCCACCGTCCGCGCCGCCCCGATCGCCCCGGCGATGATCGGCTCGTTCAGCCCATTCTGGAGCGAGAGAACGTAACCATCGGGCGCGAGGAGCGGCGCGAGGTCGCGGATCGCCCCGGCGGTGAAATGCCCCTTGACGCAGAGGAAGACGACCCCGAGCGGGCCGGTCAACTCGTCTCGCCGGATCGCGCGCACGTCGAAGGTACGGTCGCCGCGGATCCCCTCGATCCGCAGCCCGCGCTCCTGGATCGCCGCGACGTGCGCCGCGTCGATGTCGACCAGCGTCACGTCGTAGCCCGCGCCGTGCAGGAATGCCCCGACCGTGCCGCCGATCGCCCCTGCCCCGACGATCGTGATCGGTGTCCCGCGCAGATCGATCGTGATCATCGCCTCGCCCCCTATTTCGGTCGCACCGCTGCCATGCTCGCAGCGATGCCGTGCTTCTAACGTCGCTGAATCAGCATAGAACGAACCTGCGGCAATGATAACGGAAAAGTCTAAACCGAAGCGCCGATGAGAGCTACATGGTCTCCAGCGCGGGGTATGTGGGTTTCACCTGGGCTTCAGTTTAGGAGTTACGCAGTTGAACGTGGCCGCGAGCCGAAATCGCGCCGACTTCGTGCTCAGCTACGTAAACTGCTGAAGTAGTCACTGCCGTTGTACGCTTTTGTCATGCCGATGCGTATATCGCTTCATCGAGGCTGCTTGTGCTGCCGCCCGCCCGTGGCAAGCGCGTTGCGATGGATTGTCATAGAATCACGGGGTGTGTCGGACCGGTCAGCGGCGTCAACCGCCGCGCCCGTATCACTGAGCTGGCTTTCCGCCGCGTTGTATCACGCGCATGTTGAAGGATGGTGGAGCCATGCTAGGGGTTCCTGTCAGCGAGATCATGACCCGCGATGTCATCACCGTGCCGCCGGACATGTCGACCAAGGATGTGGCGACGATCCTCTCCGAGAAACAGATCACTGGTCTGCCGGTGGTCGATGCCACGGGGAAGGTCGTGGGAGTCCTCAGCGAACTCGACATCATCAGCCGCCAGGGGGCGACCGCCGCCGACATCATGAGCGATCAGGTGATCAGCGCCGCCGAGGACGACGACGTGCAGGAGGTCGCCAACCTCTTCTCCAGTCGCCGCATCCGGCGCGTGCCGATCCTGGCGGACGGCAAACTGGTCGGCCTCGTCAGCCGTTCCGACCTGATGCGCCTCTTCATGACGGCGCGCTGGGTCTGCGAGAACTGCGGTTACTTCGCGCGCGGTTTCGAGCGCCCCGATCCCTGCCCGAACTGCGGCTCGGACCGTGTGGTCTTCCAGCGCGAGGGCTGAACAGAATGATCGAGGAAGGGCTTGACAGAGTGTACGTACAGTAGTATCTTACTCGTGGCGGGACACTCTCCATCCTCCCTCCTCATTACCCCCGGACTGTTGGCGGCGGTCCGGGGGTTCCTTATTTGTCCATTTTCTCGTCGCTCGCCGGATACGGCGGCGCGGTTCCCGGCGATGCGTAGTGTGCCACGAGCGACGCCGCCTCCCGGACAACGTATTCGCGGAGCGTTTGCGGCTCCTCCACCAGCAGCCGCGTACCGAAGCCGAGGGCGAACGCGCGCGCGGCGCGTTCCCCATCGAAGCAGATCCGCAGCGCGATCCACCCTGCGGCGTCCGGCGAGGCTTCGTCCTCGATCCGCGCGAAACGCCCGCCGCTGCGGATCGCCCGCAGGATCTCGGGCGCGACTCGCACCGTGGCGCGGTACTGCGGCAAGGCGCTGAGGAACTCGCGCGACGAGGCCGCCCAGTGCGCGGCCAGATCGAAGCCTGCCGGGCGGTCGCACGGTGTATCCAGCACGGTCGCCTCGACGATTCGCGAGACCCGATAGGTGCGGAACTCCCCCGCCACCGCCGCGATCAGATACCAGAGGCTCCCCTTCGCCACCAGGCCGAGCGGATCGATCGTCCGCTCCGTCTCGCTGTCGTCAGCGCGGCGGTAGCGGATCGCCACCTGACGATCGCCCCAGAGCGCCGCTTGCAGGGTCGGCATGGCGGGCAGCGCCCCCTCGGCCTGCCGCCACCCCGCGACATCGATGTGGATCCGCTCGCGCACATCCTCCGCGTCGGGGCGCTGCGACCCTGGCAATGCCGCGTGCAGCTTGATCTGGGCCCCCGCCGCCGCGCCGCTCAGCCCGAGATCGGCGAAGAGCCGCGCCGGTGTGCCGACGAAGAGCGCCTGGCATTCCGCCGCGCTGAGGCCGGTCAGATTCGTGCGATATTCGGCGAGCAGATACCAGCCACCTCCCGCGCCGCGCTCCGCCACGACCGGCACGCCCGCTCCGCTCAGCGCGTCCATGTCACGGTGGATCGTGCGCGGCGAGACTGACAGGCGCTGGGCCAGTTGTGCGGTCGTAATCCGCCGCTCGGTGCGGAGCAGCAGCAAGATCGATAGCAAACGATCGGCGCGCATGAACTCTCCTCAACGTATGGGATCTCCTCCGATTGTACCGCGCGAATATGACAGGGGATGGCAACAATCATTCGCTATGATCGCTGCGTGGCGCTGTCACACCGGATCAGCTGAGCGTGGAAGGAGGTGATGCGATGCGCTACGGGCTCGAATTCCCGAATGCGGGCGTCTGTGGCGATGCGCGCGTGCTCGCGGAACTGGCGCAATTGGCCGAAGCGTCGGGGTGGGACGGCGTTTTCCTCGAAGACTACATCACGCACTGGAGCAACGCGCCGACCTGCGATCCGTGGATCGCGCTGGCGGCGATGGCGCTGCGGACCGACCGCATCCGCCTCGGCACCGAGGTCACGCCCCTCGCGCGGCGGCGACCGTGGAAGATCGCGCGGGAACTGGTCACCCTCGATCACCTCTCAGGCGGGCGGATGATCCTGGGTGTCGGCACCGGCGACCCGAATGATCCGAGTCTGGCGCAGGTTGGTGAGGTCATTGATGCGAAGGGGCGCGCCGCTATGCTCGATGAAGCGCTCGACGTGCTGAACGGCCTATGGAGTGGCGAGCCCTTCAGCTACAGCGGGGCGCACTATCAGCTACGCGACGCGACCTTCCTCCCGATGCCGGTGCAGCGCCCTCGGATCCCGATCTGGGTTGGCGGTGGCTGGCCTCACGTCGGGCCGACCCGCCGCGCCGCGCGCTGGGATGGCTCCTGCCTCTACAAAGCCCCCGCGAGCGGCGACTGGGCCGACTTCACCCCCGCCGATGTGCGGCAGCTGCGCGCGGACATCGCGCGCTATCGTGGGACGGACGACGTGGCGATAGCGCCATTCGAGATCGTCCTCGGCGGTCGGCGGCGCGGCGCGGACTGGGAGCAGGAGCGCGCGCTGATCGCGTCGCTGGCCGAGGCGGGCGCGACGTGGTGGATCGAATACATCCCGGTCGACTTCGGCAGCCTGGACGAGGTGCGGACCCGGATCGCGGCGGGGCCATTGGCGAGCGCGGCGTGAGCGTCGCGCGTGGTGAGGCGACGCTGCTGACGAGCGGACTGTGCGAAGATCAACAGGAGGGAATACATGCGCTACGGATTTATCTTGCCATTTGGGGATGCCCGCGCCGCCGCCGAACTCGCCCAGCTCGCGGAGGCGTCCGGGTGGGATGGCTTCTTCGTCTGGGAAGCGGCCTGGGGCGTCGATGCCTGGGTGGCGCTGACCGCCGCAGCCATGCGGACGGAGCGGATCAAGCTCGGGACGATGCTGACCCCCCTCTCGCGGATGCGCCCCTGGAAGCTTGCCAGCGAGACCGCCACCCTCGACAACCTCTCGGGCGGGCGGGTCATCCTGGCGGTCGGGCTGGGCGCGGTCGATACCGGCTTCGCGGAGTTCGGGGAGGTGACCGATCGCCGGACGCGCGCGGAACTGCTGGACGAAGGGCTCGACATCGTCACCGGCCTCTGGGCGGGGCAACCATTCAACTACAGCGGCAAACACTACACGATTCGGGAGACGGCCTTCATGCCCCCTGCGCCCCCGGTGCAGCAGCCGCGCATCCCGATCTGGGTCGTCGGGGCGTGGCCGCGCGAGAAATCGATGCGCCGCGCCCTGCGCTACGATGGCCTGCTGCCCAATGTCATCGGCGCGAATGGCGCGGCGCGCACCCCGACCGTGGAAGAGATCGCGGCCATGCGCGACTACGCCATCGCCAAGCGTACCGAGGCTGGACCGTTCGCGATCATCATGGAAGGGGAGACGCCCGGCGCTGATGCCGTCGCCGCCGCCGTGATCGTCCGCCCCTGGTCGGTGGCGGGCGCGACGTGGTGGCTCGAATCGCGCTGGCAGTTGCCACGCGAACCGGAAAGCCTCCCCGCTGTCCGTGAGCGAATCGCGCAGGGACCGCCGCACATCAAGGAATAGCCGTGCCGTGCAAGACCCGTGATGGCGCGGGTCGCAGGCTGCAAGAGGCCGGGCGGTGCTAACACCGCCCGGCCTCTTGTGTCGGCTTTGTCTCGCCCGGTGATGCACTGACCTGCCGCTATCGCTCCGCCCCATCCAGTGCCGTCCGCATCGCCTTCGCCACGCCGCGCTCGCCGGGATCGTCGCTCGCCGCGAGCGCAGCCACGACGTTGCGCCGATCGACGGTCGGGCGATTCTGGCTCAGCTTGGCCTTCCCTTCGAGGCGCGCGATCGGGATCTCGAACGCGACGAGGGCGCGCATCTGCCGCCGGAGGTACGCGGGTTCCAGGTCCATCGGCCACGGCGCGGCGAAGCGTCCCTCGTGGTACGCCGTGAGCTCGCGCAGGATCGCCTCCACGCGCCCCGCATCCTCGATGATCCGGGGGGTGCCATAGGCGTGGACCGCCGAGTAATTCCAGGTCGGGACGCTCGGCCCTGTCTCGTACCAGGAGGGGGAGATGTAGGCGTGCTCGGCGGCGAAGATCACCAGCGCGTCGCGCCCCGAGGCGAGGTCGTGCCATTGCTCGTTCGCCCGCGCCAGGTGGCCGATCAGCATCCCGTGCTCGCCCGCGTCGGGATCGAGGCGTAGGGGGAGATGGGTGGCCTGGGGCACACCGTCGCGCACCGTGACGAGCGTGGCGAAGCCGAAGCGCTCCATCAGGGCATGCAGCTCCGCCCGCTCGGTCAGCGCGAATGCTTTCGGCGTATACATCGGTGTTCCCCTGTCCTGGTCTGTGACGCCGCCCCTCGTTCGATCTCTAGTCTTCCCTCCAGTATACCGGGCGGTGGTCCGCTGTATAGGTCCACTCCACACGACACGCAGCGGTCCACTCGCCGTTAGCAGCGCGACAAAAGAGTGGGGCGGGATCAGCGATCCCGCCCCACTCTTGCTGTTCCTGGGTGTACAGCGCTGTGGCCTAGTCGGCCGCCTGCTCCGGTGCCAGCCAGCGCAGATTCGGCTTGCGCGCGGCGGCCGCCTCGTCAAGGCGGCGTACCGGGGTGTGGTGCGGCGCGGACTTGATCTCCTCCGGCTGCTCCTCCACCTCGCGCGCGATCTCGCGCATCGCCTCGATGAAGCTGTCCAGCGTTTCCACCGACTCCGTCTCGGTCGGCTCGATCAGCAGCGCCTCGTCGATGATCAGCGGGAAGTAGACCGTCGGGGGGTAGAAGCCCTTGTCGATCAGCCGCTTGGCGATATCCAGCGTGCGGATACCGTGCTTCTTCTGCCGCGCGCCGGAGAGGAGGCATTCGTGCATGTTGACGCGAGCGATCGGTACGTCGTAAACATCGGAGAGCTTGGCGCGGATGTAGTTGGCGTTGAGGACCGCGTGCTCGCTGACCGAGCGGAGGCCCGTGTTGCCGTTGGCGATGATGTAGGTGTAGGCGCGGACCAGCACGCCGAAGTTGCCCCAGAAGGCGTGCAACTTGCCGATCGTGTCCGGCACATTCTCCAGGCGGTAGATCGGCCCGGCGTCCGTCTCATCCTTGACGACGGTCGGCGTCGGCAGGAAGCGCGCGAGGTGCGCCTTCACGCCCACCGGCCCCGCCCCCGGCCCGCCACCGCCGTGCGGCGTCGAGAAGGTCTTGTGGACGTTGTAGTGCATGAGGTCGAAGCCGATCGCGCCCGGCTTGACGATCCCCAGGATCGCGTTGAAGTTCGCGCCGTCGTTGTAGACGAGCCCGCCCGCCGCATGGACGATCTCCACCAGCTCCGAGGCGCCCTCGTCGTAGAGGCCAAGGGTGTTCGGGTTGGTGATCATCATCGCGGCGGTGTCCGGCCCCACCGCCTTGCGGAGCGCCTCCAGATCGACGTTGCCGCGCTTATCCGAGGGGATCGTGATGACCTGATAGCCGACCATCGCGGCGGTCGCCGGGTTGGTGCCGTGCGCCGAGTCGGGGACGATCACCTTCGTGCGGGCGGTGTCGCCGCGACTCTCGTGGTAGGCGCGCACCGTCAGGATGCCGGTCAACTCGCCGTGCGCGCCCGCCGCCGGTTGCAGCGTCACCGCATCGAAGCCGCTGATCTCGGCGAGATACCCCTGCAACTCGTAGAGGAGTTCGAGCGCGCCCTGCGCCGTCTCGGCGGGCTGGTAGGGGTGCAGCAGCGCGAAACCGGCCTGCCGCGCCGCGTCCTCGTTGATCCGCGGGTTGTATTTCATCGTGCAAGAACCGAGCGGGTAGAGCCCCAGGTCGATCCCATAGTTCAACTGCGACAAACGGGTGAAGTGCTTCACCACGTCGCGCTCCGCCACCTCGGGCAGCGGTAGCGACACACGGCGCAATTCCGCCGGGATCGTCTGCTCCGGCACATCGCAGGCCGGGACCGGCACGCCCTTGCGCCCCGGCTTGCTCATCTCGAAGAGCAGTGCTTCAGCCACGATCCCTCGCTCCTTTGTGTCGGCTCCCGCGCCCGAACGCGGATGCAGGGTAACACGCCGACATTCGCCGATCGGCCATCCCCAGTCGTGCAAGGATAGCATGTGACTATTGCCAGTGCTATCCAGAACCATTGCTTCTTCTATTGCTTCTTTATTGCAGCATTTCTGTGTGATGGAGCAATAGAAAATGCTAGCGATAAAGCCAAAAACCGCTGTTGATGCAGCAATGGGATTGCTTTATTGCTGCTTTTATTGCTTATTATGTACTTGCCGTGTCGGTGAGTGAGAATACCATTTTGCGCTAATTCCTTTCCCGAGAGTATGTACATCTCTACTTTTCGGTAAGTGAGGGCACCGGGAGCGGTCCTTTGGTAGAGTGCGGGTGCTGAGATCGCGCCCTACGAAAGAGGCCCCCAATGCCCGAAGCAGTGTACCGGATGCTG
>JAABUU010007474.1_pt1 | contig 11216 bp, 13 predicted proteins | sample 5559301 | NCBI WGS metagenome assembly JAABUU01 (sample SAMN10711884, study PRJNA513360) | rock metagenome | isolation source: Antarctica rocks | place: Antarctica: Victoria Land, Richard Nunatak white
AACAGCAAGAAGCTTGTGAAGCACAACCAAGTAGGCAGGGAGGAGTTCACCAGCAACAAGCTGGCGCCCAAGCTAGCTCAGCAGCTCAAGGTACACCTGCCCATCAGGCAGCAGCTCAATGGGACGTAGAATGCACTGCACACTCAGTGCAGCTCCTGCTCACACACGGTCCCTCTTCAATTTTGCTGCAGACCCGTACTTTGAACTCAACAGGTCTTCAAATCATGCTTGCAGCATCAAAAACTCATGTATGTGTACCATGCTGCTGTTGTGCTGCTGAGTGCTTTGGTCCAGTCCATGGCTGCACCCCTCAGGCATCACGTCGTCCCATGTCTCTCCTTGTTCAGATTCTTCCCATCTGCGCAATAGCTCAACCTGCCAGGCTTCATCACACACAAGGCAAGCAAACACTCTTGACTACTCATTCAGCATCCAATGACACTGGGGCCCGGGCACTTGTGGTAAACTTCCTGTCATGTGTGCTTCTAAAACATCTCCCCAACGTAGAAACACGTTTTTACTGTCCCCAGGCGTTTCTGAGTTCAGGTTTCCACTGTAGAATGGACGTTTCTGAATTAAAACAGACGTTTCGGGATTTAAAAGAGCTGATGTGTGATTGCAGGATGTTTTGGCCATCTGTGGCGGGACCCTCCCCAGCTGGTGCAGTCAGCTGCTCTTCTCCTGCAAGTTCCTGTTCCCCTTTGACATCAGGCGCCGCTACTTCTACTGCACAGCCTTTGGCCTGGCCCGGGCCCTTCACCACCTGCAGCAGCTGCAGAATGCTGAAGGAGGCAGCGCAGGCAATGTGGACAGGGAAGTCAGGGAGCTGAGAGTTGGTCGTCTGACCAGGCAGAAGGTGTGTCCTGTCAAACTGATCTGTAGATGTACGCTCAGATCATGTGTATAGCGTCAGTGTCCACACGCTGGATCATGAAGTTGAAGGTGCATGTCAAATCAGAGCAACAGTGCAAAGGTATCTTCCATGTCAGCAGTCAATGCCCAGGCAGGCACAAAGAGCATGGCTGGCCTGGATTGCCAGTCACTGTCTCTGATTTTGTGAAGTTGCTGTTGATTTCTGGTGCTTCCTGTACTATGCCCTTCGTCTGTAACTTAATCGAACATAATGCATGCGCTGTCAGTAGAGTCAATTTGATCTGATGCCTGACTGTGAGGCTGCCTGCCACCCTTGTGTCCCATCCTTGGTTGGCATCCCTGAGCTTGAGTGCTGTTTGACTGTCACATTGCTGGCTGTGCAGGTGAGAGTGTCTCGCAAGAACATGCTGCTGTCAGCCGAAAAGGTGATGGAGACGTACGCCTCCCACAGAGCAGTTCTGGAGCTGGAGTACTTTGGTGAGGTGGGCACAGGTCTGGGTCCCACCCTGGAGTTCTACACCCTTCTGTCTCATGAGCTGCAGCGTAAGGGCCTGGGCATGTGGCGCTCTGACACCGGCAAAGACTCTGAAGCTGCTGCTGCCCAAGGTAATCAGAAAGGACTTGCATGCCATCGCATCCAAGGTGCGACTCATGCATGTGGACATGGCAGACTGGCCAGAGTCGGACCCATTGCTGCCATTGAAGTCTGAGTCAGTCAGGTCTGCAAAGCACATACCAGGCACAGCAGCAGAGGAATTGTACAGGCTGCCAACCAGCATCCTGACCAGCCAGAGGTGCAACAGCTTGTGGACCTGCTCAGCATGTTTGTCACGTGCTTCCATGCTCCACTTGAGATGTTGGAATTCAGCAGTGCTGTAGTGTGTGTGCTGTACTATCAAGAGGGTTGATCCCAATATCATGCTGCTGCTGTGCGGCAGATGAGTCTTAGGTGTGCTTGGGTAATTGTATTGTGGTTAGTCATGTTGTGGCTGGTCATTTTGAGGATTGTGTTGTAGTTAGTCATGTTGTGATTAGTTGTTCTTTGTTTAGTCATGTTGTGATTGGTCCTGTTGTGGTCAATTTCGTTGTGTTTAATTGTCCGTAACAGTAACTGGCTGTGTGCAACTGCCCTTACCTGTTGCAAGCTGTCCATCTTGCCTCTGAATGTAACCTCTGCAAGCAAGACGCTCTCAGCATCTTAGACGCTGTAGGGATGAGGCTTGAATGTTGTTTCACGGCAGTCCACTGTGCAACAGAGCTGCACCTTGAATGTGGCTTCATTGCATCAAACTGTGCTGACTGTACTGCTGACTATGATCAACAGGCACCCCTAAGAAGCCCACCGCAGGAGCAGACATCAAGGCCAGCAACCCAGACCAGCCCCATGTGGCCGCCCTCCAGTCAGATATTGCCCTAGATGGTCAGTTGCAGCAGTTTGTGACTGCCCCCCAGGGGCTGTTCCCTGCTCCCCTGCCCCCTCACCTGCTAGCAGACAGCAAGGTGCTGAGTCACTTCAAGCTGCTTGGGCGGGCAATGGCCAAGGCGCTGCAAGACAACAGGCTGCTGGATCTGCCTCTGTCATATGTCTTCTACAGGTGTAACACCATTGTGTGTTTCTCATGCTTTGCAGTTACATAAGATACGTCCACAATGTAGCAACCCCTGACACTAGTCCCCAGGCGCTGCTGAGTTCAGATATACACGTGGAACAGGCGTGTCTTGAGTAAATGATGTTCCTGAATCCTGATGAGCTGAGTCTCCAAACCATGTTGACACATTCCCTGTGTACTCCTGCATACTTCACCATGCAATGTTGTAGCCTAGCACCTGCATTATGGTGACGACTACTGAGTATGCAGTCGTGCTTTTGTTGCATGGCCGTCTTGTCACATCCAGTTTTTTGGATGGCTGCTGCGGCTGTTTATTACGAAACGCCAGATCTTGCTCAGCTTTGTTAGTGATGTCATGATCTGTCCACAATTACGAGATTAGATACATGCCTGACCCCTGTGTGTCATTGACGTGCAGGAAAGCCTTAGGGCAGCCTTTGGACCTGTACGACATCCGCAAGTTTGATGCTGCCCTAGGAGCAACCCTTGAGAAGCTGTACGCTGCTCACAAGGGCCACCAGGCCCAGGGTGGTTCCCGCAAGGGCCCCATGCTGGTGGACGGCTGCCCCATTGAGGACCTATGCCTCACCTTTGTACTACCGGGCTACCCTGAGTATGAGCTGAAGAAGAATGGCGGTGACATCATGGTGGACGCAACCAATGTTGGTGCTTACATCAGTGCTGTAGTAGATGCCAACCTAGAGTCGGGCATCAAGACTCAGATGGAGCACTTCAGGCAAGCCACACTGATGCTTCTTTGTAATGCTGCCAGCCTGTGACTGTCATGTCCTGAAAGGCATCTCACTTGTTGATTGCTGCATGCATGCACCATGCTGTCTCATTTGTGCTCAAAGCGCTCTGCCTTGCTCAAGTAAAGTAGGTTGCATTTGCAAGATGGCATCTCCTTGGTGAGACGCAGGTCAATCCCCATCAGCCATGCAGTGAGCCGAAGAGTGGACTCTTACCATTATATGTCATGATCCCCTTTGTTGTACTATCATATCAAGTTAGTATTTGTCTAAATCAACTGAACATGCTGTGCTGCAGGACTGGCTTCAATGAGGTCTTCCCTCTTGACGCACTCAAGTGCTTCTTTGAGGATGAGATTGAGGCTATGATGTGCGGCACCGGGGAGAAGTGGACCGTGGAGGCCCTCACCGACACCATCAAGTTCGACCATGGCTACACAGCCTCCAGCACAGCCATTGGCTACTTCCTGGATATCTTGACAGAGCTGGATGCGGCAGACCAGCGCAGGTTCCTGCGCTTTGTCACTGGCTCCCCAAGGCTGCCTCCTGGTGGCATTGCTGCTCTACACCCCAGGTAGCCCTTCCACTGTTGCTTGACTTCAGGACCCTATTCAGCACTGTACAGTCTGGAGTACGCAGCCAGTTGTGAGTCATCAGGCACTCTGGCTCGAAGGCATGAATGTGGTGTGCGATAACAGCGAGCTGGTGAGAAGCTGCTCAACGCTCAAGAGCCTCGTGTCCCCTGCTGGTAGTATGGGCCAAAAGTGAAAAGTGCTGTCTTCACCGCTGCCAAGGGCTTACACTGCTGCTCAGCGCTGCCATTTGCTCTGTTCACCCTCCCTCAATGACAAGCCAACTTTCTTGTCAATCAGCAGCAGTGTGCCTGTAGAATGCAAAGGTTGTCATGGCACGTCAGATGGTGTTGTAGATGCTCGACAGGGCAGAATGTTTGATCATCGCTGTCTGCTTGTTGCTCTCGGCACACCCAGGGACGTGTTTCAGGCTACCACTGTATCATGATGGTTATGCAGGTTGACAGTGGTCCGCAAGCACTCCAGTCTGACGCCAGAGCAAGCTCAGTCATTGGGCTCATCTGCCAGCCCCATGGCGGGCTCACTAGGACACCAAGGGAGTGTGTCGGTCCTGTCAGACGGTGACTTGCCATCAGTCATGACTTGTGCCAATTACATCAAGCTGCCACCTTACTCCAGCAAGGTCGTCATGAAGGAGCGTGTTCTGTATGCCATCAGAGAAGGCCAAGGGTCGTTTGACCTGTCCTGATTTGTAGATAGCTGAGTTTTGTCTTTGCATGCCCAGAAGTGTATACTGCAAAATTACCAGCAGGTGTCTGTCTGCTGAGTCAATGTTTCTGCTTTGCAATGGCGCTTTTTGCTAACAACCTTATTTGTCTAGATCAAGCTACTTGATAGCATAGCCTATCAAGCGTGTACATTCTCATGATAACATTTGCACTCGAGTAACCCTGTAATATAGACAATTTTGCTTTCAGCATCATTGTGCTCGGTTTTCAGCTGATTTAGCTACTTCAAAATTGCATTCAGCAGGAGCCAGCAGAGATCTCAGTAGCACATCTGTATATAGGCCTACCTGACCACCGAACCAAGGGCTTGCATTCACCGATTGCATGCATGTTTTCAAGATGCTATATAGCAGTAGTCCTTGCAGCACTGCTTACAATTGTCCAGCTTCTGTCTCTGCATCAGTACTTGCAAGCATGTTGCATGTGCCAAGTCTAGACACTAACTTTTGTCGTGGTTGATGTGGTGATATACAAGCTATCAAATGTCAGGTATAGACTGAATGCGGTGTTCATTTCATGTCAGCAGCCACTGACTGCATCACAATGTTCATTCTGCTGTTAACTTCCGTCAGCTCTATCATGCGTGATCGGGATGCTGCTTCTTTATATGAACAGACAGTGATGCTGCTGATACCCCAACGACTTCATGGCAGATCGAACACACTCTTGGATCGGGCTTGGTTCGCTTGACCTGCACAGGCAAAGCAAGCGTGGAAAAAATTGCTTCAAGCATTGGAAAACAACCCAATCACTGGAGTAGCTGCTTCCAGCTGCCTTTCAAGGCATTGCAAGACAAGCCTGTGTTGCCTGTATGACCTTTTCGGATCCAGAATGCCTGTCAAATAGGTCACTGCTGTCAATATCATGAGCACCAACTTTGGAGGCACAGACGCTGCCAATGACGCACCTTGACAGTCTTCTTGCCATGTAGCTTCTGCTCCAGCTTCAGCAGCTGAGTCATGAACCCAGCGTTGGGGCTGGCACAAGGGCGATGCTGAGTCACAAACTCAAGCGCCTCCTTCAATGTCCAATCCTTGGTCTGCATCAGGTAGGCCAGGGCTAGTGTGATTGACCTGGACTTGCCCTCATGGCAGTGAAGAAGAAGTTTGCCGCCGCTCTGCTGGGCTTCATTGATGAAGTCTGTGGCTTGAGAGAAGAATGGGATGATCTCTTGCTGTTCTACATCCTTGAGGGGATACCGGCGGCACCTGCAGCCAGGGTTTGACAAGCTCTCAAAACAAAAAAAGTGGGGGTTGCCCTCAGTTGCTTGGACCCTTTCTGAGGGCAGATTCAATGGCAGCATTGTTTCAAAGATAACATCAGCAACAAATGTGCAGGTTGCCCGCAAACTATCAAAGGCAAATTGGGGGCAAGACACTGCCCTGCTGCATGGAAGCCTTATGGCTGTCAAAGCCTGGACGCAGGCCCTCATCAACCCACAGTTATGCTTGGCACCCCTGATGCAGCTAGCATCAACAACACAAGCACGCACTACAGATGTTCCTGATTGCGGCTTCAGTAGCATGTAACACAAGCCAGCAAGCAGCAGTATATCATGTCAGGCTGGGTCATCAGACAGACAGACATGCGGACAACATTGCCTGGAAGCAGGCAGGGTATGTCGCTTGTCAGAGGTTGACGTCATCAGCATGTCACACAGCAGAGCCTTGGAAGAAACAGGCTGCAGCAACAGTTTGTTGCATCGAGGAATCGAGAACCATATGTTTCTGTCCTTTAACGCTCTTTGAGATGCCTGCAGAAGGCGCTATTTGCATTCATCAGCATTTCAAGTAGCGCTGCACTGGAGGATGCTTACACAAAGCCTTGTGCCTCATCAGGCTGCAGCAAGTCCTCAGTTGCGTTGAGGATGTGGGTGATACCCAGGTGGCGCAGCACATGCAGGGATGATGCTTCGACTGCTCCAGACACATACAGATGTGGCAGCAGCTGCGTCGGCCTGGAAGTGGCCGCAGCATCTTGTAAGCTGCGCAGACGCTGCAGCATGTGCTCCAAACGCACCTGCATCCCATGTGACTAAGATTGGCCACACACACACACACACTGCTACCCAGGATCAAATTTGTGTGTTTATGTTTGTATACTTGTTTATTCTTGGTGACAGCAGGTGCTGGTGCAGTTGTTGATGTTGCCGCTTGCAATAAGTCTGGGTGAATGCAGCATGTACTTCACATCTGCCTGCAGTCCATACACCAGTACAGCAATGAAGCGCAGCCTGGTCTGAACAGTGACAACATCAGTTTCATGGTTGCATGAAGTTTTTCTACCATACCTGCTGGACAATAGGAAGACAATGGGATGCATTTAAGTAGAGGGAATGTCTGCAGGCAAGGGCACAGGGTTTCACACAGCAGCATGACATCCCTCAGAGTGACAAGTTCACTTTCCTCAGTACCTGCTGGAATACTATCTTTTGTTTGATTCTTTTTCCGGGAACTATATACATGACGAGTGTTTCAAATATACCTTGAGTTCATAGCTGTCCACAATGGGCTGAATACCATCCAGAAAGCCTGTGGTAAGGCGTGGCTCTGGAACAGCCCTCTTGGTTTGCCACTCCTCTACTGCCGCCCTTAGCTCCTCCCCTTTCTCCCTACAGCATTGAAAGGCAGAGTTTGAGGCATTTCCCCACAAGGGAGGCACTCCACCATTGCTGCCCTCGGCTCCCTTCCCTTTATTTACCATCAAAAGCCAAAGTGTAAGCTTTTGCCTGGGGAAAGATGAGTCAGAGGACTAACAGGGCATCAGCTGCTGCAACTGTTTAGCTGCATCTCTGTTCAGGCAGATTTCCTCAAATTTTCAAATCTTGATCTCTGCACAAAAGAGACACAACACTACTTTGCCCATAAGGGTTTCCAGTTTGATTCCGCCCAAATTGTTGCTTTAATCCTCAAGCACACAAAGGCCACTTTTATGGCCACTCTGTCTATTAGTGCCTACATCTTGCCTTCTCATTCACACAAGCCTTTGGGTGGCAGAAGGGCAACTGTTTGACTGACAAAGTCACCCTTGGTGTTCTCCCTTGGATTTTGCTGCAACACAACGTTGCACGCTTACTCACAAATGATCTGAGAAGACACTGCAGATGGTGCAATGCAGCATGGCACACATGGACTATTCAGGCCTTAAGCAAACACTTGTGAAGCCGTTGTGTGTATGTTGTCTCACATGGATCAAATGTCCCTACCGTGACGGCCAGAAAAGGCCAGCCTGGCCAGACAAGAATTGTGCCACACACACCTATCATTTGCAGCAACATGCAATACTATCAATATCATAATTAGAGAGGATACCGCATATCAGCTTTCCAGTGGTCCAGGCGCTCCTTGATCATGTCATTCCTCTGAGCTTCCCTGTTGATGCTGCGGATCTTCTGAGTAGTAGATGGGCTGGTGCTAGAGCGCCTGTGAGGAGGCCCTGCACACCAAACCAGCTTTCACATCAGATCCTGAGTATAATGGAATTGTACTGTGCAACCAGCGGTGTAGGTCCATGCATGCATCTTTCTTCTAGGGCTCTAAGTGTTTGTTCATTCATGCTGCCATTCAACATATGTCTTCCCCTAGGGTCAGGTATGCACAACGCTGAGTAGCTCCCTGTATGAGGTCCTGTCTAGGCAGTCAGGGTACTAGCAAGAATGATGGTGTGTATGCACACTCCTGTGATGTCTATTCCAGAGGTGCGTGAAGAGCTTTTTGCAAGTAGACAGTTGCATTGTGCAAAGACAGCATGTAGCAGAGGATCACAGACTCAGCTATCAGCATGCAATGCCTTCTGCTGGCCGGTTTGGTACAGAATCTCTGCCATCTTTGGAAAAGACTGCCTTCGGTGTTGTGCTGGCAGTCAGCCTGGCTTCTGAGGGCCCGGCTGTCTCAATGGCCAAACAAACATACTGATACAACATTCACATGCAGCTATACCTGCATCGTCTCCATTGTCTATGTCAACAGGCTTACCTCTGCCATTTCTGTTGGCGCTGTGCTGCAAGTTTCACTAGCTTCCAATTTCTCAATGGCCAATGAAAAACTAACCAAAACAACATTTGTTGGCAGCCATGTCTGCCTTCTACTGCTTACGTGGATTGGCTTACCTCTGCCATCTCTAGGAGACAGACTGCCCTTTGGTGTTGTGCTGCCAGTCTCACTGGCCTCCACCTCCTCTATGTCTTCAATGAATGCATCGATCCAGTCACTCAGTACCTCAAACATCATCTCCAACAGCCCCTTGACCCTCATTGTGCCCTGCAGCCCTGCCCTCATGGCCTGCATTGTATCATGAGGCTTATCAGTGACAAACAAGACTTCATGGTTGTCATGTGACCGCGTGTCTGCCGAATATACCTGGGTGCGTTTTGTTTCTGGGTCTGATTAGGGAGGAAGTGTGCTGGGCAATGTTTGCAACCGCTGAATGCTCTACCTATAAGACTTCAAGTCATGTGTCCTTACATGCTTCAGGGCCTGCTCGTCGCTGCTTTGGTTATGACAAATAACTTCTATTGGAACAGCAGCTTCCAGTGTCTCGGCTTTGTAAAAGCTGTATCCCTGTGATAGAACAGCCTTTGCTTCTGCAGCAGGGCAAGACCCCACAGCCCTAGGGCAGGTCCATCAGCACATGTGCTGCTCCGAGCACCCAATTGATCACATGCGATAGGTAGGCTGTGATATGTACAGTCTATAATGCTGCTACCTTTAGACGGTGCTGTGATGAACAGATTTGCACCAAGTTGTTAGCTAGTTGCAATTCATCAGCCATGTCATGGCGCAAGTCATGCAGCAGCTGTCTGGAATAAGCTCAAGCCATCGCATTATCAGAATTATCAGCTGACACAGAGCTTTATGGGCCCCTGTTGCTGCAATGGGTGACTGCAGTGAATGCCAATCCTTTCAATGATGCTGACACCTCCAAGTGGTTCTAACAACCCAGGTCAAATTGCAAGTTGCACCAATGAAGATGGGGAAAAAGATACCCAAACGAGTCAAGTTTGATTACACTACAAAACATGAAAAAAAGTCAACTGAAGTAAAGCCAATGCATATTGAGACCAGATTATACTGCAACAAAATTGTTACGGTCCGCTTGCAAACTCACCTTTTGGAAGGTGATGTGAGCCACATTCGACTGCTCAACAGCCTCCACAGCAAACTTGCTGCCTGACACAGCCTCTTTCAGAATTGCCTTTGCTACCTGCACTCAACACGCAGGTGTCTGTCCGTCACAAGTCTGGCTTCCTCAGGAATAAACAACAATGATTTCTTTTTAGATTTAATACTATTGATGGGAAGGTAGGAAGCCTGCATGATGGGAGATATGCAAGAGGTGCTGCAACAGAGCCTGGCATTTGGTCGCTCTGGATGGAAGCACACATGGTCAACTGAAGATCTGCAGCGTTCTCTCATGCATGAAAGTACCACATGCTGTGTCACACCTGACAAGATTGAACCCGTACCTGAGACAGAGGCGTGGGCTACATGCAAAAAAGGACCCTGGGGTGGTACAAGGCAAACTCACCTCAACATCATTGAGTGCGAGCTCAGTGAGTCGATTGCAGGCTGCATCTTCAGCCGAGACCAGTCCACCTGGGGGCCGCCGCTGCACTGTTGCATCTATTGCTACCAGGCGACCCTGCGCACTGTTGCCCACTTCAGGTTTGTTGAATCTGAGGGCAAACAAAAGAGGGCAAGTACAAGTACAAGGGCAAGAGCAAGGGCAGGGTCAGGGGCAGGGGAAGGGTGGGGCCAGGGGCAGGGGCAGGGGCAGGGGCAGGGGCAGGGACAGGGGCAGGGGCAGGGGCAGGGGCAGGGGCAGGGGCAGGGGCAGGGGCAGGGGCAGGGGCAGGGGCAGGCCCAAGGGCAGCTGCAGGGGCAGGTACAGGGGCAGAAGCATGATTCAAGCTTGCTGAGGATTGTCAATGGTTGCTGTAAAGTCTGACTGTGACATGAGTGCAGAGTGTACCTGAAGGGGGCCATGGTTGCTGTACATGATGTTGTGGGGGTTGCCCCGCCACCCCAGGGCCTCACAAGGGAATCTGTCAGCATTGCCCAGCAGCATGTCCAGCAAGAACAACCTGTGCCACGCATCACATGCATCATAAAACCTTTAGGTTTTTTAACAGACCAGACATGGGGAGGTGCTCTCCCAGGAGCTTCTACACACCTGTCTAAACTATGTGATGGCGGCCCAGGCTTTCTCAGGGCATGCAAAGCCTGCAAAGAGCTCAGGGATCTGGCTCGTGCTGCAGCCGACAGGCGCTCAAGCACTTGCTGCTGAACAGCTATTCTGTGTTTGCATGAGTCATGACTACATAAACTGTCTGACCACAATCATATTGCATCGTAAACTTGCTGACAACAGGCAGTAAGTGATTCGCCCAATGTTATGCACCGTTGCTGACCCAGTGCTCGCTGCCGGTAATGCTAAAGGCAAGCGCAATGATGAAGCGTCACTCTGAAGCACTTGCCAGCATACACGCTCAAGGGTGTTCACGTAGAAATCATCGCATTGCTGTCACGGTAACATCACTATGGTAACAGTATTCCGGTGTCACCTGCCCAAGTCTGCTGCTGTCTGTTCAAGCATCTCTGCCTGAAAGGGCCGGCTGACAGCGAACAATGCTGAGCCGGGCACATACTCCATGACCAGCATGCA
>JAABUU010007475.1_pt1 | contig 11215 bp, 13 predicted proteins | sample 5559301 | NCBI WGS metagenome assembly JAABUU01 (sample SAMN10711884, study PRJNA513360) | rock metagenome | isolation source: Antarctica rocks | place: Antarctica: Victoria Land, Richard Nunatak white
TCTGCAGCAGCTCCCAATGCGCTGGACCTGTTGTCATGTTGAAGGCGCCTGCATGCAATACGGACATGTCAGTTGACGCACCTGAAAGTTGCCATGGGTTGCTTTATGCTGAAATGAAATATTCAAGGCATGGCCTGTATGACAGAGAAAGGCTGTAATCTGCAGCTGCAGCCCCTGTGCAGCGTCAGCACTGGGCAACAGAACAATGCGTGTTGGCCAGCAACTCAGCTGGGATGTCGCCAGGGAGTAGTGGTGATCATGCAAAGGCTTACTGCGTGACATCAGCTGATCAACGAGCTGACTGACGTCATTGGTGCTGGCTGACACACAGCAGCACTGCCAGCTTGTCAGCGGCCATACCTGGATACACAATGAGCTGCACACCCCGCTGTGCATAGACCATTGCTAACTCTGGGAAGCGTAAGTCGTAACAGATGCCGATGCCCATGCGGCAGGCCGGCGTATCCACAACAGTGAAGCTTTCGCCCTGAGTCAATGTTTCTGACTCCTTGAATGTGATCTTCCCAGGTATATCAATGTCAAAAAGGTGCACCTGCACAAGTTCTCAAGCTTGGCACTGTCCAGAGAGCACATGAGGCATTGGCAGTGACAGTCTGTAATCAGTGAGTTGGGTCGCCGTTTATATTGACAAGCTTTGCAGCAGCTGCGTCGCCACAGAGTCTACCTTGCGGTGCTTTGCAAGTAGCTTCCCTTGGTCATCAAAGATGCAGCAGGTGTTGTATATCTTGCCGCTGCTGCTTTCTGGTATTGATCCGGCAACAAGCGTGATGCCAGCCTCCTTTGCAGATTCTGACATTGCAGAGACTGAAGGAGACTTCCCGGCTTCAATGTCCTCTGCATACTTTGGGAAGCTTTCATTGGAGTATGGGCAGTTCCACATCTCTGGAAGGATGACCAACTTAGCACCTGCCTGAGCAGCTTCCTGTAAGGGCATTCACGCGCACTGCAGAAGATGCTGATTTTAGATCTGACTTCGGCTTCAGACAGGCACAAAAGTGTGTGATGTTGCTGGCCAACATTGCAAGGCTTGTGAAATGCATGCGAACCTTGATGGCCTGCTGTGCCTTCTGAATGTTCATTTCTTTGTCTGGAGAGACTGCAAGTTGGCAGAGGGCAATCTTCACCTGGGCACAGGTGGCCAACTCAGCAGGAGCCTTGGACCAGGCCAAATTGCGTTTGTCGTGAATACACGCATTTTCTAAAGTACCTTCTGCGCCTTAGGCGTCGGAATTTGCTTTGGAGCCTCTGCTGACATTGCTCTGACAGCGGCAGCGGATAGCTGTACACGGGTGGTGATGCCTTGTCGAGAGACGTCAAACACTCTGGACGGCACCAACGAGCGATTCGCTTGGTATGCGCACCCTACAATAGACAAATTGGCCGTGAGGTGATAGGACACTTGGGCCGCAGTGTCAGATCCTGACTCCTGCAGACGTCATCAAGACTAACCAGAAGCTTGTACACAGTTGGTTGACCACGCACGAGGGCCGGAGACGACAAATTTGCCAGCTAAGAGCTTGGCGACTTGCAAACGGATCAATAGCATGCCTTGACCAGAGTAAAAATGACTTGTACGAACGATTGCTATATGTTCGATCCAGCGGTATGCATGGAGATCAAGAACGAAACGAGATCAGAACGAAACGAGCGTGCGTTACAGATGAGCGTTACCCTTCTTCCTTCCTGGAGAAGAGCCAGCTTCGAGAGTGCGCTTCGCCGCAGCTCGCAGAAATACACTAGCAAGCAGGCAGCGATGGCCTGGGCGCCCAAGCCTGACGTCGACCCTTACGGCACATTGCGCAGCCTGGTATGTCACGTATCCAGGCTCTTACACTGTGTCCCTGACGGTTGACTTCCAGTTTTCAACGCCAGCTGAGGTGCAGGTACCAGTGCACAGAGGCAAAGCGTATGGGGGCAAAGTTCTGCACAACTTGAAAGACACACTCAAGGCGCGGCGTGGTTCTTATGCAGTTTTTTCATTTCTCGACGTCAATATGAATACAGTCAGAAGGTGTGCATTTGTGCAGACCCTGCAGCTGCAGTTAAAAGGCGTTGCTGATTTTGAGTCAATACAGGCAGTCCAATATCTATCAGTACAGGTGCATACTCCTGTCCTTGCCTGTCTCTGTTGTAGTTTCTTCGCGATGATGCAGCACCACCTTGTATTGTGCAGGTCAATGCTTTGCAGAAAGGCTTTCTGACACTGTCAGATGCACTTCTGGAGGAGCTGGGTGAGTCATCTTGATTACAGATGCTTTTGCCTTTCTGTCTTTGCATGCAATGAGTTTCAGAGACAGAGGATGCATTGCTGCATGCTGCAGAGTCTGTGAAGCAAGAGAGGGACTCCCTGGCTGCCACTCTGAATGAGATCCGCCATGATACCTCACGAAAGATGGCAGACATGCAGCAGCGCTTCGATCATATGTATGCCCTCATGCAAGATTGTCAGGTACAATGCATGGGCCAGGGTTGCCTGTCATCACACTGCACACACTGAGACTCAGTCCTAAACGTATCCGCACATTGCAAAAGATTTGGTAAATGGTGGCTTGCCATGTCTCCTAGAATACCCTTTGTTGTATAGATTGCTTGTAGATGCTAACCTGAGGACAGACATGTTGCTCATTTGAATTGGACTGCTGCAACGTTTTTGTTTTATGCAGAACAACACTCAGAGTTGTACTCGTGATGAGTGTGCTCGTGTTAGTGCCAAGATTGAGATCTTGGAGCAGCGTCAGGCAGCAGCTGCACAGCAAGCCTCAGAGGCCGCTCACACACAAAGCCTGCAGACCAAGCAGCTGGAGCGATCTGTCAAGGATCATCAGCAACGCCTTGCAACATCTGTCAACAAAGCTGAGTCCAGAGGCCGGGAAGCAGCTGAGCAGATAGCACAGCGTGCTGTTGCTGACTCTCAGACCAGCATGCAGGTACCCACATTGACTGAAATGTGCTGAATGCAACCCTGAGAACCATGGCATCCTCGACGGTGTCTCAGCCGATTTCAGCACATTGCAGCATTGTAATCATACAGCAGGTCTTGTCGTAGGTGATTAACTTTGCCCTTCAGTGGTGATGAGTGTAAAGCTTGGTTTGTTTGGTGAAGATAGGAAGCCTTGTAGTGAGTATCTCCCTGTATGTTGCCTGATAGATAAAGCTGCAACACTAGTGCCTTGACTGTAGGAGGCATGCGAGTGCATGGCCAGGGATATGATAGATAATCTAGTGCCGCCCATGATCGAGCGCATTGTGGCTCAGCGGCTGCGGGAGAGCGTGAAAGAGCAAGGGGGCCTGATATACAAGGACATGCTGTCTCTACGGGCTGATCTGGCCCACCTGAGACAAGGTCTGCCTAGCTCAATGGGGTCATCCACCATCCATGCATGGACAACAAGCAATATCCCTTTAGACACATGTCTTAAACTTAAGCCTCTTTGCTTTGAACTTGCAGCAGTTCCATGATTGCGCCCATCACCAACAAAGTCCTCTCACTAACTGCATGGTTACAGCAGATTATCTCAAATGCAATCACAATCTGCGTGCTTCTACTGTTGGGTCGCAACACACTGAGCACCATGAAGCCAACAGCTGAAGCGGCCGATCCATTACACAGAGGCAGTACTCCCTTGATAGCAGCCAGCTGCATTCGAATGCAAGATGAAAGTGGTTTGTTGCTGTTCTTAGGAGCTTTTGGAGTCACAGCCACAATATCAATGTCTTGTGTTTGTGCCCCATCAGCAAAGTCACCTGTGCTCTGGCATCACCTGAGTCAAGCATCAGCAACACCTTTGCATCTGTAAGCGCTCTTTGCTGCAGAGGGTGAGTCAGCATCCAGCTTGACATCAGCAGTGGCAGTGAGCGCCAGCACCCTGGCAGAAGATGTACGCCAGCTGGCCCACTGGTGCAGGAGTGCTGACAAGGCAAGGGAGCAGCAGGAGGGTCGCCTGGATCAGCTGGAGCGCGTGCCTCCCTTGCAGGCCCAGCTCAAGGCACTGCAAGACAGGGTAAGCTCACTGCTGCATGTCACACCACTTACTGCAGCACAACAGCATGGGCGCAGCTTTGTTTGTTGGACTAGTGCGGTCGAAAGTTGTAGGACTGCATGGCAAGATGATCTCCTGGGTATGCTTGCATCTCCTGCTATGCTTGCATCTGGTCTGATATCCCTGATATCCCTGATACCTCCACCATTGGAACCAAGACCAAAGGTGATGCTGGCTGTGCCACACTGCTCTGTTGCAATGACACCTGCTGTGATGAAACAACATACAGATGCAGCCTGCTTCTAGTCAAGAGCATTTCAACGCACTGTAAGGCAAACCTGCTGCTCTAACTTGCTGTACACTTGTGCTTTGTTCCTGGTAGTGTAACACCCAAGTGAGACGCACAGCACAAATGCAACTTGACATAGCTGACAACACACACAATAGTCCACTTCCACTATTCACAGTACAGCGCATGCTACACTCAGAGCGCAAAGTCTCACTACAACAAGGAGGCAGAGCAGCATGCACACTTTGTGCGGTATGGCATGTGAGCGACACGAAGGCTCTTCCACAAAAACTGCCTTGTTTTCGTCAACACGGGGGTAAATAGAAGGCTTGCTGTGAAGGACATCTAGAGATGTATGCTAGCTATTTGATGTAACTGACAGTGTATGTGTAACTGATAGTGTATCCGTCACACTGTCAACTCATCACATCACCTCATGCAGGGAGCTAGCTATACACCAACAGACGTATTGTTGATATGCTGACTGCCAAAACAGGGCCTCATACAGGGAGCTTCTCAGGACTGTTCATACCTGACCCTCAGGAAGCAAATGCCCGTAGTGGATGACTGAGTGAATAAATGATGTGATATGCTGCTTGCAGGTGACCACAGCCTCAAAGAACCAAGGAAGGCATGCCCAGTCTGTGGAGGACATCATCAGGGTATGCATGCAGAGCACAATGTCTGAGCCCCTGCATTCAGCGTACATGCTTCCCAAAGACTGGCATGCCTCGTTTTGGCATGGAGATTGCAGCCTGCACTGCTTGCAAATCCACGTCACAGCCACTGCTGCTGTTGTTTGCCAGCATGCATTGCTTCCTGCCTTGTTGCTGGCTTCAAACGTTTCAAGACCAGCTGTTTTCAAGTCACATTTCACACCAGCAAATGGCTTGCCCACAGACTAGACAAGGCCTTGAGATCCCGTCCAGTCTGCAGATTGCATATGCCATCCAATGCCGCTGCATGTCAGTGCCGCTATGTTGGAATTCAACACAGCCCTGCCCTCCCCAGAAAAAGCTTACGTTTGGGTGCAGGCGCTCGTCATGGACACTGCAGCTCTTTCAAGGCAGAGCAAAAGCTTGGATGGGCAGCTTGCTAACATCAAACACCTCAGTGAGCGTACACAGGGGCAGCTGGTCAGGTCATCCTGGGTCTTCTCCAATGCCCTGGGCATCCCATCCCCGCTGGCAGACACATTGTCAGAACGCTGATTTGCCAAGCTCTTAGCTGTGTGTGTACTCAGAAGCGCACTGAGCTTGCTCACATGGTCCTGACCATCTTTCCTCCATGCATCATCAGTTGTGACAATGACATATGTGGTCTGTTTGCTAGATGGTCTAAGCAAGGTGTTTTGTGTGCTCAGAACCCGAGCTGTGGTCAAGCATGTTTACGATACCAGCCTGCCTGCAGGACGGCTTGGACTAACATGCAGCATGATTCCATGATTGCACACTGCAAAGCCTTGGAACACTTAAGTGTCAAGAGCTCGCAGCTGTTGTGCTCACCATGAGCATATTTTGCCACCTTTGTATCATACAAAATAGTACAGCAATGCTCTCGATAGAGCTACAGTTGCAACAAAATGCATATCGCCATTTTCTGCAGGTCAGGTGCTTCTTCAATCACTTTGCCGCCTGTGCTGCTGTGTGCTCAAGGCTCTGCTGTGTGCTCAGGGCTCTTGACATCTGCAAACAAGTCTACGGCAAGCAGCGCACTGGCTTGCGGTCAGTGTGCTATGGTGTCTAATTTGTAAAGTTAATCAGTCATGGGATCTAACAGGTCCAATCTGCTAGCCTGTGTCTGACGTTTAAACACTTTTTCAATAGCTCACCGGCAACTGCTCACCCCACCTCTGCTCAGCTGCATGGATGCCATGCAATTTAAACAGCAGAAATACAGGATGGTGGCATGTTACCTAGCAATGTATGGCAAATTGCAATATTGCATGCGCAGCCAATGCCAGTCAACTACGTAAATTGTTTACTATGGCGGGTCAGCTTCGTTGCAGTTTTGCATGTGCAGCAACTCAAGGCCTTGCCTACCTAGGTGCATAGTACGCCATCACACCTTTGTTGTAGTCAACATGGCCAATATGCCGCGAAGTTGTGCATGGCATTGCAGATCAAACCAAGCTTGAACAAATCATGGCATTGCTGTTCAGCTAACAATCATTCATCTCCTGCAACTTCTACAAACGCATTGTGGCTGCCGCAGCATGCAAGTCAAAGGAGAAGGGCAACTCAAAGACCGATTTCTTGTTTTAGAAGCTTTTATTGGGTGAAATACATAGGTATAGTGTCTAGCATCTGTGGGTTGAGGAATCGTGTTTACAGGGACCACTGAGTTTGTCTAAGACACCTGCATCAAGTTGGATAGCATACCCAACAGTATTTGCAAGAACTGTATTCAAGCAGGGCAACAGATGAAATATGTCAAGCAAAACACTGCAACAAAGGCGTGCACATGCAGATATCAAGTGCTTGTCCTGTAGTTCTGTTCACGCATGAGCAAGACCTGTGCTGCTGGCGTCTGCAGAAAGCATATCCGGGGATGCACTGAGTGACCGTGCGCAGCAGCCATCAACGCCTCCTAGCGTGTCGCAGACACTGATTGAAAAGCTGAGGCTCTAGCAGATGCTTGCTCGGGGCAAAACGGCGTGCTACTGCCTCACCGGAGATTGTATGCAGAGTCATTCTCATGTTTGGCACGTCATGAATAGTGGTTTCAAACCACAAACGTCGTAGTCAAATAGCAAGTGACAGATTCGTGAACACCCCCATCATAAGTAACAACGTGTACAACATGCCCGCAACGCCTAGACGTAAGGCGGCCAGTCAGCAGACGCAAAGCCCTGCTGTTTCGTTGGTGGGTCGTTCTGTTGCCATCCCTTTAGACATATTCAAGGAAAGCGACTCACAGTACACTGGCAAGGTCGTTGGCACGCCTAGGCGCAAGAAAAATGCCGTTTAAGTCAAGGTCGATCACATGATACAGAGTACTGGTTTCCCGCTGACGAGGTTGCAAAATGGGTTGTGAAGGACAACCCCACTGCAGATGTACTCTCCACCCCCAAGACTCCTAGGAGCAGAAAGACAGCGCTTCACCAGAATAGTTCCAACAATGCAAGTACTGCAGCATCCAATCAACCAACAAAGCACGCTGAAAGGTTTAAAAGGAAAGCAGTGCTGAACATGGAGGAAGCTGCACTTCTGGACACCCAAGTGCAGGATGCTGCCAGTTGCCATCCTGAGAGACCAGAGGACCTTGCTGAAACCATTGAAGGGCTGGTGAGCTCCAATTGCAAATCGTGTTCTTGCTGTACAATATCTTGCAGTCACAGCATATCTGACAAGATTGTTTGCAGGCGGCCACCAGCGCTGAGGAAATACAAGCTGTCACAGCCCCTGCTGTCTCCTTGAGATGTGAGTCTCTATGTAACTGTACACAACCCTCACTGATGGGCTTTCTTCAGCCCAATCCTGTGAGCTGACGCGTGAGTCTGTGCTGCAGGGCTATTTGCAACTGGATTGCTGGTGGTACTGCTTGCTGTATTGACTATGAAATGGGACCCAATAAAACACTGGCTTAGCAGCTAATTCAAGCCTTATCCTTACAAAGCTCTTAGACACATGAAGTGCTCAGGTGTCTAAGCAAGAACGAATCAGATTGAAGAGCTCAGACTCTGCAGAAAGGATGAACACTCAATCTGCTTGTGTGTCAAATGTCTCGCCATCTTACTCTTACGTGCTGCGTTCAATTATGTTGGAACTTGTTGCTTTTCCTGGTTCACAAGCTCCAGATTTATTGGCAGCTAGTGCTGCAACGCTGGCTGCCCTGTCAAGAGAGCAGTCTTGTGCTTTACAATGATGCTTTATTAAGGGCAGGCTTGGATGTTGCTGTGCCTGACTGGCCAACAGTGGACACTCGCTGGATACATGCTGAGCTGCTATATCTTTGATGACACATGTACCATACTGATCCGAATCTTGTACTCACTCAGCAGCTACCCTGGCATGCCAACTTTTTAGGCAGAGTATCTGCCACATGTCAGCAGTGATTCTCTCTGCACACTGCTGTAGCTGTGAGAACGGCATAAGTCCGAGCACTCTGCGTTGCTTAGCTCTTTAGGTATTTGCTTGTGGGTATGAGCATATGCGGCTGATGACAGATTCTGGGGAATACGGCTGTGCCCTCGGCAAGCCCTTCTATGTATGCTTCTGTACAGTACAGACATTGCGACAGTGTCTGCACTTACACTGTACAGATTACAAAACCCATTCTGGTCTGCCAAACACATGCATCAACATCGCCAGACTAAAATTGTGTAGCGTCACGGTAACAAACATTTAATCATTATACCTAAAATCAGACAGAGGTCTGTACTTGACACACACCCTATCATTGGTCTTTATTCCGGATAGCCAAACAGAATAGGCAAATCACGCAGATTCAGAGCCAGTAGATGAGAAGTTCCGTTCAGCACTTGCAGTTGACAGCTTAGCGGATTTGCTTTTCTTCTTGACCTTGTGACGTCCTGCAAACAATATGGAGGGGTTCAGCAAACTACAAATGACGTGTCACCACTGCAGATAATTTCAATGATTGAGCTTTACTGGTAAACTGCATGTTGACTGATTGTCAATGCGCGACACACAGGGCTGCATATGGACCAAGTCATCCCTGCATCGTGACGCGTATCAGCAGATGTGCATGTGCCATGCATCTTGTACCTGAGTGTTTCCGGTCCTTCTCTTTCTTATGCTTCTTCTTGTGCGGCTGGTCTTCGCCATCCTCTCTGTGCTTGCGCTTCTTCTTGGAGCTGCGATGACTGCCCAAGTCCTCAGACTGCCGTATCCTGCTGACTAGCTGCTCAGCTGCAGACTGATGTGCAGTCACTCCATCTGGCTGTACTGGGGCTGCTGGCTGCAGCTGCTGCTGTAGATGACTGCCTACCCTGCGACTTGATGGCAGCTGCTGCAGCAATTCCGTGTGTAGCTGAGAAACAGGCAGCTGACCATTTGTGTGCCGCTGGTTATCTTGAGCAGCAGGGGCAGAGCTGGCATGTAATCTGTCAGCAAGCAAGGAAGCTGGGGCAGCAGCTGACTGCTGGCGGGCAGAGGTGGGGGCTGCCTCTGCAACTGATTCCGGCTCATCTTCCGATGACTCATCATCATTCTCAAAGATGGCCTTGAAGAGGTCAATGGGCTTCTCAAGTGCTGCCTGCTGTCGCTCTGCATTGCAATATGCAAACGATGGTGACTGGCTAGTGGACAGGTCTGAGACCATGGAGATGCTCAGCAGTAAACATGCTGCTGGTCCATCCAAGAGGCACACATGTGGCAAACAGAAGCCACATGAGTCTCCCAGCAGATGATGGGAAGCGATTAACACAGCATTAACAACAAGGTATAAGCAGCTGCAGCAATGAGCCCAGGATGGTGTGAAGTAGGCACACAGGCTGTCATGCTGTACACTCTCACCTGTGGAAGCCCCTGCATCAGACTCACTCCCTTGCTCTATCTGCACCTGCTGGTTCTGTCCCTGAGGACCAGGTTCCTCCTGGTTGCTTGTTGCAGCTGCCATCTCCATACCCAGTGAGCTCAAGAAAGCATCCGCCATTGCAGCGCCATCCTGCGGCTGCTCATCTACAGCAGCAGCGGCAGCAGAAACGTCTTGGAAACGCGGTGGCGGTCCTGGCAGTTGCTGCTGAGGTTGCCCTGCCTTCAGCTGCTGAGGGTGCTGCTGGGGAGGGGGTGGAAGCTGCTGCTGCAGCTGCTCTGGCTGCTGTTGCCGAACAGCATCAGGTTGACTTGTCAATGCATCTTGAGGTGCAGATGGTTGCTGCCCAACAGCTGCCATGGTGTCAGGCAAGGCCAGGTAGTCAGTCTTGAAGCGAGACATGTGCACTGTCCTGTCAGCTTTGCCCTTGTAAGGGTCCATCACATTGAAGCGCTTGCACAGCAGTGGAGCAGGCCGCCACTCCTCTATTGACCGTGTTGGAGCTGGCCTGTCCAGCGGTGGGGTGGTTGTGGGCAGTGGCTTTGCGGTGGCCTGCTCCAAGACCCCTTGTGGGATGCCAAGTAGCTGTGGTGCGCCACTGCTGGCAAAGCGATTGGCCATAGCGGCCACCATTGCTTGGGCTGATGCTGCTGACACACCTTGTGCAGCTGTAACAGCAGCTGCAGGGGCAGGTGCCCTGTGCTGTAGCCCTGCTTGCAAGCTTGACTTCTGACTGTTCTCAGCTTGAACCGAAGGCTGCTGGAAGTTGCTAGCCAGCAGGTTCTTCAGGCGTGACCTGTCACCTTCTGCTATGCCTGTCAAGTTGGGTCGAGCTGACTGGCTGCCAGAGGGTACAAAGCCGGAATATTGAACTGGCTCTGGTGGGGGTTGCAATATGGGCCCCAAGGGGTGTTGAGATGCTGAGGAGGGTAGAGCAGTCTCACCGAGAGCACTGCCTCTGTCGTCTGCTGTCAGGGGCACTGAGCGCCGAGCCACTGCTGATGCACTCTGGACCTGATTTGGGGATGCGGATAGCTGCTGAACTTTCCAAGTGTAGTATGCAGAACCCTCACCTCCACGCAAGAATGCAAAGGAAGGGTCTGTTGCGTTGCGGGTCCTGGCAATCTCTTCAAAGGCAGGGCCGTTTTTGGAGACATAGCGCGCCAATGTGCTTATGTTGCGTAAGATTGTTGCATCTGCTGGAGCGGGAATGGCTGGTCCAGCTTGCTGATGTTTTCTGGCAGAAGCTCCTGCACGAGTTGTAATGTCAGGTTGTACATCAGGTTGGTATTGCATGGCAGATGACCACATGTGACTGTGATAACGTGCACGTGCAAACCAGGCTGCATAAACCAGTATGGACAGCATATGATGTGTGTCTGCATGCGAATACTTGTTGCCCCACCCGCCCCCCTTCCCCCGCTGA
>JAABUU010007476.1_pt1 | contig 11215 bp, 12 predicted proteins | sample 5559301 | NCBI WGS metagenome assembly JAABUU01 (sample SAMN10711884, study PRJNA513360) | rock metagenome | isolation source: Antarctica rocks | place: Antarctica: Victoria Land, Richard Nunatak white
CGCCCAGTAATGACATCGGGCCTCAGTGCGAGTGAGGTAGGCGTTAAAAGGTTCCCCCGCCCTCGCTATTTCGCCCACGCCGGAGCTCCATAGTCTCAGAGCAAGTGTAAGCCCAGGGGTGTCCTGTTGTAGTGCTAGAACGATATCACATCTACCGATGAAAACTCTTCAGCGTAGAGTCCACATCGATTTTGGGCCTGAGTATGGGTCAGGTAGCATCGTACGTCGGATGGTTTTCGTATCCTAGTATCCCCTGGAGGTCTCTTGGCTCTCCTGACAAGCAGAAGGTTCGTAGCCGGCAGCACGTACAGCTGGACCTCATCGCCAGCCTCCGCGTTATAGCTGGGGCTATACCTGTAAGTTCACGTCGCTGTAAACTTTGCAGAGCCGCAAATAATTAATGGACAGGTATTAAAAGACGAAAAGAACTCCGGAGAAAATTCCCAGTTTTCTAAGTTGGTCTCAATGTGGATCTCTAGATGACCAGACACAAAGTGTTGATGATGATCGACGTTGTTCTACTTTGTACCGTGGTACACAATACTGTAATAATGACTCTACTTGTGACTGCAACTTCCATATGTCAGACATACTTTGTACCTACACCTATAGCTGTGCTAAGTCTATCGAACCTACTTTACCTTACCTATAATCAATAACGACCCGATTCACAGGAATCCAGGGGGATAACAAACGAAGCGTTGCTTCATCCGAATCACTACCTCACCAAATGCCGCTTCGCGTTTTAGAGGGCGAGCAGCTGTGACTTCAGCGCCTTTCGTCGCTTAAATCAACTGTACCAAAAGCCCATCTGATTGTATGAGTGTGATTAGGGCAACCATATCGAACCATATCAGATAGCAACAAAAACATCATGTGGAAGGCACCCAGCCCTGCCCCATTGCATAGTGGGGAGGAAGGCTCCTTCGAGATGTCAGCCGCGTGCAAGTGAGGGCTGTTGTTTCGGGCTCGTGGCATAGAACCAAGCAACGCCGGTTTCCAGTCTCGAATAGACACACCTCCACGACTGCTACCTGCGGCGTTGCCACCAGCTACAATGTGTACATCCACATGAGCTTTGTACGGGCCTCAGAGGGCTCGTATTGCACCAAGTCCCATCTCTTCCGGACGCTCCGCCAGGCATCCACAGAGGAGTAAAAGCTGCAGACCGTTCCTCGGGATGTGGACCCGACACCACGCGCCGAGCGACACTTCATTACCAGGGGTTACTAAATCGCCAAACGAGGGAAGAGCCAGAACCCGGTCCGGTAAATTGCAGCCCAATGATACGCCGCATTCTTTTGCCCGCCTCTCTGCCTCAAAAGCTTTACTGCTTCGTGCATCACCCGGGCAAGATTCACGCCGCTCTTCAACCCTGACTCCTGATCAAAGCTTTTCTCGTCTGTGTCCCCACTCACTTGTTGCCCGTGGAAGGCATGATAAAATTCTGCCGCAAAATGGGGTCCGTCGTCAGGATCAATAGGCCATAGAGTGGAGACAATCGCGCTGGCTCCTACAAAACAAGAGAGCCAAGAGAAGGCCAAGGACATCGTCCGAAGCAGGGATCAGGGCCTGTCCGCTGCCGCACCCGATGATGGTGGCCATGGCGGGCTTGTGCAATCGGATCTTGAAGAGGTCGCGAACGGCGAGGCCCTCACTGCCTGCCCTTTCGAGTGACGAAACCCTGTATGCCGATGCGTCTAGGAGTAAGGCAGATCGTATTGGAGATTTAGAATTGTAGTGCACATGGCCGAAGTAAAGAACGTGAGCACAATCGGACAGCGCACTCTGAACAGTACCCTTTGTCAAGTTGACCCACTGCATGAATTCGCGTTGAGACGTCTAGAGATTCCCTCGATCTCCTGCAGCAACCTTTCTTCAGCTTCGGCTTCATTTTTCCGCCGCTTTTCTTAGGAGGGAACGATAGCCAGGCTCTCTACATCTGGAGTCGAACACTGAAAGTTGCCAACAACTTCCTGGCCACGATACAGTGTTGTCGAGCTTTGGCAGTACGCGACAGGATGGCTCTCGGTCGATGGCACGCCATTGATAGGAATGGCGTGTATTGGTATTCGATGTACCACTCCCGTCAGGCAGAATATGATTACTTCCCTTGCCTAGATTGATTAAGGTAATTCTGGGTTGAAGAGGGGCATCAAGAGCGGAGTCAGCTCCTCGAGAGCGCTTGCATGACCTCCTTTGTGTAAGAGCTTCATCATAATTCTCTTGTGTGCCCAGGTTCTTTTCAACCCAGCGCTCAATGGCCTGAAGCGTAATGTTTGGAAGAGGAATTAGTAAGACTGTAGTGCCTTTCTTGTACAAGATCGCCTGCGAGCCGCCTTCACCAAGGTAAGCAATGTTGATGATGTCCACAAGGACGACATCGTCCCCAATCTTGCTCAACAGTTCGTTGATCATAGCCTTCGACCACTCCCGTGTTGTCTGTGATGTCCTTCGAAAGCACTATTGGGATGGCTCTGTCGGTGGAAGGCTCAGCTCGTTCAGCCTCATCCTGCAACGTGATTGTCTCCGCAATGTGAAGATTCTTGACCGATAAGGACAGATCAGATTCTACCCCGGATGCGATTGATTTTCCCTCTGTCGTTGCTTGAGGTTTTGACAAGATCCTGCACCATTTCAACGTCGAAGTAGGGGAGATCAAGTAGTCCTCGTCCTTTGGATCGATGCGTCCACTTCAGGAATTGCTCATAGGTGTGAAAGGCTTGGTCGTCGAACTCATGTCAGGGACCCCTTCCGCCTGTGCCTTTTGAGATGCCGTAAACGAATGGCAGGCGAGCCGTGATCCGGACCATGCAATAGACAATGTGCCGGCGGATTGAGTGAGAGTGAAGTTTCCATAATTCGATATCAGGGGAGAGCCTGCTAAAGGCAAATGCGGGGATCAGGCCTGAAACGGCTCGTCCATAGAATGCCTTGATCCCATAGGGTGTCGCGTTTTGGAAGAGTAGAGCAACGACCGGAAAGGCAAAGGCAAGAGTCATAAATGCGTTGCTTCTCTCTGTCTTGTGCTCAATGTTCATAATTGGAAAGAAGTCGAACCATATATATTCTTGTCACCTATCTCTGGATGCTCGCATTTGGTCTAGCTCCTGATGAATATAATTTTCATCGCGGCATGGAGGTCTAGTCATGGTCAGCTTAGACCTGTGTTTCAATACGTTTCCACTCGAGTCCCCGAGGGCGAGATCGACCCAGACAAGAGCGAATCTATCATCGACCTAAATGCTGGCTATCCATAAACTCGACAGGACCAGTATACAAAATAAGTGCATCTGCATGTAACCTCGCACCATTGGCAGCGAGTATCCTGTTCGAGCACAATAGAAAGCGTTGAGATTCCTTTGGGCGAGCTGCAAGCAACCAATCTGTCAAAGAGACAATCGAAGGGGTGAATGTGCAAAACTTTAAAAACAAGAGAAAGTAGGGTTGAAGAATCAATTTACATGAAATGATATTAGCTGTATATAAGGGCTCTGGAAGACCTGCACAATGTTCAACGTGAAGCCAAATAGGTGCCAACGTCGAAAGCTAGCCACAAGCCAGCCAACAAGGTAAGAGTGTCGAGGCTCTCGATAAACGTTCTCGGCAGCGCCTCCAATCGAAGGACCAATTTCCATGGATTATTGAAAACCTCGCAGAGCCACTTTTTTCTTCAAACACCATAGTCATGCTGGGTGGAGAAGCGAGCCTCGCGAGAAATCCCTGAGGATGACACCTAGAAAGATTGAGATCTTCTCCACGCAAGAGGTCCTTTACCTGAAACTGGAGGTCTACATAGCTGTCAGCGAGTGAAGACTTCAACAGAGCACCTCCTGATGGTAAGATCTACGATCCCACCACCGATTATCCCCGAGCAAACCCGCCGAGCCGCTTCCAAGTGGTGCCTTACATGTAAGTAAGTTACCACCTGTTCCGGGTTGATAGCGGCGGCTCGGCGAAGAAGCACAGAAGCCATCATAGGCTCCATTCGCGCGAGCCAGGCGTTCGGGCAGCGAAAAACCGGAGATCAGCGCCGGCGTATGTGTTCGGCATCGTGGCGCAAGCAGCTCTCTGCGCAAAAGACGTCCATAAACCTCAACACGATTTTCTGTCGAACTGGCGCAAATTGTCGCGATGGGCCATGTCATGTTGGAGTTTGTCGAGAGGGTTCTTGAAAAACGAGGAACGTTTGGCTCTTTTCACGAAATTGGTTCAGATCATTCGCCGAGAGGTTTTCCATGGTCACATCATGCAGCTTGGTTTCCATCTTGCCCATCCGCGATAGCATTTTTGAATTCAGTCTCTTTTTCTATCGCTCCTAAGACCCTTCTCCCGAGAACCTATATGTAATGCCTTCCCTCTCAAACAGTCGTTTGGTGCTGCAGCCCGGGCAGGCTGCCAGGAGACCCAAAACGTCTCACTCTCCAGAAATCCAGCCAGGGACCCAATTCGCACTAGGAAAGGGTTTGCGAGTATAACTTCCTGTGCCCTTCAACTATGGAGTTGTCAAACTGATTTTGCGTTGCCCTTGCTCTTTATTATTACCATCTTCGCGCGAGAGACATGGATACAATCCAGTTCTACGCAATTGCCGCAGGTCGCAGCAATACACCTCTCCTTATAATTCGTTTCATTACCCACATGGCCAATACTCACGCATTGCAGCACATGACTCCCAAACACGCCCTGCTCCCAATGATTGTTCGGAGACATCGATTCCTCGGGCCTTGGACTCGGGCGCAGGTCCCATCTCAGCTGATTACTTGGCAGCGAGCATATTCTGTCTTAGTTTCCGGGCGTCTAACGTAGCCCAAGTAAGCGTACACACGGGGCAATCACTGATTAACACGATGCCGGCCCGCTTTCTAATGTCACTCATTCTTCATTCACTACATCCGCGGCGTTCCCTTGTCTGCGTATCGTCGTTTCCATGCGTCAACAGGCACTATGTCTGTTTTCGCATCGCTCCATGGCTAATTCCACGTGGCTCCCAAATCTCCACATTTTCTCGACGAGTCGACTGGAGTATGTAGGCTGGTGGTGAGTAATATCCTTTCCGAACCAAACTTCCCTAAATCCTGATAATAGGCCACTGTCTGCATGGTCGCGCGACTTCTTTCAAAAGGACAGTTATCTCGTTTTTCATCATACAAGCTCTTTTCCCGTGGCAATCAGGTGTTGGCGACTGCTATATCTTATGCCCTGTGCCCAAATAGGCCTGAATACCGACACCATGTCCTTCCCTCAGGTATGCAGGACCGAGCTCAAGTGGTACAAATCAGTGTAGCAACTCCTGTGGTCATTGTAATTGATGTTCCCTGTTCAAGTCAAGAAGTCGCGTCATATGTTTGTGCAATGTTTTATGGTCTAAGCAGTAGCAGTGCTACTCCTGGAATCCAAGACCCCCCAGCCCAGCAGCACGAACAGAAACAACTTGCCATGGGCCGCATATCACATTAGCGCCCAATGTCCTCAAACTATTCATTGACCGCCTTTGCCATCAGCCTCCCTTTGAAAGCAGATCAGTAGAAGCTTCTACCTTTTCAGTTGGTGCCAAGTCAATGAGCTTTAAGCCATGTAAGCATGTCGTCGAAAGCAGACTTCTGAGCATCCTTGATCTTCGGTTCTTCGTAATCACCGAGGACTGCAAAGCCTATATGACATTTGTTAATACTGATAGCAGTGGAGGTACATCGTCAATTTGGCTCACCGTGCGGAACATCAGGATAGACCTTTACTTCATGTTCAATACCTTTGGTTTGTAGATGTTGGCGACCTTGCTCACGAATTTCGTCAGGGAAAAGCTGATCGTTTTCTGTGGAAGTGTTTTAGCGGGTAAGAAAACATTGGCTCCACCGGACACTAACCAACGCAGACCATCATGACTGGCGATCGAACACCTTCGATATCCTCCTTCGTCACGAGAGTTCCTACAAGAGGCACTCAAAATCAAGCCTTGAAGTCCGGACTTCGAGAACTGACCATGAGCCATCGCGCCAGCCTTGATGACCGGGGCAGTCTGTGCAACAGCATGCTCTTCGTCCTTTGATGCCTTACTTTGCGAGCCAGTATCCAATTGCTCTCCAGCTAGCAAGAGCACGTACTTGGCCCCAAAACAATACCCTACCGCATAGATACCTCCACCGTTTGCTATTGCATCTGCAAATTCATCTTTGACCCCTTCGATCACCTTGAGCAGTAGGGGCAGAACCTTTTCGGGTGTTTGCCTTGCTAGCCACATGTCAATCATGAAGGATTTAGCAGTCTCAGCTGCCCGAAGCTTGACCTGTTCGATGACTGATGGAGAGGGCTCTTGATGGGCATTGGCGTTGGTTGTGCTGTTAGGTGCCGGATCCCCACCAAATCTGCAGCGGAGACTTAGCGTCCATGGTATGGTCATACGACAAACTCCACCCATCAGCTCATAACCGGACTATACATATGCATTCACAAGAGCAAATCAATGGCGCAACGACAAGTCAAATAAGGAAGCCATCAGATGATCAGATATTCTCACGTACTGGTCTGGCATAACCACCAAGAAACCTTCACCGGCAAATTGATCGGCTTGCAGCTGATTATTCACAGACTGGATACCGGTGCCTCCAGTAAGAAAGAGCAGCAGCTTTGACGGTGAATGTGGGTAATCGCTCGGCTTGGTAATGTAGACCTATCGAAACCTATAAGTTGGGATTTCTTAATGTTCTCTAGAGTACTGAGGTGATTGCGCTCAACAAAGGCTTCTACATTCCTTGCTTGTGTATGTAAGAGAGGTTTGCAGCTAAGCTTGGACATGGCGAAGGTCTCATGCCAAGTTCTCCATGTAGCCTATCTCTGTTGCCGATGCAGAAGGAGAATGGGTAAGGCAATACAAGAACAGATGAGCCGTACGTACCTCTACACCGCTGATGTTGGACATCTCCTAGCTCCTTTAAGTGGCTGGCTGGGACATGGAGAAGACAGGACATACACCGGTCGGCGAGAATCCCTTGGCTATTCAGAGTCTTAGATCAATCCCAAAGGTGATAGATTGCATCGTCCAAACGTACGAGCTGGTCGGTCCGTTACACAGTGCTCCTGCATTACATGATTAGCTGATCATCCTTGAGCAGAAGCTTTTAGGTGTGCCCTTACTCCCATGCTGGTACCATGCTGTGCGGGTGTGTCCCTAGGAAGGAGACTCTGTTCACCTGCATCAATCTCGGGAGCCTTTGTAGCAAGATCACCATCAGACATGGTTTGCTTCAGCGAAATTTATGAGCGGACGGAGCAGACTTCCTGTGACTGGGTACCTTATATGATGTGAACAACACATCTCCCACTTTAAAGTCAAGTACGGTAACGTTACCTAGCTCGAGAGCTCACCCCGCGTATTCCACAACAGGCTAGCGCGGGGTAATCCAAAACGCGTACCATCAACGTTGAACTCACCATCTCTTCAATCAATCCGACGCGTCGGATTCGAAGGACAGACTCCCCCACAAACTCGATCGTGTCTGAAAGGATACCTTATTCTACCCACTTGTCGCCTCTCCATAATCACTTGCAATATGGCATCGACAGCAGCCGCTCATGTCTCGCAGGGTTCCCTGAGGTATGTGTTTCAGTCACTTTTCCTTGGAGAAAGTGCCACTGACTGTGTTGCGCAGTGCCATCTTCAATTCTAGCGATGACTCAAACTTGATAACAGCCCAGCCTGTCCTACAGTGTGTGCAAGTCAAGCCTTTGACTGGGCAGCAAGGTGCACCGGAACGTTTCCGAGTGGTCTTCAGTGACATTTCCAATTTTGTGCAGAGCATGCTTGCTACTCGTGAGCGTTGTGGCTTCGATAGTCCGCCGTCACAGCGGCTAACGAATGATCATTAGAGGCCAATCATGTCGTTAACGAAGGCAAGCTGAAAAGAGGATGCTTCGTCCGTCTGAAGAGTTTCCAGGCGAGCCAAGTCAAGGGCAAGAGGTGCGTCTTCACACACACCATGTCCAGCCTGCGCTTTCTCACTCTCAAAAAGGATCATTATAGTGCTTGATCTGGATGTTCTTGAAGAGCTCGGAGAGTGCGAGAAGATCGGCGAACCCAGGGCCCTCGAATTAAAGACGGAGGATGAAAGCAAGCCCCAGTCGACAACGATTTCGAGCAATAGCTTCTACGGTGCGAAGTCGGCACAGCCTCAGCAGCAACCGCAAGCGCAACAACTCTCGCTTCCCTCTCGCATGGGCGGAACGAGCTCTTCCGCTCATGCAAACATTTACCCTATCGAAGCGCTGTCGCCTTACGCTCATAAGTGGACGATCAAAGCACGGTGCACAAACAAGTCAGATATCAAAAGGTGGCACAACAAGAGTGGTGAAGGCAAGTTATTTAGTATCAATTTGCTCGATGATAGTGGAGAGATTAGAGCGACTGGGTTTCAGGACCAGTGCGACCTCCTATACGATGTCTTTCAGGAAGGGAGTGTCTACTATATTTCAGCACCATGCCGGGTACAGCTGGCTAACAAAAAGTTTACCAACCTGAACAACGATTACGAGCTTACCTTTGAGAGGGATACTGTTGTAGAAAAGGTGCGTCAATGCCACTGCCTTCTTTTTGTTTTCTAACTAATGTGCATCGATGAAGGCGGAGGAGCAGGATGGCGTACCCCAAGTGCGGTTCAACTTCACTAACATCGCAGACCTCCAAACCGTAGAAAAGGACACGACAATCGACACGATCGGTGTCCTGAAAGAAGTTGGCGAAACCTCGCAAATCACCTCAAAAACTACGAGCAAGCCTTACGACAAACGCGAGCTTACCCTCGTTGACGATACTAATTATTCCGTACGTCTCACGATCTGGGGAAATACTGCCACATCTTTCGACGTGGCGCCAGATTCAGTTATAGCATTCAAGGGTGTCAAGGTCTCAGACTTTGGTGGGAGAAGTTTGAGTTTACTCAGTTCTGGTTCGATGACTGTGGATCCCGATATCGATCAAGCACACCGACTGAAAGGGTGGTATGATGCTCAGGGTCGGTCCGATACTTTTACTTCACACGCTTCTCTTGGCTCTTCTGTTGGGATGGCAGGAGGCAGAAATGAAGCGTACAAGACAATCATTCAGGTCCAAGACGAGAACTTGGGACTGTCCGAGAACACGGATTATTTTACCACCAAAGCGACGATCATCTACGTCAAGCAAGAAAGCATTACATATCCTGCATGTCTGTCGGTCGATTGCAACAAGAAGGTCGTGCAAGTCGATTCGGGCGAATGGCGGTGCGAGCGGTGCGACAAGACACATGCAAAGCCGGAGTATCGATACATTTTGACGGTGAACGTCAGCGATCACACCGGCCAATTTCGGTTGTCTTGCTTCGATGATGTCGGACGACTGATCATGGGCATGAGCGCAGACCAGCTGATGGAGCTGAAAGAGAATGACGAGGTAGCAGCTGCAGCAGTATTCCAGGAAGTCAACTGCAAGTCTTGGATCTTCAAGTGCCGAGCCAAGATGGACAATTATCAAGATCAACAAAGGTACTTGCCCTTCGTTCCCGGTTGTGATCATGATTTATTTACTGGCGGACAGGGTCCGATATCAGGTCTCCAGTGCGAGCGCCATCAGCTTCCCCATGGAGTGTGCGAAAATGGCAGAGATGCTCAAATTGTACAACATCGACTAGAGGTACAGCCGGCGGGTTTGCCCCCAAATCGTTGATAGTGTGTGTTCTGGTGCTGTCTGCTGGACAGCTCATTGATGTGGCAGTCTCCGATGCTCTTCTCGCCAGTGCTCTTCGGATGATTAAGCACTACATCATCTCTAGGGCTGATACCGGTCTGAGACGAGACAAATTGTGATCTTTTATCGTAGCTCGCAACTGTCATGGCGTATAGGCTGAACACGCTCTGGGCCCTTGACCAGCATGATCTCTTTGTTGTTAAGCTATTTGAACCTACCTAAGTAGCAAGTCAGGTAGCCAAGCAAGTGTTGTAGATAGCCGATCGATGAGATTGCTACCTAGTAGGCACAGATGACATGATGCGCCGAATAGGGCCTCGGAAGCTGTTGACGATGATCATAGATTCATAGATTCATAGATTCAAGCAGACGACTCCTCGAGCATCGATCCTGGGCAGTTCAGCGTTCGAATATCAGGTACAAGATCTTTTACACATGGGATTATTTGTACCTAGGTACCTAAGGCCTAAGGTGTCGATCAAATTACCTGGTACCTACTACCTTAGGTACCTTATATTACTGTAGCCCTAAGGTATTTGTGTACAGGGTACCTAGGCACGAAGTACTTTGCATTTGTAAACTCAAACGCTCGAACCCATCACTGCTTAGGTAAGGTAAGGTACCCCATTCAATCATGACCGAATCTGACCTACGAGAAGTAAGACGGCGGTCCCATTGTTTGTTGCAGGGAGTGCATTACAGACGGCAAACTGATTGAACCATGGACGACAAGATACGGGCAATAGGTGAGAAAGTGCAAACATTATCGGTTTCACTGCCTCTGCTGGCCTTGTTCCCCCTCAGCAGTCTGCACACAAGCTGCACATATGGAACGTAAACTGACCACACTGCTTGATTGCAGATATCAAGAATGGAAAAGGCGACGCCGATTCCTTATTCATAACCGAGATACCAAAACCTAAGCCTAGGAACACCGAGGCCCTCGTCAAGGTCAAGGCGTTCGGTCTCAACCGGATGGATCTGTTGCAGAGGGAGGGCAACTACCCGGTACCTCCACAGGCGTCTAAGATTCTCGGCGTAGAGTTCTCAGGAAGCATTGAAGGCTTCGGCGGTGCTCCGGAGAGTGGCTTCAGGGTTGGTGACGAGGTATTCGGCCTGGCTTACGGCGGTACATCATCAAGCCCTTTCTACCTGCCGCGGCGGCTGGATAGCTGAATGGACTGTCAGGAGCGTACGCGGAGTGTCTCGCCGTTTCGACCCACATGTTGATTCATAAGCCGAAAGAGCTTTCCTGGGAACAGGCTGCAGCCATCCCCGAGGTAGACGCCCTTCCGACCAGAGCCGTTCTCGGCTCTTGTCCTGGGGTTGACTGACCTCAACTTACAGACGTGGATTACGGCGACTCAAGCGATGTATCTCGTTGGTGAATTTGCGCCGGGCAAATCGATACTCTGGCACGCCGGCGCTTCGTCGGTCTCTATCGCCGGCATTCAGCTATCCAAGGCCGACAAAGCCAGTGCCATATATGTGACGGCG
>JAABUU010007478.1_pt1 | contig 11211 bp, 13 predicted proteins | sample 5559301 | NCBI WGS metagenome assembly JAABUU01 (sample SAMN10711884, study PRJNA513360) | rock metagenome | isolation source: Antarctica rocks | place: Antarctica: Victoria Land, Richard Nunatak white
CAGGTGAATAGGCTCAAAGTGCTCAAGCGCGCGATGTACGGGCGGGCGAAGTTTGATCTGCTGCGGCAGCGGATGCTGTACACGGGATGACGAGCTATCCGAGTCTCATCAAAAGCGCCCATGACCCCATTTAGCGTTGAAAGTGACAGGTGGGTCCGGTAAGACCTATTATCTCCACCAAAGACTCAGGAATGGGCGGCCACACTTCGGGTTGATCACGGGACGCTGATGCGAGCATCGTCCCATCGGGCAGGAATGCCGTGCCGAAGACCTCACCGGTGTGGCCGGTAAACGTACGCAGCAGGGCTCCATCGGGGACGCCCCAGAGTCGCAGCGAATGATCCGATGCGCCGGAGATCACGCTCTGTCCGTCGGGCGCTACACCCACGCTGTACACACCGCCGTCGCCGGGTGCCTTGATGCGCCAGGCGGTGCGGATTACTGCCTGCTCCCCGCATCCGGTGAGCAGTGCCGCGCCACCGACGGCCCCGCCCATAATGCGGAGGATGCTGCGGCGCGTGGTCAGTTGCGGATCCATGTCTCGATCCCCGTCAGTGCCCGGGTGTATACCTATGCGGGCTGAGAAGAGCTACTCTTGCGTGTCAGGCCTCGTGTTATAAGCAGGCGTTCTAGCTCTGATTCTCGCCTGCCCCGGACAACATGCCAGAACAGAAACTCGTTGTGCGCGGCGAAACGCCGGAATGACGCCTCCTCGTAGGCCGCACGAGCCTGGTCGTACGTTGTCTGCCCCTCGGCGAGTTCCTGCCGGACCCGCCGCTCCTCCGCCTGCGCCTCGGCCGCCCTGGATTCGGCTTCCTCGATCCGCGCCCGGAGTGATTCGACGCGCGCCGCAAGCGACGGGGATGGCGACGAACCGGCGTATCGCCCTTTATCCGCCAAGAATCCCACCGCGTCCCTCGCTCGGCAGCGCCGCTCACTCGCGAACGGCCGTCTCAATGGGCTGCCCACTGTCCAGCAGGCCATTATGGAGCGCCGCGGTGTCATTTCCGGCACCGAGATGCCGCAGGATCAGCCCGCACACATCCGTCGCGTCGATCTTCGTCGCACCGAGCATCTCCTTTTCCCCCGTGAGGAAGAGCGGGCTCTCCTGCGGTGCTGTCGTGATGCGGCCGTGCGACCCGCGCACCGGCGAGGCGTCCAGCGGGATGATGTCCAGCAGGTACCGGAACCCGAGCTTCTTTTTCAGGAGCGTCAAGCCCACCTTCGCTTTGAGCGCCCTGATGTTCGGGTCGGTGAAGAGTTCGACGGGATCGTAGCCCGGCTTGCGGTGGATATCCACCGTGCGCGCGTAGTCGGGCGCACGGTCGTCGTCGAGCCAGTAGTAGTAGGTGAACCACGCATCCGGCTCGGCGATCGCCACCAGCTCGCCGGAGCGCGGGTGATCGAGGTGATAGGCCCGCTTCCCCTCCTCGTTCAGGACCTGGGCGACACCCGGCGTCGCTTCGAGCAGCGCGCGCACCTCCTCGAGGCGGGCGGGGTCGTTCACGTAGACGTGCGCGAGCTGATGGTCGGCCACCGCGAAGGCCGCGCTCGCGCCGGCGTCGAGCAGTTCGCGCCCCAATTCCTCCCGCACGGCGATCATCCCGCGCTCCCGCAGCAGTCGATTGAGATGGACGGGCCGTTCGGCGGGTGCGATGCCGTATTCGGAGAGGATGATGACCCGGGCATCCCGCGCCTCGTAGAAGTCGATCAGGTCGCCGCAGACCGCGTCGAGTTCGCCGAGATTGGCGGCAATCTTGGCGTGATCGGGTCCGTACTGCTGGAGGCAGTAGTCGAGATGGGGAAGGTAGACCAACGTCAAGGTCGGGGCATGCTGCCGCTCCACCCATTTGGCGGAGTCCGCGATCCACCGGCTCGCCCGTATCGAGGCGTTCGGGCCCCAGAACTGGAACAGGGGGAAGGCGCCGAGCGCGGCGGTGAGGTCGTCGCGCAGCCCGGCGGGTTGCGTGTAGATGTCCGGCAGCTTCCGACCGTCCGCCGGATACATCGGGCGCGGCGTTACGGCGTAATCCACGGACGAGTACATGTTGTACCACCAGAACAGGTTCGCGCAGGTGAAACCCGGATCGAGCGCGCGCGCCCTCTCCCAGAGTTTCGGGCGCTGGACAAGCTTGTTGGATTGGCGCCAGAACTTGATCTCGCACTCGTCGCGAAAGTACCAGCCATTGCCGACGATCCCATGCTCCGCCGGGGTGGCGCCGGTCAGATACGTCGCCTGCGCGGCGCAGGTCACCGCGGGCAGTGTCGGGACGATCTGGGCGCGCGCCCCGCGTTCCGCGAAAGCCTGCAATCGTGGTGTCGCCGCCCCGAGCAGGCCGGGCGTCAGCCCGACCGCATTAATCACCACCGTCTTGCGCAATGCGCTCATCGTTCGGTTCCTTTCAGCTTCTTTATAATCGCGTCGTCCGCACTCATGTCCCCTTGATACGGCGCTGCAGGATGAGGGTGAGGCCGAACGCGAGCAGCGCGAGGCCGATCCAGACCGATGCGCCCTGGGTGGCGAGCACGAGGCCGTCGAGTAGAGAAACGCCCGCGATCAGGCGCCCGATCGCGCCGCCGATAGTGCGACCGCTCGGGCGGTAGACGAAAGAGATGCTGTACGCGACCCAGATCGCGAAAAGTGCCGCCAGGCCGACTACCGGCAGCGAGGGGTGCGCGAGGGCGACGGGAATTGGCAAGAAGAGCAGGACCGCGGGCCAATACCGCGTGAAGTCCGGGCGACTCTCGCTCTTCGCGAGATACGTGAGGCCGATCAGGTAGCCGACGAGCACGCCGCCCCAGACCGTTAGCGCGGCGGAGGGGCGCGTGGCGAAGGCGAGGAATGCCGTGACGTAGGCGAGGAGTCGGCAGAGGGCCATCACGAGCGGGCTGAGCGGATTCGCCTTGTGCCACACATCGTAGAGGACGATCATGCCGATCAGGGCGACGCCGCTGACGAAGGCGGCCGTCCCCACCGGTACCAGCAATGCCGCCCCGGCCCCGAACAGGACAACCACCGCGGCCGCAGCGGCACGTCGGGGGACAACCCCGGAGGGCAAGGGACGCTCCGGGCGCTGGCGGCAGTCGAGCGCGTAATCGCACAGATCATTGAGGACCATCCCCGCCGTGTAGAACAGGATCAGCGCGCAGGCGAGGAGGATGAGCGCACCGTCCAGGTGGCGATGGAATGCACCCGCGAGCGCGGCGCCCGCCAAGACGTTGCTTGCGACGGTCGGGCTGTTGGAGATGCGGGCGAGCGTGAGGAAACCGATCGGCTTCCGTCGCCATGACCCGGATCGAGGCTGCGCAAGAGTCTGCTCATACGAAGACATCGCGGACCCACTGGTACTCTCGGCCGATCGAGTCGAGCAGATCCGCCTTCAGGTCCGGCGGCAGCACCGCCCAGGTGTAGGTCTCGATCTCCAAATGCCGCGTGAAAGGATGCTGGGCAAGGAGATTGAAGGTGCGCCGGATGCCTTCCTGCGTCGACCCGAAGGTGCCGTAGGATTCCACGAAGATCGGCACGTGGAAGTGGATACGCCACTCCGCGGCCTCCGGCTGATTGATCGCCGGCAACGCCTCGGAAAGGTCGGGATACTGGTGGAAGGAACCGTCCCGGTTCCGTTGCACGACCTGGTGCAAATAGGTCGACTCGGCGAAGGGGCGCAGCGCCTCGCCCATGGCCTCCCGCCCCGCCGTATCGTCCGGCAACTCGAGCTTGAGCGCCGAGCTGATCTGCACCTTCCCGACTTTGATCCCCGCCGCCGTCAGGCGGTCGAGGACCTCGCCCGGCTCCTCATAGGCGACGGCGACGTGGCACGTATCGAAGCAGACCCGAACGTGGTCGAGCAGCAAGGTGCGCGCCTCGGGGACGGGGAGCGCGAGCGCGTCGGCCAGCATCGGCCCCCCGACCGGGACGAGCCAATCCTCGTAGAAGCGGACAACCTCGCGGCTGTTTTCCAGGAGGCCGTCGGGCTCCGGCTCGATGTCCAGGTGGATGAACACGTCCCGCTCCCGGCGCACTCGGGCCAGCACCTCGGCGACACGCGCGACATTGCGGGCGACATGTTCCCACATGCCCGCGTCGCCCTGATCGACCCAGCCCTTATAGGAGAGCGGGCTCGTGGAGATGCTGCCCTCCATGCCGGGGGGGAGCAGGGCGGCGAGGATCTCGACCAGGCGCAGGGTATATGCAACCCGCTCCTCGTCGCGCCAGTCGGGCGCGTGGACGTCCGCCTTCACGGCCTGTCGATGGAACGGCCCGTACGGGAAGCCGTTGAGGGTGAAGACATACAGCCCGGCGGCGTCGAGGAAGGCGCGGAAGTCTCGCAGCTGCTCCTCCCGCAGCAACTCGACGCTCTCCAATCCGGAAAGGCGCAGGCCGATGCCGAAGGGGCGATCCGGGGCGAAGCGCGCTTTGAGCGCGGGTGCATAGTGGCGCAGCGCCGTCAGCACCTCATCCCAGCCACTGGCCGGGTGGATATTCGTGCAGTAGGTGAGGTGATACTCCTCGTTTGTCCCGATGCGCATTGCCCGTGTCTTTCGCTGATGCCGGCATGCGATATCCCGGCTTTGGCATGGCCAGCTACCTCCTAGCGCAGAACAGCCTCCCGCTCGCGCTGCGGGAGGTGGAAATGGGCGGACTGGCCCAGGAACTCGACCGGATTGTCGAGGACGATCTTGCGGATCAGGCTCTCCGCGTGCCCGCGGCGGCGCATCTCCATGATGAACTGGGGCACGGCGACGGGATCGCTCGCCCCCCAGTCGCAGGCGGAGGCGACACAGATCCGCTCGCTGCCGTACATCTCAATCAGGTCGACGGCGCGGCCCGGCGAGACTTTGGTCATCGGGTAGAGGGTGATCCCCGTCCAGAATCCCTGGCCGAGGATCATCTCGATTGTGTGCTCCTCAGCGTGATCGACCATCACGCGGCCCGGCTCGATCCGCCCGTCCGCTGCCAACGTGTCGACGATCACCTTGGTGCCCTTGAACTTGTCCTCGAGGTGCGGTGTGTGGATGTGGATCAGTTGCTCGTAGCGCATCGCCAGGTCGACATGATCGACGAACGTGGCGAGCTCGTTGCGCGTCACGCGGTTCAGGCCGATCTCGCCGATACCGAGGACATTCGGCAAATCGAGGAACTGCGGGATGAGATCCAGCACCTGCCGGGCCAGCGCCCGGTCCTCGCCCTCCTTCGGATTGAGGCAGAGCCAGGTGTAGTGCTGGATGCCGTACTGCGCGGCGCGCTTCGGCTCGAAGTCGGTCAGCCGGCTGAAGTAATCCGCGAAGGCGTCCACCGATCGGCGGTCGAATCCGGCCCAGAAGGCGGGCTCGGTGAGGGCGACGCAGCCCGTCAGCGCCATCTTCTGATAGTCGTCGGTCGTGCGCGAGGCCATGTGGGCATGCAGGTCGATGTAGTCCATTTCCGTACCTCCTTAGACGTTCGCGGGGGTCCGCGCGGAATCGTAGGCGCCGAAAGCGGCTTTCTGGTCGAGTTCCGGTTTCAACTCGACGGTCGGATCGCTGAAGATCATCTGAGTCCGCTCGACGCGCCCCGGCTCATCACCGGAAAGCGCCGCGAGCGCCGCGCGGAACGAGACGACCCGGAAATCGTCCTCGGCATTCCGCTCGATCGAACGGTCGAGACGGTCGAGGAAGGCGGCGATATCGAGGATCTTGATGCGGTGCTCGATGAATGATTGCTCGATGATTTGTTCCTGCGTCAGCGGACAAGTGTTGGCGTGGCGATCCATGCGGTCCCTCCTGTGTCGTGCGTACCGAGTGTCGCTTGGTATTCCCCGATGAGCCTGATCGACTCGACCATCAGGCTCGTGTCGATGTCGTGTACCTCCACCCCGTCGCCGATACCCCGGAGGAGCATCACCGTCAGCTGTCCGCCGAGATGTTCGCGGAACTCGCGGAGACCGGCGAGCACCGCATACGAATCCGGATCGTCGGGCGCGGGCAAGGTGAGTTCCGGTGCGGAGACGGCCAGCCCGATCGCCGTGAACGCAGGGAGGATGCGATGCCAGTGATCGGCCGGGAGCAGGCCCGCCAGGTAGGAATAGGTCGCATCAAGCGCGATGCCGATCGCGACGGCCTCGCCGTGGCGAAGGCGATAATCCGACAGGTACTCCAGCTTGTGTGCCGCCCAGTGCCCGAAGTCGAGCGGCCGGGACGAGCCGAACTCGAAGGGGTCGCCGTTGGTCGCAATATGCGCGAGGTGGAGTTCGGCGCAGCGGTAGATGAGGGCTTGCATCGCCGCCATCTCCCGCCCGTTGAGCGCCCCGGCATCGCCTTCGATCCGGGCGAAAAACGCAGGATCTTTCAGGAGCGCCACCTTGATCGCTTCCGCGATGCCGCTGCGCCAGTCGCGATCCGATAATGTGCCGAGGAAGTTCGCATCATTTAGCACCGCCGCGGGGGGCGCGAACGTGCCGAGGAAGTTTTTCTTCCCGAAGGCATTGACGCTGTTCTTGACGCCGACGGCGGAATCGTTCTGCGACAGGACGGTGGTCGGCACGCGGATCAGGCGGACCCCCCGATGGGCGGTGGCGGCGGCATAGCCGACCATGTCGATCACCGCGCCGCCGCCGATGACGACCACATAGGCCTGCCGGTCGATGGCATGGTCATGGATCGCGCGCTGGATCGCCGTCACATGGGAAGGATCATTCTTGGCCTGTTCGCCACCTTCGATGAGCAGGGGAGGGGCGGCGAGGGCGAGCGTCGCCGCGTCGTGCCGACAGTAGGCTTCCACCGATGCGCAGAGACCGGGGTGAAGGCACGCGACGCTCGCGTCGATGACATAGAGGACTTTTTGGGGGAAGTGCGTGCTCTGGGCACGGATCACGTCCCGCAGGAGGGAGTTCTCGCGGCTGAAGAGATCGGTGGTGAATGTAACCGGGTAGCGATACGTCACGTGAAAGGTCTGATCGATCGTCTGCATGATGCTCCTGACTTCTTCGTGCCCCGCGCAGTGCCGCGTCGCCGGTCGGAGACGTGCGAACATCGGTGCGCGGCAACTATTGTGCACAATACATCGATTGTGTGACAAACCGATGCGGAACCCAGATCGCCGCCTGACAAATTTTTCATCCGCGCTCGTGATACCGAAGGGCCAGTTTACGCCATCTGTCACGGCGTGTGCAATGATGTACGCGGATAGGAGGCGCGTGGTAGGTGACGGGAGGCAATAATCATGACTACGGGGGAACATGAGTCGGCGACGACCACGCGGCTGGAGATCGCCCTCGGCGGCGGGGCCGGCATCTGGCTCTTCCTCCTCGCCGTCGGCTTCCTGGCACCCGGTGGCTGGCACTGGGGCTGGCCCGGCTCCATCGGCCATATGATCAACTACATGATCTCCCTCTGGCTCGTGGCCCTCGTCCTCTGCCCCCTGCTCGCCATGCGCGATCCGCTGCGCAACCCCGCCGCCATCCAGGTCTATGTGCTCGGCCTGGTGGCTATCATGGTCAGTTCAATCCGCGGCGAACATCCCGAGCTCGCGAGCGATGCCCTGCCCATCGCCCTCGCGGCGATCTCGATCGGTGCCGTGCTCTGGGCGCACCCGCGACGGTCACGGTTGTGGCGACGCGCGTGAGCGGCACTGCGGCACGCCGACCTCGTCGCGATCCGGTGCGTCGCGCAGGCATGGAACACACGCGGTGTCCGCGTCGTTCCCTCGGTATCGGTTGCTCGCCCTCTGCGGGAGGTTCCTATGTCCCCACGAAAGCCCCTTCGTCTGCTCAGTATCGCTGTTGTCGTACTCCTCGGTGCCCGGAGCATCCAGGCGGCACAGAACTTTGCCTCGCCGCTCTTTGCCCAACGTTGGCAACACGACGAGCAACGCGTCCCCGACTTCTGGGGGCCGCTCGTAAATGCCGGCGCTGGGCAGCAGGAACCCTACCGGGAGGCGCAGGACGGGCAGCGGCTCGTCCAGTATTTCGACAAGGGAAGGATGGAGCTCGCCGACGGCGTTGTCACCAACGGCCTGCTCGCCACCGAACTGATCAGCGGGGATATCCAGCTCGGCGATACGCTCTTCGCACACCGCTCCCCGCCCCCCACCCCGATTGTCGGCGACCCGGACAACAGCGGGCCGACGTATGCCGCACTCCAGATGGCCGGCGGTGTGCGCAATCCCGCACCGCGCCGGGATCGGGCGGCGGTCAGTCTGGCGATGACCCAGGACGGCATTGTCTCGACCTGGAGCGCACTCCCGTGGCCGGCGTCGTCGGCGACGACCTTCTTCACCTACGACAGCGCCACGCAGCACAATGTCCCCGCGAGCTTCGCGGACTATCGGAAGGATGTCGGGCTGGCGGCAATCGGGTGGGCGATCACCGAGCCCTTCGTGACGACCGTCAAGGTCGCGGGCCAGTCGAAGCGGGTGATCGTGCAAGCGTTCGAGCGGCGGGTATTGACCTACACGCCGGACAATCCCGAGCAGTTCCGGGTGGAATTCGGCAACATCGGACAACACTATTACCAGTGGCGCTACGGCGCGCCATCGTCTACCTCGCCCCCCGCGACCGATCCCGTCTCCCCGACCGGCATGCCGGCACCATCGGGAGGAACGCGTGTGGTGACGCTCGCTGATGACGGCCAGACGATCGTGCTCTTCCGAGGCACGTCCTTCGTCCTCGCGCTCGGCGGTGATTTTGACTGGCAGGTGCAGATCGCGGACGAGGCGATTGTGGGCCGCGATCAGAGCGCCACGGCTCCTCCGGCTAGCCAGGGCGTCTATCTCGCCACGGGGCCGGGACAGACAACGCTCACGGCAACAGGCAATCCCCAGTGTTATAGCGCCGTCCCGCGTTGCCTCGCACCGTCCCGGAGCTTCCGGGTACCGATCGTGATCAAACGGATCCCGCTCCCGGTGCCAGGGGCTCCGTGAGGGGAGTATGCGCCGGACAATGGGGCTTCTCTGACGCTGCGCGAAGAATCGGCAGAGGAAGTACGGCTGGCGATGGCGATCATGGAGGGGTATGTTCCGCCAGAGGGGGCTCAGGCGAGCGGATAGACATCAGCACAGGTCATGCCTACGACCCAAATGGCGCTGAAGCCCGCAGAGATTGTCTGTTCCCGATACTTCGTTCGATACACGTCCACGACCCGCAGCCAGGCGAGCGCGGGATACTCGGCAACATCGACGACCAGCACGAGATCCCTGCGCACAGTCAGGGGGTAATGCTCCATCTTTTGTTGCACGGCTTGCCAGAGCGCATCGGCCGCATCGGAAATGGTGAGTGGGCCGCCCACGTCTGTGTCCGTGAGCATCCCCGTTGCCGTGCGCAGTCTCCGAGCGGTATCGGGGTAGAGTGCCCGTACGACTTGCATCTCCAGCGTGCCCTCGCCGTCCTCGGCACACGAGATGATCTCGACGGGCTCGTTCCCGGTACAGCGTGGCTCCTTCCAGCGCCCGCCCGCCCGGTTCAAATGCTCGATGAGTCGTTGCGTCGCCGCCTCACTGCCCTCCTCGTTCTCGGCTATGCCGCCCATCATCCTCCAGGTGATGCCCTGTCCGGCAAGCTCCGCATCGCGCAGATGGTCATTGCCAGTATTGGTCAGTTGCTTGGTCACCTCCCCCGAGATGGATGTTCCGCGCAGCTGCACCGACTCTCGAGCGCGGGCGTGATCGCGCGCTTCCAGCGCGCGATCCCACGAGCCGCACGCCGGACAGGGATCGGTATCATACCGGTCAGTCAGTTCAGTGCGGCATCGAGCGCAATACTTCTTTGGGGGTCTGCTCATCACATCACTCCGCGCGGGGATGTCTCAGGGAAGATCAGGTCAGCATGAGGCCAAACGGTTGCAGGCGGTTGAAGTGCTGGCGGTTGCGAGTCAGGAGCGTTCGGTTGGTCGCAATAGCCGTCGCAGCGATCAATAGGTCCATATCCGGTATCAGTTTGCCCTGGCTGCGCAGTGTCCCGCGAAGATCCGCAAAGCGGCGCATGGTAGTGCGGCTCAAAGGTAACACATCGGCAATCCGCAGAAACTGGCGAAACCCTGCCTCATGCCGCTGCCGGTCGCGGCCAAAGGTGATCCCCTCGACCACTTCACCAAAGACGACGATGCTGATAGCGATTTCGTCGCGGGGAAGGCTGCTGAGGAGTTGGATCGCGTCTGGCCGTCCCTTAAGAAAGTCGGCCACGTAGTCCGAGTCAACCAGATAGCTCATAGCTCCACGGGCGGGCGACTGCCTGCGTCACGCCGTTCGCGGATGTAGCGCTTGAACGCGTCCACATCCACGTCCGCCCAGGAACCCGCGCTGTCGAGAAACGCCTGATAATCCGCATCGGTCTTGGCGCGCTTGCGCTTGGTGGTCTCTGCCACCGGCATCAGCACGGCCACATCCTGATTGTCCGCACGCAACACCCGTGGGGTATTGCTCCGGCGGACTTCCTCTGCCAGTCGCAGGACCGCAGGGTTCTGGGTAATGTCGATCGTTTCGCGTTCCGATGCCATCTGAGATTCCTCCATTGTTGTCGATTATATCATACTATGCAAACGGAAGTGATCAATGCAGAGAGGCCTTGACAGGACGGGGTAGCATCGGGCTACGCCCGATTCCGAACCATGTGCTCACGCACGACGGCTCACCACACCGGAGCATCCCCGTCTACTGCCGTCTTCCCGATCAGCCGCACCATCGCCTCCTCGGGTACCGGTCGCACCGTTGGTCTCCCCAATCCCGGGCCTTCGCTAGCAGCACCTGTGCCGCCTTGAAATCCTGCAGGTGATCCTCGATCGCTGGATCGAGATCCAGCTTCCCGCATGCCCAGGCGACCGCCTCGTATCGCTCCGCTTCGCCCGTCTCTCCCTCGTCGAAGTAGCGCGCGGCGACCTCCTCCACCGTGTCGCCAAATCGGCGCGAGATCGCGAGCACCGTGTCTACTTCCCGGCGGCTCGCTACCACGATCGCCTGCAGGGCCGGGCTCAAATTCTTCGCGTTCCCATAGAGTTGCTGGTGTGTCGTTTCAAGGAAACCCCAGGGTGCCAAAGCCCGCTCGTGTGCCGCCACCGTCTCGATCAGGCTCACGAGCGATGCGGGATGTGGCCTGAAGGTAACTGTTCAGGAATAGCGGTAGTTTGTTGACATAGGCAGAAGGAGGTGAGAGAGTGTCGGCAGGAGGTGTTTCCCATGACGACGCGCTTGCCCGTCTCTCCCGCCCCCGGCCCGCTCGAAGCCTTCGCCGCTCACTTCGA
>JAABUU010007480.1_pt1 | contig 11209 bp, 18 predicted proteins | sample 5559301 | NCBI WGS metagenome assembly JAABUU01 (sample SAMN10711884, study PRJNA513360) | rock metagenome | isolation source: Antarctica rocks | place: Antarctica: Victoria Land, Richard Nunatak white
ACAGACTTGAAGTAGGTCATGGTATTATACCACACAATATTCAGCTAGATGCCATATGGCATGGGTTATCTTGTAGCTGGCTAGTCAACCTGATCGTGAGTGTGTGCATTGTCCACATTTACCATTCACACGCACACTCATCTCTGGTACAGCTGCAACCTCCTCATGTCTGGGAACTTGTCTCGCTGGAATGCATTTGCTTATGCCGACAAGTGCAAAGTGCAAGTAAGCTTGCTCAAGTCAGATTCAACTCAAGGGCCAAAGTGAGAGCCACTCCCTGGCATGAAAGAGCTCTGAACTCTTGTCTGTACAACAGCTGGGGAGGTGATGCCACTGAGATGTAAGTCTTACAGCAACTGCCGACAGACAACTCAGAAATGGTCTCCCTGTGTTAACTCAACCATGCGTGATGTGTATACTACTGCCTGTCAAATTTGCAATAGACAAGTACCTAAAGCAATTCAACGACCCTGATGTCTGGAAATTTGTCCTTGATAGCTGCCTGAATGCCCATGCCAATAGGCGCAGGGCCTTCGTACTTGACTTCACAGATGCCATCATCCACAGCAAGCACCTCAACACTACCACCATAGCCTTGTATTGCAGGTCTCAGCATGTCAAGGTGACTGTTCACTGACTCAACAGACGCGGATGTGTCAATCTGGTCGACTTGCTGCACCTCAAGCAGCTGCTCACCAAAAGTTGCCTGCATGACACACACACATGTTTGAGACAAGAATTCAGTCAAGACAGGCTGTTGATCAATGTCAACAACACATATTTGCAGTTGTTTCAGGTCCAGTAGCTGGTTAGCAAGAGTCGCTGCGAGAAAAACATGCTTTCCACATGACATATGCAGATCAGCAACACTGCCAGCAAGTCACTGTACGAGCTTTACCACCTTTCTTGCTGCAAAATCCTGTAACACGCCCCGCAACATTGCCCAGACACACTGAATATCCATCAAAACAGAGATTCCTTGCAGAAGAACCACAGCCCATGGCAAACATACGACGTGCCTTTTGCTTGCACCTGATTGTTGAAACCCACCCCCATCGTTTCTCAATGACCCATTTCAGATTATGCCACATTACAACTCACACATTTTCGCGTCACGTTATAACTCACCCTGAGAGATATCTCAATGCCCATTTTCATGGTGGCTGTGGATGAGGGGCAAGTGCCACAGGCTCCTTGCAAGCGCAGCATCACAACACCATCTTGAACTGCAGCCACCTCCACATTCCCTCCATCAGCTATCAAGTAGGGCCGCACCTCGTCCAACGCCTTGTCCACCAAGTAGGGAGTCAGAGGTGGTAGCTCTTCATCATCGTCATAGTCATGGCTACTGCCTGTAGGGCAACGGGATGCTGTGCTCATTGCTGGCAGCATAACACAGACCTGCTGATGGTCAGAAGCCCAGTGCCTTCTTGCATCCACACTCACACACATCTGAACTAGCTTGTGCCAATTTTCAGACTTGGCGTGATTGCTCAGGAGGCTTTCTGCGAATCACGTGCAAGGAATGCTAAAGCTCAGTGCCTTGTCTGCTAGACAGGGAATCAAGAGGGAGAATTTGTTTACTGTTGTTGCTACTTGCTTGCACGGCATGGTTTGCTGAGGAGTAGTTGCAGCCATGAACTTGCAGCACACCTATCTGCCTGTGCACGGTAGCTCTTGTGAAAGGACTGACAACAGCCTGGGCCCTCTGCAAACTTTCCTCCCTGCTGGCCTCATCCTGTGCCTTCTGCTCCTGAGCCTTCTGAAGGTTGTCTTGCCTATCGGCCTCATCACTTTCCCTTTGCAGCTCTGCAACAATGGGACTGGCTTGCCCATTTGGACCACTGACTTGCCCACTGAGGCCAGTGGTCGCCTTTTGCTGCTGTGCCTTCTGACGGTTGTCTTGCCTGATGGCCTCATCTTGCTCTAGGTGTGCTGATCTGAGCACAGTATCGGACTCACTGGTGGAGGACTCTGGACTCAGACCATCTGCATGACAGGACCGGCCCAGATGAACAGGGTACGCTACACTGTATTGCTTGTGCAGGATTTGGGCTCAGCTCACTTGCATCAACTTGTCAATTTTAGATACACATGATGTGGCATGATGCACAATGCAGACTTCAGATCACAGGACCTGAATCAGCCCACATCTTCACAAGCAACGATCACATGCCTTTGCATCACTGGACTTGCATGCCAGATGATGCATCGCGCAGGAGGGCAACCCTTGTGTTATGTAACAGGACTTGCACAACTGATTTGTGTTCAATGCACTTAGCTACATGATGACAGCAGCGCTCAATGGCAGCATACACAGTACAAAGTGATACTATGGTAGGGCTGCAAGCTAGGCAATGCAGCAGGGCTCAGCAGGTCCACAGACATATCTAGAGTAGATGAGTGACATGCCCTGGGCTTGAGACCTATCTAAATTATATGTTACATAGCAGCAAGACATGACTGTAGAGTCAGGTTGACTGCAAGTCAGGAAGCCTGAACATCAGCGTCACAAATTACAGACCAGAAGGAGAGACATCAGCAACAAGCATACCTTCTATTGTCTGTTGGGTCTGGGAGTCGATGACAGCGCTCCAGTCATCCCCTTCAACAGCCTTGATAAGGTTCAGCCTCCTCTGCTTTGAGTCGGGCTCCTCGCCTGCATCGGCATACCAAGTCTGTTCAACAGCATGCCTGACAGTTGCAAATCTGTACAACGTGCATTGGGCAGACAATATATTCAGAAAATTTCAGCCTTTTCTGCTGTGAGTCTCGCTCTTTGCCCACCAAAACTTTGCTGTCTCAGCACGCAATAAGCCATTGATAGACATCAGACATGAGGTTCAGCATCAACCAACCCTTAAGGTGGATCACACAAAGCAGCCAGGAAGGCTGCAGAAGAAAGTTGTGGCCAACACAAACACAGTGACCGCAATAGCCGGGGTCTAACATGATGTGTGAGGTCACATGCTGCCAAATGATCGCACTTCTTGCAAAAAATAACTCTAGTGCAACAGAACACGAGGCAGCTTTAGCTGCATCACATCTGCACGCGACAGTGAGAGCATGAAGCTTGCACCATTGGTCCACTCTGTGAATAATTCAGAACGTATTGATAAATGCCATGAGGGTCCTAGTCAAGGCAAGAACAACCAGGAATGCAGCTGTAAGCTACCTGCAAGTAGTCAGCTACGGCTTTGATTGCAATCTGCTTGCCATTCATACAAAACATATGCGTAGGAAGGCAAACATGCTTGTGGTAAGTATCCTGCATGTGAAGTCAGTGCCACATGCGCATGTGCATGGACAGCTGAAGCTAGGCGATGCAAGGCATGAGACTACACACCTTGGACATCATCATGCAGATTTTCTCCCATGGCCTTGCGCATCTTCAGCTTCTTCTCCTCATACTCTGCCATTTCAGCAGGGGACATGACCTTTGCTGTTGCTTGGCCCTGTGACAGACAAGGCCATGAGTCATGTTATGCTGTGCAAGTCTATTGCTGCATTTTGACTGCTTGTAAGAAGCTGATGCATGCATTGATATGGAAGAGCAAATGCAGTAATGTACCCATGATAAGACATGCGTGTTGACATGTCATCTCTGGACTGCAGCCATTGCTGACTGAACACCGCTGACAGCACAACCTGTGGACAGTAAGGTTGATGACTAGCATTGCTGTTGATGCAAAAGACTCACATCCCAGAGATCCTTTTCGAGGCCATTGCCTGGAGGAATGACACCCTCCCTATCAATCCAGCTGAACATCTCCCTCTCAAGATTTGTCCTGGAGGCCATGGCTGCATTGGCAAAGACCATGGCTCTGACAAAAGCACATCGTGATTCACCAACCCTTTGCAGGTGATTCTGCAAAAATACAGACACAAAGACATTGAAGTCTTTTGAGCCACACACCTATAAGCGTGTTGTGCACAGCATGTATGGTTTGGAGCCATCATGGCACAGCTGATGACATATGCTGTGACAAGCTTGGTTGAGAGATGCAACAGAGTGGCAGCTGCAACATGGCGAGTAGAGTACCTTGACAGCCAAGACCATGTTACGGGAGTAGCCAATATACTGCACAGCATTGTGAGCATCGTACAGAGCATAGACTCCAAGAGGCTTCTCGCCATCTCGCGTCTGGAGGTATTCCTCCACTGACATGGAGGAAGTCCCGTCATCTTGACCCTGCAGGATACCAGATCAACTTTCACACAGCAATTTGTGAATCATCCAAGCACCACGTGGCAGGTCAGCAGCAAAACTGGTACCTCTCTGAAGTTGTATCGTGACTGAGAGTCGTGCTCCTCAGCTCCACCCTCACCATACAAGAATCCATGCAGTCCCTTGTGACCTTCTGGTACAGCTTGATCAGTGACAATGGCCCCAGTCGTCTCAAGCCGCTGACGAACTTCACTGTCCACCTGAGTAGCTTTCCGCACCACTCTTTCTGCTCTATTAGAGTGGTTCTGCGCTCGAAGAGCCGGCTGTGCAAGGGTATGCAAGAGGCATGCACGTTGACCGCCACTCTGTGGAGGAGCACGGTGTGAATGCAACATGGCTTGTCCTGTCGCCAACACGCCAATCGATCTCATAAGTCAAGCGCGATGAAGCTCTACGAAGAAGAAGTCAGTGCACCTTCAGTCGGAGTGTCTAGCAAAGCGCTGGTGCGCTGGTGACGATAGACGGCAGATCTGACGATACTGCTGTAATTCACAGTGTACACCTACCTGAGATTGCTGAAGCTGTCGCGCTTGTCGGTCGTTGCTTTGTGAGATCAATTTGCTATCTTGCCCGTGCAGCTCTGCACCTTGGGGCAATCTGCAACATGCCTGGGGCGCTTTCGAGCAAAGCCTGCGAGAATCATCGTCCAACTACACCTTACCATCACTTGAAGCCCCTGGCGGTGCTCTGCTTCAATATGGGAAATCTTTACTCGTGCACTGTGGCCACCGTTTTCAGGGTGGATAAGTAATAAAGAATGCCCAGCCACCGTTATCTACCCCAGCGGTCTACGCTTGCAACTTGATAACTGCCAGAAGAAGTGTCTGCAAGCTGTTGTTTGCAATTTGTTGTTAAAAATGGTCGCCACAATGCTCGCCCAAACCTCATCCTTCCTTGGCACCAAGACTGTGGTGGCCCAGAAGCAGGCACGCGTGGCAAACAGAGGCGTTGTTGCTGTGAGGGCCGGTGCTTATGATGAGGAGCTTATCCAGAGTTTCTCGACTGTATTGTGTGTCGAACGACGAGGCCCAGCATGTGTGGTTATCACAGCCTTGTCAACTGCTGGCATTACAAGTCACGTCCGCCGCGATCTATCCACTGCCTGACCTAAGCTGCTGCATTGCAGAATACCATCGCTAGTCCCGGACGTGGTATCCTTGCTATGGACGAGTCAAACGGCACTTGCGGCAAGCGGTTGGACAGCATTGGCATGGAGAACACAGAGGACAACCGCAAAGCATACCGTGAGCTGCTTGTCTCAACCCCAGGCCTAGGCAAGTATATCAGTGGAGCTATTATGTTCGAGGAGACTCTATACCAGTCAGACAAGAGCGGCAAGAAGTTCACAGACGTGCTGAAGAGCCAAAACATTGTCCCCGGTATCAAGGTCGACAAGGGTTTGGTGCCTATGCCCGGCAGCAACGGCGAGTCCTGGTGCCAGGGCCTAGATGGACTAGAGCAGCGATGCGCAGAGTATTACAAGCAGGGCGCACGTTTTGCCAAGTGGCGGTCAGTAGTATCAATCCCAGCTGGACCCAGCAAGCTTGCAGCAATGGATTGCGCCTATGGTCTAGCCCGATATGCTGCCATCGCTCAGTCTGCTGGCCTTGTGCCCATTGTTGAGCCAGAGGTCCTTTTGGACGGTGACCACGACATCCAGAGGTAATTGGTGCAAGCAGCTTGGCCTTATGTACATGGGTTTTGATCTGCTATACCTAGTTGCAGATTTATTGGCAGATCAGCTATATTGCCCAGCCTTCATGGCATAGCAACAACCTTCAGGTGCTTGCATCTTCTTAACGAGCAGGGCGACCAGACACCTACACCTACACAATGCTACTTCTGTTTGAATCACAGTCACAATTTTGGCCAGCCTTGCACATGTTTAGACAATTCAGGCAAATAAGGGATATTTCTGTTCCTTTTCAGTCATGTGCATGGAGCCACATCATCAGACAGTGTTCACTATCTGGCCTTTTGCAAATACACTGACAACATGTTGTCTTTGCAGGACTGCCGAGGTTGCTGAGGAGATCTGGGCAGCAACTTTCAAGTACCTGGCAGACAACAAGGTGCTGTTTGAGGGTATGTTGTTGAAGCCTTCCATGGTCACTCCCGGAGCTGACTCTGGCAAAAAGGTATGAAACAAACTTCCAGTACTGTCTATAAATGTGCTCAAACCTGGAGGTCAGCGTTGCCTTCATGTGTGCCAGTCTGGCAGTCAGTCTTCCCAATGTAGAAACACGTTTCCAGGCGTTTTTTTGGTTCAGACTTCCACTGTATTTTGTAAACATATAGACCTTTCAGGATTGAAAAGAGCTGCATGTTCTCCAGGCTTGCTGAAGATGTTGTGCAGTATGCATATCTTGTATAGCATTGCATCCAGGCCTTAGCAGCATCTTACCTATAGCAATGTAGGCATCCCAAGAACAGCATCATGCGCACCTTGTGTTTCAAGGGCTGACTCAAAGCCCAGAATCTTGTTGATCTCATGAATTTCGTAATCGGCTTGCAGCTCAGCACAAAATGACAGAACAGTGCGGCATACAATGCAGAACAGGAGTCTGTGTCGTGTCAAAGCATTTGACAGCTGCATGATGGCTCCTGTACACTGAACACACAGCGTAAGAAAAACCTCCACCCTCAAGGTGCTGTCAAGGGGTTTCCAGGGCTGCATGGACGCTCAGCAACACTGTGCAGATTTTATGAGCGACTTGAGTGTTTGTCTTTACCTGCTGGCATTTGGTCTGCTGAATGTTGTGTTTCTGCTTTGCGCAGGAGTCCCCAGAGACTGTTGCCAAGTACACACTGAACCTGCTGAAGAGGAGAGTGCCCCCTGCAGTCCCCGGAATCATGTTCCTTTCAGGAGGACAGTCAGAGCTTGAGGCCACCCTCAACCTGAATGCAATGAACCAGTCACCAAACCCATGGCATGTATCCTTCTCATATGCCCGTGCCCTGCAAAACAGTGTCCTGAAGACATGGAAGGGTGAGGAGGCCAACTGGGGCGCAGCACAGGATGCTCTGATCAAGCGTGCAGCTGCCAACTCAGCTGCCCAGCAGGGCAAGTATGACTCATCCCAGGAAGACAAGGCAGCTGGCGAGTCCACCTACGAGAAGGGTTACGTGTACTAGGCGCGCAGCACATCTCTGGTGCATGCATTTACTGAACATAATGGTTGACAAAGCTCTCAGTATGCATGTATGCTGTCAGTGTCGAGCTTTCAAATTTTTAGATGTGGGTACCATCATACGCATGGACCAACAAGTTATGTGGCCTTGGGCCCATAAGCAGTGTGTGTCAGTTTCAGTGGGTCTTTGGCTCAGTGCTTTTGGTCTGCTGTTCTTCGGCGTCTGATTCAGTCAGGAGGAGCTGGCATTTGCCAGTCAGAATTCAATCCTTGCTTTGTATGCGCTGAGATGAGTCCTGTCAAGGACCAAGCTACTTTGTTTGCTAGCTTGCATTTTTATGCAGACCCAATTCTTGGTACTATGTAAGTGTCTCTGATCAGTCTCAAGTGTCAGCAGCGCTGGACACTTGCTGCGGCATATCTTAAGAGCTTGCAATGGAGGTTGTGTGCTGTGTACAGCCTGACCCCAACAGCGAAAAAAGTGCTCTTCACCTACTTTATTGTGAACGGCATGCCACGTCTATGATTCTTGCATGGTGGCCATGAGTTGCTGCTAGACACGAAATGTCTACACTCGTCGATTGTCCCGAATTCATGGGCAGCCTCGAATAACGTCGCACAGAAATGGCAACAATAGGTGGCAAGCAACTGGCCAGATCTAAACATTGAGAAGGCAGGTTTTCAGCACTATTTCTACTGTAGCTAATGCAAATGCAGAAAAGAGCCAAGCAGAAAAGCACTGTCGTTTGTGGCAGTGAAGCCGCTTTGTTCATTAGACACTTTGAGGACCTTCTCTGCAACTTTGTGCGAGCATTCAAGTCAAAACCGACAGCACAATGTCGTCTGAGCACACCAAAATAAACAACATAACAAGCAGAAGAATCAGCCTGATCAAAAGCATGTTCTGCTTGCCGCCACCGTGTATGACACATGCGCTCTGTAGCAAGCAAGCAAGCAAGTAAAGTTGTTTGGGGAATGACCCTTCCTGCACAACTCCTTTGCTGCATTCATGTGGAAAGGTCATGAATGCTTTGTGATCTAACTCCATAGCTCTGTTGGCTTGCCTGTTTTAGATACTTGCTGCACAACTGCCTCTGGAGTTACATTGCCCTTCAAGCACCTTCTGACTTGGCAAATCTATGTGGACTGACTCTACACCTGCAAGATAGACTGAAACTGTTCAGCAAGTATATGCAGTCAGCTGGCACGCACTGTGGGCTGACTGCTTGTTTCACCTGGCATCTTTTTTAGTACTCGGTCAACAGCACCAACACATCCCTGGCAAGACATACCAACTTTCAAAGCAACCTGCGGCACCTCCAAGAGAGATCAGCGGAGGAAAGCGAATACATTCCAGGATGACAGCACAGCGTAAATACGCATTTCGAGCTAGACGACTCTTGCGCGTGACCCTAACGCACGCGCGGAAAGAACATGAGCATATGGTACAGCCTGCGACTTTTGCCTCACCTCGGTCATCTTGGTCTGGGGTAACGCAGTGGACGACGTTCGACAATGATCGTGCAACAGAGACAATTGCTGTACGCCACTGACGACGCACTTTCAGCTCCTGTCGCAGGCCGCTGGTGGCAGGCCGTTGGTGGCAGGACGCTGGTAGCAGCGATCAGAGCAGGTCGACATGACCCTGTGTAGGCCCCTAGGGCTCCAGGGCGGAGTACAGGGGCCATCTTTGAAGTTTGACAACAGCCAACACGAGGGTGGGTCAGAAAAGGGAACATCGCTCTATGAAACTATCCAGTCAGATCCAGCACGTCAATGTTGTGTCAGCGCTTGTCTACTATTTGGCCTGCCGTTTGGTTGCCCTTCGCCAAAATGGCAGGATTTTTCTCTAGCTGTCAACAGTTCAGCTGGTGGTGTGAATTTTGTGAGTTGGGCCTGGTTTATCTTCATCCCGTCACCCACAGTCTGATGGACAGACAGAGCGTGCCAATCGTAAACTGGAAGACATGCTCAGGCATTAAGCTGTCTCCTTTGGCAACAAAGAAGTTGCTGAACAAGTGGCTAGGCCCTTTTGAAGTGGTCAAGCGTGTTGGTGAGGTGGCATATGAGTTATTGTTGCCTGCATCGATGAGTCGCATACATCCTGTGGCACACACTTCAGCTTACACCGCCTACCACCACTGTATTACCACTCAACCTGTCCATAAACACCACAATAGCCGCATGGCCTGCAGCAGTCTCAGGCAACTGAGTGATGAAGTCCACTGACACACTCTGCCATCTGAACTCTGGTACGGTCAAGGGCTGCAGCAACCCAGTAGGCTTTGCGCTAGAGGTCTTGTTCTTCTGACAGAAGTCGTGTGAAGCCACAAACTGCTTCACATCACTGTCAAGACCAGGCCACACATAGGTTTGCTTCACAATAATACACTGTAATACACTGCCACACTGTTACATTGAATGATTGTAGTCATGATTTGCCAGGTGCACATTGAAATACTGTAGATACAAAACTTTTCTCCATGAGCATTCACTTGATCCAAATCATAATCATAGCAAATCTTTTGTGATCTTTGCTGATCATCATCTGCCAGATTATCTAATTGACACATGGTTTGGATGGATACCTAGTATAAAATTGATATGCATGAAGAAGTATAAACAGGACATACACTTTGATGCAAGCATTTGGGAGCCGATTCCCTGCAGACAGCGTCTCATCCTGCTCAACCTGTGATTGCATACATTGCTGATCAATGGTTTGGGTTCTCATTGCTTCAATGGCGTGTAGCTGAGAACCTGAAGCCGTCTGACTCAAAAAACCTGATCTCGTTGCAGGAGATGAGTAGGTCCCATAAATTGCGACTGCCCTGGTCAGAAAGCCCTGCCCTAGGGTAATTTTTTGGCCTACATACACACACATACTTTTGGCCAAGATTGGTACAAGTTGTTTTCCATTAGCAAAAACAGATGCATTATGGGCTGTCTGGCAATAACAACATGTGCAACTATTGATTGACATGATCTCAAAGTTGCCAATTTGTTGACTGGGCTTGATCACTTTGTACACCTGCATAATGATACAGACTCATTACAGCAACATCAGCAGATGCAAGTTTGATCGAGCAACCTCCAGTCTGCAAGATTTGGTATGCATGGTAGGCTCACACACATTCCCCTGCAAATGCACATGATCCTAATTGATACTGATTACATGCAATGTGACAGTTGCAACCATGCTGTGCAGTGCACTGCTGCACAAAGGGCTTGCTGATAAGGTACCTTTGATCTCATACTGTATGTTAATGATGGGCACATCAATGTAGACGCCATGCACTACCCCTGACACCCTTGTTGTGCCACAGTGTGCTTGAGTGGGTCTGTAGTCAAAGTTCACAAGTCCCAGCCGCTTTGCAAAGCGGCGGTCAATAAGGGTGCAGCTACTGTTCCCTAAAGAGAAACAACATAGAGAAATTAAAATCTGTATGAAACCAGAGCTTGTATCGGTGGTATCTCTTGTGACATGACATGCCAATGAAGCAAGTGGCAGCACTGTTCAATACTATGCAGCAAAACAGCTGATCTTTGAGCAGTTAAGTCACTGGCACAATTACAGAGATGATGTGCCATGCATGCAGAAGAGCTTGATGCTGCTTTATTTCCATCGAACAAAACACAGACCAGTTCATAATGGGTTACCTGTGTCCAAGTGTGCTCTGCCAGGGTGCGGTTGTAGTCTGCTGTCAAATACATTTGCTGTTTCCCAGGGAGACAATTGCATGTCAGCTTGGCTTGACTCTGCTGGCCGATACTGTGGCGGGTTCCAGAGGTCATATTCTTCTTGTGAAGTGTCATCACTTGTACTTGCAGCTGTAGGGTTTCTGCCTGC
>JAABUU010007481.1_pt1 | contig 11205 bp, 15 predicted proteins | sample 5559301 | NCBI WGS metagenome assembly JAABUU01 (sample SAMN10711884, study PRJNA513360) | rock metagenome | isolation source: Antarctica rocks | place: Antarctica: Victoria Land, Richard Nunatak white
ATGGTACCTTCTGTGCCTTTGCTTTTGCCCAAGCAGCATCTGCACCTTGCAAAGCAGCATAAGATGTGGTACCGCCAGCGCCCCCAGCTGCAGACAAAAATAGCTGTGTGAGGGTTAAAATGGGTTCCTGCCCCTAGCAAGTGTGAAAGGCCTGTGCCAGTCGCGCATACCTGGGCCAGCAGCACTAGCGTGTCTTGCAGCTCTGTCAAACATCCGCTCTGTCACACTTGCCCCGCTGGGCTCACTCGACTGCGTCCGGGTACCCTCATATGATGCTGTCAGGCCAGCAGAACATCGTTGTTGCAGCTGCGGCTTTCGCGAAGCTCTTGCCTGCACAAATGCAAGTTGTTCAAGCTTGCGTTCACGGTGAATCACTTATATGCTCTGCATGCGGCATGACTTGCCTTAAGCTGGTGATAAAGAGGCGGTCGCGTTCGGAGGCGATGTCCCAAGGGATTTGCATACAGTAAGCCTAGTCCTGAGGTCAGTGCGCGGGCCATGCTGCGCCCGGTGACTCTCGGTGTCAGGCAATCACATGCCGCGACACATGCGCTGAGGGTGCAAACAGACTTCCATATGCATCGAGTTCAAACACGTACGGCCGAAAGCATCAAGCTCCTCAGAACGTAGCGTCAGCTCGTGCTGATGTGTTGACGCGATCAGCGTGGTTTGACCTCCGAATTCGAAGGGCGTCTTGCCCCAATTGGAGGGCTGCATGCATTCCGTGCTGCAGTACGTACGCAGTGAATCATCCCATCTAGAAGACCTCACACACCCACTATACGCAGCATGCCGATTGACAATGCTGTCGTTCGTTGCAGCTCTGCTCCGCTCTGACAGTCAGCAGTACGCCTCCGAGTTTGACTTGCAGGAAAGAGCAAAGGTAGTGTTTGCTGAATGCGACGCCAACTTGGACGGAAAGCTCTCCAAACAGGACATATACAACTATCTCGTAAATCGGCGAGTGAATTTGTCGCATCTCGCGCAAGAAAAGCTGTTCAAGCAGCTCAGCGGAGGGGCTGAGTTTTTGACGCTGCAACAATTCTTGCAGGCACTGTCTGTGTTTTAGGCCCTGTACTACATGGCAGTATTACGCTGTTTGCAGCCTGTTTGTTTCGAGGTGACTCTTTCCCTGGATGTAGCAGGGTCTCAGCAAGTACAGCAGGATCTTGGCAGTTGGCCTGGAAGAACCTCCACAAACTACGGCAGATGCCCATACTGGTACGTTCTGTTCTACTCAAGAGTCAGCCAGACATGCAACAGCGCTGCTTAAGGCAAATGCTGTACAGGCGCACGGCAAACTAGCAGCAGTGCAGCAAGCACTCACGCCCAAACGTGAACTTCAGCACCGCCACTGCAGAGCCTGCCAATCAGCATGCCCATGGCAAGAAGCAGGCAGTATCTGCTGCTGCATCACTGGAAGCAGCACTGAGCAGAATATCAGATGCAGACAACAGGCCTGGTAGCAAAGTTTCAAGTATGTCATGCACCACGAAAAGCACCATGAAGAGCACTATGAAGAGCACTATGAGAAGTACAAGTCGCAGTGTGCAGCCTGCAAGTCATGCCACCATGCAGCGTGCAACAGCCCGCCAGATGTCTCGATTGACGTCCACTAGACAGTTGGAGATGGAGCAAGCAGAGCGTGCTGAGCGCATACGAGCTCACAACTTGTGAGTCTCTGTACATCATGCCAGTTGTCAAGCCAAACGTGCATACTTTTGGAGATGTGCTGTGGGCCAGCCCACCACAATAAAGCCTTCTGATATGAGCTGCTGCTGCTAACCTTGCTTTACAGCATGTGAGGTGTGTAGACAGTGTAGTAGCAATGTCTGAAACTGACCCAGGGCTGGCAGGCATTTGATATGGTGTTTGCTGTGTATCATGTGTAGGCACACAGCCATGCAGCCCCTGAAGCAGGTCTTGTACCAGATTGATGAAAGTGGCAGTGGTCGCATGAGCTATCACGACTTCTATGTGAGACCTACCTGCACAAATCAGATCTGGCATGATATGGGACATCCTACCAATGTTGGCTTTGCCATTTTCCCAGAGACTTGTCCCATGACCCAAAAGAGGAGACAAAGGCATGCTGCAAGAGGCCACACATACTCTCATCCTCACCACTTTGGAATGTTTTGTGCATGATGCAGGCATTCTCAGTTGTTTGCATGTAGTGGCCATCCTACACAACTCAGAACTGCATGATCTGCAAGGTCATGACGACATTTTTTCGCAGAACAAGCACAATGATGGCCTGTTTGCTGATGTAGCTGTTTTTGGAGCGCACAAGTCCCCACATGCTGCCAGCAGCCTCGAGCATCTTCTTCACCCTGGACAGGCGATTGGATGGCGAGGTCAGGTACAAGGTCAGCTGTCCATCAGTCTTGCATTTGCTGCAGCCTACTGCATACCGGCATTGCTGGAGTAGCTTGACACGCATCAAGACAGCTGGTGCCTCTAGAGGTTGCTGCTTTAGTCCACACATTGTCAACATGTGGCCAGTTTCAGAACAGGTTTTCAACAGCTGTCATGCACTGGAATCCATGAGGGTGGGTCCAAGGCAAAATCTTGCAGCAGTTTTCCATTTTGTCTAGTGCTGCCTGCTATGCCTTGTGTGAAGCTGTGGTTTGCTCTTCTGAATGGCAACATATCAAACCTCAGTGCTGGTTGTCAACATGGACTGCTGCCCGCCTCAAGCTATGCTTTCTGGTATCAGTATTCTCATGAACCTGCAACAGGGCATCCCAATAGTACTGTGCCATGTGTGCTGTACCAGTTTGCCTACATGCTGCTGAGCATCAGCTGGGACAGCTCCATGATCCTTATACACATGTTGGATCAACATGTTGCATGCTTGATCCAGGATATCCTCAGAGTGCTGTACCCTCATGCTCTGGACAAAGAATTGGCAGAGATGCTGTCTGTTGTCATTCCCAAAAAGCACGTCAAGGGGCAGCACAATCTGGAGCAGCAGGTTGCAGAGCTGAAGGAGGTGTTTGCTGTGTACGATGAAGATGGTACTGGCCAGCTTAATCAAGCAGAATTTGTTGAGGCCATAGTGTCAGCAGGTTGAGACTCATTACTTCCTCTGTACAGTATATGCACTGCATGCAAACTCATGGGGTGTTTTCTCAAATCATAAATTGTTCCGTCAGCACAGCTGATTCACATGTCTGCAATTCTGCTGTCACTTGCAAGCAGCTCAGGGGGCTTTACAGTGTAATGCTTATGCTCAACTACCGCTGCAGGCTATGAACGTGAGGAAGCAGTCCAGATGTTCAACATCGTTGATGCTGATCATGGTAAGCCATGCGCATGGACCTGACCCGCTAGTGATGTATGATGCAATTTGACCTCTGCTGCCTCTGCTGCAAACATAATCTGGCCTTGCACTCTGGGAAACATTGGATGGAAGCTGCCAATTTGCAGGTGGGTCAGTGAGTCTCGAGGAGTTCATGGACTGGTATCTTCACAATGAAACTGGCAAGGACAAGACAAGCATAAACAATCAAGCATCATTGGCTATGTGACGATTTTGCTTCGCATGTCTGGCAGTCTGTGATGCATGACTCTATAACGACTGAAGGATATTCTGTAGCAATCATCTGCTTGGCTGCTCCTGTACATGTATCCACAGACCATGCTTGCAGGTCCTGCGGCAACTGGTTGCATCCACAAATGGGCTAAGATGCCACTCATATGCTGCAGACTTCTGCCTTTTCGCTTGCCGCATTGTGACTGCCATTCTGATCAAAATTTCATGAAATGCCATCTTACCTGGCACGCCGCTGTATACTGCTCTTCTTCGCGCATTTCAGAGTCCTGAGTGGCTCGGGGTCAACAACAAGCGCCAGACCACCGAGATGTTGCCGCGCTCTACTGACCTGTACACCCCTATGTTCTTGGTCGCTTCGGGAACTGAAAATGCTGCTGCTGGTGAGCTGGACAAGCACTGGCCGCGTAAGCCAGTTTGCGTCAGTAGCACCGGCCTGACCAAAATTGCCTAGACTGCTTCGTGGTGCCGAACTTTGCAAAAACACGCAACGCGGGTCTGAGAACTCTGCGTCGCTGCTCGGAAGGTATGTCCATGCCTTTCCACGACCAAGCGATACATGTCTGTGTGTCCTCTGACCTACCGAGCTCGGGCGCTGTGCAGGATCCTGTCGCGGCTGACGGTCGTGATATATGTCACACGGACCGACTTCGATTGAACATTGCCATAAAGTCATGGATGTCAGATTACTGCAATACAATGTCGGCTCGCACAGCCGCAAAGGGGAGGTTGTCAAGCAGCAGCTAGTTCAGACAGCTCTTCAGCAGGGGCTATGTGACCTAGCCTTGCTTCAAGGATGCAGTGGGGTTCACGAGCCTGTGAGAGTCGGATCTGGAGCCGTCTATCAGCCAGCCTTTGTGCAATCTGGTGCCGCCCAACCCGCCCATGAAGCAGGCACGCTGTTCTGCTACACAGCAGACAGGTTCAAAGTCAGGCAGCTGTCAACCATTCAGGAGGATCTGCCTGGTTGCCAGCACAGCATGCTGCTGCTGAGGATATCAACACAGGCACAAACCTCATAGCAATTGTCCTGTCCATGGCTGCATCTCCACGGGCGCAGCAGCAGCACCCTCTTTTGGCCAAACTGTGGCATCTCATGCGTGAGCTGTCATCTCAATGTCCAGTACTGGCAGCAGGGGAGTACACAACCAGCTCAGAAGCAGACTCTCTATGCAGTGATCCTCTGATACAGCTGCATCTGTGCCAGCCAGTGCAGGGCATCAACAGCATCAGCCAGAGCTTCTTTGCCGCAGCATGCAGCCCCCCATACAGCCTCCAAATCAGCAATGTGAAAAGCCTGCTGGCAAGGCCAGCAGCAGCTGCTGTGCAGTACACTCAGAATGCACACACAGCAGCCTGCCTCATAACATGTTCCACAGCCACAGCAGCAGGCAAATCTGCTGTGAGTGCCAGTACTCAGAGTGGTTTTGCACACACCAAGGATGATGCAGAAGGGGCGAAACGCAGCTCAGAACTTCCATGTGGCCACAGCGCTGCTACTGAAAAGCTGCAGGCATTGGTTGATGCTGCATCAATGGTAAGAACAGATGCTGCGCCATGCTGCACCAAGCTTATAGCTTTTAAGTACCATGTAAGAGTATCCACATAGCTATGGCTCAGTCTGTAGAATGAGCATGCTGCTGACAGTGGACATCCTTGACATCACTGATTGAAGATGATCATGCTGCCAGTGAACATGATGACCAATCAGCGCATGTTGAGCTGCATGACTATTCAGCTGTCAGATTTCGTAAATCATTTGAGTTTTTGAGTGCAGGGAGCAACAGCACCTAGCAGAGTGGATGCACATGACAGCTGCACAGGTGAGACTACCTAATCAGTGGTCTCTTGCCTTACCAGCCAACCACTTGTGCAATCGGCATCATACCATGCCAGGATCAGTTTGCTTCATGCCCTGTCCTGACATGAGCAGGCATTTGCAGTGTCTCATGTGACCGCATCTTGACGCCATCTAACTGCTGCTGAGAGTACTCCCTGGCTCAGCAAGGGCACAGAAGGTGTGCCACACGTCTGCACAACTGACTGCAGTTTCCACTTGGCCATGTAGATACAGGAGGCTTGTCTGACCAGAAGGCTGCAAGCAGAGCACATGAGCCACAGCAAGCAGCAGGGCCAAGTGCCAGCTCTGGCTCTCAGCCTGTCCATTTAACACTTGGCCAAATGCGACGAGGCACCTGGCAGACTCCTGCCCCACTGATCATCTCGCAGCACCCTCTCTCTGCCCAGGTCAGGCTTTTGCGTACTTATGATGAAAGTGAGCGTGCTTGCAGTGACTTGCATCAGTGACTTGCGCTCACAAGCAACAATAGTATGATATGCATTGGCTGCAGGGTTGATCTTTGCCTGTGTCACATGCGGCTCTGCCACGTGTCTAGCAATCATCCAATGACAAGCATGATTGTGAAGCCACGAGTCCTCTGTGTGAAAGCAGGTTGGAGACTCAGAGATTGAGCCAAAGCCACCAACACCTGCTGCAAGGCCCAGAGGTGGTCATCAGCTCACTCAGACATCATCCGGCAACCTGTGCTTTGTTGGCCCTTCCAGTCCAGGCTCAACTGAATATCAGCTTGCTGAGGCGCCAAATGGCTTGCTGCCACAAACCCCAGTGGCGTTTCAGCTGCAGCCCAGACCCACAGGGCAGCAGCATATTGACATCAACACATTGCGCATCATGCAGCTCAGGCGCAGCATTTCTGAATTGTCTGCCGGCGCTGTAGCGCAGGACTGCGCTGTATCTGGGGACGCTGCTGCATTGACCTCGGAGCTGCATGCAAGGCTGTCTCAGCAGAGACAGATGCAGCAGCTTAGTCAGCCTGCCTCAGCTGAGCCAACGGGACCTGTGAGCAAGGGACCTTTGAGTAGTGGGCATTCAGAGGGCGGAGCTGAGGCAGATAGAGAGGATGAAGCATTGCAGTCTGGCAGTGGCACAGATGCTGAAGATGACACTGGTCTATACGCTGCTGCAAAGCAAGTTCCAGGCGAGCTGAAAGCAGCATGGAACAAGCTAGTGCAGCAGCCTGCTGAACGGAAAGGGATCATGCGTAGGCAAGGTAGAAATAGCGAGGAGAAAATGTCCTCACCTGGCAGGTTGTTGGGATGCTTGCAATCCAAGACTGACTCTGATGTTGAGGCTCAGATGGAGGCTGTGCGGTTCAAGCACTGATCATGTATTTTGTCATGTATTTATTGTGTGATATGTGACCAGTGTCATGTCTTTATTGCGTAATATGTGAACAGCATGAGCAGGCCCTGCATCTTGTGTTGGGGCGCACAAGCAGCATGCAGTCCAAACTCTGCAATGCTAGCTGCAATTGCTGAAGTGTTATGCAAGCACATTTGCTCACTTGTGTTCTTTGCTTCGCTTGATTTCGTATCTAGTGCTGTTTTTATTTACACTTTATTGACACAGGTGTCAGATGCATCATCAATCTTCTCTGATGATGCTGATTTCTTCTGCTATCATGGTATGCAGCTGGCATGCATGATGCATGTGTGCCTGAAGCAAATCAAGGGCGGTGCATTATATGTTGCCTGTTTGCAACAATGATGCATATGCAAACCCCATAGAGGAAGACAGCAAGTGCGATGTTACAGTACCAGCATTCCATATTTACATCCCACATTTAGGTTTCCATGGGAGACTCGAGAACTTTGCTTAAGTCAGAAAAAAAACACAGCTTCCTAATCTACAACCTTCCAGCCATTGTACTTCTCAGCAGAAATGGCTTCCTTCATAATGACAAAGGGGTTGAACTTGTCCAAAGCACTTGCGCCCGCCATGAACAGCTTCAGCAGCTGACCAGAAAAGCCAGACACCAAGGCAGTGCCCTCCTCCCGATGAGTCACTGGCACAGCTGTGTCATCAGCATCGCCTTCAAGGTTCCAAAACACCACCTTGGGCAGCTTGTACCCATGCTCCTCAAACTCAACCTGAGCCACCTTGAAGTTGGTCTCCCTAGCCGTGTGCTGCATACCATGTCCTGCACCATACCCTACTACAGCCCCTGGTACAGGGTACATGCCATATGCATTGCCACCTCCTGTCGCCACATCAAACTGCATGTCGCTGAAGATGAAGAGGGTCTCAATCATCTGCTCAGGAGGGATGTTGGAGGCCAGGGCGCGCTGCAAGATGAGGGTGAAGACTGCATTCAGGTCGGTGTTCATGCCCCACTGCATCTTCTGCAGCTCGCTCACCTGCGTGCCACAAACAATCTGATCCAGCCATAACAACATGTACCACAAGAACCTATCCATAACGACATATACCACAAAAACCTATACCACTGACAAAGCTGTACTGCGGTTGGTCAGAACTGCAACATGACCATGCTGTACTGAAATTGCCGTCAAACACTTGCACAGGCAGAAGGACTGTCTGACAAACTGAAACACCAAGAAAGTGCCCTATGGACATGCAAGTGCAGTCATGCCAATCAGATGCTGTAACAGTGACGAAATGAACTTGAAGTCACCTTTTGAACCAGGGTTTCTCCCTTGATGGTGTGGAGCTGGGGCTGGGCTGAGAAGGTGCAGACCGTCTCATTGAAGGGAGGAGCCGTGACCTCTGCTACTAGCATTGACAGAGCTATTGCCACCTGCAGTCACAGCACTTGTTGTCAGTGCATAGCAGCATCACACGCACCAATGTCAAGCAGTGCCATATTGTGAAAAACAGTGCACTCATGCCTACATCAAGTCATCGACAGAACCCATCTTTGCATGCATTGTTTCATGCAGACATGCAGTGCATAGCATCCACATGCTTTTCTACGTCCATGCAACAACAATATGCAGAGGTGTGATCAGCATGAATGGCCTGACCTCCATGGGCTGGCCTGACATGGAGCCTGAAACATCACAGACTGCCAGGGCGTTGGACAGGCTGCCGGACTGCTTCAGGTTGTTGACGTAGCTCTTCCACTGCAGCTCCATAGTTTCCAAGCCCAGTGAAGTTGACCGGTTGGTATATTCCTCTACCTCATCAGCTTCCAGGAAGTCTTGCACCTCCAGCAGTCTGCATGGTATGACATCTGCCTCAGGCAGTGCTGACAATGATCGGCAGGCTTCATGCATGCATCCATGACGCTGCTGCATTGCAACATGTGTAGCACACATCCTGAGCCACATTTTCAAGAGCCAAACAGCAAGACACACACACACACACACACACGCACGCACGCACGCACGCACAGACAAGCAGATCTGAACACAATCATCATGCAACGACCGTATGTGAGATGCACCGCTCAAGAATAAGATAGCAAACTCCCTGCATAGACGGGACACGATTTTGCAAAAGTGTCACACGATGTGGTAGACATGGTCAGCTGTTAATCTTAACTACAAATATTGTTCCAGTGTGTAGCCCAGCCTGTGCAGCGCTATCACCATTGCAGAGCAATATGGCAGTGCACAAAGATGCCATTGAGATGAGTAGGAATTTGAGCCGAGTGAGGAGCAGGCTTACCCTATGTGCCTCATGGCCTCTGAAACCAGCTCATGAGGCTTGAGAGCCCCCGAAGCAATCTTCTTCTTGCCAGCCTTCACATCCTGCAGGTACTTGGTGAAGCGCTCCTGGTCGTGCTTCTCAAAATGGCCCTTGTTGTTCTTCATACATACACTGGCCACTCGCGGGTATTTCACCTCATTCCAAGCATTGGCAGACATGTACACCTGCATCACCATCACTGCGGGTTGAACACACAGACACAAACACAGCCGGGAGTGGTTGCTGGAAAAGCAAGATGGCAGAGCAGTATGTGGAAGCTGGCAGCACGAAGCTGACTTTGCTGTCTAGACACGCTGGCACTGTCAAGATGCAGGTTGAGTGAAGACAGCAGGGCAGCACAGTATGCAAACGCTGCATGTGAGATGCAACAAACCTATGCATACCGTACTGTTACAAGAAACAAGGAGAATGCTCAGCAAGGCACGGCATGCGATGGAGCATGAAATGGGAAGCAGGGGGAAAGGCTGACCTCAGGGACATCCAGGCACTTTCTGAGTGGGACCAGGACCTGCTTGTGGTACAGGCTTTTGATGCGTGCGACATAAGCCTGGTAGGGCTCCCCTTCTGCCTGGTGCTGCCTGGCAGGGAACAGGAACTCAGCAATGCTGGCCGCCATCAAAGTGTCCTTGTCGTGAGAACCTGCACACTTAAAGTCACCAATCCATCAAGCATGCACAAGTATCATTTGTCATGCAGATGTTAGATGAGCATGAGTGGAGAAGGGTGAGATTGTGCTGATGTCAACACAGATCACACACAGATCACACACACACACACACGCGCGCGCGCGCGCGCACGCACATGCTGTGTAAGCCTGAGGCTGCACTCAGAAATACAAGGTGCGCTGCAGCAATGAGTAGTTGGCGCTGCATTCAACAAGCAATGTGTGAGCAATTCATGGCAATGTGAGGGGGGCTTACTTCCAGGTGTGGGTGCCCACTTTGCAGCCAAGGACACGTCAGAAGGCTTGCCCGCCTTAAGTACCGCCAGATCCTTCTGGATCTGCTCTGAGAAGAGTGCCGCCACTGTCAGGTGCAGCAGCCGAAAGACATCATCTGTATCAGAAAATGAGGTTGTGATTACCAAAGCCTCACGATTTGCTTTGCAGGCACGTATTGCAGCTGAAAAGTATTTTAAAATGCAGTGTCAACACCACAAAAGGCTCAGTTCAGCAACGTACTTGACTTGATGTAAGCATGGCAAAGCAGCACGTCGTGGGCATGCGCTATATGCAGTCTCAGCAATACAAAGATGCTGAACTTCCATGAAATGCATATGCTGAAGTACAATGCAACGCATATGCTCATTTGCCCACCAACAACTGAAGCGTCAATGTAGTCAGCCATCTAGAACAGCAAGTATACCTTCTGTAAACTTCTTGATGGCATTTCCAGCATTGCCAACCTTCTTCTTCTTCTTGCGGCTGGCTACAAAATCTGAGATGAGCTGGTGCTTCTTGGCTGTCTGCTTGGCACGCTCTGCTTTAGCTGCCTCTTTCTCTTCTTCTGTCTTTAGATTTCTCAGGTACTTTCTGAAGGACTTCTTACGCATCTGTTTCAGCTCTGGGATATCCCTCCAGGCCTCACTGGCTGTCGGCTGCATCATCACAAGACAGTGTGATGCAAAATGCTTGTGCCAGACAATGACAGAAACGCAAGCAGCATGCAAAGCGGTTGCTTTGTGATATCGATAGTGGACAAACACCCAGAAGAATAGCTAAGCTCTTATAGCACCAGCTTGCATGGTGCATTGAGAACAGGCAGGGGAGCATAGCAGCCCATCCAATGTGCATACCTACCATATATTTGAGTAGTCACTGACTGGAATCACCAGAAACAGGATGATGCCAAAGGCTCCTTTGCATTGCAGTGTGATTGCGCCATGCAGACATACTGGCAGACTGGTCGCTAAGCACCCAAGCTCTGCCATGCAGCAGGTGACAAGTGCAAAAGCAATAATGTGTGCACACAGCCTGGCACTCAAAGGGTAAATATGCGCTACAGAGGGTCGTCGTCATGTGACGTTTGAACAGCTCACCTTTTGCTTGTTCTTACTTCTGGTTGCCTCATACTTCTTGCTGGCTACTTCAAGCTGTCTGTCCACAGCCTGCTGAGCA
>JAABUU010007482.1_pt1 | contig 11205 bp, 14 predicted proteins | sample 5559301 | NCBI WGS metagenome assembly JAABUU01 (sample SAMN10711884, study PRJNA513360) | rock metagenome | isolation source: Antarctica rocks | place: Antarctica: Victoria Land, Richard Nunatak white
TATGCGCTCCCACTGGTCGTCGCGAAGGCCGTAACGCCGCATCAGTCAACCTCATCATGGCTGACACGCTATGAATCACGCCCTCGCTCATAAGGAAATCCACCAATTGAGGACACGCCCTAGCCTGGACAACCGTTCCGAGCTACCGTTCTGTGCAGGAGAATCAAACCATGCCGCGCGCGGACAACGCCCAGCTCAACATCCGCTCCGCTTATGCCCGCAACCGCGTCCGCGAGATCGCACGCGGCACGGGCATGACCGCGACTGAGGTCATTGAGGACGCACTGCGCGGCTATGTGCCGCAAGCAGCCCCCACGCCGGTTGAGGGCCTCGTCCGGCGCGGTCCCGTCTTGGTGAAGCCTGCACAAGGCCAGCATGTGACCCAGGCCCAGGCAGACCAGGCGCTCCAGGCCGTGCGGGAACGTGATCTCTGACGGTGTTCGACGCCCTGCTCGACAGCAACGTCATTGTTGCGGTCGTGGCAGAGGCGCACGAGCACCACACGGCCTCGCTCGCCCTGCTGACCGAGCCGGTCGGTGCGCGCCTGGCCGTGTCTGCCCACAGCTATGCGGAGGCCTACAGTACCCTCACGCGCCGCGGCGACCGGGCACCGTTCACATTCACCGCCGGCGAGGCTTGGGCGTCCCTGGCGAGCCTCCGCGCGGTGACCGGCCTGATCGGGCTGACGCCGGCGCAAACCTTCGAGGCCACCAGCCGCTATGCCGCCTCGGGCGGGATCGGGCCGCGGCTCTACGACGCGCTGATCGGCGAGGCGGCGGTCCTGCATAACATCCCTGGCATCGTAACCTGGAACATGGGCCACATGCGCGGCCTGTTCCCCGACCTAGACGTGCTCACGCCCGAGGCGTTCGCGGCAAGACGCGCAGCAAGGGGGTGAGGCGGATATTGGCCAATTCCAGACACTAGGAAGCGCATTGATCTTTCCTGGCTCCGTGGCGGTCGTCTACCAAAACTGAACCTCAGCCGGCGCAGAACAAATTAAATGCATCTCTGGGCGTCAGAACCTGCTCAGGGAGTTGAGCCGTCTACCTGATGCTCTACATCACCTTTCCCCAGCCCAGCCCACCGGAACCAGGAGGCGCGCAAGCGGCTCCTGGTCTCTGAAACCCTGCACTGCGGAAGGCTGGATGGAACAGGAAACAGCGACGCTTGATACGACCACGCCAGGCCGGGGCACGCCGGAAAGTGCGGCATGGTTCCGGGAGCAACTGGAGGCATTGGGGACCGGCAACTCGGCCCTGGCCCGCGCCATGATCGAGAATGGCGGCGACCGCAAGTTCGGCACCATCGTGCGCGGACTGCGGCGCATGGCGACCGGAGACGCCAGGGTCAGCGGGGAGATGCGTGCATTGCTGACGATAATGCGGAGTAATCCCGCAAAGGGCCGCCGTGGCCGAGCACCCAAGCCCTTCGAGTTCACCCTGACCCCGCAGGAGATTGCCATGTTGCGGGCGCCTGCTGGCGAGGGTGGTCAGCAGGGCTGCCACAAGCGCCTAATGGATCAGCTTGCCGAAAGCCCGACGGTACGGCTCAGTGACGAGGAGCTAGGCGAGCTGATCCGCTACATGTCCCCCTACGGGTCAGGAAGCTTCCAGGACAGGCTGCAAAAGGCGTTCCTGCGCTCAATCGCCCGGCAGATCGGCGCCATCCCTGTCCTTCACGGCATCCCGGCGTAGAACCTATCCCGGCAGGCGGTGGTTGAGGGCCTGCGAGGAACTTTGCCTTCTGGCAACGAGGAGCCGCCGCCCCGATATGGTTCATCCGGGCAAGGGCCTGACGCATCCAGGGCGCAAAAGACCCGCAGGACCGGCCCGCTGCCTACCGGAATCGGTTCTTAGGCACCGGAACACCGCCGCGACCCGGGAGCAGGCACCGTGCCTGTAGAAGCGCGATGTCAGAGTGCCAGGGTCGGCGAGGACCAGTGCGGGTTCAGGGTGCAGGCACCAACCCCCTGGCCCGTAACCTTGCCCGTGACCCCGGCGGGGAGTAGGTAGCCCCATCTATAAAAGCGTCCTCCCATCCCACAGACACCCAGGGGCAGATCCTTGAAGCAACAGGCCAACCTCATCCGCGCCGGCCAGGTGCTCGACCACGGCGGCAGCCGCTGGACCGTGCTGAAGCAGCAGATCATCACCCCTGGCAAGGGCGGCGCGTTCATCCAGGTCGAAATGCGCAACCTGAAAACCGGCAACAAGACCAACGAGCGCTGGCGCACCGCCGACACCGTCGAGCGGCTGCAAACCTCCGAAAAGGACTTCACCTACTCCTACACCGAGGGCACCAACGTCGTCCTGATGGACCCCGAAACCTTCGACCAGACCCACGTCCCCACCGGCCTGCTCGGCGACGCCCTGCCCTTCCTGCAGGACAACATGACCGTCACCGTGGACCTCGTTGAAAACGAGCCGGTCGGCGTCCGCCTGCCCTCCACCGTGGTCCTCGAAGTCACCGAGGCCGATCCCGTCGTAAAGGGCCAGACCGCTGCCAGCAGCTACAAGCCCGCCATGCTGAGCAACGGCGTCAAGACCCTGGTCCCCCCTTTCGTCGAGTCCGGCGAGCGCATCGTGGTCCGCACCGAAGACGCCAGCTACGTCGAGCGCGCGAAGGGCTGATCCGGTGGCCCTCCGCCTGTCGCCCCACATGACCGTCATGCAGAACGCCGCCAACAAGGCGGCCAAGCGCCTGCTGCGCGACTTCGCCGAAGTCGAGCAGCTGCAGGTCAGCGTCAAGGGCCCAGGCGACTTCGTAAGCCAGGCCGACCTGCGCTCGGAAGCCACCCTCAAGGATGAACTGAACAAGGCCCGCCCCGGCTTCGCCTTCCTGATGGAGGAAAGCGGCATGTCCGGCGGCGACAGCTGGGCCTGGCGCTGGGTCGTGGACCCGCTGGACGGCACCAGCAACTTCCTGCACGGCATCCCGCAATGGTGCATCAGCATCGCACTGGAACGGCACCTGCCGGACGGCGCCACCGAGATCACCGCGGGCATGATCTACAACCCCGTCAACGACGAGATGTTCTGGGCAGAAAAGGGCGGTGGCGCTTTCCTGAACGAGCGGCGGCTGCGCGTGTCAGGCCGGCGCGAGTTCAAGGACGCGCTGTTCGCCACCGGCATCCCCTTCGCCGCCGTCAGCGGCGCCCGGCGGCTGGCCTTCGCCCGCACCCTCGGCGTCCTGATGCCGCAGGTCGCAGGCATCCGCCGCTTCGGGGCAGCGGCTCTGGACATGGCCTGGGTCGCCGCCGGCCGCTTCGACGGATACTGGGAGCTGGGCCTGAAGCCCTGGGACATGGCCGCCGGGCTGCTGATCGTGCGCGAGGCCGGCGGCTTCGTCACCGACCCGGCCGGCGCCGAAAGCATCCTGCACGAGGCCGCGGGCAACGACATTGTGGCCGCCAACCCGCACATGCACGCCCGCCTGCGCGAGGTGGTGGCGGAAGGCGTCTCGGCCGCCGAGGGCCGCGCGGCCTGATGCCAGCCCGTATGACCCGGCACTGGGCCGCCGGCGTCGCGCTGCTGCTGCTGGCCCTGCCGGGCCACGGCAAGGCGCAGGGCGTCAACAACAGCGCGCTGGACGCCCTGACGCCAGCCCGGCCCGCCGCCCGCCCTGCCCCGGCGCATCCCGCGGCACCTCGTGCCACGGCGCCCGCCCGCCCCCAAACGTCCAAGCCAGCGTCCGCTGCCGGCGCCGCCACGGCCCGGCAGGCGGTCCCAATCCCGCCCAAGCCGCCGGCAGTGCCAGTCGCGCCGCCCGCCATCGCCGCCATTCCGCCAGCCGTTGCCGTCCCGGTCGCCAAGCCGCCGCCGCCGACCGCGCCGCCAGTAGCCGCCGATGCGCCGGGTGAACCCAGCCCGATCCCAGGCGGCCTGCGCGTCACCTTCGGCCCCGGCCGGACCGAGCTGAATGGCGCCACGGAGCAGGCGCTGCGGGACTTCGCCCGCACCATGAAGGGGAACGAGCAAGAAACGTTCAACGTCGTCGCCACTGCCGCCGGCACCGCCGACGATCCCAGCACGCCGCGCCGCCTGTCGCTGTCCCGTGCCCTGGCCGCCCGTTCCGTGCTGGTCAACGAGGGCATCGCCTCCACCCGCATCTATGTCCGCGCCCTGGGCGCCAACGGGCCGGAAGGGCCTGCAGACCGCGTGGACCTGGTCGCATCCGGCGCCGCATCCGGCGCCTCAGGAACCACGCCGTGACCCGGCCCAACACCTACCTGATCCGCATGGCGGTGTTCCTGGGCCTGGTACTGGTCGTGGTCGTGCTGCTGTCCGGGGCGCTGGCCGATGCCTTCAGCAACAACCCCCTGCTCAACGGGCTGATCTTCCTGGTGCTACTGACCGGCATCGGCTGGAACCTGCTGAACGTGCAGCGGCTGCAGCCCGAGGTGCACTGGCTGGAGACCTTCCAAAAGCAGCGCAACCGCCTCGCCGCCCTGCCGCCCCCCCGGCTGCTGGCGCCGATGGCCTCGATGCTGGCCGCCCGCCAGGCCAAGAACCGCGACGGACAGGACCGCTTCACCCTGTCCGCCCCGGCAATGCGGAGCCTACTCGACAGCCTGGCCAGCCGCCTGGACGAAAGCCGGGAGCTATCCCGCTACATGACCGGGCTGCTGATCTTCCTCGGGCTGCTCGGCACATTCTGGGGGCTGCTGCTGACGGTGGCCGCGGTGTCGGACGTGATCGGCGGCATGTCGGTGGGGTCCGGCGACATCAACGCCCTGTTCGACCAGCTCAAGGCCGGGCTGGGCCGGCCCCTGCGCGGCATGGGCACCGCCTTCAGCTCGTCCATGTTCGGCCTGGCAGGCGCGTTGGTGCTGGGGTTCCTCGACCTGACCGCCGGCCAGGCGCAGAACCGCTTCTTCAACGAGCTGGAAGAGTGGCTTGCCGGCCTCACCCGCCTGTCCAGCGGCGCCCTGGGCAGCGATGACGGCAGCGGCTCGGTTCCCGTCTATGTTCAGGCCCTGCTGGAGCAGACAGCCGAGAACATGGAAAACCTGCAATCCATCCTGGTCCGCGGCGAGGACGGGCGCATCCAGTCCAACAACGCCATCCTGGCCCTCACGGAAAAGATCGCCACCCTGTCCGACACCATGCGGGCCAGCCAGCAGTTGATGATGCGCCTCGCCGAAACCCAATCCCAGCTCGGCCCGGCGCTGGCCAAGCTGGGCGAGCGCCGGCCCGACGGCGACGAGGCCGCCCGCGCCCACCTGCGCAACATCGAGATCTACATGCAGCGCCTGCTGTCGGAATCCGAGCAGGGCCGGGTGCAGAGCACGGCGGAGCTTCGCAACGACATCCGCGTGCTGACCCGCACCATCGCCGCCCTGGCGGAAGGCCAGCCCGGATGATGGCCCGCCCCTGATGGCCCCCGCCTGATGCCACGTCTGCGCCGCCGCAGCGCCAGCGACGAGTTGAACCCCTGGCCCGGCTATGTGGACGCGCTGTCCACCCTGCTGATGGTCATCATCTTCGTGTTGCTCGTGTTCGTGCTGGCCCAGGCCTTCCTGTCATTCGCCCTATCCGGCCGCGACCGCGCGCTGGAAGGGCTGAACCGCCGCGTCGCCGAGCTGACCGACCTGCTCAGCCTGGAGCGCGGCCGGGCCGGCGAGCTGCAGCTTTCCGTCGCCGGGCTGAATCGTGACCTGCAGGCCGCCGCCGCGGCACGCGATGGGCTGGCGCGTGACTTGCAGGCCCAGCGCAACGACGCCGCCCGCGCCGCTGCCGAGGCCACCGGCCTGCGGGCGGAGCGGGACCGGCTATCGGCCAGGCTGGCGGATGCAGAGCTGCAATCGGCCTCCATCCAGGCGCGTACCGAGTCGTTGCAGGCCCGCCTGGCCGACGCCGCCGGGCGGACCGACACCGCCGGCCAGGACGCCGCCACCGTCGCCGGGCAGTTAGCCGAAGCCCGGCGCGGCCTCGCCGCCCTGCGCACGCAGGCCGCCGCGGTGCAGGCGGAGCTTGACCGCACGGTTCAGGCCGACCGCGCCACCATCGAGGCGCGCCTGGCCGACATCGCCAAGCTGGACGACCAGCTTCGCAGCCTGTCCGCCCTGCGCGACGAGTTGGAGCGCAAGGCCGCCGACGCCGCCGCCCGCGCCGCCACCGAGGCCGAACGCCGCGCCGCCGTCGCCGCGCAACTGGCGGAGGAACAGAAGCTTTCAGCCTCCAACCGCGCCCAGGTCGCCCTGCTGACACAGCAGATGGACCAGTTGCGCACGCAGATGACCCAGGTGGCGGCGGCCCTGAACCTGGCCGAGGCATCCGGCCGGGACAAGGACGCCCAGATCGCCAACCTCGGCAGCAAGCTGAACGCCGCGTTGGCCTCCAAGGTGGAAGAGCTGCAACGCTACCGCAGCGAGTTCTTCGGTCGCCTGCGCGAGGTGCTGGCAGGCCGCCAAGGCGTCCAGGTGGTCGGCGACCGCTTCGTCTTCCAAAGCGAGGTGCTGTTCCCCCCAGGCAGCGCCGACATGACCCCGGCCGGCCAGGACCAGATCCGGACCCTGGCCGCAACGCTGAAGGACATCGGCAAGGACATCCCGCGCGACATCAACTGGATCCTCCGCGTGGACGGCCACGCCGACCGCCAGCCCGTCAGCCGCGGCGCTTTCCCATCGAACTGGGAGCTATCGTCTCAGCGCGCGATCAACGTCGTCAAGCTTCTGGTGGACGAGGGCGTGCCGCCCAACCGCCTGGCCGCCACCGGATTCGGTGAGTTCCAGCCGCTGGACGGCACGGACGGCCCGGCCAGCTACGCCCGCAACCGCCGCATCGAGCTGCGGCTGACAGACCGCTGACTGAACGCCGGCATCCCGCCGCCGCCCGAAGCCTCCAGGGGTCCAGGCCAGCCCACGGCAGGAAAGGGTTGCGCCGGAAGCTGGCCCACACCTCGACCCGGCGCGACGGACGCCTACTTTCGCCCCGAGCATGAAAGCCGACGCTTTGCGCCATTACTAGTGCAGATTGCAGTCAGGTCTGGGCGCGCAGCGACCAGACCTGAAGCTGCAAGTCTCTGCTCACAAACAAGAAAGCTACACCGGTTTGCGTCCAGTTTGGACGCAAACCGGTGTAGTGCATGTCCGGATCAAACGGCTTCGTTTGGGCCGGACAAATGCTTGCCGAAACAAAGGCTAGAGCGTGTTTGGTGTCTCCACTTGCACCAAACATGCTCTAGCGCATCAGCCGGCACCGCAGACGCCCGCGGCCGCAACAGGCCCAGCCCCGCCGGAACAGGCCAGCCCCAGCATTGCGAACCCACTCCCCGCCCTTCACACCCCGCCCAGCCCGGCGCATGCTGCCGCCAAACGGAACGCTCAGTCAGGGAAGGCTGGAATGTATCATGCAGGCAGCGCCAAGCCTCAATCGAAGATTGCCACCGTGCTGCGCGTCACCATCGGCAACCTCCTGGTGATATTTGTCTTTTTCCTGTTCGGCTTTGACGCCAGCTACATCTCCAAGGCGTTCTTCCCCGAGGACAGCGACACCGCCCTGATCGAATGGACCCACGACAACGCCGCCCCGGCCTATGAATGGCCTTCGGCGGCGGCTGCGGCCTTGTCGAGACCCTGCTGATCCACAACGGCGCCCGCGTCGAGCGCCGCGCCACCGCCGAACGCCACGCCGCCGCAGGAGACTAACCGCATGGCCCCGACCATCACCCGCCGCATTGCCCTGGCCGGCCTGTCCGCCGCCCTGCTATGGCCCAGCCTGGCCAATGCCGCCGAAATCCACGTCGCCAGCTCCGGCGGTTTCGCCGCCGCCTACAAGGTCCTAACCCCGGCCTTCGAGCAAGCCACCGGCAACACCGTCAGCACGGGCTGGGGACCCAGCATGGGCGCCACCACCGACGCCGTCCCCGCCCGCCTGGCCCGGCAGGAGCCGATAGACGTCCTGATCATGGTCGGCTACGCCCTGGAAAACCTGGTCCATCAAGGCGTGGTCGCCCCCGGCACCCGGGTGGACCTCGCCCGGTCCGGCATCGGCGTCGTGGTCCGCGCCGGCGCCCCGCACACGGACATCAGCACCCCGGCTGCCCTGCGCCAGGCCCTGCTCGACGCCAAGTCCGTCGCCTACTCCGACAGCGCCAGCGGCGTTTACATCCAGAACGAGATGTTCCATCGCCTGGGCATCGAGGCCCAGATGCACGGCAAGGCCCGCATGATCCCCGCAACCCCGGTCGGCGAGATCGTCGCCCGCGGCGAGGCCGACCTCGGCTTCCAGCAGATCAGCGAGCTGAAGCCGATCCGCGGCATAGACCTGGTCGGCCCGCTCCCCCCCGAGGTCCAGCAGGTCACCATCTTCTCCGCCGGCATCCTGGCCCGGTCCGCCCAGCCCGAAGCCGCCCGCGCCCTGATCGCCTACCTCGCCTCCCCCGCCGCCGCCCCGGCGATCCGCGACAGCGGCATGGAGCCGATGGACGCCCCCCCCAAGGTCGCCCAATGATCACCGGCGCCCGCACCCCGGTGCCCCTGGACCTGTCGGGCCTCCGAGTGGCCATCACCGCCGGCGCCGGCGGCATCGGCCGGGTGATGGCCGACAGCTACGCCGCCTGCGGCGCCGCCGTCTTCGTGTCCGACGTGAACGAGCAGGCGCTGATTGACTGCGGCCACCGCGGCCTGCTGGCGGACGCCGGCCGCGTCTCGGACCTGGAGGCGTTCATGGACGCCGCCCTCTCCGTCCTCGGCGGCCTGGACGTGCTGGTGAACAACGCCGGCATCGCCGGCCCAACCGCGCGCATGGAGGACGTGACCCCCGCCGAGCTAGACGCCGTGCTGCAGGTGGACCTGGCCGCCATGTTCCACTGCGCTCGCCGGGCCGTCCCGCCGCTGCGCGCCTCCGGCGGCGGCAGCATCGTCAACCTGAGCAGCGCCGCCGGCAAGTTCGGCTTCCCCCTGCGCTCCCCCTACTCCGCCGCAAAGTGGGGCGTCGTCGGCTTCACCCGCACCCTGGCGATGGAATTGGGTCCCGACAGCATCCGCGTGAACGCCATCCTGCCCGGCCTCGTGGACGGCCCACGCATCCGCTCCGTCCTGGCCAACAAGGCCGCCGCCGCGGGGATCGGCGATAACGAGCAAACCGCACGGGCGCTGGCGGGCGTGAACCTCCGCTGCTTCGTGTCGCAGCAGGACATCGCCAACATGGCGCTGTATCTGTGCAGCCCCTTCGGCGCAACGATCAGCGGCCAGGCGATCAGCGTGGATGGGGGGATGGAGGGGTTGGTTTAGCCGGCTACCGAAACTCGATGCCCGCATGGTCGAGAAGGCGAGGGGCGCCGCCCCTCAACCCCGTCAAAGGCACGCCTTTGAAATCCAATTGTTTAGGGATCGGGGTTTAAAATCCACGGCTCTAATGGGTCGAAGACGAAGCCGTTGCTCGTCATGCTCCCGCAACTTGCTGCAGGTGGAACCGGCCAACCAACTGCATACCGTCATTGCGAGGCGTGCAGCGCCGCGGCAATCCAGGAACGGGAAGCGCCGTGCCTGCACCTCTCCACTCACCGTGCCGCCCAAAATGAGTGGCAAACCGGTCCGAGCGTGATGCTATAGCTCCCGTTGGAGGCATCATGAGTGCAGTTCAGATACCCGACGAGCTCGTGCGAGTGATCGAGCGGCAGGTGGCCGAGGGCCGCGCCACGAACGTGACAGCGTTCGTGCAGGAGGCGGTGTCGCGCTTTCTTGAGGACGCGTACGCCGAGCAGGACGACATCGAACGCGCCGCCCTCGCAGGTCTCGCCGATGCAGAAGGCGGCCGGACCACCGCCATCGCCACTGCTGCGGACGAGCAAGCCCTGCACGAGCGCCTGATGACCCGGCTGCGGGACCGTCTGGCTGCCGAAGGATAGGTGGCCTACCGCCTGACCAGGGCAGCGGATGACCAGATCGACTCCCTGTTGTTGGAGAGCGCCCGGGTTCACGGCATTGAGGCTGCCGGACGGTATGGGGCACTGATCCTGACCGCGATGGCGGCGGTCGGAGATGATCCTGAACTGCTTGGTTCAGTGAGGGTGCCCCGCATCAGGGGTGTCAGGGCATATCCGGCCCGCCTCGTCCGGATGCGGGCCGAGCCAAGGCGGCGCGTCAAGGCACCACGCCACTTGATTGTTTATCACCGGGCAGCGGATGGCGTCGTAGAGGTCCTTGGTCTGGTCCATGATCGCATGGTCCTGTCCCGTGCCGCCCGTAAGCTAGTCCGCGACGCTGGCGACGGCTGAGGACGGCGGCATCCATAGAGGTTTGAAGTAATCCTTGCCCGTGTGACCTCATCTGTTCGCTGTCAGCGAATTTAGTTGTTGACCCGAATCGCGAGCGAACCTCACTTTCCCATCCACCGTAACCAAGGGAGATCTCGCACTCACAGGGCTGCCCCCAGCAGCCCGCGGAAGGAGCCAAACCTTCCAACCTCTGTCAGGCGCATGTGCCATGTGTCGTGACGGCATCGCACGATGTAGAGCGACGCTTCGTGCCCGTGGAACTGGGTTCAATCGCTGCTGCCCATTGCCTCCGAAAGGTCCTCGCGGGGGGTGCTGCAATTTCGCTGCACCTTGGACACAGGAGGATAACTATGTGGAAGCATCGTCTGGTTACGGACCAGCAGCGTAGGTTGCACAAGCGCGAGCGGTTGAAGAGCTGGTGGCTATGGCTCCGTAGACCAATCGTCTTGACGAGGGCGTTCCAGACAGTCCGGCTGATCACCGAGCTGATAAGGGATGTCAGATGGTGGTGAGGCAACCAACCCAGTAATCCACGTCCAATATTGGTGAGACATATGTTGAACGAGGCCCTCCGGCTTATCCGAGTATTTCATGATATGCCGCAGACCGACGCTGCAGCCAAGCTGGGCATAGCCAAGTCCTACCTATCAGAAATTGAGTCTGGAAAAAAGGTGCCAACGCTGCGTATTCTCGACAGCTACTCAAAGCTGTTTAATATTCCCCTTTCTTCTATTTTATTATTTTCTGAACACATGCACGATGGGGTGCGCGGCGAACGCGTGAGAGTTGCAATATCGAAGAAGGGATTAAAGCTGCTTGACTTCATAGCCGCACATGCGGAGTCAAATAGTGGTTAAGAGGCGGTTTTCAGAATTCCCGAGCGAGCCTTGGTGCAACCAGGAATATGCATGCGGCCTGGAGCAGGGCCTCGACGATGAAGCCGAGCCGGTCATAGCGCAGGCCGAGGCGCTTGTTCTCCAG
>JAABUU010007486.1_pt1 | contig 11202 bp, 16 predicted proteins | sample 5559301 | NCBI WGS metagenome assembly JAABUU01 (sample SAMN10711884, study PRJNA513360) | rock metagenome | isolation source: Antarctica rocks | place: Antarctica: Victoria Land, Richard Nunatak white
GCAAAAACCTAGAAAGATTTTTATTAGCGTTATTTACCTGCTGGTGTTTGCGCATCCGGGTTTGGCGCCCCCTCAAATTGGGGAAAGCGTGTCGGCACAGCCCATCGCCGCTTTCCCAGTCCATAAATAATCGCTCGTTCCTCCTCAACTTCCAACATTCCTCTTCATCTTCTTTGTCTCTTTCGCCTGGGCTTTTTGTCGGCTCCTCGTTTCCGTCCCATGACTCTTTGCTCGGACCTCAACCCACATCTGGGAGAAGCCTCACCTTTGCGATGATCGATTCTATTGGCCCAGTTTCCACGCCGCCCATCTGGCCTGAGACTTGTTTCTTGCGTTTCTGCTCACGGTCTCCCCCGTTTGAAGGCGCGCACTTTTCCCCTTGACTTCTTGGATCGCTGTCCTTCGCGTCCCTCACCTGCGCCTCCTAGAGTGATCCTCGATCTTCCTGTCTCCCTCTCTCAGCGTCCTCCTGTTTTCTGCCCATAGCTGGCCTTCTGTTCCTCGCTCCATTAGCGTGGCAACTATTGGCCACGGGATGTTGAGCGATCGCCATCGCCACGACAAGGGCGCGAGCAAGGTGGAGCCTGCCCAGAGCTATCGCCTGTGCGCCGAGACCAATTGAACAAATGCCTCACACCACCCTGAGCGTGTTTCCTACTGTGCCGCCGGCGAATGGATGACGTGATGCTGTTGCCAGCGGTCTGGTGACATCTCCTGCCGGAGCCTGGCTTGCGGCAATTGAGCAGCCTCGTCTAGTTCAGCTTGGCTGGGTTTCAGGCACCAGTTGGTGCTGACGTGGCAGCGGCTTGATTGAGAGGATATGCATGTGCCCTGCGCAGCACTGCCTGGATCGGGACTTGGCTGTTGGAGAGGTGACATTTTCCTGTGCCGTCCTGTGCCATTTTGCCGAACACCCTTCATCCTTGCCATCTGCATCGAAAATCCCCCAGCTCATGAAGAGATTGTCTCAGTCGTGCCGATGCTGGGCCATGGACTATTGGTGAATCATCGACGATTAGCTTTAGAGGAGAGAATCCGCGCGGCCTGTGCTCTACCAAGTGTTTTGCGAGGCGTTCTACGAGGCGTTCTGTGGAGTTTGATCCATGGAGGTTGACGACGATCCAGCTGGCTGCTACAGTAGAGACCTCCGGATGCACGTCATTCCGAGGAATACAGCGCGTGAATTGGACGGCAAGAGAACAGAGGAGGGGAAAAAGGAATCAGTGGGGGCTGAGCAATCCTTGAGGGTTGCGTGTAGCCAAGAGGGGGCTTACGAAGCTTTAGAGGGACAGCGCAGAGATGGTGTGGCTCGCAATGGGATTGAGTGTACCTCTGTGCCGAGAGCGGCTGATGGGCCATGACATATAGTCCATCTTGCGCTCTCCTGTAGGACAGGCAGCCGTTTCCACTGTCTTCTTGTTTATAAGATTCCCTCGCAATTATCTTCTGCAATGGCTGCCGTTGACATGTCTCGCATCAACTTTTATCAATCATCATCAGCAAGCAGCCCATGCTTCAGCCTAAAGCCACCAACTTTGGGTAATACTGGCGGAAAACGCACGGCGACCTTAGAGCGCGACTGGTGGGACAAGCCATCCACGACAAATCGGACAATCGAACCTTTGTTTCAAACTCAGATGGCTGAAGATATCAGAGCCGGGGATGAAGATATTGTTGAAACCCAGCGTCATAAGAAATCCATCTAATTACTGCAGAAAACTCGATAAGAGCTGGGAACAATCGAGGCGGCGGCGACAGCGGCACCAATAACGAGGAAGACTTCTGCTTTCCATCCATCGAGCCTATCGAAAGCCCCCACAATCATATCGATGAGGACAGAATCGACATCGATGATCATGATCTTCCTTCATCGAAGAAGCATAAGGGAGCGGAAAAGGTGACTCTACAAGCTGTATTCAAAATTCCTCCTGGACTCGGACTTTACTACAATCGAGCGCTTCAAGACCATGAGAATACTGCAAGCTCAAATCGATCAAGTGAGGTTGGTGATAGTCAGGGTAGGTGAACGTGAATCTCTAATTCAAAAGTGAAACGATGTCTGACATTTCACAGATAACCCGTTCGTGGTGCAGGACGAGAACATCAAGACTGACGACGAGGGCACTTCTGCTGAGATAGAAAGCATTATGTCTGATACTGCAGACACCCAACTCAACACACCTTGTTCAACAAAAGAGCTAAAGACACATCATTTCTCGAATCCTAATACAACCGCCGAGTCTCTTAATCGCCTATGCTCCCCTAGCATCACTTCATTCGCGGACCGTGAAAGGCGATCTATTCACGCAAATTCTCGCAATGGGAGAAGGTCAGTCATCGACGGTTCCGCCAGCGCTATCGCCATCAGACCACTTGAAACTGAGCAACATCAGGGTTCTGGTGGCCCAGCAGAGGTAGAGGAGCAGGAGTGGGAAATTACGAAGATTCTTGAGAAGAGAGCGGCCGGGTCAGAAACGGAATATAGGGTACGCTGGGAAGATACATGGTTGCTCAGCAGTGAATTGGGAAGCGCACAGGGGTTGTTGGAGAAGTTTGAGGCAAAAGGCCGAGCACAGCATGGACGTAAACGGGGTAGACCGGCTCGGACGGACAAAGGCTGGTGATCGTGCATTTGTCCGTAAGCACATCGTGGGTGCGTGTACGGCCATGTCCCTGCGTCAAGCAAGCACGCAGCCTATTCGTGGCCAAAGGCTCAGCTGCAGCGCGAAAGGAGGTGAAGGGATTGATTTGCAAAATTGGTTGACCGTCAACGAAGAACAGGAAAGCAAGCGAAGACAAGGGCGTATTTCGAGATTTGTTAACCATTTTAGAGCTTGGGTCTGCTGCATATTGAATTAAAATAATGCAATAAAGGACGAGAAGAGAGTTGATTGTAATCACTTCTTGTAATAAACGTCTAAGGGGGGCTTTCAAAACCGCTGTCAGCCATATCTTCAGGAGAGAACTCTCGAGCTCATTATTCCAGGAGGTCTGACGTTGTTTGCCTCCTATGATCCAATACCGGCTCATCCAAGCTGCATGGGGCATCACCTTGCACTGGCACAGAAGAGTTTTCCTGAGAGACGTTACCTTGGATAGCTCAAATACCAGGTGGCGAGGCATCACGGGCACTGCCTCAAGCTGCCCCAGAAGATTTCTCCTGGGAGACGTTGCTCAGAAGAGCTTGAATTATAGATGGCGAGGCACTAGAGGCACCCACCTCACTGCCCGAGTCCCAAGCACAATCACGGTGTACCGTACCAAATTGGAGCGGCGTGCCAGAATTAGAACAGGGTGCTATAGCGGGAAAGGTGCCTAAGGGTGGAGGAGGACTGGAGCAGATGGAGAGAATGTCGACAGTAAATATCATTATCACATTGCATAGTCCTGATCTCGACTCCTTGCCTTTGACGTTGACGAACCTGCTGGGGTTTCCTTCACACGATGGCCAGATCAAGGCGATACAGAGTCTTGCAATCGATCAGATGGATCTTATCCTCATTGCACCGACGGGATGGGGTAAGAGCGTCGTATTCCAGGCTGTCCCGGCCTTGCGATGTGGCGTTTGCCTTGTGATAATGCCGTTGAATCTGCTGGAAGAGGAACATGTCAGTCACTAACGAGGCGCCTGAGAAGGCAAGCATTTTGCCGACGAATCTGATCAGACCTGGTATGCCAAGTCCATTGCTCGAATACCGTGCTGCAAGCCTTATGTATGGTCAACCCGACCAAGCCTAACCCTCCGAGTCTTTAGGCTTCACATCCATCACCTTAGAGATACGAGGTATCCTACGCCCTCCACCCGATACTGGAGGATCCATTCCCATCGCTGCGTGAACACGAAGCCTCGCCGCTCGCGCCGATGACGAAGTTTCATATCCAAGCTCCGCCGACTCCACGGACATTCTAGATTGTCCCGGCGGGTGATACTTACTGACATCGACATGTCATTAATCTTCTTCGTAGATCGATTGTGACTGTTAGGGGGGGGTGTTGTCGCGTGGGTGAAAACTCTGCACGGCAGCTTTCTTGGCCACGCAACGTCCTAACATTGTTCGAACTGCGTCGGATTGAGATCTCTTGGCTCTTCTGACTTCTATTCGGACACAGAATAGAATCAAAAGGTTCGTAGCCGACACCACGTACAGGTGGATCTCGTTGCCGGCCAACCACAAAATTATCTGTTTTTATTAATCTAATCTAGAAATACCCACACAACCTATCTACTCTCATTGTGGTTAAGCCATAAAACCGCTCTCCCAGTCACGTGTAGAGTTTGAGGGCCTCCTCATATCCTGGTCCTTTCAAGTCCTTAGCAAAGACGTTGCCAACGAAGAGAACTCGGAGGAGATGCGCCATGCTCAGCATTTTCTCCTCGTTAAGGGCTATGGATTGGGCTGTGCGGACCGCGTTCTTGATCTATCATCAGTGCCTTGTTAGCTCGTCGTGTGCGGTAGACGATCAATGAAAGGTAGGGAAGAGGCAGAGGAAAGATGAAAAGGTGGGTTTGGGAAAACAAAAAAAAGCTCCTGTACCTCTCGTCCATTGACTTCAAAGTTAGATAGCTGCGTGAAATCATCCTCTGTGATGTCCGCAACTTCCACCTCTGGTAATTTCCTGACTCGGTCAATGAACCCCTTCCAAATACCCTTTTTAGTTTTGATGTCGAGTTTGTCGTATCTGAGTCCGATGTGAATACGCGATTGGAAAGCCTCGTCAAAAGTTGCGACACGATTTGTGGTCAGAAAGAGTATACCCTGGAAGTACTCCAACATCCGCAGGAAGATGCTCACGAGCGCGTTGCGATTGACGTCGCGAAGCTCCCGTTGTTCCAAGAAGACGTCGGCCTCATCAATCAATAACACTGCACGCCATGTATGGGCAATATCGAGTATCTGGGAGAGGTTCTTCTCAAGATGGTCCATTCTTGTCCCCAGCTCTCCAACGGATACCATCTAAAAGATAAGTCAGTCTACCGAAAACTTCGACACGACAAAACTAACGTAGAGTGGTTTCTTGAGCATCTCCGCGATGCCTTCAGCTGTGAGGGTTTTCCCGGTCCCCGGCGGTCCATGTAGGACTGCCACGAGACCTCGTCCCTTGCCTGAGAATGTAAGCATAAGGGCGTGCACTGAATCTTAGGATGATACTAGCCTTGTATGATATCGTCGATGTTTTTCTTCGCGTTCCGTTCGTGCGACTCTACGAGAGATTTGACGACGTGCTTATGTTCATTGGGTATAACGAGCGAGTCGAAGGCGCTCTCGTTCCAAGTGACATCTTGAATGCCGGAAACCGCGAACTCGAGCCAGAGTTTCTCACCGAAGCTGAAACCGAGTGCGATAGGACTCGCAATGAGATATTCCTCATCAGTGAACTCGCGCTTACCGGAGTCGTTTTGACTTGGGATGTCCTCGATGTCCTCTTCCTGGACCACATTACCTTCTTCATCAACCGGCACGTCGACCAAATGATAAGTATCGGTCTCCTCGCCCTTGACCAATTTTTTTTTGGGTTTCGGCTCCTTTTTTCCATCATCGAACTGACTTGTGTGGTTTTCGCCCTCCTCGTCTGAACTGTCTTCGGATTCATCGTTGTCCTCAGATTCTGAATCACTAAGAATGTCCTTATCCCCGTGTTTGAGCGTGGAAATAGGGTAGTTAGGGTTGAAGCGCCTGAAAGTCGCCGGATCGATCATCACCCTGCCGTCAATGTTGACTTTAACGATCTCTTGACGCTTCTAAAATGACCTAGTCAGAAGATTCTGGTTCTCGAGGAGGATAGTTGAATACCTTGTAGAAAGCTATGCCTTTCTGAATACAATATTGCCTGCCCTCCAAGGCGGCGAATTTCTTTCCGCGCTCAATCATCTCTTTCTCAAGCTTCTTGTGGTCTGGATGACGTTTGAGAGGGAAACAACGTAAGCTGGAAATGGGACGCGGTCCCTTGAACGCCTCAACTGTTACTTGCACGTTGCCCATTCCGAAGGTTTTACCGTCAAATTCCAGGTAGCGCCCTTCAATTATGTAATAATCACCCTTGAGTAACGAGTGTTCCTGTTTCAAGTCAGTGGCCAAGGCGTCAAAATAGTTCGAATGCGTGTCTGTGCTTACCAAATAGGCGTATTCGATCTTGAAAGCCCTAGGCTCACCCAACGTATCGTATGTTGGAGTATAAACAATCTCGTCGCTTTTGAACAATGCCCAAAGAAGATCAAAAGTGATCTTCTTGCTTTCGAGCAAGGGGTAAAGGGATTTCTTGGTCTCATCGTAGTCTTTGTCAAGATACTTGATAAGCACTTTGAGATGTCTAGCCTTAAGAGCAATCTCTTTGGCCTTTTCCTTTTTCTTCTCGGCATTGCTCTGCGCCCTAAGATTTCCCATATAGGCGCGTAGGTCTTCGAGAAAGAGGAAGATCGTGTTTGGATCAACGGAGGGCGAATCTTCTTCTAAAGAGATGCCTTTCACTTTTCCCATGATATGTCTCAAAGCGGCCTTGAGTGGCTTGCTCATGATGTCTAGACAGGTATCCGTATGTTTGTTTTCCCAGTTAAATTTGCGACGGACGTTGAAGGCGTACTGTGCATATTCGCCTGCTTCGATGTGCTCGCTCGATTTCTTCAAAACGTACCTGTGCTCATCCGTGCTCCACAAGCGATCAACCCGTATGAACTTCGCCTTGGTACCTTTCTTATTCTCCTTTTTCTTCTCAGCCTGTTTCGCTTCTTTGGCTCTCTCCTCCTTGGCACGCGCCTTTCTCCTGGGCCCAGTCTTGCCACGGACATTGCCATCATCAGATTCGGAATCCCCATCTTTTACCCTTTTGGATTTGGCTTTCTGCCTCACGCTCGACTTCTTGACTTTCCTTACCTTGACCCTTCTCTCCTTCTTGCCTTCAGAAGAGCTAGAGTCCCCACTGGAACCAAGGTCACCGCCGTTCGTTTTGCCCTTTTTCAATTTTGCCTGTCTTTTCTTCTTAAGCTTCCTCGCTTCCTTCATCATCGTGTCAAGTTTCTTGTCAAAAGTTTCTGATGAAGAATCGGAAGACGAAACAGAGTCGCTAGAATTGAAGCTTTGAAATGAAGAATCATTCTCGCTGTCGTTGCTGTCGTCGTTGGGGGCGTGCTTCTCTCGACTGAAACGGGAAAGCTTGGATTTACTTGTAGACTTCATCATTGGCGAGACCCAAAGATTCTTGGAGGGCCTATTCCTTTTCGTGTTGGTGCCTCTGAGGACTTTGTCTTTGCCGGCAGCAGATTTTGAAGGTGGAAAGTAAGGGCAGAGCGGGAGCAAAATAAGACAGAATTACAACTTGCAGTGTTTGAAATGTGATCGGCTTTCAGATCCGCCCCATCCTATGCTAGGTAATCACAACCTAGGTATTCTGGCAGCCAACATCCTTGATTACGACAAAAAGAGAGCGCCGCAGACAACCCTTGTCAAAGCCAATGAGTGCTACCGGCCATCCGAATTTGATTGCTGACGCAGTGACTGATCCTCAATATAGGGACTTGCAACGCCACCTGCCTCCTTCTTCAAACATTATTTCACCCAGCCGATGTATTCACATAACATCGATCAAAGTGCGATCGGCGCTAATATTATCGGAACATTAAGGGACGTTGACGACTTCACTGGCCTCACTTTCGGACGGGGACTCGGACGCATTTTTGCTTCCAGTGGGATTGGTCTCCATTAAGTCATTCATGGGTCATCCCGATTGGCTCGATGGTAAGATGAACGCGCTAAATGAACGATTCAGCTGGGGTGGTGACAAAACTTCTTGTATAATACTACTGTGCACAAAGAATGCGATGGGTTGTTCCTCATGATTACATTGGAGTTTCAAGTGCCGGGAAGAAAATTGTTGATACATTGAACACAATACTCGCTCTTCGCTCTACTCACTCAGCTTTTGATGGCTTTCAGGGGAAACATCTCTATCATTCTTCTCCCTCCCCCGAAAGATTGACGGTTAATACGAAACATATTTCTAATCTGAATGTCTTCAGTCTCCCGAAGTCCAAGTGCTGCCCTGAACATTAAACAGTAATCGCCCATATCTCATGCAGTGTTTGCTCACGACGACATGCGTGTTTTAAGGGGATACTGAGACTTTGTGCACGCTCAATACGCCGATGAATATGCTGGACATAGGGTATTTCTTCGAAAAAGGTAAGGAAATGATGAGGGAATGATCGCTTGCTCAAGCGCTTGACGATCGATGTGCTGTGTGTGCATGCTGTATATACATCATAGTTCAAACAGAATGCTGTTGTGGATTGCACTGTATTTATTGCAGTGCTGTCGCTTCGAATGGGTTCGTGTTAGGATGAAATAGCACTTGCGGTCGCATCCTTTATTGTAGCATCTGTATATGCTCGGATGGCATGATGGTCATGCGCTCAAAAGGGAACGGGCGGCGACAGTATACCGAGGTAGCCCTTGCGATGGTACATACGCATCGGTGCGTCTCCGAGTGCTTCTGCCTTGGTTTGAAGTAGACGTTTCAGTGTCTTGAAATTGCGGTCCAGCAAGTGAGGCATGACTTGGTATGGGGATGCCGTTTTGCAGTAGCACATCCTGCAGGAAGTCTCGCTCTTTGGTCATTTCCCGTACTTGTGCTTCTATATTTGAAATATTGTTTGAGGTCTTCTGCTCCTTGTCTTTGCGTCGCTTTCGGAATTTATGGGAGGCGGTGGCATTGCGCTTGCGTTTTTCGTCAGCGACTCTAGACGCAGCTTGCACGTCAATAGGTATCTGAATGGGACCTTGCTTCGTTTCGAGTGTCAACATCTGACATTGGCTCTGGCTCAAAGCCTTTGATGTTGGCGCGTTGAAGGCTTCCTTGTCGAATGCCAGTTGCGGCATCGTGGAAGCGGGATCCGTTGAAGTGAAGGGCGCAGAAAATAAGAACCGAGGCTCGCCGGTAGAGGCAACCTGAGAGAGGGCCGAAGGTGGACTGTTACGAGGAGAATGCATGGTTGGGCTGGAGTTCCGTGACGCAGGATTGGCTAACGCTGCTAGATTTCCGGATCGATCGAATGGAGTTTGAATGCGAGGATAGGTTGAAGGATTTGGCCCGCGTTGAGTCACTTGGCGTAATTGAGGAGCTGATCGAGGTTGAGAAGCTGAAGGTGTGTGCGCAGCACAAAGCATACTCGGAGCCGCCACGATCTCTGAGGGCGGCAGCGGACCTGATCCCATTAACGTAGACGCCTGATCTCGGGGATGCACGGAGGGTGGTTGCCACACATTAGACCGTGTTAGTGGATGAGGAGACATGTTCATCAAAGCGGGTGTAATAGATGGCAAAGTAATATTATCTCCAGGGGGATTTTTTCTCATGGAGGTTGGAGGTAGAGATGGTGCTGCAAGCCGGGACATTGCTGCCATTGGCGCAGTCCGTAGGGAATCCGTTCCCTCGCCATCGTGTTGGCGACCGCTTGCACTGGTGGTGTCCTCAGCTGTGGGATTAAGTAGATGCTCGACTCCTATGGACCCTGAGAGACGCCGCTCTGGTGGTGTAGACGATGGCGGAGGCGTCGGCCGCATAGACACATTGTGCGCGGAGGGAGCTCGTTGAGGTACATCTTGGGGAACCGCTGATGGGTGGTCTGGCTGGATAGACGGTAGGTTTCCGGATGGAATAGATGGGGCTTCTGAGGCTTTCTGATCAAGTGGTGAAGACTCGGACGATGGTCGTTTCGTGGTGGACTTATGCGCTGCAGAAGTTTCGTCCTCTGATTGATGATTGGTGCACTCCTCGTAGAATCGATAGTCTTGGTTTAGCTTTGAGCGATAGGGTGATATGTAATTCCACCGCTGCTGTTGAATATCCCATGTGTAATCAAACAACCCAGGAATCAAACCCCCCGGATGTATCGTTAATGCAGAAGAGGAATTGCTGCAACAGTAGCAACAAGCGAGATCGCATAGGTGAGCTGTCGATGGGACTCTTTCCATAACCAGGAAGGAAGGCAATGAAAGCATGCAGGTAAGATTGCAGAAGACAAGGCTGCAGACTAATAGACAGGGTGAATGAGGCAGACAGTGAACGAAATAACTTTTAGGCAAACGAGGCAACGAGGACGAGGGCTTGCAGAAGATATATATAACATGCATGAACAGGACATAGTAGCAGTTATCTCTCCTCCCTTATTCAGGAGTTCAAAGGAGTTTCGGCGTCAATACAATTAGTGATCAACGCTCATGATCTTCGTGCTAGAGCGGCATATTCATGGTTTTCATCCGAGTTCCCAACGATTGTTTCCATAGATTTGTTCACTGTGCAGTCGAAACGATCCCGCCTTACCGAGTGATCAGGGAATAATCAGGAGCCAATGAAAGTTATAAATCCGCGGATTTATAAAGACACTGCTCATTGGCTCCCGGAAGGTACCGGGGTTTGCCTAAGGTGATACCGAGCGGTTTGAGAAGTGAATGTCTTTCGACCCCGGGGGTGAAGTGCCGGGATTAACTGTTCCGCTAGACTCTACGAAGTCAACCGTGGTTCACCTCCGCCGAGAACTTATGCTCACACAAGGCCTACACTACAAAAGAAGATGGCTTTGATATGAACTTGATAGGGAATCTGCATCTCATACACGCATGTTCAAGGTCCAGCGTACATTCTACCCACTTCCCCGGCCGATCTATCCATCTAGTACACTATATCTTCCCACTTCGCCAGTTACTATTGGTTTATCGAGACAGAACCCGTCATGAATGAGGATCGCAAACCGTGGAAGTCAGGGAACTCGAGTCCATACTGTGAAAAGGATGCGCCAATGAGAAGATCGGTATCATTCGTCCCTTTGATCGTAATGAGCTCTGAACTTTCCTAATATGAAATTACGAATAAGGAGAGGAGCGACTGCTATATCATGTCCGTGCATCTGTGCATAGAAAGTTCTTTATTTTGTTTGCCTCGTTTTGCCTTTTGGACCAATCCACTGGACTGTCCCCTGCATTCTCACCTGCATGCCTCCTGTTTTAATTACGGAAAGAGTCTCACCGACAGTTCATCTTGATGTTCTGGCTGGTGTTCTTGTTGCCACTCTTGCAGCACTTCTTTCTCTGCGTTGGCGACACGTTCGCTTGAATTCGTTTCAAGATCTGTGCCGTCAACTACAGACATGGATCACGATATTGAAATGCATCTCTGACATCGCCCTAGTCGTTTTAAGTGCCCTGGACGTCT
>JAABUU010007487.1_pt1 | contig 11201 bp, 11 predicted proteins | sample 5559301 | NCBI WGS metagenome assembly JAABUU01 (sample SAMN10711884, study PRJNA513360) | rock metagenome | isolation source: Antarctica rocks | place: Antarctica: Victoria Land, Richard Nunatak white
GTCTGGTTGCCGCCCCTAAGTCATGCGTCTGTGGGTGTGTCTGAGGGTCAATCACAATGCCCTGGAGACATTCCCAGGTCATCATGTTCATTGCAGCACAGCCTAGCTACGTCTTGTACCGCCAAATTGCTGCCTTGGTTGCGCACAGCCTTGTTTGCCCTGTAAGGCTACAAAATCACAGAACACCAAATGCTGAAGCTGCTTCTGCTCAGCCATGCATGCCTTACAGATGCACACAGTTTCAGAACAGCAAAGCTGTCTTACCTGGCCATGGAGGATTCTTAGGCCAGGCGGTACAAAGCCTTTTCTCCTTTGCCTTGATGATTCAGGCAAAAACAGCTTCTGCTAGACTGCCTGTGCAAGATGATCTTCCCAGTGCAGTTTTTGCATGCCCATACACATTGAACAGTGGGGTGGCATCATGCGTGTGCTATTCTTCACTAAACAGAAGCGTGCATAATGCAGAGGGCGTTGGAGGGGTAATCGCAGGTCTGATTGCTGCCCCTCTGTACGGAGTCGGGGCTACCTGGCTCACAGGTCTGGTCCCCTGGCAGAAGCGCACTGAGTCCCCTGATGGTCCAAGCGGACGTCTTGTAGATCATGCTGCCTCTTTGGAAAGGAAGAAGAACAGGGCCTACAAGTATCAGCACAGGGCCACAGACTCTGCAAGCTCCCCTGAAGCAGAGCAGCAGCCCCTGGAGACCATCGTCTGACTTGGAGCTGCTACTGCACCTTGGCCTGCGCATGCACTTCCTTTTTGGGCAAAGTTTCATTTCTCTGTTTTACAGCCTGTTTTGAGCCCCAAATTTGGCTTCTGGATTCAGCCCTGTTTCTGATGTATGCAATCAAACCTGGTGCATACTCCCAGCAGGACAGACTTCAAAAGCTTCTGGGTATAAAGTACAAGTAGCTACTCAGATTGTACTAGCACTGGAATAAGAGCGTTGAGGCACTGATGTAGGCCTTTAGCTGTGGGTAGCATATAGCTTCTCTCGAAGGTTTGCTAGATGGAAAATTGAGTAGCTGGTGCAGTTTAGTACGAACTTTAGTTTTGGCACATCAGGATGTTGCGCTAGCTGTCTGAAAGCAGATTGTATCACCAGAAGACCTGCTGTCAAGTGCAGGTGCTCCTCGTAGCTATTTGATGCCCATTTCATTGTGATTGTGCTCAGCTGCCATCATGCAACAACAGATGTGTGCGTTTCTGCATAGCACGGTTTGCGTCTGACTCCTCCTCAAGCTGCCATGTTGCAGCCAACACATGTCTGCAGTCTGTGTTTACGGGTAGGCTGATTTGCCTGCCGCAGCTTGGTTGGTGCGCACACATGCATGCATGAGGAGACCTATCCGGGGCAGTGCAAGAAAGTCAGCACATGACTTTGCTTGTGAGAACAAGCTGTAGCGCCGACTTGACTTTCGTTTTCATGGCGTAGCAATTTGTGGCCTTGGGCTTCAGAAATTCCAGATGCAGCTATGGCATGTTTGCACTAAACGTGAGCGTCAGACCAGCTTCAACCACAAACAGTGAAATGGCATAAGACCAATTGCTGATACACTAAAGCCTCTGCAACTGCGTTTTGCTTTGCCCCTGTGGCTGTTTGCCTGCACATGTGCACAAGCCTTGAACAAGCTCCTCAGCTTGGACTACCCTGCTACTGCCTGCAGGGAAACAAAGCAAGTGTCTGAGCTACTGCATCACAGCCTCTTGAGGCCTGGTGCAGGTGTGGCTGACGCATGCATTGTTTGACAAAAGAGATGATGTACACAGGTCACATGCACCATGCTGATCCAAATGGCTAGCATCACGCTGCAGTAAAAGTGCAAGGCATCCTTTTGACACAAACGACACAGGCTGAACAGGCTGCTGATACTTTACAACATGCACACGTGCCCAGGGCCTTGATAATATACAGGGGGAGGTGATCAGATGCAAAGCTAGATACATTCGGGATTGTTCAATGATAACTGTACATGCAAGGCATCAACATGTAACAGGAAAGAATGCAGAAGCAAAGACACCTTGTCATGTGTGCCCTCTTCTAGTGCATGCTGTTCAGGGCTGAGTCAAGCGTCACTTGGCGCCAGATTCTGCTTCTCTAGCTTGGCGTCAGTTCATCCATGTACACATCAAGCGTTGGCTCATACTGCGACAGACTGTGCCAACTGGTAACTCCACGATTCCTTTGCCAACAGAGTCTTCATATTGTGAGTTGACAAGAGCCTCTGACAAGGATATCAAGGCATTCAGGCAGCTGTACAGTGCTTTGGAGCTCCTGCTTTCTCCCCGCCAAGCATTGCACAATAAAACAAGGGTGCCTGGCCAGCAAGCAGACCAGAATTTGCTGTTGTTCAATTTCATTATTGATTATATTCACTACAGGGCCCAGTCCTTCTGTACCAGTGGTACCTGTGGAAAACGACTTCGGCAATTGCTTGGATCAAGTACCTGAAGTTCCAACAGCTCTCAATGTCATCGGCAAAACTTCCTACATGCACAAACCCAATAGTCATCAGGGGGCGCTGCATCACTTGGGCCCCAAAGACCGGATAAATTAAGATTGTAGTGGTTTTACCTCGGGCGGGTGTTGCCTGCAGTGTTGACTCAAGCGGCCTTGAAACACATCAAGGACATAGAATCTACAAGGCAGTGTGCACCGTCTGCCGCTGCGTGCTCCCCCTGTTTCTGATGAAGCCCGCACATGCAAAGCTCTCAGAACGCTTGCAAATTTGGTCAAACAGGACAATGGAGCAAGGGACGTTAGGTAGCAGCGACAGCATATGCATACTCTGGGCAGAAATCAGGAGCAAGTATACATCATCGATGCTTGCTCTCGATATCGCCAACTGCCCGGTAATGACTGATATGACTAACTACAGCAGTCTCGGGCCTCAAGTTTGACCACGATGGCAGGAGGCACAGTACGTACTATTCAGGCGATCTTCCTGTTAGCGACACGCCGTCCTTCCCGTGGATTCATTTGTGAGCGCAAACTTTCCAGCTTTTTGTCAAGGTAGAGGAGCCCTCACAGGGCTGTACAGCAAGCTCACCACTGATCTGATCGCAGTCATTTGCTGGGGTCGGTTGACTCTGACCCAGCGCCAGACAGTAGTGATATGGGCAGAGACATTGGTAGGGCCATGGAGACTGAAGAAGGCAAAGGTGCAGCCGCTAGCGGGCAACATATTGTTGCCGGAGGCAGTTCACTCAACTCAGAAAGTTCCGAAGGTAGCTCTGGTCACAGTGAGAAGGAGTGGCTAAGGTGCAGCACTGACTCCCAGCTTTGTCAATGCAAGGATACCCCAGTGTGTTGTCGAGTTCGCTTACGCAATGCTCTGGCTGGTTGACAAATTGTGACCATTTTCGTCTTCTGAACTAGGTGCAGTCTGTGCCACCAGCTCATTGTCTATGCTGTTTGTGTCTGTGAGCCAACGGTGCCACATGATACGCCTGTATGTTCATCCCAGACTTGCATTCACTGAAGAAATAGGGCTGCATGCAGTGAGTCACCAAATCACAGGCTTCAGCTGTAGGCACACTTCAGCGCAAAGCTTCCCTTTGCAGGGAGATGGACCTTCCCCCCACCAGGAGAGAAGCCCTTCCCACATCCAAGCAGAAGGACGACAACAGCAGCATTTGGTCCATCATGTGGTCCATTCTGAAGGAGTCGTTAGGCAAGGACTTGACCCACATCACCCTGCCTTTTTTCTTCAATGAACCCCTCTCTGTATTGCAAAAGACCATGGAAGATCTGGAGTATGCTGATCTACTCAACAAGGTACACCGCAGTTGGTTGCATTGTTGCATGCGGAGTTGTGCACGTCACAGAGCATGTCATGCAGAATAGCTGCCTATGATGGGCAGCAGGACACATGTGCAAGCTTGTCGCTAAGAGTGGGGCTTCTTGCACACTCAGCAACAAGATATGCGTCCATTGTCGCGTTGTCCTTCTGTTATGCATGTCAGTGCTGCTGGCCAGGTTCGCACAGACAAACTTGTCGCCTCTATGCACAAGCAAGCTTGCTTTGTATGACATGTATGCAAGCACTCATGGCACAAGGCAGTGTATCGGGTCTTGTCTGTTTGTGAACAAGCAGAGCTTATACTTTGCAATTCCTATTGCAGGCTGCAACCAAGCCTCCACAAAGTATAGAGCGCATGCTTTATGTGGCCGCCTTTGCAGTCTCATCGTACTCAGGCACCAACAACCGCTATCTGAAGCCTTTCAACCCCCTGCTTGGAGAGACCTTCGAATTTGAGTACCCTGAGCAAAGTTGGCGAGGGCTCGCTGAAAAGGTACTGCTTGGTTGCGTCATTTCTGGCTGGCATGTTGCTTCAGGACCTAGCAGTGCATGAAGCGCTGATGGAGAATGTCTAGTCACGTAGTGTAGCTGTGTAAAGGAGTTTCTCTGCAGTGGTAGCAGCATTGCCCTGCTGGCACGCTTGTGCAAGCATTGGTGGTCACACACAGATATGCCAGGCTGCATATGGAAAGAAATACCTGCACGAATGCATGCTGTATAAGATGTGGTACTTGAAGGACAACAATTATAAATCAACATGCTTGCAGGCATATTTTGAGTCATCAAGAAAGGAACCATGCATGACTCATTGAGTATGTGAATGACCCATGTCAAGGACTAACATAGTCAGGCTGGCAGTGTGCAGCTGCTACTGACAATGACAAACGTCAGGAAATGCAACAATGCAGGTGTACTCAAGTCTTGTCATGTCTCAGGTGGTACACCATCCTACCATCATTGCAATGCATGGTGAAGGGGAGAGCTGGAGCTTTGAAGCAGATGCAGACGTGCGTGCCAAGTTCTGGGGCCGCTCCGTCGAGCTGAATCCTGTTGGCCTCATCAGGCTCAAGTTTGACGATGGAGATGAGTACAATTGGGCAAAGGTGAGTCAAGGCATCTGGCATGCTGTCAAATGAAACTATGTGGGCAGAGCTGCATTCCAGCCTGCTTTTGTTGATGCACTCAGCATCTATACATGTTACCACATCGGCTTTGCATTGAAGAGCACACTACAGTGCAGCTGGCTTTGCTTGCGGTGCAGGACAAAAGAATATCACCCACCATTGCTGCATCATGCAGTCTTGTCACATGTTCTTGCCATCAGTTGCCACACACAGTGCTGTCGCTGTGTGGCTCAAGAAAAAACTCAAAAGCCATTACATCTGGTGAGACTAAGCCTAAATTTGCATGACCCGTCCTGAATTTGCATGCAAACAAACTGATAGCATTGGTAGAAATACACTATCTGGAATTGGTGCAGGTCACCTCATCTCTGCATATCATGGGCAAGCCACACATAGAGCACTCAGGCGTCATGCAAATCAGCAACCTGCAGTCCAGTCTACTGGCCAACATTAAGTTTGAGGCGTCTAGCAGATTGTCCTGGGGTGAATCTCACCAGGTGAACATTCTTTAGCTTGTAATTTCGCATGCATGAGCAGCCTTGCCCTTTCTTGCTGTTTTCACTGACAACATTCGCATCACTTGGCAACCTTTCTGCCTGCACAGGGTTTGCCTTGGCCTGTTTGACTGGCGTGACAGCTTATCATGCAACCCTAGTAATACATCAAAGTCAGAATGCATGTCAAGCAGCTGGGCAACTGATTGCAGTTTCATGCTTTTGTTGATGTGCACAGTGTCTGTCATGCTGTCACAGCATGTGTTACCTTCTGACATCATGTATTACCTTGTGATGGCATGCATTGCCTTGTGACAGCATGTATTACCTTGGGATAGGCTGCAGGTATCAGGTGAGTTTCTGCGGGATAAGGAAAAGCTGCCCTGCACATTGACTGGTACATGGGACAAAGAGCTGAGCATCACCATGCCTGATGGTGCCAAGCGCAAGATATGGCAGACATACCCCATGCCCAAAGCTGAGAGCAGGTGAGGAGGTTGCCCTCTCATCATCAATGTTATGCACATGCAGGCAGGGCTACATGACCTGCCTGCATCTGAGTGCTACACAGCGTTTGTCCTTTTCAGGCAACATGTTCCAACTCAGTGCAAACTGTCTGAGCGCGTGTGCTCCATAGTGCAGTAAGCCATATTGCCTTGCCTTGCCCTGCCTTGCGTTGTCTTGCCCTGCCCTGCCCTGCCCTGCCCTGCCCTGCTCTGCCCTACATTGCCTTGCCTTGCCTGCCTTGCCTTGCCTTGCCTTGCCTTGCCTTGCCTTGCCTTGCCTTGCCTTGCCTTTGAAAGCTACTTGCAACTGGCGCTGCATACCGTAAGGCTGGGCTTTGATGTGTCGTCGCTGGGCATTATGCATGAGCATGACTGTGCATGATTCACCAGAGCTTGCGTGAGCCGGTTGTCATTGTTTGTTAATAGGCAGGACACTGGTTGACTGCACTTTTCAGCTCTATGGCATAGTACAGTTGTTTCCTGTCATATCTGTACAGGGCCGCTGTCATTGCAAGTTCTCTCCTAGAGTATCGACACAGACAGCCTGTTTGCCTTTGTATTTTGCTTCCAGGACAGCCCTCAAGCACAATCAACCTCTCGATTGATTTGCTGTGGTTGCTGCGTAAAAAAGACGACCTTCATAGACTGTCTCAACAATGGCCGATATCCCACTGCGTCATGAAGCAGTCAACAGCTGCAAAATTTAGTGTTGACATTTGCAAGGATATTTGCAAGGGACTGGGGCCATGTCCCTGTGCATCTCTTACATCTTGATCAACCTCCTTGTGGTGGCTGGATGGATCATCCTGCATCGGGCAGATCATAACTACACTGCACAACAGTATGATGTGTCAGCAATATGCTGATTGGAAATAATGCACAGGTACAACATGACAAAGTTTGCCATCTACCTGAATGAGGTCACCCCAGGCTTGAGCGGGAAGCTGGCGCCCACTGACTCTCGCCTCCGGCCTGATCAGCATGCACTGGAAGAGGGTGTGTATGATCAGGTGTGTCTTTGCTCTCACTGTCTGATCAGCATGCACTGGAAGAGGGTATGTATGACCAGGTGTGTGTCTGCACTCACTGTCTGATCAGCATGCTTTGGAAGAGGGTGTACATGATCAGGTGTGTGTCTGCACTTACTGTCTGGTCAGCATGCACTGGAAGAGGGCATATATGACCAGGTGTGCATCTGTACTTATTGTCTGACACTTACCTGTGCAGAAGCGAGTCAGCATTGGCACCAGGTGTCAATGGTTGCTGATGCTGCATGTGCTGATGCTGCATATTTGGATCTCTGCTGCATAACAGCGATATGCTTAGGACATCTGCATTTCTGGCAAATTATTGCAGCATAATGATCAACTAGGGCTTGCGCAAGCTGAGCTGGCAGGGAAGCCCAGACCAGCTCTGCATTGCAGTTTGAGCCACTGTGTCTAGTATGCACCTTAGTGTCATTGCTTGCAGACAGGCGGCAAAACAGCAGGCACATGCTACATCAGTGCAGCAAATTGTTGTGCAGGACTGCAAGCAGTATCCCAGCACTGATTGAGTTTTTCAAATGCGCACCACATGTGTGCAGGCTAATGCCGAGAAGAAGAGGCTGGAGGTAAAACAAAGGGCAGTCAGAAAAGCAGCAGAGCAGAACAAGGACCCCCTTGAGCCCTGCTGGTTTGAACGAATGCCCAAGGGCGTCGCTGGGGAGACAGCCATGTACAAGTACAAAGGCGGGTACTGGGAAGCTCGTAAGGATGGCAATTGGGAGAAGTGTCGTGACATTTTTGGTCAAGCATCATGAGTGCAAGTATTGCAGTCAGCAGGGTTTCAGTGCCCTGCAAGATATTGCCTTGCCAAGTATGAGCAAAATTTATGGGAAGTGAACATGTGTAGATTGTAGCTGGTTCTTTGTCAGTTGGTCAGTAGTGAGCAGTATGCTTCCTTGGCAGCTTGTATATTACAGCGCGTGTTCGAATGGTTTGACTACTTGCCGGGAGGATGGTGACTATTCATTACCAGTGCTACAGAAACTGATAGAAGGTTTTGATTTGTTTGCGCATGCGTGCTTTTTTTATTTCATTTTGCGCCCACATCATTTGGAGCCTGCCAAACATAGCTCAGAAAGCAAAGACTCGATGATAGAAAACATGCAGCAAAGCCATGTGTAAACTACCTTGGCTTGTTGTTGGAAAATCTCGGTGTACCGTTTTGTGTGTTGAGACATGTGCACAACAAGACATGAGTGTAATGTGCATTCAGCATGTTGTATGCATGCATCCTTCTACTTGTGGCTGCATTTGAGACAATGGTTCAGTACGCAAGTATACTTGCTGATGAACTACCGAACATCTTGTTGCTGTCTGAGTCATCGTGGAAATGCCATGCTTGGCAGCCCCAATTGCAAGCGTTTCGAAAAGACACGGCATGACTTTTGCATCTGCCCATGAAATAAGCAACTTCTCGACAAGCAATGATGCCGTACAATATTGCAGTGCAAGGGCCTCACATGCATGGCATGTATGATATGTAAACAATTTTAATTCTAATTACACATGCCCAAGCTGCTGAGTCAGCATGCTCTCTCAGGTCATGCCATCAAGCGAAAACATCACGAATTGCACCCTGTTGTTACCTGCATTGTATCAAGAGCTTGCGGCAGCCAAAGGTGCAGGCAACAGTCCAAGTCGCTGTGACTTAGTAGTGTCAAAGTGTAATAATGCTGGCAACAACACCACAGCACAGATATGAAACCATGCTGTGGTATGGTTGCGGCAAGCTTGAGATCCCATTGCTGCTGCAATGCCTTGTAGCCCTCAGCACACGTATCTTCAGCACGGGAACAGGTGCGCGTTAAAATGTCCCTGGAGGAAAGCTTGCTAGCTGCCTGCTCAACCAAACATACAATCAACATACAGCAAGCTTGTATGCAGGTCTTGGCCACTGCTTGTCTGAATTGTCCTTTGAAGGCAATGCCTAAAAAGGAACTGAACGCAATACTAGGCCAGAGGACAAGTTTCAATATGCTTGAATGCATAAACTGCAGGGCAGGACATTCAAAAAAAGCGTAGTAATTGCAGCATTTTATACATGCGTACAACAGATCAGGACAAGCATCACAGCACAGATGTGCACCTGACGCTGCAAGTCGCCTTCTGGCAGCAGGAGGGGGCAAGGTGGTGGGGGGAGCAAGCATGAAGCCTGTGCCACCACAGAATGCCATCAGCAGAAAAGCTGTGAGCCACCTGCTCCGGCTGGGCCCGCCTTGCCCTGTAACAACACATGCCACTGCAACACTCAGACCGGATTCACACACATATGTGTGGTCTGGCATCATGGACTTTCAATTTGACATGTCATCCCACAGACTTGTAACAGGCCAGATAGACTACATCACAAGCATAAAATGCGGGGCAAACACACATCTGCGGCAAATAGCATGTCTGCACTGGCTGAAGACAACACAAACAAGCAGTGCCTGCAGGGTTGCTGCAACTTGGAAGTCAAAGTAATGATGTGATACCTTTCCGCTTGTAAGTCCACCTAGCAGCGCATGTATGCCATGTATCATTGCTAGTCCTGTCTGTCAGATCCATGTATCATTGCTTTTAGAACATGTCAGATTCAGGTATCGCCGCAACTCCCACTTTCTTCTTCAACATGCTTTGGCGTACAAAGACAAAGGTGCCCTAACGTGCAAACAATCACGCGTAAAAACCAAGCTTGCTGTACTGCCCTGTCTTGACAGTCAAGCATAACATGCATGCTGAGTGTGGAAGGCCGGTACAACTGCTTACCTGATGAAAGACTCCCATTGCAGACACCACAGTCATCATCATGTGTGCACGCTGGCCTGTCTACCAGTAACCTCAAGCTGCAGTCTTTGTCAGCTCAGAAACGTTGCTGTATTGGGACGCATGCAAGGGGTCAGTGGGGATTTCACCAGCAGCGCCATGCTTGTGCAGGTCATTGCTGTTGGACAGCAGTGCTGATGCCTCCACAGTGCATGGCTACATAGTGAAGTAACAAAGCTGCTGCTGAAGTGCTCTCAAGGGTCGATGTGGAGACTGTGCAATGCAGCAGCGTGATGCAGCTGCAAGGCTCCATGCAAGTCAAACACTCTACATATCAGACCTGTGAAGGCCTTGCCAGCTGGCAGAGCTGATGAGCTGTTTGGTCAACCTAGCTCAGCAAAGCTCTCAAGAGCACCTGGTCCAGCCTTGCTACTGCCGCAGAGCTTCTCCCTGCCTCAGCTACTGAAATACGTACCACACGTTCAGGCAAGAAGGAGCGACACACGTTCACAAACAAGTGGTTGATTGACAGCAAGCATGAATACAGCAAATGCACAAACAGCAGCCAGCAGTGCTTGGACTCGAAGCTGCTTGCAGAATCTGATGTTTAATTTTCTGCTTCATGCTCATTAGCAAGAAGTTTACATTCAGTGTGACTTATGTTGTCAGTCAGTTGTACATGTACAATGTTATGGCACGCTCAGCAAGCTACTGGACCGTTCATAGATGTGGTGACAGTAAAGGCCCAAAACAACATCTTACTACTGAAGATTAGGCTCAATGATCAGCAAAAAATTGTTGAAATTTGATCAGCAAAAGATTCACAAAAAGACTTGCAGCAAAGTGTTGCATTGCTGCAATCTGGTCTTGAGCCTCTTACAATAGCGTATTACGGCATTGCTTCGCTCAGATACCTCACATTGCTGATCAAGTAGTACATCAGCAACATGACAAGATAGTGACTGGTTGTTTGCCCTATCTCCTGTCAGCTTTTGAGACTTTGCAGCTCTCGGTTCTCAGCTGCTTTTGCCATCTGCAAAGACACACTTAAAGTTGGGATCAGGCGTGCTGCACAATGATAAATAGTATTGCGTTGAGCCCAGTTCTGCTGGTGGCAGATGATGTCTGATAGCTTGTGATGTGAAATTTGATACAGAAACAGACAGCACAGCTGTCTATACAAATCAAAATGCCCAGGTAAAGGGTTCAGCAAAAAGCACCAAGCAAATAAGATGCAGGCAAATGTCAACACCTGAGGCCTGAGCAAAAGGGGCTGAGATGCACATGTGCTGTAGTTACCTCATAATCATTTGGGGTCAAGATTGTCCCATCGCGCAGATCAAGGGTGTCTACATTTGGCGTCAAGGTGTTCAGTCTGTGAAACTTGGAGATGTTTCCGCGTCTGCCATCGTAAGAGTCCACTGTGAACCTCTTGGCACTGCGTGGTGTGTCCACTATAGTGTTGCCACCTGCACTTCAACCACA
>JAABUU010007492.1_pt1 | contig 11195 bp, 10 predicted proteins | sample 5559301 | NCBI WGS metagenome assembly JAABUU01 (sample SAMN10711884, study PRJNA513360) | rock metagenome | isolation source: Antarctica rocks | place: Antarctica: Victoria Land, Richard Nunatak white
TATCTTCTACGAACGCGATACCGCCGGGGCCGTGACGGCCTGGCTGGCGCGGCGCACGGCAGACGGCACCCGGGTGCTGGTCGGCGATCCCGGCCGCAGCTATTTCGACAGGACGAAGTTCGACGGGTTGGCGAGCTACGATATTCCCGTGATGCGCTCCCTGGAGGATGCCGACTGCAGGCGCAGCAGCGTTTGGCGCCTCAAGGCCGAGGCCGGCATCTCCAAAAGCGAGAGCCACAACGCCGGGTTCTCCGGCGCGCAGCCGCGGCCATTAGGAGTTCCTACAGCATAAGGGGAATCGGCCCATTAAAGGCTTGCGGAACACGGGTCATCGTGTCATAGAGGATTCGCAACGTTTTCGTTGCATGCCCTTCTTGGGCGTTTCCTCCCTAGACTTGGGCCGCTCTTCGGGGCGGCCTTTTTTTGTCCTCGCCGGGACCGTGTGCGCGAGACGATCCTCGGTGGCCGGCGGCCGAGGCATCTTCGCTCCGATCTTCACAGTTTCATCATATTGATCGCGGCTTTGCAAGCAGCGTGACGCGGATTCCATGTTTTTCTAGGCATATCCCGCATCGACGATGGATCCGTGATGCTAAACTATGCAGATGAGCATTTGCTCTCTAGTCGAAGATTTGCTCTTACCCGTGTGGTGCAGAGCACAGGCGCCCGGGATCCTCTGTTCCTGCGGGGAGAGCCAGAATCGCTTCCCCTACGTCAGGACGTAATTCACGGGTTGAGCAGCGTCGGGCAGATCGACCTCGCCCAGCATCTCTCGGATGTCGATCTCGATGCCGAGCGTCATCGCGCTCAGCGGCAGGGCGTTCTGCCCCGTGCCGAACGGCATTTCGAGCTCGTCGCCGAGCGCGTCCAGGCCGAAGAACGTATAGGACACGATGGCTACGACGACCGGCGTCCAGAGTCCGATGGTCGATCCGAGGCCGATGGGCAGCAGCAGGCAGAACAGGTATGCGGTGCGGTGCAGCATCAGGGAATAGGTGTAGGGGACGAGCACCCCCTTGATCCGCTCGGCCCCTGCCAGCACGCCCGAGAGCGAGACGATACGCTCCTCCAGCATCTGCATGGCCTGGGCCGAGATCAGGCCGACAGCCCCCCGGGACACGATGTCCTGAGTCATGCGGCCTAGCAGGATGTTGGGCGGGTTGCGGACTCCGGCCACCGCCAGGGCGTCCTCGGCATCGAGAACCGCCAGGGCCTCGGGACCGGGATGGTCTCCCCGCACGTGGTCGCGCAAGAGGTGCGCGAAGGCGATGCACCGCAAGGCGGAGCGCCGGGCGCCGTCGCAATCGCTCGGACCCACATAGGCGAGCTGCTGCCGGGCCAGGCTGCGGGTCTCCACCAGCAACTGGCCGAAGATCTTGCGGCCTTCCCACCAACGGTCGTAGCAGGCCGAGTTCCTGAAGCCGGCGAAGATCGACAGCGCGATGCCGATCAGCGAGAACGGCACGGTCGCGATCTCGTGAAGGTGCAGCAAACCGGCGTCCTGCAGGACGACGACCAGGATCGACAGAAGCGTGACGACGGCGAGTCGCGGCGCGATCGCGGGAACGATCGAGCCCCGCATGATGAACAGCAATTGCCAGGCGGTCGGTTTGTCGCGGACGATCAAGGGAGGCTCCGGTCACGGCCTTTCCCTTTCAGCAGGCGAGCCTGTGCGTGGTCAACCTCTTCGCAGGATCGGTCGGACGCGCCCCGGCGCTTGCTCATCGTCGTCCACAGCCAACAGGACGCCCGGACCCGAGAGGCGGGCTCGGCCCGGTCACTGCGCGTTGCGATAGGCCTTCCGCGACAGCAATGTGCGGACCAGGATGTTGAAGTCGAACAGCAGCGACCAGTTGTCGATGTAGTAGAGGTCGTGCTCGACCCGGCCCAGCACCTTCTCGGGCGTATCGGTCTCGCCGCGCCAACCGTTGACCTGCGCCCAGCCCGTGATGCCCGGGCGGACATTGTGGCGGCGGGCGTAGAGTGCGATGTCGCGCTCGAAGGCTTGGTCGTGCGCCAGGGCATGGGGGCGCGGGCCGACCAGCGACATGTCGCCTTTCAGCACGTTGAGAAGTTGCGGCAGTTCGTCGATGTTGGTGCGGCGCAGGAAGCGGCCGACCCGGGTCACGCGCCTGTCGCCGCTTCGCACCTGATGGATTGCCCGGCCGTCCTCCAGCGTCGTCATCGAGCGAAACTTGAAGATCCGAAAGGCCTCCTGGTTGAAGCCGTAGCGGCGCTGCAGGAAGAACACCGGCCCGCGACTGTCGAGCTTGATGGCCAGCGCCACGGCGGCCAACAGCGGTGACAGGGCCACGAGCGCCACCGAGGCCAGCACCAGATCGACGGCGCGCTTGGCCAGCACCTCGCTCGACGATAGCGGACGCTGCACGAGATGCAGCGACGCGATGGTGCCGTTGCGCACCATGTGGAGGTCGTCGAACCGGTCGAAGAACCTCTCGGGCGCCAGGTGGATCGCGGCCGGCACGCCCATGAAGGTGTCGATGCAGGCCTCCAGACGGTCGCGGTCGCCCCACGGCACCAGGATGTAGATATCGTCGGGCCGCAGCACGCGGGCCGAGGCGGCCGCCAGCGCCAAATCGTCCGCGCGGGTCTCGTCCTCGGGGCGCAGGACAGCGGCGCCGACGATGCGCAACCCGGCTTCGTGCGGCGTATGGCGCTCGCTGAAGGCGCGGATCATGCCCTCGTCGCCGACCAGGAAGATATGCCGGGACGCGACCTGGCCGGCCGCGGCGCGGTTCGACATCACCTGGACCAGCAGCGCCCGCACCGCGAGGAGGCCCGCGTAGCCCACGACGAAGAGGCCCAGCGCGGCACCGCGCGAGAAATGCTCGGTGGTCTTGGTCAGGAATGCCAGTGCCAGCGCCCCAACGACCGCGACGGCCCACACGCTGAGCGAGCGCTTGGCGTGGCCCTTGTGTGTCAGATAGCGCGTGATGGCGTAATCGTGCCGGACCACGTTCGGCACGATGAACAGCACCGCCACCATGGCGCCGAGTACGAGGTCGCTGAAACGCTCGGATCCATGGCCGAATGGAATGCCGGTCAGGGCCGCGATGCCGAGGATAGCCACCCCGTCGAGGCCGGCCGCCAGCGCCAGGAAGCCGATGCGGGTCATGGCCGTGTTGGCCTTGCCGCGCCCGCGCCGGGCCGCGGCACGGCTTCGGCCGCGGCCCGAATCGGTGCCGGGACCTGGAAGGAGAACGCTAAGCGGCACGACGCCATCCCTGAGCGAGGCGGTCCGGTCCCGTTTCGGCCTGTCGGGCCTTCCCGCACCGGATATGCCGCCGGGCTCGCAATCGACGTGCCCGCGCCGGGCGCCCGAATCCGTGCCGTTACGGGTCGAAACGGGCCCGTGCGGTTGCGCCGGCCCCGTGCTTCGTGTCTGAATGGGACATCGGGCAAGGTTCCGGGGGACGCATGAAGGTCTCGCTCATCCAGATGAATTCGGTCGACGACAAGCCGGGCAATCTCGCCCAGGCGAAGGCGCTGATCGAGCAAGCCGTGGAACTCGATCGTCCGGACTGGGTGCTTCTGCCGGAATGCTTCGATTTCCTCGGCGGGACGCGCGATGCCAAGCTGGCGGCCGCCGAGATCCTGCCGGATGCGGGCGACCCGGCCTTCGAGGATGCGGCGGGGCCGGAAGGGTCGGCCTACCGCACGATCCAAGCCCTCGCGCGCCGGCACCGGGTGTTCATCCACGCGGGTTCGATGCTGGAGCGCATTCCGGGCGAGGCCCGCATCGGCAACACCACGGTGGCGTTCGACCGGGCGGGCCGCGAGGTGGCGCGTTACCGCAAGATCCATCTGTTCGACATCACGGCGCCCGACGGGACGGAATACCGCGAGAGCGCCTCGTTCAAGCCGGGCGACGCCGTCGTGACCTACGATTGCGAGGGCGTCCGGATCGGCTGCACGATCTGCTACGACCTGCGCTTTCCGTTCCTGTTCCAGGCCTTGATGGACCGCGGCGCCGAGGTGATCGCCCTGCCGGCCGCCTTCACGATGCAGACCGGCAAGGACCATTGGGAAGTGCTGTTGCGGGCTCGCGCCATCGAGACCGAGACCTACCTCTGCGCGGCCGCCCAGACCGGCAGTTTCAACCAGGGCAACCAGGTCCGCACCACTTACGGCCATTCGCTGGTGGTCGACCCCTGGGGCCACGTGACGGCCCGGGCCAGCGACGGCGTCGGCAACGTGTCGGCCCGCCTCGACCCCGTGCGGGTCGGCAAGGTGAGGGCCATGATCCCGGTTGCGCAGCACCGGGTGGAGATGCCGACGATGGCTGGTTGAAGGCGTGCCGGATTCTTCCTTTTCCCGTTTACGGAAGAAAGCGCCCGCGAAGCGGCCCTTTGAGGGGACCTGGGACGCCTCGAGGCCCTCATCCGGCCCGCCTGCGCCGGGCCACCTTCTCCCGCCGAGCGGGAGAAGGACGATGCGCGGCCTTCCGGCAGGTTCCCTCCTCACCCGACCCGTGGTCGACGTCGCCCGCGACCTCCTCGGCACGACCCTGCTGGTCGACGGCGTTGGCGGCATCATCGTCGAGACGGAGGCCTATGCCCGCGACGATCCCGCCTCGCACAGCTTCCGCGGTCCGACGGCCCGCAACGCCGCCATGTTCGGCGCCCCGGGGCATGCCTACGTGTACCGCTCCTACGGCATCCACTGGTGCTTCAACATCGTGGCCGGGGCGGAGCCGGGCAGCGCAGTGCTGGTGCGGGCGCTCGAGCCCACGACCGGCCTCGACGCGATGCGGGCGCGGCGCGGGCCTGCCGATCCGCGGCTGCTCTGCGCCGGGCCGGGGCGGCTGTGCCAGGCTCTGGGGTTGACGGACGTCCACGACGGCCTAGCGCTCGATCGACCGCCCTTCGCGCTGCTGCCCCGCGGCAGCGAACCCGCGATCGTGGCCGGCCTCCGCATCGGCATCGCGCGCGGCGTGGATGCGCCCTGGCGTTTCGGCATCGCGGGCTCGCGCTTCCTCAGCCGCGCCTTCCCGCGATCCTGCGACGGCCCGTCCGGCCCATGAAGGCTCGCTTCTGCGGCACTCCCCGGCGCGGGTCGTGCCGTGCCGGCCGCGGCGCTGGGGGATGCCGGCAGCATTGCGCTGCAGCTCCTGCGGCCGCACTCCTTTCCAGCAGTGAGGACCCTCGACGACCTCGCAAAGGCCTGCGGGCCGGGGTAGACACGGACGCGACACGGGGGAGGACCGGATGAAGGGCGCGGAGCTTCACGTCGCGGGACGTCACGCCGACGCCGCGGCACGCGCCTCGGGGAACGCCGCCGCGGCGGCCGCGATCGCGGCCAGGCTCGATCGCCTGCCCTCGACGCGGTCGCTGTGGACCACCGTGGTGCTGCTCTCCCTCGGCGCGATGTTCGAATATTACGACCTCTTCTTCACCGCCTATGTGGCGCCCGGCATGGTGAAGACCGGGCTGTTCAAGCCCGAGTCGCTCGGCATCTTCGGCGGATTGGCGGGCATCGGCGTCACCGGGGTCGGCACCTTCGTGTTCGCCACCTTCGCGGGGCTGTGGGTGGGCGCCACGCTGTTCGGCGGCGTGGCGGACCGCTACGGCCGCCGTGCCGTGTTCACCGGGTCGCTGATCTGGTACTCGCTCGGCACGCTCGTACTGGCGTGCCAGACGAGCGGCTTCGGGATCGACTTGTGGCGCTTCATCACCGGCATCGGCCTCGGCGTGGAACTCGTCACCGTCGACACCTACCTGGCCGAGATCGTGCCGCGCGCCATCCGGGGCCGCGCCTTCGCGCTGAACCAGGTCGTGACGTTTCTGGCCGTGCCGGCGGTGGCGCTCGCGGCCTGGCTGCTGGTGCCGCAGACACCTTTCGGCATCGACGGCTGGCGCTGGGTGGTGCTGATCGGAACGCTCGGCGCGGTCTTCGTCTGGATCATCCGCCGCACCGTGCCGGAATCCGCGCGCTGGCTCGTTCGCCGCGGCCGCATCGACGAAGCCGAGCGGGTGGTGAAACGGCTGGAACGGGCCGCCGAGCGCGACCTCGGGCACGGCCTGCCCCCGGCGGAGCCGTCCTCGGCGTCGCCCGAACCGGAGGGCCGCGCCGGCTTCGCCGAGATCTGGCGCAAGCCCTACGGGTCGCGCACCCTCATGATGTCGGTGTTCCAGTTCTGCCAGGCGATCGGCTTCTACGGCTTCGCAGCCTGGGTGCCGACCCTGCTGATCGCCAAGGGTGTCGACGTGACCAAGAGCCTGGAATATGCCTTCACGATCGCGGTCGCCAACCCGTTCGGGCCGCTGGCCGGCATGCTGATCGCCGACCGGATGGAACGGAAATGGCAGATCTGCTGCGCCGCCATCGCGGCGGCCTGCTTCGGGCTCCTGTTCTCGCAGGCGGCCGGCTCCCTGCCCGTGATCGCGCTCGGCGTGATGGTGACGCTGTCGAACAACTGGATGTCCTTCGCGTTCCACGGCTACCAGGCCGAGCTGTTCCCGACGCGGATCCGCGCCCGCGCAGTGGGATTCGTCTATTCTTGGAGCCGCTTGTCGGCCGCCTTCGCGGGCCTCCTCATCAGCGCGCTGCTGGCGCGGGAGGGCGTCGGCGCGGTCTTCGTCTTCATCGCGGGCGCCATGGCGGTCGTGGTGCTGGCGATCGGCCTCTTCGGGCCACGCACGCTCGGCCGGCCGCTGGAAGAGATCTCGGGCTAGGGAGAGACCGCATGGCGTTCACCTGCACGATTCCGGCCGTCCCGACCCAGCTCACCGACGATGAACGGGTCCGCATCACGCGCTGGGACTTCGCGCCCGGCGCCACCACCGGCTGGCACGAGCACACCATGCCCTACGCGGTCGTGATGATGACGGACGGCACCATGGCGATCGACGTCGACGGCGTGGTCACGCGGGTCACCATGGCGGCCGGGCACAGCTACTCGCGGCCGGCCGGCATCCGGCACGACGTCATGAACGGCGGCGACCGACCGATGAGCTTCGTCGAGGTCGAGATGAAACGCTGAGGCCGGGGGCTACGGCCGGAGCGTCGCCCTCGAGAAGGCCGCTCCGAGCGGGAAACTCGACTTGGGCGCGATACCGCGCAGGAAGGGTTGAAACCGGGCGCCGGATCGGGCATAGAGACCGCAGACGCGGCGGGCCTTCCCGCCGCATTTCTTTTGCTCGGGTGCTGCGATGAAGGTCCGCAATTCGTTGAAGTCGCTTCGCGGGCGTCACCGCGACAACCAGCTCGTGCGCCGCAAGGGCCGAGTCTACATCATCAACAAGACGCAGAAGCGCTACAAGGCCCGCCAGGGCTGAACGTAACGGGTCCAGCATCGCGCTTGACCTCGGCGGAAGCTCCGGAAACCCGTCCTGGCGATTGCGTGGCTCATTGCGGCCTTTGACGGACGCGGATGCCTTGCCTATCTTGCGGGGATGCGGAACAGCCTCATACTCGCGGCCGCTTTAGCGGCGTTGATCCAGGGTTCGGGGCCCGGTGCGGCCGCACCCGAGGCCGGGCTGTCTCAGATCTCGCCCGACGCCGTGATCCAGCCTCGGATGCCGCCGCGGGGCGCGCAGGGTGGCCCGACGGGAACGTCGGACGGCGGCCAGACGCTCCCGCCGGGGGAGCCGGTCTTCGGCTCGAATGGGGCGGTCGTGCAGTCGCCCGCGGTAGGGCGCGGCACCGGCGCCGAGCCTGCGCGACCCGAAGCCGCCCCGAAGCCGCCGACCCGTGGCGAGATGCTCGACAGACTGCTCGGCCGCCTCGCTAAGGCCAGCGACGCGGGCGAAGCGCAGGGCATCGCCTCGCTGGTCCAACAGATCTGGATGCACTCGGGCTCCGACACGGCCGACCTCCTGATGGCCCGTGCCGTGACGGCCATGAACGGCAACCGCCACGATGTCGCCGAGGCTCTGCTGGATCAGATCCTGGCGCTGCAGCCCGATTGGGCCGAGGCCTGGAACAAGCGTGCGACCCTGCGATTCCTCGACAATGACGATTCGGGATCGATGGAGGACATCGGCCACGTGCTGACGCTGGAGCCGCGCCATTTCGGCGCCCTCAGCGGCATGGCCTTCATCCTGGAGCGGCACGGGGAAGGCAAGGCGGCCCTAACCGCAATGCGCAAGGTCCTCGAACTCTATCCGGAAAACACGGACATCCGCAAAGCCGTCGACAAGCTGACCCCCGCCGTGGAAGGCCAGGGCCTTTGATCGGTGCGGGGGAGACGATGCGCCGCGTTGCCGCGCCGGCATGGGACGGCGCCGCGGTTCGGCATCCTTCGTGAGGCTCATGCTGGGCGTCGTCGCCACGGTCGTGTTGCTGGCGGTCTCCGGCTGGGTCTACACGATTTGGCAGACCGGGGTCATCGAGCGGCGCTTTCCGCCCGTCGGCTCTTTCGTCGACATCGGCGGCGGAGACCGGCTGCACTATACCGAGCGAGACCCCTCGGGGCCGGCGCGGGCCACGGTGCTGCTGCTGCATGGCGCGAGCGGCAATCAGGCCGACCTCATGGTGCCGCTCGGCGACCGGCTCGCGGCGCGCGGCTTCCGCGTTCTGGCTTTCGACCGCCCGGGACACGGCTGGAGCGACCGCCCCGACGGCGAGGAGGGGGATAGTTCGCCGTCGCGCCAGGCCGACATCATCCTGCGCGGGCTCGACGCGATCGGCGTCCGCCACGCCATCGTGCTCGGCCACAGCTGGAGCGGTGCCCTTGCGGCCAATTTCGCGCTGGACCACCCGGATTTCACCCAAGGGATCGTGCTGCTGTCGCCCGTGCTCTACCCCTGGCCCACCGGCATAGCCTGGTACTACGGGCCGGCAGCCTCCCGTTGGCTCGGACCCGCCTTCACCCGCGTGGCCACGCTGCCGGTCGGCCAGCTCCTGCTGCCGGCCGGTGTCGCCGAGGTCTTCTCTCCCCAGCGGCCGCCGCCCGGTTTCGCCGAGCGGACCGGGGTCGAACTGGTGCTGCGGCCGGAGGAATTCGAGAACAACGCCGCCGACGTGTTCCATCTTCATGCCTTTGTCAGCCACCAAGGACCGCGCATGCCCGAGATCACCGTGCCGACCGCGCTGGTGGCCGGCGATAGCGACCTCATCGCGCCGGCCGGCTTCCACGCCGGGCGCGCGGTTCGCGAGATCCCCGGCGCCACCCTGACCATGCTCAAGGGACGGGGCCATTCACCGCAATGGTCGGACCCCGACATTGTGGTGTCGGCCGTTGACGCGGTCGCGAAACGGATCGAGCATCGTGCCGAAGCGCCCGTCGCGGCGAAGTGAAGCATAGCTGGACCGCATTGCATCACCTCGCCGGCACCCGTCATCCGGCCATGAAGCGCGCGAACGCCTCCTTATAGTCCGGATGCCAGCGCGACAGGGCCGGGCGGTTCTCGACGATGTCGCCCATGGCCCAGAGCATGCGTTTCTCGTCCGTGGCGCGGTCGACGTCGTTGTCGGGGCACAGGATGTAGAAGTCGCCCCGGGCCATGCCGTCCAGCATGAAGGCCGCCACCTGGTCGGCCGTCCAGGCCGCCGGCGGCTTCTCGGCCGACTGGGTCAGGCCCGTGTGGGTGAAACCCGGGATCAGCAGGTGCGCCGTCACGAGGCCACCCGCCACCTGCCGCAACTCGTGGGCCGTCGCCTCGGTGAAGACCTTCACGCCCGCCTTGCTGACGTTGTAGGCAGCGTTTCCGGGCGGTGTCGTGATGCCCTGCTTCGAGCCGGTGTTGACGATGGCGGCAGGCTCGCCGGCCCCGATCATGGCGGGCGCGAAAGCCTGCACGCCGTTGATTACGCCCCATAGGTTCACGCCGAGCAGGCGCTGCCAGTCGTCATAGGCCTCCCACGGCTTTCCGACCGGGCTGACGGCGGCGTTGTTCATCAGCAGCGCGACACCCCCGAACGAGTCGTAAGCGGCGTCCTTGAGGGCGCGGAGGTCGGCCATGCGGGACACGTCGGTCGGCACGGCCCGCACTGCCGCACCGCCCGATGGAGCCGCCTCCGCCACCGCGCTCTCTGCCGCATCCAGCCTGTCGCCGCCGAGGTCGGCCAGGACGACATTGAGCCCGAGGCCGGCCAGGCGCCTGGCCGCCGCGAGGCCGATGCCGCTGGCCCCGCCGGTGATCACGGCGGTGCGGCCGGACGCGACCGCGGGATGATGCTGCATGGACGAGGCTCCGGTTGACCGAGGACGAGAGGGCCACCCTGCCGGGCCGGCCATGGCGGTCCAACGCGCGCAGGACCGAAACGGCCCAATCGTCAGGGCGGCGACGCGGCCGCAACCGGAGGCCAGCTCCCATGTCCACGGCGGATCGCATGTCCGCTCGCGAGCCGCAGGGCCCTGGCGCCGGCCCCTTGAAAGGAATCGGTCTCGACCTCGCACCTGCCGAACCCGACATCGTGGGCGGGCCTCGGCCATGATCAACGGCGACGCAATCTTCATCGGCGGCGGCTACACAGCCCTTTGAGGCGAGTTTCGCTCCGGAAGATCCCGAGCCCGCGTCGGGACGTCGGAGCCGTCGGGTCGGCCGGACCCGGACGGAGGCGCACGGTTGCTCTGCGGCCCTTGCGGCCGGGTGCGGCAACCATGCACGACGTGGTGCGTTGCGGTAGGACCCGGACAATGTCATTGTGCATCGCACCATCGCCCTTATCCGATGCCACGGGTGATGACCTGAGAATGCCGGAAAATGGGGCGCGCGGTGGTTCGGTGGGCCGCCGCGAGGGGTGGGCAAACCACCGTCGGACACTGGGCCTCACGGCTTCCCGCAACAAGGACCCATGCCGATGGCGCTGCTCAGAGACCGTATGATCGAAGCGACGCGGCTCGTCCGGGCGGCCCAGTCGGCGGAGGCCACGAAGCCGCAGCAAGCCTTGCGGGAGGCACACGCGGGCAGCACCGCCGAATTCGACGGTTCCGCGCTAACGCGCCCCGCTGGTTCGAACATCGTGGAGGTTCTCGGACCGCAGGTCTCGTCCGGCGCAGTCACGCCGGCGGCGTGGGGGTTCTTCGACGGCATGATGTCCGACATGCAGGAGGCCTTCGATGGGTTTCAGAGCCTGAACCCATTCCGCCCTCCGGCCTCGGTGACCTACGCGGTTCAAGAACCTGCCAGGGTGTCAGCCAGCGGGGTCTTCCTCGCCGCGAATTTCGTCGCAACAGCCGGCGACCGGCCCTACAAACTTTACGTCCCCGCGTCCTACGAGACCACGGC
>JAABUU010007493.1_pt1 | contig 11195 bp, 8 predicted proteins | sample 5559301 | NCBI WGS metagenome assembly JAABUU01 (sample SAMN10711884, study PRJNA513360) | rock metagenome | isolation source: Antarctica rocks | place: Antarctica: Victoria Land, Richard Nunatak white
CCGCCCGCGGCCACGCCTGTGAGCAGGCGGCCGGCGTACAAGGCGACGGCGCCGACGGCGCCGGGTGTGCCCGCGATGAGCGTGAGGCTCCCCGCGAGTGAGAGGCCCACGCTCACCAGGAGGACTGGTCGCCGCCCATAGCGATCGCTGAGCGGGCCACCGAGCAGCAGTCCTGGCGCGAGGCCGAACAGGTAGACGCCGAAGATGGCGGTGAGCGCCGTGTCCGGTAGGTCCAATGCACGCTGATAGATCGGCAAGAGCGCCGTGAAGTGGTTCGCGCCCCAGCCCACCGCGAACAGGGCAAAGGCCGCGCGCCGCCAGGCCATGGGGGGGATGGCCGGCGTAGGATGCGCGGGGGACGCGTCGGTGGGCTGGCTACACAAGCGCCTCACCCACCCCACACGCGCTGTCCGTCCAATAACATGTACTGTCCGTCCAACAGGATGAATAGTGGCGCATGCTCCCAGTGTACTCTGGTGGTGGCTTTGCCGTCCGGCTACTCGTGTCATTACCGATGACGCCAGGAGCCAGTCCCTGCGGTGGACTCAAGGAATGAGCCCGGCGCGCGTATGAGCGAGGGCTGTAGCCAGGCCGTCGTTTGTGTCGCCCATGCCACCGAGACGCTGTTGTTCGGGCCTTTCGGCACACCGGGCGGATGATGGGGCCTGTCCGGCGGGCGTACGAGTGGCTGCGGAGATACATTGTGGGGGGCGATGTACACCGTGGCCGTGTTCTTGCGAGGCCAGGGAACATGGGGGCGCGAGATAGACAGACTTGATGAGATAGGCGTCCTGAGTACCAAATGGATGAGAGTTATGTATGATGTTGGATTGGCCGTCTTGCGCGGCGTGACAGGTGGGCTGTTAGCCGGACACGGCGCTCAAAAACTCTTCGGCGCGTTCGAGGGACCGGGACTCGCCGGGACGGCCGGGTTCATGGAAGCGCTCGGCCTGCGGCCGGGGCGCGTCTGGGGGACGACGGCCGCCCTCTCCGAGTTCGGCGGGGGGACGCTAACGGCCCTCGGCCTGCTCCATCCTCTCGGTCCGATCGGGACCATCTCGGCCATGAGCATGGCGACGGCGAAGGCTCACTGGGGCAAGCCGATTTGGGTCACCGCAGGCGGCGCCGAACTCCCGGTGACGAACATTGGGGTGGCCGTGGCCCTGATCCTGACCGGGCCGGGAGCATATTCGCTGGACAACGCGCTCGGCATCGAACTGCCCAAGGGGCTCGTGGCGGTCGCGATGCTGGGGGCCGGGGTTATGATTGGCTACGGCATCATGCAGCAACCCGCCCCGCCCGAGCCGGCCAAAGAGGAAGCGCGTACCACGGTCCAGGGCGGCGAGGCCGCCGCGGACTCTACCCTGCCCTAACAGCCTATCCGGAAAATCGTCAGAGAGGCTTAGGCCGCCGCTGAGAGCGTGTTTAGGCACTTTCTGGATAGGCTGTAAAGTGTGCTCGACCGCGAGGAGGGCGGTGCGCAGGATGAACGCCGCGTCCGCCCGCTGATGGATATCGACCACGACGGGCAGGGTACCGTCACCGCCCATATGCGCTATGCACGGGGAGCGCGCGTTACCCCGTACGACACGAACGGGACGTCGCTGCCGGCCGAGTAGTGGCCGGTCGCGCGCATCCTACGAGGCGATAGGCTGACGGGGGCGCGACCGACCCTAGTCTCTGGCGGTCTTTCACATAAGTATCTGTCAAAGAGCTAATGGGAGTACGGGCGCCCACCATGTCCGCAGAGGACGTTAGATGGCGGTCGGCTGATCATAAATTCGACGGAGCGCGTGCGACGTGCCGATCTTTCACAGATGGGCGGAGCGTGATCATATGGATGAGCGCGATAGCCATGACAGGGCATCACGGGTCAGGACGTTAGTGGTTCATCCGGTAATTCTGCGTCCCTTGTGCAACCACGCTTTTCGCCACGATTCGCTCGTTCCCATAGTGAGTGGTGGCGATTGAGCCCAGTAGCGCGGGCAGCATGGCGTGACAGGGACTTACCGGATGCACCAGTTAGACAGGGGTGTGCTGGCTAGCCTGCTTATCCGTGCGGCGAAGAAAATGTTTTCGCCGCACGGATGAGCAGGGTAGCCAGCACACCTGTAAACAACCTGTGCTGGCCGATAATTTCGTCTGCGCATGATCTGCCCGGAAGGGTTAACACTGACACCTGCAACTACGGCAGCAGATGATTACCCTGATTGCTAGTTGGCGGTCATCGTCCGCACCCGTTTTACTGTGGTTGAGAGACAACAGCAAAAGGGAGAGAGACGATGACCGCCGAGCACATTATAGGGATATACGTGGTGATTGACGACACGATGCGGGCGCTGGGGCATGTAAGCCATCCCCTCGCAGTGGTCTCCGACGCGGAGGTGCTCACCGTGGCGGTGGTGGCGGCGGCCTTCTTCGGCAACCACCACGCCCGCGCGCTCGCCGTGCTGCGTGCGACGGGCTACCTCGCGCACGCGTTCTCGCCCGCGCGTTTCTCGCGGCGCCTGCACGCGCTGGCCGACTGGCTGGCCCTGCTGCTCGACGTGGTGGGCGACCTGTTCGCCCATGGACAGGCGGCGATCTGCGACGTCGTGATCGACCGCAGGCCCGTCCCGGTCTGCAAGCGCGTGCGTGCGCGGCGCTGCCGCACGGTGCGCGGACGGGAGTACTGCGGCTACTGCCCCGCCAAGGACGAGAAGTTCTTCGGCTGGCGCTTGCACCTGGTCTGCACGACGGACGCCCTGCCCGTGGCCTTCACCCTGCTGCCCGGCGGCCTGCACGACCTCACGCCCATCCATGAACTGACGGTCAACCTGCCGGAGGGTGCCTGGGTCTACGGCGACAAGGGCTACAACAGCGCCCCCGACGAGGTCGTGATCCGCGCCACCGGCGGCGGTATACTCGTGCCCCTGCACAAGAACAATATGGTCCCGCACACGCGCGCCGAGCAGTGCGGCCTGCGCACCTTCCGCTCGACCATCGAGACGCTCAACAGCCAACTCACCGCCATGGGCATCGCCCACCTGCACGTCCGCTCCGTCGCGGGCCTGGAGATCAAAGTCCATGCGTCCCTGCTCGCCCTCGCCTGCCTCAACGTCGACTAGCAATCAAGGTATGATTAGTATCAGCACCGTGCATAAGATCGGCCCCGTCACTCGCGTCGCCATGCTAACGGCGGCCCGAGGATAGACCAAGCGCCGATGATGGGCTGCTGACTCCGTCGCGACGCTGCCGCATAATGCTATCCACGGCGCCAGGATCTTCATTGTCCTCACGGTCCGCCGATATGCTTCCCATACGGGGGCCCCTGGCCACGCCGAAAGGGTTAGCGGGCATACCGGAGTGGACCACGACGTTAGCTGAGGCGTCATTCGTGTCATACGCTCCGGCATGAAAGGCTTGCGCCGTTTTCATACGCCAAACACCGGTAACCACCCCACCTTCCAGCCCGTCTCGCCGTCCGCTCGCCACGCATCCGGCCACACTGCGGCCAGGCAGCAGTGTGGATCAATGAGTCAGGAGGACGACGGCGACCGCGGCAAGGGCAACTCCGGCGATAGCGGTGCGTGGGAGGCGTTCGCGCCAGATCAGCACGCCGCTCACGGCCGCCAACACCACGCCGGCCGAACTGGATACCGCGAACACAACGGTCGACGGCAGTTCCCGGAGCGCGGCCAGCAACGACAGGTTCACGCCGACGTTGACCGCCCCGAGGAGCAGGCCGAAACCGATATCGTGGCCGTGCAGCCGGATCGGCCGCATACCGAGGGCGACGAGTGCAGAGACGGCAGCGCCCGCGAAGAGGGCGGTGAGGTACAAGAACGTGTTGGTGGCCGGCGCACCGCCGCTGTAGATGCGCGCGGCGAGCTGTCCGAGGCCGGTGATGACGAACAGCGGCGCCAGGATGCCGATGAGGAGGGCGAGGTTCCCGCGCCGCGATCCGGCCTGGCCGCTCCCCAGCAACGGGAGGGCGACGGCTGCCAACACCAGGGCGACCGCCTGGGCCTCAGCCACATGTTCATGCCACAGAGCCAGCGCGGCGACGACCGGGAGCGCGACAGAGAGGCGGTTCACGGCCGAGGCGAGGCCGACCCCAACTCGTGCGACAGCGGCGAAATAGAAGAGCAGCGACACCAGATAGCAGACACCCGCCCAGGCACCGGTCATGATGGTGAAGGCGATACCGCGCGCGGGGTGCGGCACGGCCAGGGTCACCACCAGGCAGGCCGCCGTGGCCCCGATGTAGTTCCATGCCCCCACCCATAACACGGTCGCCTGACGGTAGGTCGCCCATTTCATCACATGGCCGAACCCGACCGAGAAGAGGACGCTCAAGGCGAGTGCAATCACAGGGGCGGTGGGCTTTCGTGGCGACGCACATGACCAGACGCGCACAGAACGCCAGGAGTGCCGCGCCCGCAGCCACTCATCCCAAGAGGCGCGTCGGCAGCGCCGTTTCCGTCACGCCGGCGCCAGCGGAGCGCTCGACCCGATAGGCCCGCGCCGTCGGGCGCGACGCCACGACCGCGGCCAGCGTCGTATCCCGGACATGCAGCGCGCAGCCGTCGTCGGCGCCCACACCCGCCGGCAGACCCTCCACCAGATAACGCTGGTAGGTCGGACGCCGCTGCGGCTCGCCGTCGTAATGCGGGCAGTAACTCCCCGGCAGGAAGGCCAGCCCCTCGTGCAGCGGGGCCAGGGTGGACCCGAAGGAGTCGGTGATGCCCGCCTCGAACCAGCAGAGGGCGCCCGCGCTGACGCCGCAGAGCACGATGCCGGCCTCCCAGGCCTCCCGCAGCACCCGATCCAGTCCGTGCACCCGCCAGATGGCCAGCAGGTTCGCCGTGTTGCCGCCGCCCACATACGCCACATCCTGGTCAAGGATACATGTCCGTAGGTCCGTGACGTCCCGTCGAAAGAGGGGCACGTCGCTCACGGTGCAGCCGCGCCGCGTGAAGGCACGGTAGAACTGCGCCACGTAGCCGTCGGCGTCGCCGCTCGCGGTGGGGACAAAGCACACACGCGGCTGGACGCGCCCCGTCAGGCCCAGGATGTCGTCATCCAGCAGCGGGTTGTCCGGCTCCATGGAGAAGCCGCCTCCACCCAGCGCCACAATTTGTCGGTCCGGCATAGCCCGCGCCCCCTCCCATACTCTCTCGTCCTCATCCTTTGAGGATAGCGTACGCGACAACCGGGCGACACGCAGATCATGTGCCCTGGTTGTATCGATGACCTACACCGCCGGGGCGTCCCTGCACCGCATGCTGACGGGCCGGCTAACGGGGCCGCCGATCCGTTCGCTCTGTGCCGCTCCAACAGGCAATGAAATAGTTGCGCCGCACGACGACGACTACGGGGTACTCTAGACTAACTCATCTCGGGTCTCGGATTGTACGTCGCCTCCCCCGCCACGCCGCACGTTCGCCAGCCATTGGCGCTGCATATACATGTGGCGCTGCATATACATGCGCTACGTGGAATCTATATGCAGTGCCAGCATCAGCTCACACCGTCGTCACCCATGTCATATGATGGGTGGCAGAAGGCCGCGCCATGACGGCACCGATGTAAGACATGCCCTCGTATCAGATAGCGGTCATGAGACAGCCAAAAGTGCACCTGTAAGGACACGGGGTGTTCCCTGAACCGGTCTCACACCGTGACGGGTTCGATCAAGGACGCTCCGTCCTCACGCGGCGACGAGACACGCGGCGACACGGGGTAGGCCACCAGCAGGTTCGCCGGACAGGGCCGGAGACACTCCAGCACCGACGCGGGGTCCGTCAACGTCGGATCGAGCCAGAGGTCTTCGACGGCGGGATCGAGGATGACGGGCATGCGATCATGGATGGGCGCGACGAGCGTATTCGGCGTCGTGGTGACGATGGCGCAGCTCGCCATCCCATCCGTGCCGACGCTGTAGAGGCCGGCGAAGCCGACGAGGGCACGGTCGTCACGACGAATGTACACGGGTTGCTTGGTCTTACGCCCCGGCAGGCGCTGCCATTCGTAAAAGCCGTCAGCGGGGATGAGGCAGCGGGCGCGGGCAACGGCTCCCCGGAAGAGGGGACGGTCCAGCAGCGTTTCGGCACGCGCATTGATCGGCGTCGGTCGCGACGCGGCAGCGGACGCCCAGGTCGGCCGGAAGCCCCAGGACATCGACCGCAAGAGGCGGCCCTCCACACGCTCGACGATGACAGTTATGTCCTGGCTCGGTGCGATGTTGTACGCTGGATTCCGGCGCTTGGCGTCGTCTCGCTCATCCTCGGTGACGTCGAACCGCAGGGCGATCTGGTCGGGGGTCGTTAGTGTAAAACGTCCGCACATCACAGTGCTCCTTCCTTCGTGCTTTCTGCCCCTGTGGACAAGGGACGCGTCGCGTGTGTCAGACCGTGTACGAGGGATGCCTCTCTGGGCGAGGCGACCTCTTGGTGGACGCCGCGCTCGGCGCGGGCTGCCCATCTCCGTGAGAGCGGGTCGGCGATGACGCGTCATCGCCGTAGGCCTCGTCGGGGAGGATCTCGGCGTACTCACAATAGGGGCACACGGCCCCACTACAGGCGGCATCGTGGCAGGAGGCGTAGAACGGCTGACGGCACTGGGCGCACGGGACGAGGGCCATAAACACTCCTTTGTCTGTCACAGGTTGTGGCACGTCACACCTTCTTATTATAGTACAAATGTTCTAATAAAACCAGTGATTACCCACACCGCATCAGCCTGGTTAGTTCGCGGTCGCCGCAGTTGCCGCGCTGCTCGATCGTCTCCCGCCGTTCGCGCCGCGACGGAGGCGGGCGGCCAGGGCCGCGTAGCGCTGCCCCGCGCCTTCCGTCCGTACCGCCCGCGCCAACGCCCGCTGACTGCCCACCAGCACCACGATCCGCTTCGCGCGCGTCACCGCCGTGTAGAGCAGGTTACGCCGCAGCATCAACCACGCCGAGGTGGTCAGCGGCACAACCACACACGCGTACTCACTGCCCTGCGAGCGGTGGATCGAGACGGCGTAGGCATGCGTCAGTTCGTCCAATTCCAGGAAATCGTAGGCGATCTCGTCCGTATCATCCATGAGGACGCGCAGTTCCTGGTCCTCCAGCGAGAGGCCGGTCACGACGCCGACGCTGCCGTTGAAGACCTCCTTGTCGTAGTTGTTGCGGAGTTGGGTCACCTTGTCGCCCACGCGGTAGACGCGTCCACCGACGCGCCGCTCGGGCTGCCCCGGTCGCGCCGGCGTTAGCGCCTCCTGCAGCTTCTCGTTGAGCACGCCCGCCCCTGCCGGTCCCCGATGCATCGGGCAGAGTACCTGCACGTCGCGGCGCGGGTCCAGACCGAACTTCCGCGGTAGGCGGTTGGCGACGATATCGACGACGAGGTCGGCGACCTGCTCTGTGTCATCCTGGGGGAACAGGAAGAAGTCGGCGAGGCCGCGCGTGACGGGCATCTGGCCGGCGTTGATGCGGTGGGCGTTGGTGACGACGCCGCTCTGCTGGGCTTGCCGGAAGATGTGCGTGAGACGGACGCGGGGGATGACGCCCGATCCGAGCAGGTCGCGCAGCACCTCGCCCGCTCCCACCGAGGGGAGTTGGTCCACGTCGCCGACAAAGAGCAGGTGCGCCCCCGGCGCGACGGCTTTGACGAGCGTGTTGGCGAGGAGCACATCGAGCATGGAGGCCTCATCCACCACGACGAGGTCGGCGTCGAGCGGCGTGTCGCGGTCGAAGGCGGCGTCGCCGCCGGGGCGGAGTTGGAGCAGGCGGTGCAGCGTGCGCGCCTCGACCCCAGCCAGTTCGGAGAGGCGCTTGGCCGCCCGTCCCGTCGGCGCCGCCAGCACGATCTTCGCGCGTTTGGCCTTGGCTAGGGCAACAATTGAGCGCACGGTGAACGACTTGCCGCAGCCAGGACCACCCGTGAGGACGGCGACACGTTCCGTCAGGGCGAGGCGCACCGCCTGCTCCTGCTCAGGAGCCAGGGCGCTTCCGGTCGTCGTCTGTAGCCAGCCCAGGGCGGCCGCCCAGTCGACCGTCGCGAAGGCGGGGAGGCGCTCGTTCGGCGCGTGCAGCAGGCGGAGCAGGCTGTTGGACAGCGAGACCTCGGCGCGGTGGAAGGGCACGAGGTAGACCGCCGTCACCTGCTGCCCGTCGGGGCTGGGCAAATCCTCCCTGACCACGCCCTCCTCGCGCGACAACTCCTCCAGACACGTCGCGGCCAGCGCCGCCTCCACGCCCAGGATCTCGGTGGCCGTGGCGACCAACTCCGCCTGGGGCAGGTAGCAGTGGCCCTCATCGCTCGCCTCGGACAGGGTAAATTGGAGGCCGGCTTTGACGCGCTGGGGGCTGTCGTGGGGGATGCCAAGCGCCTGCGCGATCTTGTCCGCCGTCTTGAAGCCGATGCCCCACACATCGCCCGCCAGTTTGTACGGCTCGTTCTTGACGACGCTGATGCTGGCGTCCTTGTAGGTCTTGTAGATGCGCACGGCAATGCTGGTCGAAACGCCCACTCCTTGCAAGAACAGCATGACTTCCTTGATGGCCTTCTGCTCCTCCCACGCCCGCCCGATCATGGACGTGCGCTTGGGGCCGAGGCCTGGCACCTCGATCAGGCGCGCCGGTTCCTCCTCGATCACGCGCAGGGTGTCCAGGTCGAAGTGGGTGACGATGCGTTCGGCCATTTTGGGGCCGATGCCCTTGATGAGGCCGGAGCCGAGGTAGCGCCGGATGCCCTGGATCGTGGCCGGTAAGACCGTCGTGTAGTCGCGGACCTCGAACTGGCGCCCGAACTGGGGATGGCTCTTCCAGACGCCGCGCATGCGCAGGCTCTCGCCCGGCTGTGCCCCCAGCAGGTTGCCCACGACCGTGGTCAGGTCGGCGCTCCCGCGTGTGGCGACGCGGGCGACGGTGTAGCCGTTCTCTTCGTTGGCGTAGGTGATACGCTCGAGGACGGCCTCCAGGGTGGCGAGCGAGACGGGCGTGGGTGAGATCATAGCCGTAGAATAGCACCCCCGACGCGACACCACCCTGGGTCACGTCGTGACGTGAATCGGCACGACCACCCAGAGGCGCTCCGCGCCGGCCATGATCCTCGTTCACAGGGCATAACGCGCGACAATGGGCAGTATCGGTGGAGTGGAGTTTATCGGTCCGGTACGATGGGGAAAACACGACCCGCCGAAAGATCGACACGCAATGCCGCTCAAAGCCCTGCTCGACGGCCAGCCCATCCTCGCCCCCCTGCTGGGCGACACGGCCTGGGCCGAGCTGTATTTCCAGCGCTACCGCCTCGTGCTGCCCTGTTGCCCCGACCGCGCCGTGCAGATGCGTGGTGGGGCGGGGACCACACGCATCCAGCACTTCTCCCATGCCCCGTCGCCGACCTGCCAATTCCGGGCTGAGACGATGGCGCACCTGCGGGCGAAGGTCGCGATCGCGCGGGCATGCGCCGAAGCCGGCTGGTCGGTGGACATCGAACACGCCGAGGCGGACTGGAGGGCGGATGTTCTGGCCGACCGCAACGGACAGCGCGTCGCCTTCGAGGTGCAGTGGAGCCGGCAGACGCTGGCAGAGACGGTGGTGCGACAGGCCCGCTACCAGGCGGCGGGCGTGCGCGGCTGCTGGTTCTTCCGCTACCCGCCCCAGGAGGTGCGTCGTCCCGGCGGCGACACCACCCTTGAGGCACGGCAGGACCTGCCCCTCTTCGGGCTCGTGACGGACCGCGCTCACGATGGCTACGGTGTGCGGATGGGCGGACACACTCACCCCCTCGGGCAGGTCGTGGGCGCGCTCTTGGGCCGACGTATCGCGTTCCGATCCCATCGGACAGCCCTCGGCCATCACGTCGTGGACATCACGTTCCATGACAAGGTGTGTCCGTCCTGCGGCGCGCCGTGCCAGGTGTATCGCGTCGCCACATGCGAGGGCGCCGTCCCTCGCGCGCCATGTGGCGAGCGCGTGTTGCTCTGGTCTGGCGTCCCCTACCACCCCGATGTCATCCATGCCGCCCGCCGTCTGTACACGGTCAATCCGCGGCAAGACGCTATCCCCTTGGCTCTCATCGAGCCGACGGTTGGATTTCGGTGCCCTGTGTGCAGGGTGCGCCTCGCGCCGCCCCCACTCACGGGTCCCGCCGTCCGCGACAGCGGCATCGCGGCGGACGTGACCTTCACGCGCCCCCTCTACGATCCATATCCGCACTGGTGTTATCCGCCCGATGGCCCGTTCTGTGTTCCAATCGCGCCGTGCGACCGATGATCACCCTCTTTGAGCGACGAGAGAGGACACCGTCGCCTGTGGATAAGACGCAGCCGACCGCATAAAGATGCAATCTTCGTGTGAGCAGTACTCCCTCTGTCAATCACGCCACTCGTCCATCCACCCTGTTCAGTAGCTATGCTATGCGAGCGATGTGCGCCGATCGTGCGCCGCATCACCCGACGTTAGATCCCTTTCACAGAAAGGAGAGGTTCGGAAGAGACGACCTCTGGGTCAACGGCTTACCTGCGGGCGAAAGCCCAACGGGACAGGAGCATGCCGGTAAAGCACGGGCGCTCAGAAGACGCTTATGGGCGCGCCGCGCAAGACCCGCGCGATAGGGTGAAAACGACACTGTGTGAACCGCAGCCTCCCGTGATGCACGCATCCATCCTCCGCCACAGCGTCTAGCGGCGGGGCCACCGCGATAGGGCGACTGATAGCAGGTCGTCTGCATCTTCCGCGCGGTAGACGGTCGGGCATGACCCACCTCAAGGGGGCCGACACGGCACCTACGTCGCGCTCGACACGTCTAGCATCGAGGGAATGGGGGATGGCCGACGGGGCGCGAGCCCTATGGTTACGGCGCCGCCATAGTACTCAGCGGACGGGAAAGCCGTCTACACGGGGAAGGGCGGCAGGTGTCTGCGGCAGCGGGGCAGGGAGGTCGGCGCGATGCCTATAGCCACAACTGTCACAACGCCAGCCGCGCAAGCGGCCGTCAGGCACTGGAGCGCCGGATACACCGAAAGGCGTACGTCCGGTGCGGGGAGGGGCGGACAGAAAAGGACCGGCAACGGCACCTCGCTGGCCGCCTACTCTACTCTTGTACTCTAGTTTTCGCTAACGAGGGGCAAAGGGAGGGCTTTGGTAGGATAGGGGTGCTGAGACCATATCACCTGAAGGAGCCTCCCGATGCCAGAAGTAGTCTACCGCATGATGACGCTGTTG